>JAABUS010000691.1_pt1 | contig 83310 bp, 53 predicted proteins | sample 5560161 | NCBI WGS metagenome assembly JAABUS01 (sample SAMN10711885, study PRJNA513376) | rock metagenome | isolation source: Antarctica rocks | place: Antarctica: Victoria Land, Trio Nunatak nord | collected 2016-01-04
GGAAGAAGGTCAGGTGGGAGGAGGGGGATGGAGGAGGAATAGACAAAGCGAGCGAGCAGTTGTGGAGGGAGATGAAGGAGGGGTGGAGGCGGGTGTAGGTGGGGGAGGAGAGAGGTGGAGGGGTTGTGGGGAAAGAGAAAGAGGGGGGGGTTTGTCGGGGGAGTTGTGTTGCTGAACAGACGAAAGAGGTGCGATATCTTACGACCAGATGTCAGTCATTGGAGAACACTGCGCTCGGAACGGATTGATTCTGAAAAACTGGGGATGGCGAGGTGATTCTTCAAGCACAATGGCCGTTCAGTCCATTACTGCACCGCGCCTTGATCTAGTAAATGATGTGCCACTGCCGGTGGATATCTAAGTATGATCAATCTGCCCATCGCCTGATCACGCCAAATCCCGCCTGTCGAAGATAAATGACGGCCGATGAAGAATGCATACTATGTGCCAAAGCGTCAGAAATGGCCGTGCCGTCGGCCGTTATAAGATAGCTGGCGCTCTCGATCTGTTCGACATCGGCTGTATGGCCAATCAGCTGGCGCACATCCGATGAAGCTAGGAGCCGCAGACGAGCCCAATCTGGGCATGGTTTTATCACTCGCGTATGGGATTACCATTCAAACTCCCCGGTAGCTTTGTGGAAGACGTATCTATACTCTGATCAGCCTGGCCTCGGATTAAAGCTGCTGTTGCGGTGGTAGGGCTTACTCCTTGCCTCCAGTAGTCAAGACCCCATCTTTCAGGGTACACTTCCACTTGTTCTTCACGCGTGCCACCTTGTCATAGGTGCACACCATAATCTGGCCTTCCTGTCCATCCTCCTGCTCTTCTTGAACGACTTCCTCATCTGGATCATCGAGGTCCGAGTTGATAGCATCTTCGTCGTCTTCCTCGAACAACTCTGGCTCTGGCTTGATGCCTGACTTGTCCTCGGTATCTGAGTCGCCGAAACCGTCCAGCTGGGGGATCCCCTTCACGAAAATTCGATCACCAGACCGTGTAGCTGCCGAAGCAGTATGCGAGAAGCTAGCGCCCGCCGGGACGACAGCCTTACGCTTCTTTGCTTGCGATTGGGTAGGTTGCTCGGACAAGGGCATCATAAAGCCTCCGCCTTCCATGGCATGGCTCATATGCTCAAGGCGTTGACGCATAGTCAGATCCGCCGCTTGCGTAGCATCAGAATCCGCCAGAGCAGCAGCACGACGCTCAGCAACCATCTCCCTCCACTCATCAGCACCGTCGGTCTGTGCACTGCCCACGATAGGCCTCTGTTGCGCCTGCTGAGCTTGCTGCATCTGTCGCGCCTGCTGCTGACGCTGGCGCTCGGCATACTCCCTTCTCTGGAGCTCTGTCAGCTGTGGAGGCAGCTGGATATTCCCCGGGTTCGGCGAGGGACGTGGACCTGAATGAGGGCTGTTGAACTGCGCAGTAAGCTGACTGATTTGTGGCGCAGCGGCTTCGCCGAACTTCTGGCTCAATGCAGCAGCAGCACGTTGTTCGGCCTCTTTGTTATTGTTGTAGCTTGTGTTGGGTTGGTAGCCAGTGAATTGAGGGATCTGGCTGTAGTCAGAGCCAGGCTCTGACTTGATGCGGACATTGCCAGCAGTAGCGTTAGGTCCAGTGGAGGGTTGATGTCCATTGGGCTGCACGTTCAAGGGTTTCGGCACGTTTGAAGGTACAGGAGTCGGATTAGCCATCGGCTGAGGAGGCGGCGGAGCTGGGGCGGGCTCCCAGGGGAATGAAGCGACATGGAGGTTGCTGAGCTTGGTCTGCCATGTCTGTTTGCCGTATTAGTATGTTAGCAATGAAGACCAAGGAAACGTCTTTTGTACTGTCCAACGTCAAATAGGATTTTAAACAGTAAGGGTAAAAAACGTAGTGTTAGACTCGCTAGGACTTGCCCTGGGGCCAGGAAAGTACAAGCGCCAGGCCGAGATTGGACAGGGATTGTGATTTAAGTGATTCAAAGAGTCGGCCCCCCCCCAAAAACTTCATAATCCCCACTTCCCGTTGAATGTCCCGCCAGAGATCGATGCTGACGCCGATCACACAGATATGCACGACAGTACCGAATCCTTCAAATTCGTTGTCCAAGAATGAGCAGATATGGAAACGATGCGGAAGAGACTTGGGTATAATGCCGAGTTGGCTTTCACAATGGACTTGCTATGTGGACGGTTGTAACGAACAAGGGAGACCTACCGCGCGCAACTCATCCAAGGTCTGCTGATTGATGCCTTCTTCTTCGAAGGTGACCTGCGACTGCTCGAATGTATCGTCGATGATGCGCTTGTACACTGGGCCCTGCAGTTGTTGTCACTCTTCAGTGACTGCTCTCCACAAAATGGTGGGGGTGGACTGAGAGTCTGGCAAAAGCCGACTAACCACGAGCTGGTTCGACATCTTGTCTCTCCGGCTCTTCTGCAGGACCGTGGTCTGAAGGCTTGGTGAAGATAATGCGAGAGGTTTGCGGGCTGGTAGAAGCAGCTGTATGATGGAAGGTGAGGGTGGATGGTCAACTTCCGCAGTGTCCCGGCACTCCTGCAGCGACCGTGTGTCCCTCTTCTTCTTGTCTCCTATATCATCTTACCCTCGTTCCAGCTTCTCGCTGTGACTTGCTCTTATGAGTAATCTGCGATACGTTGTTGTGCAGCTCACTGTTGAAATGGTGGTATTCGGAGGGGTGGAGTTGTCAGGGGGAAGAATCGTCCGCGCTGGAAATTCACTTCACTTCTCTCGCTTAATTTGCGCTTGGCAGCAAAGGCCTTCACTTGTCACCATATTGGCTTGGGGATATTTTTTATGCACTTCAAAAAGAATGTCTAGGTCAAATAGAGCCTATTTAGTACACCCATGTGAAAGGTGACACCTGAGTCCACCATCGTGAAAGGCATGCCGCTCGTCGATCATGTGGAAATGCCCAACGCTAAACCGAGTATGCAGACAACCCAAGCACAATCCCTTCACCTCATTAAAGCGATCAAAGAGTACTCATCGTATGGTCATTTGCTTGACCATGTCGCCCCCCTTGCTCGTGACGCCTCCTTCCCTTGAGCTCATTGATGCCGTTCCTGGCTTCTTTTCGAAGATCTTCCAGAACTTTAGACTCTCGTCCGCAGCTGCGTAGGACGTTAGCAGCGGTACATTCACTACAGGACGATGTGGCAAAGCTTACCTGCGGTGGCGAGCATCTGACCGTCGGGACTGAGGCAGCTGTGGAGAACCCTCGTTTCGTGCGCAGGGATCTCGACATTGCGTACCAAGGTTGGGTAGCTCCAGATGCTCAAAGAGTTATCTGGGAAGCCGCTGGAGCTGACAATCTCCTTGTAGTGGTTGCTCCAGCGGAGGCTTGTCACTTGTGAGCCAGTGTCGATGCTGTTAGTGCGAGCTCCGGTGGTGGTGTTCCAGAAATGGATGTGTCTATCATACGATCCGCCCCCAGTGGCCAGTAGGTTTGGTTGCCACGGGCACCAGCTCAACGCCTTAACAGCGGCCCGGTGGTTGGTCTTTTGAAATTTGGGGGCTCCTAGTGAGCGGGCATCCCAGATAGAGACCACGTTGTCATTACCACCAGTGGCGAGCTGCGAGCCGTCCGATCTCCATTCGAGACCACAGACCTCCGCGGTATGGGAGATGAGCTCGGCGACCTTGTGCTCTGCGACACGGACGTCATGGTTGTAGACCAGACCACTTCGTGCACCTGTGGAGAGAATGTGTTTGTTCCAGCCCATGACTCCGACGCGAGTCTCATGGCCGTACATGCTTCGAAGCTTCGTACCCTCCTCGACATCCCAGATTTGAATCTCACCTGAGCCGAGACCGACTCCGACATATGCTCCGTCTCCACTCCACTTGACGCTGCTGACATAGGTGTCTGGCGAGGTCTCGAGAAGACAGTTAACAGTGCCAGCTTCAGCAGACCAGACGTACACATTGCGCTCGAGGCCGATTGCAACTTGATTGCCAGAGCTCCAATCCAGAAGATTAAGGTAGTAGTCATCCATCAGACCAGGAGCATCCAGTACTCGCTCTGGAGCAGTCAGTACCCGTCGTCGAAACTGCGCGGACGTGGCATTTGCGGGCTTCAGCGGGCGGTTATATTGCGATCTCAAATCAATCGGCTTCGTTGACTCTGGTGGCGCTGGCTTGAATGCAAGAATACGAGTATTCAGCGACATTCCGCAAGCCGACGCAAGTGACGACTCATACGCGATGGTATCAGGAGCAGGCTTGGTGTATGAGGCCGCGTCCTCATTGTCGTTCAGATTGAGCCCTTCCAAAGCGGCAGTAGCATCATCTTCCGAGCGACTTCCCCCAACGTCAAACGCATTTGCAGCATTGGCAAGGACTGTGGAGCCCTCGCCGTTGCTCGTCTTTGGTCGTGCGTTTTCAGCATCGGGCTTGGCGGAACCAGCGATAGCTAGACCCTCACTTGCGGTCCGATTGGGAATGAAACGGTCTCCTGCGTCAAGACGTATTGTTGTTTTGCCAGATCTTGTCCTCAGCGGACCCTTCTTGCGGCTGCAGCTCTTCGATGGCGTCTGCCCTACCGTGGAGCCAGTACCTGTCAGCGTCCAGTCCGAAACGCCCAACTCAAGGTGTCGGGGTGTTTGCCTGCCCTTGGCGATATTTGACTTCGGTGAGTCTCGGTGGGCAGATCTCGACGCTGACTTTGCGAAGTATGAGGATAGGTTGCCATATGTTGAAGCATTAGCCACACGCGAAGAATCTGCTGTCTGCCTTGGAGGTGTGAATGGAGATGAATGATTCGATGTGGAGGGAGCTCGGCTTGCAGTTCGCGTGATCGGAGACGGGGTAAGTGGCATGCGGCCGCCAGCGGTCTTCGATGAGAAGAGGCCATGATGGCTCTTCAGAGGTGTTGATATCGAGGCAGTAGCCATCGTGTGAATTGAAGAATATGATCGAATGGACAAATTAATGTATCGATCAGTCACTGTAGTTGAAGACGGGCGGTCTTCAGTTAGTAGATATTCGATTGACCAACTTTTCTTGTCGAAAGGTTGTCGTAGGTGTTCCGGCTGTGGAGCTCCAAGAGTCTCAAGTTAATGGATCCTGGATGATATGGGTTAGTAAGTGATGCTGATGTGCCGGAAGTGAAGCTGGTAATCGAGGTTCCTTCGTCAAGGAGCTCTGTCAATCGGTGGGTCGATCGAATGCAGACGTAGAGTCAGATTGATCTAATGGATTGAAGATGCTTCTCACGTAAGGTAAAGATGCAATAAATGCAGAGAGGATGATAGAGATGGAGGGTATGCGGATAGGAGTGGTGGTAAGGAGAAGAGGGAGGAGAGTAAAGCAGACAGGCTTTTTGATACAAATCATAGGGCTTGACGCCAAGCTCCGTTGGCCTGGGCAACGGCACCAAAGAGGAAAAGCGTTCCCGTCATGCCGTTCTGGGAAGTTATAATCCATCCTGAACATGGCCATGCTACTGCTCTGCCTGAACACAGTTCGTTCCTCAATTGATGCTGCAATAAACAAGGAAATTTCTCACCTACACAACTCAGCGGACCTAATACCTAGCGGGACATCACCTTTCTCGTTCTCATTGCGTTCGAATGCAGGTTCGGCAGGCTTCTATATAATTGCGTGCAAGCTGTGTCACTTCCAGCACTATGTGAATTGCAGATGGATCATCATTCAACATCCGTCGGCGTCGGTACGCCGCAACGGTTCAACGGCAGCTCGTGGAATGGCTTGTCGAGTCCAACAGCTACCCCCGGCTCAACCTCCGCTTCGAATAATACATACCTTCTGCCGACGAGCCCGGCAAATGGGTCCCGTTCAACAACCGACATGTACAAGCCAAAAGTAGCAAAAACCTGCGGGCAGAGGCCTTCTTGCCTTGTCAACGCATCAGTCACATACTGCGGGAACAACCACATCTACGCTTTTGGCGGCTTTGATCAATATACAGACGAGGGTATGGTCACTCTTGTCGGCCCAGCTCACTTAAGTGCATAGGACTGACTCGCCTTGCCAGTCTATAATCATGTTCTCAAACTCGATCTCAATTCCCTTCAATGGAGCTTGGTAGACAATTATGGAGATATACCAGGGGTACGCATGGGTACGTGGCTAATCCCAGTCAGTGAAGCATAGGCAAAGGCTCACTGTGATAGGGCACACTGCATGCCTGTGGCAAGGCTCAAAGCTTCTCATCTATGGGGGTGAGAATGAGCATCGAGAATACCTTTCAGACATCGTCATATTCGATCTCCAGAACGCCCATTGGACTCAACCCGAGGTTCGCGGGCCTTTACCGAAGGGAAGAGCCAGGCATGCGGCGGTCGTCTACGATGACAAGCTCTATGTTGTCGGTGGTCTAGCTGGAAGCTCTGAGACGTACACTCTGGACGAGATCTGCTACCTTGACCTTAGAACATGGACTTGGTCTCGCTCGTGGAGCTTTGTTGGACGCTACGACCACTCAACCTGCGTCTGGGGAGGGCGGATATGGGTCTTTGGTGGTCTTGGACTGGACATGGAGCGAACAGGCGAGCTGTGGTGGCTCGATCTGAAGAGCAGTCCAGCCTTCAGAACCGTGCCCGTGCAGGGAATCTCCGACGCAGGCGCGCAGGACCGAACTGGACCAAGCCCACGGGCTCAGCTGGGACAATTCATTCAGCCACTGGGTAGTGCCACAGGATCCAGTGGCTACGCTGCGAACTCTAGCAGCGTCCAAGTACGATCATCGATGATACCTAAGCCGGTCGCTCCTGGGGCCATCTCGGCGATGAGATTTGTTTCCGGCCCGAATGTGCCTTCACAGGCGTTTGGGACACATTTCCACGTCTACTCGTCGGGCAGCTTGCTTGATTTCGCAACACCTGTTAATACCATGCATCCTTCAGAATGCAACTTTTCCGCTCTGGAACTGGGAACACTACAATGGCAAAAGCTTGCGGAGGGCTCTGAGATCTTCGATCCTGGTTATCGTTGGCAGTACTGTGCTATCAACGAAGATGGTACCAAGGCTTGGCTGATTGGCTCCGTCAACGACGCTCCGGAGAATAACGCTGGCATGGTAGAAGAGTATTTGAGCGATGTGCTTCCTCTCGATCTTCGAAGATTTGGTCTTTTAGGCAACATGTCAGCTGAACCAAGTGTCGAACTAGGAAGGTTACCTGCTTCAGATACACATGCAACATCCAACCTATCTAGCCTCGGCGCAGACCTCGCTTCGAAGTTCGACTTGGGCACTAGTGGGGGCGCCGACTTCACCATCACCGGCGAAAAGGATGATCTGAGTGACGAAGACGGATATTTATCGTCCTCTTCTCAAAGAACCGATACTTCCACCTCATCCCCCATCTACGTCCACAAGCTCATCCTACAAGCTCGCTGGCCCCACTTCAACCGCGTTTACAACTCACAGATGGCAGAATTCCAAACCAAAAAGATGCACATCCCAGAACCATACACAGTCGTCCGCGCTTTTCTATACTACCTCTACACCGACAGCATCGCGAAACACCCCCAATACTGTGCCTCTCTCAACGACGTCGCAGGCCTCCTGGTTATGGCGAACGTCTACGACATGCCTCGCCTACGCCTCCTCTGTCTCCACCGGTTAAGCCGCGAACTCGACGTCGACCACGCCGCCATCGTATGGGAGCGTGCAGGGGTAGCTCAGGAAGAATGGCTACGGAGACGAGCGGCGAATTACTGCCTCACCCACTGGGGCCGCGTAGTGCGATCGGAGGGCTTCCGGCGTCTTAGTCGACAAAGCATGATGGAGCTCTGCGAGGTCATCGATATTGAAGGGCGAGTCGTTGGTGGCGAGGAGCTGGAGATGGTGGGTGGGCTTGGTGGTGGTAAATTCGGGGTTGGGGGGTTGGGCAGGGAGCCGAGTAGGCGGCGAAATTCGAGCCACGGGATGAATACTACTGATGATGGCGATGAAGGGGATGATGGCGATGATGAGGGTATGGATGTCAACTAAGGCTCGAAGATGAATCTTAGTATCAGCGAACCCAGGTATTCGGCAGCGAGGCGCTCGGGGTGGGTGTGGGTGTGGGAGTATTGGCATTATTAGGGACATATGGAGCATGCATAAAAATGGCGCTCTGCGAACGAGTTTGTATTTCTAGACACATCTGAAAAGCAGCAACAATAACAGTCTTCAGCTTTAAAATTGATGCATGCTACTGTATACGAATGTTTTCCGTTTCCACCTGGGAGCTTCGAACGTTAGCCACCTTGTATCCACCTTGCTTCTATCTGCGCTGCGCCAGCAGCACCACGCATCCAATATTTTGAGCTCGTTTCCGCGAAACCGAGTTTCGAGTGTAGACCGAGAACGATTGGATTGCAGCCGGGAAGTCGCTCCTTCGTGGGAAGTGAACGTCGGCTTCTCGCAGTGGTAGGAACAGGTAGGGTATGCAAGCAAGGCTGTATTCCTTTTCCGTGAGGTTTAGAATACAGGTCTACTCCGCCCAGCATCACCTGCAACCCTCTTTCCAATGGCGCCTATACCTGTATGATGAAGGCATCCCGAAGAGCGTGAGGAGGTCTCGCGCAGATAGGAAGGTAGAACTGGCCTGTATCCGCCGCCCCCATCCCGTGCTCTTTTCAGGGGTTCCTCGTTTTAGAAAAGTGTCCAGGACCTTCTCCGGGCCCTGCTCTTGGGTATTGGGATTGAGGTTGAGGGAGAGATATGCTTTGACGGGTTGCCTCTTCAGCTATGGGTCTTCGTTGGTGATTCAGTCCATCGACTTTCCGTTTTTGCGGTCTTCTATGAATGCCAGGGGCGGGACAGGCTTCACACCATGTCTGCAAAAGCCTTTGCCTCTCTCATGCGGGTCATCTTTCATTTCTTCATGTTAAGAGCCCAGCGAGCACGAGACTCGGTAGCTTGATTCGTAGGTTGCTTGTGTGGTTTTGTATCCGTGCGAGAGCAGTCTCCAGAGCAGACGACATGGCGGGCAAAGCATCCTCGGTCGGCGAAGGGTACATGTTTAGTCGAGACTATCGGAGCTCTGCGAGGTGACTATCCTCGTATGTGGACGAAGATGGCGACGCGCTGACGTTAATGATTCCTTAGAATCTTGATGAGAACATAGCCGGACAGGGGTTGAGAGTCGTCGAGCACACTCGCTTCAAGCCTGGCTCCGTAAGCCAGTAACAGATAACTGGTTGATGGCTCTGGAGGAGGTTGCCTTTAACATCATAGGCCGGGGTGGTGAAGCAGGGTCCATCATGTCGGCTGAGAAATACGTAGGACTTCTGGATCAAGTCGTCGCTGAAACGCAGAAGGATATCAGCTTATCGAGCGAATGCTGGTCGTTGCTGATCGAAGAGAAGATTCATAGAAGCCACCAGCTTCCAGCAAAATCGCCCAACTATCTTCGTTCTCTCCTTATCCCGTGTTCTTCACGTTCGAATACCTCAAGTGTGCCCATTCTCCCTCGCCTGCAGCTGCGCGAGCCCTTTGACGGTCAAGGTGATCCAGATCGCTGCAGTCCCTGGTCCTTGAGTAAGCCTGGCATTAAATACTCCACAGAAGCCTCGCGTAGAGTATTCTATCATTGTGGTCGCAATGGCCGCTACAAATTCTCGGCGGATAGGTCCCGCAAAGCTGATGACCTGGAACAATAGGTCTAGCCCGTCGCCCCGTAGTCCGGCCTTTATCGGCATATTTAGCGCGAAAGTGTTGTCGTGGAAGAGGCTGTCTGGCAACTGATTTTGGTTGAGGACATGGATAGCTATCTGGGTCCAGAAGTGCGCCATGAATCTGCGAAGGGGGTGAATGTCTTGTACTGGAGGTTCCAGCCTCCACCGAGATAGCTGAATTTGAGTCCGCGGGTCTGGATCGGGTCCTTCTGCACGTGGGTCATCATCCTCGGGGGGGTCGCTTCATCCTCAGTATGGGAAAGTGGGAGAGTACTGCTAACTGGCACCACCTTGGCGGCAGGTGTGAAAACTGAGAGAAGGAAATGAATGAGAACCAACAGCGATAGCTTCGAGCAAATGAAGTACATTCTGTGTGCTGACGATTTTTTCATGCAACGAGCGAGTACCCTCTGCAGGAGGAAAGAAACAAGAAAAGTGGGTGGAATGCATGGTAAAAGTGCTCCTCAAGAAGCTTTTCAACATATCCAACACCATGCGCGAGAAGGTTAAAAGAGATATGAGAGTATGCAACCTCAAAAGCATATTCGTTGCTGCCAACATTACGATACCTGCGTGCAGAAGTCGTTCCGCGACATGAGCAGGATGCAGATGCGCTGCGGCAGTTGGGCTTCCCAGCAGCCAGTAGTGCTTCGAGGCTTATCCAGCATCGAGATGTTTGTTACATTGCATCCTCCTCCTCGACCTGCGGCTCTTTCTTACATATGGCTTTACTTGATTCTGCTCGCATTCTCACCTTGACCCCCAAATCCTTTCCGCAGCAACACGCCACCTTTCCTCAATGCTCATAGCCATCTTCGCCGTCAATTGCATTGAATTCGTTGCGGGTATACGTTGGAATTCGAGAGGTATCCCGTCTTCGCCTTTGCGGTATGTATTGACAATATTTGCGAAGAGGCTCATAGTGTATGGTGGTTGTCGAGGCATATAAGAGGCCTCCAAGCCAGAACTTTGCAGAGTCTCGACATTACTGTATAATGAAAGGTAATTCAGAGTTTGAGCCCTAACCAAGTATGATTTAGCGCATAGCCTTGCGTGTCAGTGATGACTTGTAGTATGTTCATTCTTACCCTCTAGTCCCTCCAGAGACCTGCAACTTCCCTTTGCTCTCCGCGGGCCCTCCATACGCCACGCTACGCACACCCATTTCTCGCATGGCCTCTGCGAATGTAGAGCATGTCGAGGCACAGAGGCTATCGCTCAACAGGATAATATCCTCGGCTGAAAACAAAGCTGGGCCCGAGAAAGATACATTCGCGATTTTCGAGACATCTAGGAAGGCAGACGCGTTCTTTCTGGAAAGACTGGTAAAGTAATCGCCGCTCTTGTGTACTGGCCTCAAGAAATCTGGCAGAGATGAGTAATTGTAGCCTTTAGTGTTAGTCAGTAAAGCGTAGTATGTGGCGGTTTCGAGTCCAGGTAAGTCATCTGACTCGTTGATGGCAGCACGACTCGACGCCCGTAGCAATGGTGACGAGCGCATGTCTTCTCCATAATAAGGTCTTGCAGATGGGAAGAAGGCCTGAAAAGCAGAGAGTCCTGCATTGATATCACCTCCTGGATTAAGGCTTATGTCCACGACAACCTTGAGAAGACCGTGCGACCTGAAATATTGGAGAGCCTCTCTGATGAGATCATTGACGGCTTTCGGGAATTTGTGGAGAGAGCGAGCAGGCGAGAAGACAGAGGCCAAGAAGGTTGCAAACTTGATTACTCCATATTTGCCGCCTACAGCAAAGTAGGATACTTCGTTGTAAGCTAGCTTATTGACAGCGGATGGATAAGAAGCTGGCAGACGAGCTGTGCTTTTTCTGGACCACCCCGAAACCGGAGACACACGTCTAAATCTACGTTTTGTCTTCATAGAGTCAGATGGCTCGAATCTAGGATTCTTGCAGAGCTGTTCAAGGTCGGTCGAGCTATTGAACGGCAATACCTGAGGAGGTTCTGGCAGATTTTCGCTTTGAAAGAACCAGTTGTACTGCGCTCGCCACTTGACGTCAACACACGTGCCATTTGCCAGAGTAATTGTCAGCGGCTCCGAAGGTAATCTGTCTTGTGCTGCAAAGGCTCCTAAGCTTTCCAGCTGACTATATGCCGTTTCTGGAATAACGCTTTGCAGGAAGACAGAGCTATATCGCGAGAAATGGTCGATCCAATAAGGTTGAGATTTCGCTAGTTCCGAAAGGTATGCTTCGGGCGTTCGTCCATTTATCTGAGATACCTTGCCTCCTTCTACCGCACCGCCGGATGCAGGGTCGCCAAGATAAATTACGGGATCTGTGTCGGGAGACGTTGATATGGAGACCAATGGATGATCATGCAGAAAGACAAAGGTAGAACTACATCGAGTGGAATACAAAGTGTGTCCGTCATGGAAAGCGTTCAGGGCGTCTGTAATCGCAAGATCGAACTGCAAATTGCTAGAATACTTGTCGCTTTGAATCTTCATCTGTATGGAACTCAGGGTCGCGTTCAGATCAACGGCCTCGATATCCAATTGGTTCGCGGGAGGTGTCTTCCAAAAGCCCTGAGCGCTATAAAGCTGTAGATAGTTCGTCACCTCACGCAGCTGTAGCTTCGCCGAGGTCTTGTTGAACGCAATCGATCGAAGACAATTGTCCGCCAGTTCGGCTGGAAAAGATACGGTTTGGCCTAGTGAGTCCTTACGTGCCTCAGCTGGGCAATCCAGAGTCATGCACTTCGCGTAGATAGCTGAGACTGAAGCACATGGATCCTTTGCTGATAAATGTCGTAGAGCTGAGGAGTTGACCACCGCATAAACAAGTAGCACAACTGCGATGCGGTAGAGGAGCTCCATCCCGACAACTGTAAAGTCAGATCCCGTGCGGTGATACCAGGGGTTGCTAAGTTGCTTCGTAATCTTATGGAAACCCTTCTCCTGCAGCTTCTTTAAGACGCTTCGATGATGTCACTTACATTCGGTCATGCTCTGGCGCCTTAGGAAATGGGCCGTCACTGGTCTGCCAGTCGATCGCCAATTAACATGTTTTTCCAGAGTGCAAAAGGATTGGTTCTTGGTTTAGCCAGCCCTTGGGTTTAGCAGCCTGCCAGCGCATGGGATGGGAGGGTTTAAATGCATGAAGAAGAATGAAGGGCCTTATTAACAGTCAATCATATGGAAATTGAAACATCAAACACGGGAACGTCGCATGTCACCAGGAAGCCTTGTATTTGCCGACAAACCAGCGTTCTGTGAGGCTCAGCCTGGTAAAAATAGACTCTGCATTTCATGACACCGTTAGGCGACGTCCATGTACCCGCCATGCACGATTCGAACGATGACGCGCAACTGCCTCCAAAAACAATTTCAGTTAGAACGAGAGAATAAGGGTAAAAGCCAGAAGCCAGATGCTAGAAAACAATTCGTCAGCATAAGAACCAATGCCGACTTGAGGACATCGCGGTTCATGTAAAGGTGGCACCATGGTTGCAGGAGATATCTAGGCGATCTTGATGATATCGAGTTGTTTATAGAAGTTGTAGAAAATCAACGATTCAGGAGCACATCGCGCAGAGCCTAGGAACCTTTTGGGAGCTCCGGCAACACAGTCTGGCAGCATAAGTTGCTCGTTCCCACAAATCAGTATTTGGTTCGATTCCTAACGGCGCTGGTTCAATGGTGGAATTATCTCATTTTCGCAGGAGCGGCACATACACAGTATCCCATGCGCTGGCCGGGTATTCCATTCAGGGCCGTGCGAAACATCAGCAAAGTCTCAAGAACTTATTCGTGGTTGGCTGTTAGAGTGATCAACCAGTCGAAGCCACTTGGTACACGGAAAACCCATTGAAGGAAGCATCAATACAAGTAGAACGATTTGTTGGAGGAAGCAAGAACAGAAGCGAGAGAAGAATTCATCCAGAGGCCGTCAAGAAGCTGACCAGCACATATGCGGCGCCACGGAGCAGCTCCATATCCCATCATGTACCTGTCGCAAAGGCCACCCTGATGCCTTCTGGTTAGGAGCGTTCCTTAACGGAAAGGATTTTTCGCGTTACCTAAGGCTGACTACTTGGTAGATCTACGAGGCCAAAGTTTTGTAGTTTCGAAGTCTTCCAAGCTGTGTCGCGCACAACGGTGTCCCTTGATCAACTACATCACTACTCCCTTCTTTTCCTTCGGTTCCAATCAGTCAAAGCGTCAAGAGCTCACCAACGTTGCTCAGACGTCCTTAGAAGCGAATCTTGGGAATTGAACATTGAGACTGCTGATGGTTTCAAGTCAAGGTAGACATTCAGTTTCCACATGCCGTCTGTCCACAAAGCGCGAAAGCCAATTCGATAGCGAGTTGCTGGCAGCCCTTGAACCAGGCATGTAATGGTTTGAGAATCTTTCTTTTTATCCATTGAATTCTTCTCCCATCGTCGACTCCTTCGGAAACATTCTTCTAGGAATCAAAACTCTAAGCTGGCAGCTCGGATCTGGATACCTTCCTTTCCGCTTCGAATTTGACTTATCATACCCCTGGTCGCACCTTGTAGGCTGCAACAGCTCATCGTAGCAAACAGTGGTTTACCAAGCTCATCGGTCTCGTTTTCTGTGTATGTGGTCGTCCCCAAAACTTTCTCTGAGGTCTTGATTGGTTCGGACGGAAGTACTGCCACCGAGTCATTCGTATCCAAGGCGCCAGTTCGCTTCCTTCACTGGAACGATCTCCAAGATTATCTTGCTGCGGTTCAGAGACCGAGACTCGGTCGTCCAACGGGCAAAGGGAGGGGATCTGGCAACCTCCGCCACCCGACGCTTCTTCGGATCCTAGTCGCTTTTCAATAGTTTGCGCCTCAGCTAACCGTCACACTCTTCGCGTCGCGCATTTTGTCTCGCCAGATCCTGGGAGGGGACCTGCGGTATTGCATCGGGAATCAGGCATTTGATGTCCTCCATATTCGATTACAGAACGCAAGAGTGCTTCGGTCAACGAGTCTGTGATGTGCAAAGGCCTGGGTGAAGAGGCTCTGACGAGCGCGTATAATTTTGAATCTACCTGCGTGTGCGCGGTCTTTTGCAGCCTCTTTCGAAGCTCGGGGGCCCGGTTATCATCCAGAGCCTCACGGCGTACACGTGACCTTCTCAGTGAAAAACTGGTTGAGCTGCCCCATCAAAATGGCAGTGCCAGGCCGGTCTTTTTGGAATGTTCACGCAAAGGATTTGGTACAGCAAGTTCGATGGCTCGGTTCGAATTGGAAAGGCTCAAGGACGCTTTTGCTGTGGGTCCGAATTGGTTAGCATCCCCAATGTGTTATCAGGTGAACCTTGATCTATGTCGTCTCTCCGGTACCTATTGGCAAATTGCTTGATACAAGTGTCTCCAACTGCGAGCGCTTCCAGAGAGTGAGGCCGTGTACGCTAGATATAATTGGCACAAGCGCAGCTGTTCAATGCTTGGCATGCTTGGCATCAAGCAAAACGTCTACAGTACTTTTGGTGACGTGTCATCAGAATTTCAATTGCTTTCCTTTATATTGGTTCGTCGTATATATCTTGATCCACAGTTCAAAGCTACTTCGAGGTGGACGACCCCAACATTCATCCAATGCTCGCGATGTTCCAGCCGAATACCTTCGATTTTCCTACTCATTCCTTGCGTTCTGCCCTTCAACTTTGGCCGTGAAGTCTTCTTTTGCTCTCCGACTAATGCCTCTATCTTCTTCACAATTCTTCCAGCTCTGAGTAAGATTGGGAGTCCCCCTTGTAAACGAGGTTTGAAACTTTACATCCTTTTCTCAGCAGATCATGCTCAGCAATTGGGACTTGTTTCGGTCCTGACGATATGATTGTTATGGACAATAAAGCTTCAGCGTCAAACTGCGGCAGAATCAGTTGCTGACAAAAATCAAGAGTCGCGTCAATTATTGCGAATACGAGAGTTCCTCGCAGTATTGCCAATGTGGAGAAAAATGTCGTCAACACAAGATACGTGCCTCAAGTTCTCGGGAAGGGAGTCGAATCACAAAGTACGATAAAACTATTCTTCGGGGATTGTTCGCTCTATGCTATTGTTCCTACGACAGACGTATGAGTTTTCTCCCCGGCCAAGGCAGTCGAACCTTCTTGCGTGATCTCAGATTCGATACTGCCCGAAAGTGTTATTGGGGACGGTCATTATGCCACCATGGGATGTTCCGTCTATCTTTAATACCAACGCACGACGCCGTGAATCAAGAGGATTGGTCAAAGAATGCTTGGGCTCTGCCGTCCTCCAGAAAGATGTCCCCTATACGTGATCTTGACATCCCGATAATATCTCGACGGATCCACGGACACGACGAAGGATGGTGCTGGGACTTGCTCTCACAAATGATATGATGCTGTCACCCCAGGCTACTCTTAAAATGCCGTTGGCAGAAAGTAAGCCTAATTGAAGAAACAACCGGACTGTGGGTTTTTGAGCACGGAGTAGGAGCAGAGGCTTTCAATACCAGACATGCGCTGGCATCAGTCGGTCCCAGATTCGTCTCGCAACTTGTACGGAATTGCTGCCTTGTTCCACTGCTTCGACAGGATCCGGTGGGAGCGTTATCCCTCGCCAAGTCGTCAATACGTCTTTCAAGGTGCGAAGCAATCGATGCTCGTTCCGCCAGCCTCTCGAATTAGCACTCTGCCAGTGCATCAGATCCGATGGTGTTGTTCTAGAGATCAAACCACAGAATCTGCAGACCGAGAAATGTATTCATCGACGTCTGGTATTGTTAGTAGTTCCAAGTATCTTAGCTCTTAACACATGCCGAAATAGGTAGGTCTTTCTTCTAAAACATCATGCTACGCATCTTGTTTCTGCTTACGATTGGGGATCTTGCCAACATTGACTCGCTGCTCTCTCGAGCCTCTGCTTGACTCTCCGAGCACTCAGGAGGCCGATGTGCGTTGCGATTCCGACAATATGATTCAGCACGATTAGTTGACCCTCAGGTGGAAGCATATAATGGTGTCGCTGCATCTTGATTATTTGGAGTGAGAGACTTGTCGGGTGTCTGCTGTCAGACGACTGAGAAGAGAATCATGGGGACTCAAACCTACAGAGGTATCCTCTCCATAATAGCCAGAGAAAAATAATTCTCCGAGGATTGAACGTCGCGCGTTCAAGGCACCGTCGACAAAATTTCGCAATAGTACTACCTTTCCCAAGGGGCCCCAAGGGGTTTCCGACGTAGCAGTGAGTCAATGAACAAAGACAAGGTTTACAAACAAAGCCCAACAACATAGATCGTTCGCTTGCTGTGCCTTGAACAAAGAGATATCAAATATCTCACAATGTCTTTATTCGGGATCGCCGAAATTGTCCGCTGTCCATAATAAGGGATACAGCCAACTCTGAAGGTGGTCTTTGTACGAGTGAGTTTTACAGAGTCTAGCCAATATCACCACTGTGTTGCACTTCAATATCGGGTTCGCTGGAGCATCCGCTTCTATCCGACGCAGTGAATAATTTGAGCCAGCTTAGGCATTCTTGGCTCTCGAATACGAAGGCGGAAATCAACTGCACACCATGTCTTGGGTTGCCACACCAGTACGAAAGCGCTCTGCGAGCAATGCTGAAGCGAGGATAGGAAATATGAGCCTCGTTCCTACACCCTTGAAAGTAAACAGATCGAAAAGTGGAGGTTCGCCAAGTCCGCAGTCGCCAATCTTATCTCAATTGACACAAAATATTGATGGCCTTTGAGAGTTCCACTTAGAGAAGCTCAGACTTCATCGAGAGATCAACGATACAATCGGATGCTACGCGGGCCTTGCTCGTCACGGCTCGAAAACAAGTTCATTACTACCTCGCGTTACTGATCAGGTTCTCGGTTTAGCACCCATCGCTACTCGCGCCACATCATGTAGGAAAAGAGCTGCTACGTCTCTGTGCAATTTAGAGTTGGACAGTCCTTCAAAAGGCCTAGATGCTGGGAACGAAAAATACTTGAATCCAGAGATTTTGAAAACTGTAGACAAAGACTTCATGAGATGGGCGCGCCGAGAGGGGATATCTGATATTGTACGCAGTACCAGCATTTGCTGGAGCAGTCTCGAGGTAACAAGACTAGCGGCAAGTGACCAGATGACCTTTGGCTTGCAAGCCCGGGACGACTATAGACTCACGTACCCAGAGAAGCCTCGAAGGTTGTCCGACCCCGTCAGTCCAATGACCGCAACACGGGTCGCCACCATGGAGGATGATACACTTAACCGTCAATGTCTTTAGTTATAGAAGATCATAAGAGAAGCAGAACCATGTAATCAAGCAGAACACTCTCCTCCCTTCCAATGTGTAATCATGAGATCCCTTAGAAATACCTCCTAGCGCGAAGAAGCCATATGCTGAGATGAGCTTTGCCTCAGTAGTCAGACCTATGCAAAAAAAAAAAACAACTCTCAACCGAATTCTAGCGGGTTCGCTTATGTTAGAATCGCGCTAAAACTAGCACTAGAGATTAGTTTCGACAAAATAAATGCACTAGTATTTAACATATTTAAGTATATTCGCATCGAGTATAATATTTGTTATAGTATTGTTTTTTTATATATTAGATTTGAGAACGAAACTCTTATTTCTCGATATTTTAAAATTATCTTAATAATAGCATATCAAAAAGATTCTTATTATATATTTGAAAATTATATATTTAATATTGCTACTTTAATTATATACTTATTAACAAATTAATTGCAATATTACTATTTATACTTTATTTAATAATAATATTATTTTAAAAATTAATTAATTTAACTATTAATTATAATATTGTTTTAAAAACAAAGATTTTTTTTTTAAAAAATTGCAATCTATATATAGATACAATTACTTTTTATATATTTCTATTATTTTGTTTAATATTTCTTTTAACTATATTATTTTGTTAGTTTTAATTTATAGTTTTTTTAATTTATTATATCGATTGCAAATAATATTTATTATTATTATTTATTTTTTCAATTTTTACAATATTTTAGAATAAAGAACAATATAAATAATAACAAAATATAAAACAAAAAAATAACCGAGAAAAAAATTATTAAAATTATAAATAATATATTTAAATTTAAAATTAAATAAAAACAATTAAAAATACTTAATATTGTTTTACAAAAAAATATAATTATAATTGCAAAAATAGAATTCGAGAAAACTTTACTAGATTAGATATTGTTGTTTATATTGTTATTAATAAAAATTATATTAATAATTATATATATTTTTATTTTAAAAAACAATTAATATAAAAAGTAAAAAAAAATTATTAATTGTCGATTAATAATTTTAAAAAACAAAAATAATAATTTAATTATACTATATCGACAAATCGGAATAAGTCTTCCCGAGAGCTTTTAGTCTTTCGAGACTCCTAGAATCGTTGTGCGCATATTTCGATTCTCGAGCCACATTAGTTGAAATTAGTTGATTTCGAATCGACTAAAAGTTAGAATGTTCTTCTATGCGAAAAGATATTGCTTCGAATATCGATATTTCGATTGATTTTTTATGCAATATTAAAATAATTGTTCGCAATATACATATTACAAAGCGTAACAATAATTGTTTTTCGAACTTCAAAATTTTTATATCTACAAAAATCTATATTTGCGCCAAAATTGCGTCTTTTAATTAAAATATTTGTAGCCAATTTTATAACATTCGATCTATTTGTAATTACAAATATACATAATTTTTTAAATCTATAATTTGCTTTCTATATAGATTCTCTATACTATTTTGAGAAATTGTAGTTCTTCGCCTTATTACTTAGAATAATATTTACGTTTTTAAAATTTTTAATATAGATCAAGAATCTCTTGTATATCTTTGTATTGTTTACAAGCAAAATAAATATTTTCTTTTTTTTCGAATATTAAGTTGTATCTTCTTTCTTAGCATTTAGCTTTCTTCTTTACGTTGTTCAATTAATTGTTATTTTTAATATTAATTTCTTCTTCTTCGTATTAACGCAAACTATATATTTATCTTACTCAAAAAAACGCTTCGTAATAGTTTTCGATTTTAAGAATAACTTGTTTGCTAATTATATTAACATTAGTAATATAAACAATAAAAGAACGCAATCTACAATATTGATACTTGTCTCGCGTAAAATATTTTGTTTGTCGTTATTTTATTAGCTCTAATCGAATTGATCTCTATTGTTAAGAGTTTAATCAACATATATTTTTAATTATATCTTTCGATAAATTGTAATTGCCTAACTACATTAGATGTTAACTCTCAAAATTATTTAATATAATTTATATTAAATATTTTTTGCTAAGAACGTTTATCTTAGTATTAATTTCTTTCTTTAAGTACACTTGTAGTTAATCAACAAATACAACAATTATATTCGATAAATCGAGAAAAAATATAATAAAGATTTGACAAAAATTTGATCTAAATATATCGCAAATCTTTGTTGTTAAATAAAAATGTTTATCTAATTATTATTCTCTTTTTTCAATTTTTTCTATAAACAAACTTGCAATTAGTTAATAGATACAAAGTTATTTAATAGATTAAGAAAAAATATAATAAAGATTTGACAAAGATTTGATCTAGATATCTTGCAAATTTTTGCTATTAAATAAAAATATTTATTTGATTATTATTCTTCTTTTTCGATTTTCTCTATAAGTATACTTGTAGTTAGCAACGTTAACTTTTATATTTAGAGAAGATCTAACAAAGATTTGGTCTAAATATACTTTAGTTCTTTGCTATTAGTTTAAAATAATTACTTGAATATCGTCTCTCTTTTGAGATTCTTTCTATAAGTATTTTTGCAATTAACTAATAAATCTAACAAAAATCTAACAAAGATTTAGCGAAAATCTAACTTAGATTTTCGCTATTATTTAAAAATATTTACTTGATTGTTGTTTCTTTTAACAATATCTCTCTACAATTACTCTTGCAATTAGTTAACTTATTTGTTAATATTTAACAAATATAGACAAGATTTGTTTAGACTTCTTCGAGATCGACTTATTTTTACAAAGCGATTATTTATTCGTTTAGCGCTCTCTCTTTGTTTAAATTATTAGTTAACAATAGAGATAAATCTATTCTTATCTACTCTATTATCGCTTAAGCTTCTTAGTACGAAATCTCTATTTTAAACATTTATACGAGTTTTTTTATTCTCTTGTCGATTACGTTGTTTCGAGAAATATTTAATTTTCAATTTATTAATATTTAAGTTTGAGAGAGTATTGTTAAAAAAAAAATATAAAATTTTTTTGTTGTCAAATATGTCGAAAGCTTTCTTGCTACAAAATACAATTTTTTGTAGCAACTTTCGCGTGCATTTCTTTCTTTGTATCTCAAACTAAAAATTCTATCTTCTTTGTATCTTTTTAAAAACATCTATTAACATTTTGTTAATATTTAAATATTAATTGTTAATAAAATAAAAAACATGCTTTTAATATATTGTCTCTCGAAATTAATTAATATATAAACTTCGTATTTGTATTTCTTAATACAATAACAAATTATAGTTCTTATTATTTTTATTGCTTTTAAAATTATAAGACTAAACATATATTTAATTAATAAATAAATCTTAAAACTTTCTCGATTTTTGTTAAAAAACAAAGATATAAAAGTCTTAATTATTATCGAACTTACAAATATTTTCTTTGCGTTAATTTAAGTTTAACTATTATTTAACAAAACTTTAGTCAATTTAAGTAGATTTATATTTTAATAGTCTTTTCTTAGAAAGACAAATCTACTTAGCAAGATCTAAATATAGTTGCGAGACTTTTTATTGTTGTTAAAGTTGTAATAATTCTTAATTACTTTGCGAATTTGCTCTATTATATAAAATTAATAATTCTCTATTGCATCGTAGAGCTATTCTCGTATAAATATATCTCTATTATAGAAAAAATTAGCAACGTTATCTTTCTTGTTTTCTTTAATATAGAAATATTGTTTACATTATTGTTACATTAATTTTTGACACAATTTAGACAATTTGTTATCTTTCTTTATATATATTTTATTAATGTAAACAATTTGACTTTTTGTTAAAAATCGATTTAAGATTTACATCTTTTATTAAAATGCTTAATAACAAGCGTAATTTGCAAATATATTTATACACTAAATACAACAATTTTATGCTCTAATATAAAGATATATTTTTGACGTTGTTTTATTTTGTTTTAAAGAAGCTCTCTATTGCGACGTCAAATCTTGCGCAATAACAATATATTGTTTTGTCTATTTATAGATTCGAATATTTAAGACGTAAATTTTGTGTTATTGATTCTCAAAAATAAAATATCAATTTTGTCGCAAAAAGATTGAGACAATTGTAAAATACGCGTTTTCTTTCTTTAAGATTTGTTCTTTGTAAACGAGATATTAATTATAGATTGTATTAAGTTATTAAGACGCTCAATAATTAGAAAAAGACTTATATTGTAATTTAATTATAAAGACAATAGTTTTATCTCTTTGTTCTCTTTATTATCGATTGACAATATTTGTTTTTTATGTTTAACTACAATATATAAGAATTCGAAAATCTTAGAGTTTGTATTAGTATCGAAATCTTTATTATTCTTTTATAAGACAAATCAATATATATTTTTAAAAATCGAAAAAACAACAATGCGCTTATTTGTTATATTTGCGAAGTTCGCTTAAAAGTTATAAATAGCAACAATTAAGATGCTCAAATATATTAGTAACACAACTTGTACAAGTTTATTATAACGCTCAAATAAAAATGCGTGCTTTAAAAACAAAAAGAATAATATTTAAAAAAGAAAAACAACAAAAAGAAACTATTGTAACGCGTCGAAATACACTAACAATTAAAACTATTTTAGATTTGATCGAGATCTCGTTTAGATTTTGGCAAAATAAGAAAAAATGTAGCATTTATTGTTCTAATTTATAGTATAACTCTTTTGTAACTTTTACGCAACTTGTTAAGAACAATTGTAATTTTATTAATTTATCAAAATCTTGTCTTGTTGCTTTGACGAAAATATTTCTTGCATCGAAGAACACAATTTCTCGAATCTCGAATTATCGAAAAACTAGCTTTGTATTTTCTTCTCAATTCTTTTTTACGTTCGAATTTTTATTCTTTGTTAAATTAGCTCTTTTGTATCGACAAAATAAGAGAGAAGCTAAAAATATTATAGACACAAAATAGACGTTGTACGCATTAGATATCTACTATTTTTGTTCAATTATAAATTTCGTATTCAATCGATATAAAATAAGATCGCCAAATATATTACTTTGTTTAAAAACGCAAAAAAGACGTCAAGTCAAATATATTTGATTTTTCGATATAAATAACAAGTTGATCGATAGTTTTGTCTCTTCTTTAGAGTTGTCGATTCTATCTTTTACAATACAAAATAACAAGATTGAGAGATTTCTAACACAATCTATTTATAACAATATATTATCGTCTTTTTTATTTTCGAAACAAATCTTGTCTTTATTTTTTAGAGATCTCGAGTCAAATTCTGTCGACAAAAATATATTCGTTAAATAGTTATTTTGATCGCAAAACCAATTATTAATTCTCTCTTTATCTAGATCAATAAAAAATAGAGTACAAATCAAATTACTATTAATTTATCTTTTTGTAAATAGTAGAGCGCTCTCTTGTAATTCGATAGTATTATTTTTATTTTTAATGTCGTTTCTATCTTCGACTTTCTTGTATAATAGTATAGGTTCGACGTTATATTACGCAAAAAAGTAAAACGAAAAAAGACAAACAATTAGTTAATTGTTGTCTAATAGTTTAATAAATAAAATTTTAATTAGATTGTTTAGTTAAAATTCCAATAGCGAAAACACAATATTTAATAGAATTAAATAGTGTAACTTTATCTCTATTAATCGCACTACACTTAGATCGCTCTTATTTATTAAGAAAAATTAATTGTTTGTTACAATAAACAATAAAGCAATATTCGACAATAATAAAAGAGTTGATACTATATTAAAGTTAATTCTAAAACAATTATTGTATATTTTAATCAATTCTCCTAAATTATTTTGTCGAGATATATATACGTCTATTTTTTTGTTAATTTCTTTCTAGATAGAAATGTTCTTTGTTAAGTTCTTAAACAAACAAACAAATTGCAAACAACGCAAATTGAGAGATTAATTAACAAGCGAAATCAAATACATTAAAGCACACTCTAAAAGAAGATATAAATTTTGACAACTATATATTATAAATTATAGATAAATGTTTAATTTTATTTATTGTTTTTTTGAGTAGCAATCTCAATCAAGTTTTATACTTTCGAAAACTCTAACTATTAAAGCTCTTAATTTTTTTGTCGCATTTGTGTTCTTTATATATTTTTTTTATACGTATTTTGTTTGTGTTTGCGCTTTGTCGTTAATATTATAATACAAAGAGCTTTCTTAAATATAAGTTTTATTGTAGATAATGCAACTCGCGTACGCTTAAGAAGAAGATTCTTTATTTATTGTTTTTTTGTAAGTTGTTAAATAAAATCTTTTTTGCTACTATTATTGTTGTTTTCTTCGACAACAAAGCTACAAATCTCAAAGCTAATATAGATAGCAAAAAAACAAAAATTCGTTTAAATTAAATATTTTGAATAATTAGTTTAACGCTATTTTAGCAACAATTTAATTCAAATATTTTCTAGATTTAATCTAGATATTTTCTAAATTTAATTTAGATATTCTTTAGATTTAATCTAGATTAAATATTTTTAAAGACTATATTATCGCTCTTTAAAATCTTTATTATTAGACAATAGTAATACGCTAGTCTCTTTGCTAATATTAATAATAATTTGTTTAAATTGTACTCTAGTTTTGACTCTATTAGTTCTTGTATATTTATTGCGATTACAAAATAATTCAAGAGACTTAATACGAAGATTTAAAACTTTTCGCATTTGTTTATTTTATAAGCAATACTAATTAGATGCTTTTGTCGCGTTCTTATTTGTCTTTTATTATTACTTTTCTTGTTTTTTACACAAAGTGCGAATTTGTTAATTAGATAAATTGCTCTTGTTTGTTGACAACTAATTATAACTTTGTATTTTAACTTCGCAATAAAGTTTTTACAAATATAATTAATATATTTCTTAAACTCGCGCATCTTCTTAAATTTATTAAAATTGTTTTAATATTTGACGTCGAAGTTAATTGCAGATATTATATACTTGTAGATATTATTAATATTCTTTTGCTATATTGCTAGCTATATATTTTAATTATTATACTTAATTTTCTTTCAACTATAATCTTTAGGCAATAATAGAACAATAGTCTTTTTGTCAATATTAATAATAATCTACTTATTTTGTACTCTAATCTTAACTTTGTTAGTCTTTAGATATTTATCGCAATTGCGAAGTAGTCTAGATAACTTAATTTAAAAATTACTTATTATTTGCTTGCAATTATTCAATAAGCAATATTAATAAAATACTTTCGTCGCGTTTTTCTTTGCTTCTATCTTCTTCTTTTCGACAATAGAAAGAATTTTCTTTTCGATATGTTGCTTGTTATAGTAGTCGAATATAAATTAAAAATCGCACTTCGAAAACTTTTTAATATTTTCTTTTTTGTTGTTTCTATTAGCGATATCGCTTGTCTCTTTAAGTATTTTTTAAAAATTTGTCGAAAAATTCTTTTAAAAGATAGAGTTCTCAACATTGTAAATATAATTTAGTATAGCGTTGAAGAAATCAACTATTTTCTTTGTTTTAGAAGTCATAGTTACTAATATTTTGTTATAGAGTATTTTAATATTGTTCGATAAAGACTTGTAAAAAAGTAAAGAGACAATATTATTATATTTTAAAGTAACTCAATTCTTTGTTCAATTATTCTTGATAAAATATTTCTATTAATAATACTCTTCTTTTTTATTGTTATCTTTCTTAATCTTATTCGATTTCTCTATTTTTAATTTTGTCTTTTATTGTTTTATTAATTTAAGCTAGCTCAAACTAAATATAATTTAACTTAGCAATTACGTTGTCGAACTCTTTTTTATATTCGATGTTGTTTTGCTTACTTGTTTGCAATTCAAATTTTGTTCTTCTTAAATTGTAAATTATAGATTGTATTGAATTGATCTTAATTAATAAAATTGTTAACATAGTATTTTGTGCATTTTTGATTCCCTAATACAAGATATATATTGCGAATAATATATAACAAATTATAAAAGCGTCGAAAGTATAAACGTTTAAAATTTTTACTTATATTCTTTAAATAGTTCTTTATCTTATATATCTTGTGTATCTTATTAGTAGTTTCTGTGTTAATCTAGCGTTTCAATTCGATAAACGCTTTTGTATATCTTTGTAATCGTTTGTTACGTCTTAATCGCAAATAATTAAGTATTATAACAATAAATTGTAGTCTTTCTATACACTTGCTACTTTTTGTTGCTAATTCGTCGTTTTAATAGTTTTCGTTAGATTCTTTGTTTTGCATTTATACACAATTTTTTTGTCAATCTCTTCTTTTGCGTTATTAAAAAATATATTGAATAAAATTCTTTTGCAACTAATCTAAATTAAAATAATTCTTTTCGTTTGATTTTTAATAGATCAAGAACTTATAAATCTTAATAAAATAATTCTTAGCTCAAAACGAATCTTGTTTGCAAATATTCGAATTAGCGACGTTGCATAAAGATTCGATTATTCTTTTGCGTTTTTCTCGAATAAACATTGGTAAAGCGTCTATAAAATCTTAACAATTAAATTGACTATCTATAACGACATTTTTAACTTTTCGTTAATAGCAATTGTTTTTGTCGAGATCGAACAATAGTATATTGTTATCTAAATCAAGTGCTATTGATATAATTATTAAATCTTGACTAGATAGAATAATTTTTTTTTTCGATTCTTGTTTTGCAACAATTGTTGCTTTAATTTTCAAATATATAATAAAATCTTTTATAGTAGCGAGATTATAATATTAAATATTGTGCATTAATATTTGTCTCTCTTAGTTTTTTGTTTTGTTTGTTTTAAAATAGAATTGTTTTAATAGAAACTTATATATTGCTTTCTCGTACAATATATTAAAATTTTAAGCATTGTTATACAATTAAATAAAAGCTACTTAATATGTTAGAATATAAAGCTTAAGAATATTAAAATATATCTCGTTTTTATTGTTCTCGTTGTGTGTTGTATTTTGAGATTGATATTTGACAAAAATTATTTTTAAGTTGTCGATTCGATATAAAGTATACTTTATATAACTTAACGTATTCTTGTTATAAAATACGTACTAAGCAAGCATAACAAAATCTATAATTGTTCGAACACAATATATAATTGCATTTTGCTTTCTTATTAAAAAAGATATTATTGCAAAAACAAATTGTGCTACTATTATCTTTTGTTCAACTCTACTCTATTGCTAGATTTTGCTAAAGTGCTTAAATCTTTTCAAACTAGTAATTTTAAAAATTTGACAAAAGCGTTCGTCAAATTGAATCGATTTCTTTAATTTAACAATTGTTTTTTTTTTCTTTCGCTTTGTTAATCTCTTAAAGTTAATATCGAAAATAATATTGTTAATTAAAGCAATATATCAATTGATTAATCGCATAATTATACTCTTAAACAATTAATAAAGAATATTGAGATCTATTAAAATATAAACGTTGCAATACTTATAATTTTATATCTAGTTCTTAATCGAATAAATTATTATCGCTTTCTTGTTTTTTTGTAGATTCGAATGTTGTTTAATAAACTTAGTTTAAATATATTTAAAAATACAACACTTCTAATATTTTGTAAGATTTCTATACTTTTTTGAAGAAATTTTACAAATATTGCAATACTTGTTCTTCTTAATATTAGTAATTAGAATTTGCTCTTTATAGTTTACTATTATTTCTTCAATAATTAAATAATAGCTTTTTGTAAAGCTATTAATATATCGAACGTTTACATTGAACTCTTTAAGACTTTCGAATTTTATATCGAATTAGCAACAAAATATAAAAATAATAGTTAACAAATATATATTTAAAAATCTTTTCTATAGTTTAATAATATACTTTTGTTTGTAAATGTTTCTTATTTTTTTTTTAATTTTTACAATTAAAATTAATTCGATTAATACTAGTTCTAATCGAATTTAACTTTGTCTTGTTGTTTGATCTAGATTTTTGATAATTATATAAATCGATTATAAGTTTTAATCTCTATAATAATATGTTATTTGTGTCTTGTTCGTAACTATAAGAATAAAAATAATAGTAACTTTTGTTAGCAACTAATTCTACGTAGTTTACTATCAATTTCTAGTATATATCTCGATATAAACGCAATTATTGTCGATTATTTTAATTTAAATAGACGCGTAGATTAAATTATCTTTAAAAGATTTATATTTAAGTAGAAAACGCATTACATCTTTTATATTTCAATAATATATAATATATTTAATAGTAACAAGATCGCTAATTTTAATTGCAATTGTAAAATTCTTATTTGTTCAATTGTTATTTCGAATTTCGTGCGAAATACAATATATTTGCGTTTGCTATTTTTTGACATTCTAGAAACTATATTGTTTTCGAAAGTTCTTAAAATTCTTGTTTTTAAAAAAGATATCAACGACTCTCTTTGTAAATTTGTAGTTTATTAATTATTTCGCAAATTTATAGTCGATAGTATTTTAAAACAAACTATATATTGTTAAGCGAATTTCAAATAGAATCTTCGTATTTTCTTTAAATTAATAGAGATCGCAATTCTCTTAAATTATAGTATTGTTAAGTTTTTTAACTCTTTTCTTTTTATAGTATTTCTTTATTATTAATAAGAAAACAATAGATTGCAAAATTGTTAATAAATTTCTCTTTGCAAAGACATTCGATACTTTTGAAGTTTGTTTCTAGTTAGTTGTATTTTCTTGTTGCAAACTTAAAAAATAACAAATTACAATCTTCGTAATATACGCGTTTGAATAATATTGTTAATTTTAATTTAGTTCAAACAATTGTAGAGCTTCGTTATATATTATTTTACTTAATATATCTAATATATCGATTTTTACTATTATTTGTCTAATTTTAAGAAAATTATTGTGTATTTAATATAATTTTTTTTTATCAAATTTTTTTTTTTTTTATCTTAAGTCTAGATTTTTTTCGATGCTTTTTCTTTTAAATTACTAAGTATCGATCGAGATATCGCGTTAACTTATTGTTGTTTCTTAACTCGAAATTATACGCGATACAAATACAAAACATAATAACTTAATTATTAATATTGTTAAGTCTATCAACTATGCATAGAGTACTAACATAAAAAGTAAAAAAACAACTAAGAATAAATTGCGAGTTATTGTATCTTTGACAACAAATTAAAAAAACAAATTGCGTTGCGAAGTTCGAGATTAGACGCTAGATTCAATAGAGAAAAAATATTGTAAAAAAGATTTTATATATCTATAATAAAGTATTAGTAAATATATAAAAATCAATAATACTAAATAAAGATACTTATATTATAAGAAAAAGTATTGATTGCTTTAACACTAGTAATACGTAATTTTCAATATAAGAGAGACATTGAATCTTAATTGTTTTCGAGTAATTATTTTTGTTAATTCGCAATAAATATCTTAGTTTTTCGATATAATAAAATTCCAAAAATTGGTTTGTTGTATATTATAGTCGATTAAAAATTCTATTATTTAATAATTGATTCTTCTAATAGTTTGAATTCCAAGTATCAAAAATAACTCTCTTCTAATATTAGAATTGATTTAATATATATTAGTAAGCAAATCTAAGAGTATTATACTATTTACTATATAAAATAGATAAATTTTTAAATTATAGACTCTAGATAAATTCTAAAAATCTATCAAAAAATATTATTTATATAGAAAAATGCGCTTAATTACTTATTTCTTTTACTAACTAACTTACGTCTAGTGCGAGTAGTAACGCAAAGAGCTACACTTAGAGAAGAGATATATAGTATAGTTATAGTCTTATATTTACGAACAAAATTGCTTAGATTTGATCGAGATTTGATTAAGATTATATTTGTAAGCAGTCTATTCTTTTTCTAATTAAAATAGATCTAACATATATCTTGCTCAAATCTAATATATATCTTGCTTAAATCTAATCGAAATCTAATCGAGATTGCATCTATAAACAGTTTATTCTTTTTCTAATTAAAATAGATTTGACGTACATCTTGTCTAGATCTAATATATATCTTGCTTAGATCTAACCAAGATCTAATCGAGATTGCGTTTGTAAGCAATCTATTCTTTTTTTAATTAAAATAGATTTAACGTATATTTTGCTTAGATTTGACGTATATCTTGCTTAGATTTAACGTATATCTTACTTAAATCTAGCCAAGATCTAATCGAGATTGCGTCTGTAAACAATTTATTTTTTCTCTAATTAAAATAGATTTAATATATATCTTGCTTAGATTTAATCAAGATCTAATCGAGATTGCGTTTGTAAACAATTTATTCTTTTTTTTAATTAAAATAGATCTAACATATATCTTGTCTAAATTTAATTAAAATCTAATCGAGATTACGTTTGTAGACAATTTTTTCTTTTTTTAATTAAAATAGATCTAGCGTATATCTTGCTTAGATCTAATCGAGATCTAGCTAAAATAGCGCTCGTCTTAATATTAGTTCAAGCAAAATGCACAAAATAACGTCGCTAACTCTTTCTTTATTGTTGATACTTGCTAACAAAGAGTTGCTTCGCAAGCTTAATATACTATGTAATCTTGCACAAAAGTTTAATTCGAAAAAATCAATAATTTGCGCAAACGTTAATAATATTGGCAAGTTGATTAATAGAATTCGATTTACTTTATAGATTAGCTTCTTAGACTCAAAATTCTACTTAAATATACAAGCGAATCTTGTCTTCTTTTGATATATTGTATTGTTGTAAAACAATAATTTAATTTGTTCGAAAATAAAATGCTTGCGAAAAAATTGAACAAAAATAGTTAGTACTTATTGATTAGTTAAAATATAAAAGAAAATACTTGTTATTAAAAAATATTGATCTAAAATAGAAGATACAAAGATTGAATTCAAAAAAACTATTTACTTTTTTAGTTATTAGCGTTATCTCAAAAAAGATAAACTTAATTAAAGTCGACTTGTCTTAATATTTAAATTTGAAAAGTATATACTTGATTGCGTTAAGCTTCAAATATATTGTAATTAAAGCAAAATAAATACTAATTAATAAATATCTTTTTATTATGCTTTCGATTTCGCTATATATGCAAACTTATTGTACATTTTGTTTTGTTTATATTATTTTCGTCTTAACTCTTAAGTCGAAATCTTCTATTGCAAAATAAGACAAATCGTTGCATAAAAGAAGCATTTTGACAACGTCAATAATATTTTTGATATTTGACTTTGTTAATTATTAAAAATTAAGTTTTAGATAAACGTTGCTATTCTATTCAATATATTAGAAGCTTTGTAAATCGAGAAACTTGTTAAATTTTAATTGCTTTCAATTGTTAATTGTTTAACTATAATATTCTTTATATTTAATTAAAAATAGAACAAGAGCGACTTGTTAATTAAGTTATTTAAGTTTAAGTAGATATCTCTTAATTATTGATTATTCTTTCGTCTTCGCAATAGTTTATAAAGAAGTACTTAATTAAAACTTTAAGTTGTTCGATCGATCTTGTAGAGTTTACTTAACAATTCTTTTGCGTTTTAGTAGATTGTTTGTTTCTAACAATATTAAAATAACAAAAAAAATCTAGAAACAAATATTAATTAAAGTGTCAAGTAATACAATAGAGTTCAAAGACTTTGCGTCGATTGTAGTTTCAAATATAACAACAAGTTAAAAACAAAAATTTAAACAATTACATTTCGTTTTTTTAATAATTATTTATAATTTCTTGTTAATAATCTTTACGATATATAACTTATTAACAACGAATATTACGTATTACTAAAATGTTCTTTTATAACAAATTTGCGAATTCGATAATAATAATTATATATTGCACTAAATACAAGTCTTAAACTTAACTTTTTCAATTTTTTCGAATATTTAACGATTTTGTTAACAAATTGTCAATATAGATTGCTCTAGCTCTTAATTACTTTGTTTATAATTTGCGTTTTGCTATAAGCTTATTTTTGACAAAAAATAAAAGTTGATTTGTAAAAAGCAACAAGACATAAATATTAACAAGCTTAATACTTAGATTTTTTAGATTAATATAAATCTTAATTGCAATAAATTATTTCTTAATATTGATTTTTAATATAAAAAAAACAATTACTTTATAGTTTAATCTATTGTTAAAAAATGTAGATTTTAAACAAATAGCAAATTACTTTATAAAAATTTGCAACAAAGAATAGTTGTTTTTTAGTAATATAGTTTTTAAATAATATCGTCAAAACTCTAGTTGTTGTAGTTATTTTTCTTAAATCTTTTTCTACTTTATTTATAATTACAATCGAGATAAAATTATAGCGATTATCTAAGTTATATATAGTTTGTTAATACTTGTCTTTGAGCTATTTGTTTTTGTAAAAGTATAATATCTTTTCTAAACTTGTTTTTATTAACAATTAAATCGCTTTATTAATTATTAATATTATTGTTTAGACAAACAATAATAATTATTAAATATAATTATTAATAAAAAAGTTCGAGCTTTAAACTAAACAAAAGTTATTTAACTTTTGCTATTGTTATTTCGAAAATAATTAGATAGACGACGTCAATAGTTCGAGTTCAAAACTTTTCGAAAAAATACTTTAAAAGTTGATCGATTCGCTTAGTTATAGTATTGAATCGAAAATTAATCTTAATATTAATAAAAAAGAGCAATTAACTAATTGTTCTCTTTAATATATAACAATACTAAATTGATTCGTATTTGTATTTTTGATATTATTTTTTAATATTTTATTTTATATATGCGTTATTTCGAATATATATTGTAATGCAATCTTTTGTACGTAATTAATCTCTTTGTCTTTTATAATATTTAATATAATGTTAATATCGATTTTTAGAGCTTAAATAGTAATTCTTCTTGTTGTCGTTAGACTTGTTCAAATATTTGTATAATATAGAGTTGTCAATATTTGCGTTTTAATTTTTTGTTTTTTGTTGCTTGTTTTGAGAAGATTTCTTTATTAATTCGAAATCGAAACTAAATATATTAGTTTTTTTAAAATACTTAGAGTCTAAAAAATATAATTAATTATTAACAATTAAGACAATAAAACTTTTGTTAAATACTAATCGTCTTTCGATCTACTTAATAGAAAATCGAAAAAAATATTATTTTTTGTAGAATTATCGAAAAGACTACTTTGCAAGTTTCTTAAATTATAACGTAGCTTTTTTTGCGTATTAAAAATAGACAAGTCTTCGTCTTTTAAACAACTAAAACAAAATTGCAAAAAATTTTGCTTAATTATTTTGTTTTTTAGTTAAATAGTAACAATCGAAAGCAAACACTTATTTATCGAAATCGTTTTGTGCGTATACGTTAATATTCGAGTTCTTCTATTTTTGATAAAGCTAATATTGAATAGCACTTCGTAAATTCTTTGCATCGAATATATTTATTAACTTTGCAATCATAATATAATAAAATCGATATTGCTTTTAATTCGAAAGAAATCAACGATTTATAAAATAATTGTTAAAAAATTTAAGAAAAAAATTTGTAAACTTAAAAGATTTATTTGAAGAAGCAATAAAGATTTGCTAAGCGCAAGTTATAACTATAAAATTAACAAAACTTATAAAAAAAATATATATAGAGTTCGAATAAGATAAGACTTAATACGATTTGTGCTAAAAATATTAAAAGCAAAACTAACAACATCAAAAAGAAAAAAAATAAGAAAATTGACGTCAATAAGCTCGAAAATTGAATTGATAACGCTAGCAATAAAAAGAATGCAACAAAAGTTATAAATGTTATAATAATTTTATAAAAATCAATATAGCTATCTTATTTTTAAGCTATTAAGTAAAATCTTTTACTTATATAAACTTTGTTAATTGAGCTACTAACGTAGATTAGAACGTCTACGCATAATCTCAAATTTTATATCGACTAATTCGCAATTTCAAGATAAATTCGAAAAAAAGATTAAACAAAATCAATTATATACACACAATCTTGTTTAAAAGCGATTCAATTATAAGATAAATTCTTATATCTTGCGATATACAACTAATAATATGCTACAAATTAATTAGCAAAAGTTCAAAACTCTTTTACAATATTCTTATAATTAGTATCGAAAGCGCCTCTATCGTATTTTTTGCTTTAAATAATAGAATATTTGGCGTAATTAAAGTTTGAGACAAATAATAGTAGAGACATACTATAATATAAATATAGTTTCGCAAGATACGTACAAAAGTATAAAGAAAAAAACTAAAAAAGAAGCACTTTGTAGAATCGAATTAAAATAATCAAGAATTAATTATTGAAGCAATATAATATTTGATAACAATTGAAGTCGTGTTTAAATAATTTATTAATTTGAAAAAAACTTAGCGCAATTATATAACAAAGATTCGTAGCAAATTTAAACAAGATTTCGACAAAAATATCTTATTAAACAAACTACAAAACTTTGTTATAAAAATTTTAGTATAGTTAATAAAATCTTATTGTTAAGTTCGAAAGACACGCGTCTTGTAGAAGTAGACAAATTTTTGCTCAAATATTTATTAGATAGAAATTCCATTATTATATATTATAATCGACGCATTCTTTTTATTAGATATTATATTGTTAGTATTACAAATATTGTCAAATTTACTTTTTTTCTTTTTAGATATTTAAAAGATCGCAATCGTAAAGCTTGTTTTCTTTTTGCGTTTCGCATTAATTGCGTTCTTAATATTAATATTAATACAAATAACAATATAGAAGACTTCGAAAGAATTTCTTTAATAATAAACTCTCTTAAAAATCTACAATGCGAGTTTGAAATTTTGCGTCAATTTGCACAAGATAACAATTTAAATATGTTATATATTCGAGTTTGTATTTATAATTCTAGCAAATTCTATTAAAATATTCGATTTTTCTTTGTTTAGTAGCTTGTCGATTTCGAAACTTCTTTGCAATATAAAAAACAATTTGATTTTCGCATACTTCTTAGAGTTGTTATAGAATATTATAATTGTTTGCTAAAAAATAGAATGTTCGCAAATAAATTGAGCAAAAATTGTTAATACTTGTTAATTAATTAGAAAATAAAAAAATATACTTGTTGTTAAAAAATAAAAATCAAGAATAGAAGATACAAAAATTAAAATTTAAAAAGACTACTTATCTTCTTAGTTACTAGCGTTATTTTAAGAAAAGTAAACATAATTAAAGTTAACTTGTTTAGATACTTAGATTTGAAAAATATATACTTAATGGCAATAAGTTTTAAATATATTTTAACAAAAACTAAATATATATTGTTTAAAAAACAATTCTTAATTATTTGTTTAATATTGCTATATATGTAGACGTCTTAAATGCTTTGATTTGTCTATTGTATCTTTGTCTTAAGTTTTAACTCGAATTCTTTTATTGCAAAATAAAATATATTGTTGCAAAAACAAAGCATTCTAATAGCGTTAATAACGTTTTTGACTTTAAGCTTTGTCGATTTGTTAAAATAATTCTTTATATAGATAGTATTAATTTGCTTGCTCTCTTAATATTGTTGCAAGAGTTTAAGTTTGTTTAGCTTTGATTTCTTCTACTTGTTAACTATCTCGCTATAAATTTCTTCGTATTTTGCTAAAAAAGAAGTTTAAACAATTTGTCAATAAAACTTTATTAACTTAAGTAGACGTTTTAAAAATTATCGATTGTCTTTATATCTTCGAATAAGACTATATAGAAGAACTTAACTAAATCTTTTAATTGTTTTATCTATTTTTGTTTTGTTTTTTAATATAAGATTAGCTCAATAGTTTTTTAGCATTTTAATAAACCCTTTAATTTTGCAAGCGCTAAAATTATAAAAAATATGCTAAGAAGAATTCTACGTTAAAAATAACATAATATTAAGTAATATTACTATATTTAAAGATTTTGCGCTAATAATAGTATTAGATATAGCAATAAATTAAAAGCAAAATTTCGATTAATTACTTTTAATTTTTTCGATAAATTTTTACAAATCTTTGTTAATATTTTTTACAATATATAATTTATTAACGACAAATATATTATAATACATTATGCATATATTTTTTTTCTTTAATTTCTTTTTTATCTTAAATATATGCTTAATTGTTGTCGAATCTCGAAATTTAATTTGTTAGATTTTTTACGTACTAAGTAATTAGATTTTTGTGCTAGCTTTAAAAAGACAATTAAAATAATCTACGCTATATAAAATTATCTTGCTCTTAAATAGTACTATATTTGACAAACGCTTTGCTATAAGTTTCTTTTTTATAAATAACAAAAAATAATTTGTAAATAGCAACAAAGTATATATATTAACAAACTAAATGTCTAGACTATTTAAGTCGACGTAAATTTTAATTGTATCGAATTATTTATTAATATTTGTTATCGATACAAAAAAAACAATTGCTTTATTATTTGATCTATTGTCGAAGAAGTTTAATTTAGATTAATAAAAATATATAGCAAATTACTTTTTCGACATATAAAATAGAAAACAAACACTTTTTAATAATATTGTCTTTAAACAATATCGTCGAAACTCTAACTTTTTTGTCTATTCTTCGCGAATTTTTTGCTATTTTATCTATAAATGCAATCGAAATACAATTATAGTAATTGTTTGAATTATCTATAGCTTATTAATACTTGTCTTTAAGTTAATTATCTTCGAAAAAATATAATATCTTTTCTAATTCTATTTTATTATCAATTAAATTGCTATATTAATTATTAACTTTGTTGTTTATACAAACAATAATAATTACTAGATATAATTGTTAATAAAAAAAATAAAACTTTAGATTAGAAAGAGACTACTTAAATTTTGCAATAGTTTGCTTAAAATTAATAATATAGACGACGCATACAAATTAAGTTTAGAACTCTAAGTCGAAATGCTCGCAAAATTAATTGTTTTAAATAGTTATTATACTTAATTAAAAATCAATTTGTATATTAACAAAAGAAAGCGATCAATTTATCAAATATTTTAGTTTTTTTTGTCGACTTTGTTTGCAACAATCTTGTCTTTATTGTGTTTTTTATTATTATCGATAATTTTAATCTTATTCTTCTCTTGTTGTATTCTAGTATTATTCTTCTCTTCTTTTTTATTTTTAATATTGTTGTTATTCTTAAAATTAACTTTCGAAATCTAAATAGTAATCTTTTTGTTATTTTTAAACTTGTTCGAAGATTAATATAATGCAAAATTGTTAATATTTTTGTTTTGCTCTTTTATTTTTTATTGCTTTTTTCGAGAAAATTTCTTTACTAACTCGAAATCAAAATTGAACGTACTAGTTTTTTTGAAATACTTAAAATCTAAAGAATATAGTTAGTTATTAACAATTAAGACAATAAAGTTTTTGTTAAATACTAATTGTCTTTCGATCTATTTAATAAAGAATCAAAAAGAGTATTATTCTTTGTAGAATTATTAAAAAAACTATTTTTCGAGTTTTTTAAACAATAGTTTAATTTCTTTTGCGCATTAAAAAGAAACAAGCTTTCGTCGTTTAAAAAACTTAATAAAAATCGAGATATATTTTGACTTAGTTGCTTTGTCTTTTGATTAAATAGTAATAATAAAGAGCAAACACTTATTTATTAAGATTGTTTTATGCATATATATTGATTTTCAAGCTTTTTTGTTCTTTATTAAGCTAGTATTGAACAATATTTTAAAGATTATTGTTATTGAATATATTTGTTAATTCTATTATTGTTAAATAGTAAAGTCTATATTGCTTTAAACTAAAAAGCACTTTACATCTTAAAAAATATTTGTAAAAAAAAACAATAAAAAAATACTAAAGTCGAAAAGAATTGTATAAAATATTTTTGAAGATTTGCAAAGCGCAAGTTATTATTGTAGAATTAAAAAAACTTATACGAAAAAATATAACAAAAAATTGAAACACAACTAGATTGACAAAATTTTGCGCTAAAAATATCGCAAGCATATCTAATAAAATCGAAAAAAAAGAAAATAAAAAGATCGACGCTAATAAATTGAATAATTAAGTTAATAGCGCTAACAATAGAAAGAATGCAATAGAAGTTATAGAAGTTGTAATAATTTTGCGAAAATTAATATAGTTATTTTATTCTTAAACTATAAAGCGAAGTCTTTTACTTATATAAACTTTTTTATTAGAATTGCTAATGTAAATAAGAATATTTACGCACAATTTTAAATTTTAGTTTGAATAGTTATTGATTTCGATACAATTTTGAAAATAAATTTAAATAAAATTAGCTATACGCACATAATCTTGTGCAAAAACAATTTGATTATAAAATATATTTTTATATTTTGCGACGTACAATTGATATTGTGTTACAAAATTGTTCGCGCGATTTTAAAACTCTTTTATAATATATTTATTGCTAGTATTAAGAGCGCCTTTAACATAGTTTTTGATTCAATTAAATAGATATCTATTGTAGTCGAAGTTCAATACAAATAATAGTAGAGACATATTGTTATACAATTATACAATTTAGTACAACATGCGTAGAAAGTAAAGATAAAAAAATTTTGATCGAAAATTATTATAAGAAATCAATATTTATAAACTTACTTAATCGTATTTGCATGCGTTTGAATTTAAATTAACATTAGTTATTTTGCAACATCACGTATATAATATAGACAAAATTTTGCTTAGATCTAGCACAAATGTTTTCTAAATAAATTGTAGATTTCTACTATATGCTAGAGCTATATTGTGCAAGATCTTGCTCAAATTTGACACAAATATTTTTCAAATAAATTGCAAATTTCTATTGTATGCTAGAGCTATAATAGACAAGATTTGGCGCAAACAAATAAACAAATTATTATTGTTTTTCGAGCGCACAAATATTTGTGCGTAACTTTGTCGATTTTAAGTGTATGCTAGAAACTGCAGTTACAAAGTATTATAATAGACAAAAAAACTATTAGTTAATTGAAATATATTAATATAACTTTTTGCTAGTCTAGAACTAGCAGAAAGCCCTTCTAATAAGACGCGCATCTTAACTATAACGGATCGTCTTCTTGTTTTGCCAATATAAAAAGTATATACAATAGAAACTATATATATAATTAATATTGTTGTTGTATTTTTTATATAATATTTAATAATTAAATTTAACTAAAACAATATTTATAAATTTAGAGATTATTGTATTTAAGAATTTCTTTAATAGTATTTTGTACTATAAATTTTATTAATTAAGATTTTGTATATTTGTTATTAACAAGTTATATCTTATAAACAAACAAAAAAAGTTTTAAACAAATTATATTTGTTTCGAAGTTTTTTTATATAAAATTGCGTTTTAAAATATTAATAATAGATATATTAACTATATTTAATAACAAAACTCTAAAAAATATAAAAAAAATAATATAAATTTATTTTTAATATACAAATTGTTAAAATATTTTTAAACAAATTAAAAAAAATATATATAGTCTAATTCTATAAAATATATTATAAAATATATAAAGAATTTGTAGCATATTTTGTCGATATAAGTTAAAAAACTTCAAAATATTTCAAAAACAATTATCTATATTAATAAAATAATTAATATAAATAGAATATACAAATATATTTAACAATAAATAAAGATCTTAAATTATTTGTTAAAAACAAATTCTAATATCTAATATTAAATTAGATTTCTCGAACAAGAAGTAAATTAATATTATTTAGCTTTATAATTGTCTTTATATTATAATATATTAACAATATTGTTGTTAAGACTCTTTTATTTCGAAGCTATTTAATAATGCTAACATATTGCTTTACTTGCTTTGCAATAACAATAAAACAAGAATAATTAACAAAGATTAATAATTAAGAGATATCGAAAGACTTTAATTTCGTATTGTTCTATATAAAGAAGTTAATTCGGACAAGAATATTATAAATTAAATTGTAAAGACAAATCTGCAAAAATTAATCGATACTATTTTAATAATCGAAATAATCTTAGAAATTTCTAGTATAAAGCAATTGTTAAAAGAATTCAATTGCGTAGCAAAACTTTAGACGACAAGCTCTATTATCTAAATAAGCAAGAAAGCTTTACTTGTATATCTAATATCAATCTTTAATATTATCTTGTTAGACAACTGCGATAATATAGTTTCTTTGCTGGAATAAATAGGTTCCTATTATTATATTGAATATATCTATTTTAATTTATATTAGTATTTCTAGTTAGAAGGTTCGTAATATTAGAATTATAATATATGTTTTCTGTAGGTTATAAAACATTTATACCGCAATAGCACTCTGTCGACTTGCTTGGGAATACCATTATTCAACAATTCTGCTTTGGGTGGCTTGAAAAGCGGCGAGATTGCGCTCGAATTCAGCGGTAGAACTGCCGTTACCTGTGTTTTTAAAACCAGCAGCTGTGAGAAGGGTAGTAAAGTCGCGAGGTATGCATCTTTTTCGACTATCAGCCTTCTTGGCTACGAAAAACTGGCTGCGACGCTTGCGTTGGATATTTTCCACGTTGGGAACGTCGTTGAGAGTAGGAAGGCCGTCCTTGTTTCCGCCGATTTTAAGGTGTTTATTGTAGAAGCTGATAATAAGTTCCTGGCAAACAGCTCGCCATGTTTTGAGTCAATGTGACACAGCTTGGAGTCTGCCACGTCCGCTATTGAGTAGACTGAATCTCCACCAATTATCTACAGTTCGATCGTCTGCTTCTGCAACCTTCTACATAGCCACCAGGTAAAATCGTGAGATAATAACGAACGGATTTACTCGCGCAATCTTGGGAATGTCCATCTTATACCCATGGCTACTCATCTCTCTCCCCAACTCTTCAGCACCGAAATAATTCTATCACGTTCAAGTCTTCTCGCAATATCCAGAGCAGTCTCACCAGCACTGTTTTTAGCGTCTAAGACAACAGCGGGACAGGATGAAAGTAATCTTACGACCTCCTCGTGGCCACCCCTAGCAGCCCATGATAGCGGCGTCTGGCCCTGCTGATCTCGCGAATTTATATCAACCCTACCAGTCGCAATCAACAGCTGCACAATTTCTAGGCTGCCGCTTCCAGCGGCTTCAGACAATGGTGTCCGAAAATTCACGTCTCGGGCTTCGAGGTCAACGCCTTTGACTTGTATCAATTCGGAGGCCATTTGAGTATACCCGTAGCTAGCAGCCCAGGACAATACGGTGCGGCCGTGAACACCATCCTTTTGTTTCACATTGACATGGCCGTGTCGTATAAGCAGGAGCATATTCTCAGGATAGCCAGGGGGGTCGAAGGCCCATGCCAGGGGTGTCCACCCGTCTCGGTCCGGCACATCTGCTCCTTGCGGGAACCTCCTGGTCAGGTAACGTAGTACGTCTGAGCTTCGATGCATCGCGGCCCAGGAGTGCGCGTTTCGACCGTCTTCATCCTGGCCAAGCGGATCTGCATGACCGGTCTCGATAAGCTTTTTGACGACGGGCAAGTGACCATGCTGAGAGGCGTATGAGAGAGGTGTACGACCTGCAAGGTCCTTTTGACTGACTGAGATGCGCCCCCTATTGAGGATGCGGGAAGCACTTTCAGTGGCTCCAAGCTCGGCGGCCCAGGAGAGGATGTTGCGGCCCCGTCTATCCAGTCGGTCAATCTCGGCACGCTTATCGATGAGAAGCTGTTCCACGATTGAATCCGACGCAACGTCAACGGCCATGTGCAGCGGGGTGTTCAATCTATTATCTGGCAAATTCACGCCGATGGTCTCGTCTGCCAGTAGTTCGGTAACGATCTCAGTGTGATTGTTGGCGACGGCTAGAGACAGAGCAGTACGACCAGAGTCATCCTGTGTGTTTACGTTCACGCGAGCGTCCCTAAGAAGAAGTGAGACGCACTCAAGATGTCCGAACTGAGCAGCTGCAGATAGCGGTGTTTGACCCTTTGTCGGCGGGGATTGGGATTCACAATTCGGTTGCTGGAGTAGCAATTGAACGCAGGAGCCGTGACCCTGCCTAGCTGCCCAGTAGAGAGCTCGTGACAAAGATTCTGGGTTGATGGGATCAGGCCCACGGAGCAAGTGGAGCATATTGCGGACATGACCGAAATAAGATACTACCATGAGCTTATCCACCACAGCAGGGAAAGGTTCGAAATATGTTTGCTTATACCAGAAGTAGCGTAACCAATTTGTAAGCTGAGCGGTATCGGCTTTGCATAGTGAAAGAGCGGCACTGTTGTGCTGCTCGGTGGCCATCTCATTGCTCTTGGCAAAATCGATCGCCCAGTGCAAGGCAGCGTAATCGAAAAGTTTGTACTTTGCATTTACTGCAGCCCAGGTAGTTTCGTCAGCAAAATCGTCTTCCTTAAAGATCGGCTCATCAAAGAGATCCAATCCGAAAGGCGAGGAGGGACGACTGGATGTGACCTCTTCGTCGTTAAAGAAATCATCCTCGGCAGAATCTAGCGTTGTGTAGATATCCTGTTCGAATTCCTCAAGGGAGAGATACATCGAACATGCTTCGAAGACTCTCATTTTGTCTCGTGTTAAGTCGACCCCAAACGTGGCGGCTAAGGAATCCTGAATCCCACTCGAAAGATCTGTGAGGTACTCTTTTAGTGACTGATGAACCAACTCAACATGCGAGGCGTGAATTCGCACGAGCGACCCGAGCACAGCTTGTACCGATTCCTGCCCAAATAGCAAGTGCTTGGCTGTCAGCGACGATACCGACCTGTGATTTGATGTGATAGTCAACATGATGCCAATCTCCTCGCCCGTCAAGGGTCTATCGCAAACGACCAACAGACGTAATACTCTCGCCGCCGTAGCCTGATCTCCCTCCGGTATAGACAACAGTAGATGCCTGTACAAAGATGTTAGAGTTATAGGAAGAGGATTTACTATCATTTCAGCGTCGGATAGAAGTAGAAATCGACGGTCCTCAAGCAACGGCAGAACAAGTTTGATCCAAAGGAAAGTCTGATTAGCTTTGGCAACGAGCATTTTTTCCAGACTTTCACGCACGAGTGGCTTACAGGCCCCTCTTTTCATCATTCGCTCCAGTCGGTGGTGAATAACAGATCTGATGTCACTGTCGATTTCTTCTTTGCTATCCTCGAGTGAAAGCTGAACCAATTGTGGTGCGCAGATCTGGATGTCGATGGCGCCCTCCGCGTTAGGCCTACTCGTGATGAAAAATTTGACCGACGTTGAGTCTCCAAGTGACAAGAGCTCGGATATGCGGGTGACCAGTTTGTATTGATCGCCTTGATCGAACTCGTCAATTCCATCAATGATGATCGTTATAGAATATTTTTTCTCGCTACGGGCAACTTGTACGAAGAGGTTCCAGAGAGCATCAAACTGGCTGAAAATATGGAAACCACCTGCGTCCGATGCCTTTTTCACAAAACGCCAGAGTCGTCTTCGTTTGTTAACTATTTGGAAGATAAGACTCCTGAGTAGAGCCTGCGGATTGCGATATTCCTCGACCTTCTCATCACAGAAGAACCTGCAGATTAGAGCCCGAGTATGTAGCTCATTCAAATACCGTGAGATGAACGAAGCTAGGACAGTTTTGCCACATCCAACATATCCAGTCACCCAGAGAAGTCTCACATCTGGATTCGAAGTCCAATCGCTGTACTGAGGTTTTCGTAAGACCCATTCCAGTGTTCCTTCCACTCTGGTCTCCAGCTTCGACTCATAGTCTTCAATATCAATAGTGTTGAGAAGCAAAGCGCACGCCTTTTCGGTCTCATCATATGCTGCGGCCTATAAGAATACCCCACAGCAGCTAAGGGACAAGGCCTGTCACTTACAGTAATCGGTGTAGAGACTAGAAGCCACTGTCATCTGCTCGCACGGCTCCTTGAAAGCCTCGGATTTGATGATTCCGGATACCTTGACATAATTGATATCGTCTAGCCCGGAAAATCGACAAAGACTCTGATGATTGAGAAAAAGGGGTATGAATTGCTCGCCCCGCACTCCTAAATGTGCAGAAGATTTTTCAACGATCTAGATTTTAAAGACGGCTTAGTCGTCTCTCAAAATGCTTTGAATGTCCACTCATCTGCTCAGTGTGACGGTACATACCGTCTTGTTAGTGAGCGGATGTGCTTCTGTCTCGTAGAAACTGATGACGTGGATGGCAGACTCTTGAATTATCGAATAAAAGTCTTCAGAGATGCCTTGTAATTCTCCATTTTCTTGGACGAGTGTCCCAATAAGAGCTGTTCTGACACCCCCAGTAAGGCGATGAGTAAAGGACATATGCATAGTGACGTTTGCAATATCACCTAACACTTTCCCGTAGGTTGCGTAAGGGCTTCCACGATGAGGCGTACCCATGAAGACAACAGCTTTACTTTGCGACCATGCATCTCTGAATTCATTCCGCTGATGAGCTACGATCAAGGCCTAGAGCAAATCAATGACATGCCATAAGAAACTTCTTAGAGCGCGCCACCTGTTTGACAACGATGCCTCCAAGACTGTGGCACACGTAGACAATTGGCCGGAGCTGAAATTAAATGGTCAGAATACCTCAAAATCCCGCTGCCGGCATTCACTCACACGCTCAGTTCGTACGATGCTCAGATCATCCAAGAGATGCTTGGCAAAATCGCGTATTCCAGCAACGGACTTATTGGCAAATATTTGCGATGGGTATCCATACGAAAATATGCGGGCACCCGGTAGAGTATGTGGTAGCAAGTCTCGTGGCCAAAAGATGCCATTTTCGTGCGTCCATGTCTGTGCCCAATGCCCGTTAAGCCCATGTACAAAAACAATGTCAACAGGGTAGTTAGATCCGGACTCGTCGGAGGGGGACGTTTTTTTATTTAGAAAATGTAAGCCATTGCTTTCCGTGTCTGCATGATCAGGTAGAGAGGGTGTTACGTCTCCAAAGACGCGGCCCTGTGAGGAAGTTGCAGGTCAGCATGGGCCTTATAAAAGATGCTGAAGCATTGACCCTATCAGGACTCTGTGTATCTGGCCGAGGCGAAGATGTCCTCCCTTTGATTTTCTTAAGAAAGCCTTTGAAAGTCATTTTTCGCTGCTCAAGACCGCACAACAAAGAGCATCGCAGAAACCGACGGCAAATTTACAACAAAGACTTTGCGCACTTATTGAAGAGTCAGATAACCCTTCGAGTAGCGCAACGGAGGACAACGCATAAGTGGAATTATCGGTAAATCCTACTGCAATAGCTCGCCGATCATCGCTCACCCGACCAGCACTTCGATCGAGCAAAGGATCTGCCTTGAACCTGTGCGCTAGGATCATCCCGAGTTTTCTTGATTTGGTACTGTCAGTAACTGTCCTCAGCCCGGCCGCTCGAAGAGGGTTGCGATACAAGTCGAACGTTTGAAGGCGTGTATCGACTTGGAAACTATTGGACGCATCTGAACAGATTTGGCAGGTGACAATTGATGCCGATGAGACTTGGCGCCGCTAGCCGTGGCCATGCGAAGTTAGCAGCGTTTTGATTAGTCCGCTTCGAGCTGGGAGTTTACAGTAAACGAACTGTGCCTGAAAATATGCAAGGGCTGGGATATGTAGAGCATGGGAGCCGCCTGACCTTTTCTTAATTCTCGCTTCGTTTTGATGAGGCCGCATACATCGAATCCTGAAGACGAAAATGTCAGGCACAGTGCAAAAACGAACAGAGACTATGGTCGTCGTAGGATCTCATGGTGTGGGCAAGGCGACTCTCATCGGCAATCTTATGTACAAAGTGAGTGACCAGCGTACCACTTTTTGCTCCAGCTGAGAGGAACAGTGCGGTGGGATAGATATGCTTCTTCATGAAAAAATGCAGAAGGAGGGAATCCACAAGTTTGATCAATTGACCGAATATTGCAAGAAGCATGGTATCAAGCCATCCTTTGAGGCAAAACATGCCACCATATCTTTCATCGAAGACACCAAGGGTACATATCGGCCGGATTATCTGATCTATATGATTGACGCAGCCGCCAATACCCCCCCAGAGAATCTCACTATGGGTGCCATGGAAGCTACGAGGATTATCACCGTTGTCAATAAGATGTAGGACAAAGTTATCTCTCAAGCTCATACGCAATGCTAAAGCTTGTAGGGATGCCTGCGACTGGTCGGAGGCGAGCTACACCCAAGCTCTTCAGAGCGCTGCCTCCCAATTGGATGACCTTGGGCTCAGTTTGAACAAGTACAGTACAACTCTATTTCGTGATAAGATATTTACTGACGTAGGAGAGTAAATCAGCCATCCCGTCCTACCTATCTCGGCTTTGTATGGCGATAATGTCCTTGAGACAAGTACAAAGTCCCCGTGGTTCTCATCAGATTCGTCGCAACAAAAGACTCTTATGGAGGCAATCAATGCTGCTGCTGGTGGACCTCATTGATGTTGACCATTGCAAAACCGATATCAGATAGGTTCTGCTGTCGAGAGGAATCTGGAGATTACCGTCGTTTCTTTTTAATTGGAGGTCATCTGTTGCGAATTTTCACCCGGTTCAAACCTGTGACGATCAAGCAAATGGATAGTATGATGGTCTCCAAAATAGCTAATCCAATGATGGCTGTCACACTCTTTACAGATTTGGCCCAGGAAGTTGATTAGACTACAACGCTGAATAGCACCGCAAGCTACGAGAACGGACTGTGGAGACCTTATATACGCATGGTGAGATCGCTATCATGAAGGTCACTATCACAGCGCAGGAGCTCAAGTAGACAAGCTCGCAAGGCACAGCTATTAACGCTGATACATATTTGTATACCTTGGACCTAATGCAGCGGCGATCCTTGACGGAAGCAAGCTTAAATCGAATGCTATCGGCAATGACAACCATATTGAGGAGCCGGTCGTGGGCATTCATTCCTACCAGACATGGCCGGTCCAGGAGCACGAGAAGAAGATTGGAAGTGCGCACCTCTTCAGCTTGGCGCCTTGCTAGGTTCTGTATTGCCATCAACCTCAGAACAACCCACGCCTTTCCTGCTCAAGCTACTTGGCTGAGCTGGTGCCAGTACGTCGTGACGGAGCTGACTTTCCGGACGGTGTACTTGTTGCAAATCCAGTAAAAGAAGTTGTTGATCCTGCCCGCAGGAGTCTTCTTGAGCGTATAGTATAGTTCGATGTTGATCACCTTGCAGTATCTAGAAAGATTCGTTAGTCAGTAGAGGAATTTATGAAGCATAAAGAAAGAGGCATTCGACGTACTCTTTCCATAGATCTTTCATCCTATTTATATGTGATTTTGTGAAGCTCTTGTAAAGATTCGTAGATCGACGCTTCTTGTCCATCTCTGTGTATCGCCGGTTGTAACAGTCGCGTGCAGACACATGGTTCTTCGCAGTAGGAGAGTGGGACGTGGTGGAGGCCGCCCGGAGGGCGTGGCATGGGACTTTGCGACGAACTATGGTAAGTCAGACGGAAGACGTGAATAGTGGCAGCGTAAGTCCAAGAGAAGGGAGCAAGATTGACAAGAAGGATGGGAAGGATGGCCAGAAGGGAGGAAGAAGAGGGAGAGAGAAGAGGGAAGAGTGCTGATCTCTTTATGGCCATGAGCAGAGGACCAAAATGGGCTCTTGGGTAAGCGCTCCGAGGGTACTTCGGGCACCCAGGAAACCTTCTGGTGTCGCAATTCCGCATCTTGGTGTAGGTGTACACTGCCGAACCATCGACATCCACCCTTCATCGAGGAGCATCTCCAAGATGCGCATGATCCTTGTGGTGGAGGGAAGATGGATAATGTTCGAAGACATCTGACAGGAGCTATGCAGGGGAAGTGGACTTAGTGGCCGTCAGGGCGGCATAGAGGTTGGCAGGGGTGCCGGTGCAAAGATTGCTTAAAATGGCGTCGAGGTATGCCGAAAAAGGCTACCTTTTTACCCGGATCCAGGTTAAAAGAATAATATACAATATTATTTTTAACAGAAATCTATTTTTTACAAACTATTTCTGGTCGATATTATATTTATCTTTAGATATAAAATATTAATTTAGTACTATATTCTATTTGCAGATTAATAGTTAAACAGAAAAACAAAATTAGATTTTAAAATAATATCTATATATTTACTAGAATTATAGATAGAATAATTGATTAAAGCTGCTATCTATAACTGTATTTATATATAATAATAGTATCTATTTAAGTACTAAAAAAGTTTTTTACAAATTGTTAACAAATTATACTGCAGATTTTGCAAATATATCTATAAGCAAACTTTTAATAAAGAAAATATTTCTAGCTACAAAACAAACAAAATAGCTGCAAAATACTAAAAAATACTTAAAAGAACTATAAGTAGCAATTTCGAAACAATAAATAAAAAGCTATAACTAGACTGATCGTTCGAGTCGGTTTTTCCCCGAAATCTATAATCCGACCCGAAAGTTATATCTAATTAGGCCAAGTTTTAACCTAATATAGTTAGTATTTTCATAATTTATGCAATTCTGTTCCAACTGTTAGAACCGAACGATCAGTCTAGCTATAACAAGAATTATAAATTAATAAATTTTCAAATAGACAACAAAGTACTATTGCAAAATATAAATATATATATTTTACAATTTAAGAAAAAAATTAACTATTATTAATTAAAACTCTTTACTATTTTAATTAAAAAAAACAAACAAATATATTAATTAAATCTATCTGCAAAATACAAAGCAATTTATACTATTTTTTATATTTTGCTACTTAAATCTTAGTATTTGCAAAACAAAGATTTAAAATCGAAATTAATTTTTATCGAAGATAAAAAGAAATAGAATATAGATAGAATACTAAATAAACAAATCAAAAACAATATATTTAAATATTTAATTAGATAGCTTATATTGGTAATTCCGGAATCTCTGCTCAGAAAGTGTCTGTTGCGAATTCTACTAATTTAACTATTAGTTAGTCTAGAGTCTATTTAGCAGCAAAAGTTTTAGCGTTTGCTTGGCAAAGATTTAATTTTGATGTTCAAGATATGCACAAACTTTCGCAATACTTTGTTTATATCTCTATTTGTTACTTGTTTACACTATAGTAATTTGTATAATAGAAATTTTAGACTGACCGTTCGATTTTAACAGTTGGAACCGAATTGTATAAATTATGAAAATACTAACTATATTAGGTTAAAACTTGGCCTAATTAGATATAACTTTCGGGTCGAGTTATAAATTTCGGGGAAAAACCGACCCGAACGATCAGTCTAAATAGAATCGAACAATTTGTAAGATTTCTATGCGCAAGTTATGCGTCGACAAAGACGTCTCTCGTTGTAAATTGCGCTCGTAAATTGTGTTCGTAAATTGCGTCTATTATAGTAAATCGCGTCTATAGAATTTGGCAATATACAAAATCAAATCTTGGCAAAACGCATATCAATTATATGTTTGCAATTTCTGCTAATTGTAGTTTAATTCTGCGCTTGATTATATAAAGCGAGCATATCGATATATTAGCTAATTTGACTATTAGCTTCTAATAGTACTATTAACAAGAGTTCTAGAATTGCCAATATAATACAATTTTGTAAAAAAATATATAAGAGTCTTTAAAATATCTCGAAAACACAATAGACAAAATTTAGAAATTTAAAAAAGAGCAAAAGAAATACAATATAGTTGCAAAGATATTAAAGAAGAAGAAAAACAAAAACAAATAGTTAGCAATTCAAAAAACAAAAACAATTATATAAAAACAAATAAAACAAAAAATTATATTATATTAAAATTTGAAAATTATATTTTTAAAAATTATAAAAACTTTTCTAGTAATACAAAGACTTAGAAATAGATTTAGATATATAGAAATATAATATGATATATATATTTATATAAGTTAGTTTTTGCTATTCTAAAGATAGTAAATAAAATACGTTTTAATTGCAGTTATTATAAATAAAATAATTATTGCTATTAATTAAACTAATATATACTAGTTTTATATATTATAGATTTTGTAATACAATTTATTACAGTACAACAATTTATAGATTTTAGCACAAAAATTACAATTAAATAGAAAACAATTTAAATCGAAAATTACAATATAATAACAAACAATCTAAAAAAAACAAAAAAGATTGTTAACAATAACAACAACAAATATACAACTTAATTTAATATTTTTTTAAAAATCTATATATTGTACTTATTATATTATATATAATAGTTTATTTTTAATTAAAGAGTTAAGAGTATTAACAATAGTAAGAAAAATTACTACTATAATAACAATAAAACAAATACAAAAAACAAAAAAAGATATAATAGTATATTAGCAATTCCGGGATCTTTGCTCAGAAAATATTAGTTATATATATTGCTAAAATAACTTTTTGTTAGCTAATTACTAACAAAAAGTTATATCTGCTATTCTTCTCTTATAATAGTTCTATTAGATTAATTTTAATTTAAAAAATATATTAAAATACTTTTGCAAACTTTAGACTTAATATTATAAACTATATACTTAGATTATATATACTTTTGTTATTGTTAGTTTTAGCTTAAACTATACTATACTAACTTAAATTTTAAATAAATATCGATTTTTGAATTTCTAAATATATATAGTCTGAAATTTTAGTTAATGTTTTAGATATTTTAGTATTCGAGTATTTTATTTTGTTTAAATTGCGTTAATATATTTTTATTTTATATAAATCTCGAAGCTTTATATATTCTATTTTTTTTATATTAATTAAGAATATCTATATTTTAATTTTTAATATTAAATAGTTTTAAGTTGCTTAGTATAGTTTAAATTTATTTTTTATATATATTTTTAAAAGTTATTAACAAATTAGTTAATAAATAGTTTTACAATAGATTTATTTCTTAATTGTATCTGTAATTATTTAATTAATCTAATTTATATTAGTTTAATTTTATTTAAAAGTACTATTTATATAATTGTATATAGTAAATTCATATAATTTTCAATTATACTTACTCTATATTCGACGCGTATATATTAAATTAGTAAGTATATTAACTTATTAATAATATCTAATTTTACAGTTTGTTATACTTATTTATTTAATTTTTCTTTTGTAAATATTATTTTATTACAAATTAACTTATAATGTTAGCTCTTTTATTTTAACAAAAATATAACTATATTAAGAACTTAAAAATATAAATTCAAAAATATATCTTGTTAACTTATTATAAATTTTATTATATTAATATTAAAATACTTTTTTATTGTGCAATTGTTTTAACTTAGAAATATAAGTTTACTAGCAAAATTTATAAAACTTATTAGTATTTAAAAATTAAACTAAAAACAATATATATAAAGTAAGCTAAAATTTTGTATAAAAAATATAAACAAATTTTAAAGATTTAAAATTATTTTTAGTATCTAATTAATTTTTGCAAAAATACAATTGTTTATAATATTATATTTGTTGTCGAAATTGCAATAAAAGAAAAATATTTAAAAATAAATAGCAAAAATAACAATTATACTAATCTTAAACAATCTATTCTACAAATATTTTTCTTTTTTATTTCTTTAAATTTCTTAGCAAACTTGTATATTATTTCTATTATTAAAATATTATTATTAACTGATTTCGAGTTTAACTACTATTCTCTATATATAGTTTTTAATATACTTTTTCTAAAGTTTTAAATAGACTGACTGTTCGGATCGATTTTTCTTCGAAATCTATAACCCGACCCGAAAGTTATATCTAATTAGATCAAGTTTTAACCTAATATAGTTAGTATTTTCATAATTTATACAATTTGGTTCCAATTGTTGAAACCGAACGATCAGTCTATTAATTAGTATTTAAAACTTTTTGCAAAAGTTATTAATAGCTTAGTTTTAATTATATTAATATATAAATTGTTTTTTGCAATTTTTTAGTATTAATAGAAAGTCTTTATAATTAATTGTTTTATTATAAATATAATTAAGAAAGCCTTAATATTTTTTTTTAAAAAATTTGTTTTTTTAAAAATAAATAAGATTCTAAAAATAGTTAAATAGAATTTATTACTATTTATTTAACAAACTATTTATTCGTATTATTTTGTTACACTAGTACTTTTTACAAAGATATTAGAGATAGTTATACTATTAAAGAGATTTGTAAATATCTTTAAGCAATACTAGCAATTATTTAATAACAAGAATTTGTAACTTAAGTAGTTATAACAATAAATTAAAACTTAAGATAAATTAAACACAATTTATAAAAAAGTTGTATTTTAGTTTCTATATACTAAAAAATTACTAATTGTTTGCTTTATTTGTTTATCGAATATAGCAAATATAATTGCTTGCTTTGTTTGTTTGTTAAATATATTAAATAATATACTTAGAATATTTGCTTCTTAAATATATCGAATATAATAGTAAATTTGTTTTAAAGATATAGAATCTAAATTACTAGTATAACTTAAATAAGTTTGTAATACTATCTTTTTTTTTTTAAATTTTTGTCTCGAAATTTAATATTTTCTTATTATATCTTTTAGAAAGATTAATACTAGAAATTTCTTCTATCGAAAGAAAAAAAATTCGATATTCTAAATTTAATATTTTTAGCAATATATTCTTGTTATAATTGTACAATATCTAGTAAAATCTATTGTATAAATAATAGTTCTAAAAAGTGTATAAAGTATATGCAATTTAATTGTAATTGTAATTTAACAATTTTTTTAACTTTAATCAAACAAATTTACAAAAAACAAATATATTTAAAGAAAAAAATATATAAGATATATACTAAACTAAGTTATTTAAAAAAATAGTTTAATTTTCTAAAAAATAAAAATAAAGAAATAATTGTAATAAAATAAAAAAATATTAATAACTTAAAAATAGATAAAATACATTTTATTAAATCTATTATAAAAATTTCTAAGTTGCTATTTAATATATTATTTAAACAATTTTAATTTTTAACTAACTAGAATTAAGATATTATTTCTATATTTTGTTTTAATTAGACTAATTGTTCGGTTCCAATAGTTGGAACCGAATTGCATAAATTATGAAAATACTAACTATATTAGGTTAAAACTTGATCTAATTAGATATAACTTTCGGGTCGGATTATAGATTTCGAGGAAAAACCGACCCGAACGATCAGTCTATTTGTTATTTATTTAAACAATTTATATTTGCAATTGAAAAAATTAGTTATTAATAATAAGAAAATACAAAATCTAAAAAACAAATATATTAAAACAATTGTTTTAAATTCTATACTATTAATATACAAAACTATAAAATAATTTTCGAATTATTTTAATTTAAAAAAATTAATTCGAATACATAATAGTTAAATTGTATTTAAATTTATTAAAATAATTTTGCTAAACAATTAAAGAAAAATATTTTAATAGTTAACTCTAAAAAAATTATACAATTTGCTATATTTGTTTTTAAAAATTATAACAAAATCTATATTATATTTTTGTATTAAATATTATTTTTAAAAAAAAATTCAAAATATACAAAAAGAAAAATTGCAAAATATTATATATTTAAATATATTGTTGTTTAACTTTTAATATTTGCAAAACAAAAATTTAAAATCGAAATTAATTTTTATTAAAAATAAAAAAAATAGAATATAAATAAAGTACTAAACAAACAAATTAAAAATAATATATTTAAGTACTTAATTAAATAATTTAATACAATTTTGTAGAAAAATATATAGAAATCTTTAAAGTATCTCAAAAACACAATAGATAAAATTTAGAAATTTAAAAGAAAACAAAAGAAACACAATATAGTTGCGAAAATATTAAAGAAAGAAAAGTAAAAAAAACAAGTTATTAGCAAATTAAGAAAACAAGAGCAATTACGCAAAAACAAATAAAACAAAAAACAAAACTAAAGTTTAAAAATTATATTTCTAAAAACTATAAAAACTTCTATAATAGCGCAAAGATTTAGAAACAATCTTAAATATACAAAAACATAATTATATATATATATTTATATATATTAGTTTTTGTTATTTTAAAAATAGTAAATAAAATATACTTTAATTGTAATTGTTATAAACAAAATATTAATTAATATTAATTAAACTAATATATATTAGTTTTATATATTATAGATTTTGCAATACAACTTATTATAGTATAATAATTTGCAAATTTTAGTACAAAAATTACAATTAAATAGAAAACAATTAAAATCGAAAATTACAATATAATAGCAAGCAATTTAAAAAAAAATTAAAAAATTATTAGTAATAATAATAGCAATTGTATAAATTAGTCTAATATCTTTTTTAAAGTTTGTATATTATATTTACTATATTATATACAATAATTTATTCTTAATTTAAGAGTATTAACAACAATAGAAAAAACTACTACTATAGCAATAACAAAATAAATACAAAATACAAAAAAGAATATAATAGCAATAATAAAATTTAATTTGCAAAGATCTTTTGTTATAGAACAACAAAAATATTTAATAATACAATTTGCTATCGAAAAATATATAATAAAAAGATTTTGTTTAAAAACAAATACGCAACAGTAATATTAAACAACTATTGTATATTGTTAATTTTATTTTTATTTTAATTTAATTTGCAAATATATTCTATATTGCAATTAAAAAAAGAATTAAAAAAAGCAACAAATACAAAAAAAATTATAATTAACAAAAAAGAAACAAAAAAATTAAAAAAAATTAAAATCGAAGCAAAAAAAACAAAAGTCGAAACAAAAATAACAAATACAAATATAGAAACAAATACAAAAACAAATATAAAAATTATAACAATAGTAATAACAACAACAATAAATAAGAAATATTTGTTAAAATTGTATAAATAATTTGTTTGTATATATATTAGTTTTATTTTTAAAATAGTATTAATACTATTAAGTTGCTTATTATTATTTAATAATTTGTAAAAATACTAATAATATTTTATACAATTAAAAATTAGTTAAACTTTTAAATTAATTTTGCAATTATCTTTATTATAATTAGAATTAAAACAAAGTTGTTTTTTGTATAATATATAAACAATCTTAATATTTATATATTAATTGCAATAAGCAAAATAAAATACTAAAAAATAAATATCTACAATTATATTTGCAAAATTGTAATATCTATTTACAAAAAAAATAAAAATTATTATTATTATTGCAAAACAAACTTAAAGATTGCAATATTAATTATATTAATTTAAATTAAATATTGCAATAATTAAATATTTTTATAGTTTACAAACAAATACAAAAATAGAAGCAATTATATTTATAAAATTGTTTTGCAAAGTAATATAAGAAGCAAGAAAGCAAAATAGTAATAATAATATTTATATTATTATATTGTGTCTAAGAACAATAGCAATATATCTATATACTACAAAAAAGAATAAATTATTATTATTTATTTAATATTTGTTAAAAGCAATTCTATTAAAAAAATAAATCTATAATTACTAAAATAGACAAAAATAGTAATTTTAATTATATTATAACAAATTTTTATTACTTTTTTATTATCTACAAAATACTAGAAACTATTTTAAATATTTGTTTTTATTTTATTGTTATCGAAAATAATTGCAAAATAGAATTTTGTATATCTACAAAACTATATATTAATCTTGTAAATATATTATTGCAAATATCTATTGCTTTCTTACTTATTATCTACAAAGTACAAGAAATTATTTTGAATATTTATTTCTATCTATTGTTGTCGAAAGATAAATAATTGCAAAATAGAATTTCGCGTATCTATATTGCAATATATATAGCTTTGTAAATATTGTTACAATAGCAATTTAAAGATAGTATTGTAATTAGAACTAGTAATATAAATCTTAGAAACTAAGATTTTAAAAAAAAAAATTATAAAGTATGTCTTGCAATACTAGATTTGCTTTGCAATAGTATATTTAGTATATATTAATATATATTTGACAAAGAATTGCATAAACTAGATTTAAACAAAACTAGTATTAAATTAACAAATATTGTTTGCGTATTGCTCTCTCTTAATTAGACTAATCGCGTCGGGTTGAATTATCGAGTTCGGGTCGGTTTTTCCCCGAAATCTATAACCCGACCCGAAAGTTGTATCTAATTAGGCCAAGTTTTAACCTAATATAGTTAGTATTTTCATAATTTATGCAATTTGGTTCCAACTATTGGAACCGAACAATTAGTCTAGTTTTTAGATTCTATAAAAAAAATTAAATATATACTTTATCTATTAAAATTAGTAGGCAAATACTAAATAAGATTTTGTATTTAGCGTTAAACTATTTTACTAAATATTTGTTTCTAAAAAAAGATTTTAGAATTTATTTTAGAATTAAGAATTTATTAACTCTAACCGAAGATTAGAGTTGCAAAGCAACAAGTTCAAATATAATCTTTCTTATAGGGTCTAACTACTGAGGCAAAGGTGAGCTTAAGTGAGGGGCTTCGTATAGAAGTAGAATTGATGACTGAGATCAAAGCTGGAGTTGCCACAGTAACACTAGAAAAATCACGCCTTTGCTCCGAGCAACGACTAATATAGTAAACTGCTAGGCCGACAGTAAAGGAGAGCGAACTCCAGTCACGTTTGTCACCATCGAAGGTTCATGAGAGCCATACATGGGCAGTAGCTGGATTCTGTGTCCGTACTCGTACAATGGCACCGGGGCAAACCCAACGGGATTGTATCCGCAATCGAATGGCGTGGTGCCAAATCCTGAGGCGTCTTCCTCATCTCCTCTGCAAAAGCTGCCATGGATACCAAGACGTGCAATGTAGGTTTCGATTCTTGGGCAGGAGGAAGTGGGTCACATATTGCGAAACATAGAGTATGTGATATGGACTCGGAGATTAAAGTAATAAAGATTGTTTCGCTTTCTTCAGCTTGGTGCATCGCCGCTCAGCCCTAGAGTACTAGTTCCCGCCGGACCCTGTGGAGGACGGGCCTTTTCCTTGCTAGCCCGCCTTAATCCAGTGCAAACCTCTCGTAAAGGTATCTCATGCCAACCAAGAAGGCGATTGCTGCGGTGGAGACTTGGTTACTTCTACTTGTACCGTGTGATCGGGACGTCTCCGTGGCTCGATGGTTGTTTGACTCGTTCCTTCGTATTCGACTGCCACATACGAGGCCCAGGCTGCTCGTATCTTTGCTCACTCAGCTAAGACGAGCTCTAATCCAAGCCCATGCCCTTTGTTGGTAAGGCCTCCTAGTGGCCATGCGGCGAATCCATGGGTCCTGGCTGTCCTGCAATGTCACTGCTGACTACACTGAAAATGTGGACTCGCTAGGTCCGTATGTTGGTGTGATTGCTCTTGGTGGCCCTGAGCTGATCTGGGCTTGCTTCGCCTTCTGCCCTGACATGTTGTTCTGCTAAGATCTGCTACTGCTCGTACACAATTTGATATAAGATGAGTTGCCCTCCGTTGTACAACATCGTTTCTCCATCTCAAGTCCATCAGTTCCATTATTGCCGATCTCTTTTTCTTAGCTCTTGTTTCACAGGCACATTCGCTTAGTCCTGGAAAGTACGTCGCTATAACCTCTCCTTTTTCCTTATTTCATCAGATAAACTTGTCAATATCATCGCTATGCTTTTCAATCTTATCTTCGCCGCCGTCGCTGCGGGCTCGGCCTCCGCTGCTTCCATGCCAAAGCGCTCCTATGAACAATATGGCGGTGGATACGGCAGCGAGAGCTCCAGCGCTTCACCCGTCGTGGGCTATCCGGACACCGCTTCGCCTGCCCCGTCTTCAACTTATGGCGTCTATCCCGTACCTCCCTCAGTGGCACACAACAGCGGGTATTCGCCAGTGCCGTATCCCACTGGAAGTTACCCTTCTCCATCTCCATCTCCCCTAGGTGGCTCTCTCCACCCTTCAGAAAGCCTCCTACCTTATCCCATTCCTTCAGGGTCGGGCTACTCTCCCTATCCTCCACCTTCTGGAACAGGGATCAACAGCCACCCTCCTTACCCTATACCATCCGGCTCAGTTCTTCCGCCCAAAGGCCCCACCGGCAGTGGTTCGGCCCACTCTCCGGGACCTACAGGATCCGGATCTCGCTCACCACCAGGCCCGACGGGCACAGGCTCTCTTCCACCGCCCGGCCAAACTACCCCGCTTCCTACCCCACAACCGATCATCACGACCAAAACAGAAACAGGCCTGGAAATCATAACCACCTTCGTTCGATGTTCTTCTCCCATAGGCACCGCCAAGGGATCAACGTACTATTCCACCTACCTTACCATGGAATACCAGACCGTGACAACCACTCACGAGGTAGTAGTATGCCCCGCAACTCCCATCCTCTACAGCACCCTCATTGTAACAACCACGGTCACCGAATCAATTCCCACTCATTGCGCTGAGTGCACGACTTACTACATCACGCTCCCCAACGGGCAGCCCACGAGCGTCATTGCCCCGCCTGTTGGTTCTTCGTCCAGCAGCCCTCCTTACCCCACGCATGGACCTTACAAACCTACCTACCCCATTGGTAGCGAAACAGAAGTTGTGCGCAAGCCCACTGGTAGCGGGACAGGAAGCGTACCCAAGCCCACTGGTAGCGGGACAGGAAGCATACCCAAGCCCACTGGAGCGCCTCACCCAAGTAATACGGGCGCACCACTGCCCAGCGGCAGCGGAGGTTACTTCCCACCTCCAGTCTACGGTGGCTACGGCTACGGCTATCATTAGGCAGTCCCCTTGCAAGCTTGGAAAGTAAAGTACGGTGTTGGTCTATAGAAGGGGCAAGCCACGGGAGTGTTCTTTTTCAGGTGTTACTATCTAGCCCAGCGGGTTATGGCTTTTGATTTTTGTGCTATACTATACCTGCTGTCTTTCAGGCATCGAGGTGGATAATAATATTCTTCTACACACTCCTTTACTGTATTCCGTACGTGCCTATTTGTCTGCATGATTAATAGTTGTTGGGCATTCATTAGGCGTTCCACTCAAAGACTTGCCCAAGGCTTGGGGATTGGAGACATGACTTTCTGATAAGAGACTTGCAGGACCCTATGTTCCTGACGTACATCATCTAGGTATCGAAAGTATCATGCTGAAAGGATCTTGCATGACCGTATCAGGACACGCCAGTGAGGGTCTTGAGCGACGTGAGGCTGATGACTGCGTGAAAAGCTGCATGTTGCAATGTCGAGGTGCAAACGCCGGTACGAGGAGGCATTATCACTGGAACCGGGGGTGTCTTGACAGCCTTGAAGCCTCTGTAGGTGGAAATGGAGATAAATACTTAGGCTCTAACATGTCCCACACCCTGGGAGCGACACGTTGCTCTTGGTGCTCGTTATCCCAAACGCTGGCATGTTGTACCTACTCAGTGGTTCATCCAGTCGATAGGTTCATCCGACTTTTTTCCCAGGATTTGTTCTGGTTCTAATGCTTTGACGGTTTGCGTCTTGAGCCATAGGACCTTTATTAGTCGATCAGTCCATTGACAATCCGCTTAAACGTTTCTCCAAGCGATGCCAAGAGATCGGTAAGTGGCTTCTCTTCAAGGTTCCCAGAGAAGCCGTCGGACCTTTACGACTATAACCCTCGGTGCGCCCTAGATATATTTAAAGTAGGCTCGATACCTTGGGCGAGGAAATGATTGCCTTCGTGAATCTCTCACTGCCACACTGAAATCCTCCTGCGTAAAGGCACCAAGAATTACATAGTTCTTCTTCTTCGCAGGAGATCTAGATACTCCTATTTAAACGGTTCTTACTTGAAAGAGCCAGAGCTCATAGGCTAGGTAGGTGGGATCAAAGGCGCAGGTGGTGGCATGGTCGTACAGACTAACAATGCAGCCCATTGGCTGAGTAACAGCTGATCCTCGTCCCTACTCTGCTTGACCTTCTACCATCCGTTATCAGCTCCAAATTTGTTTCAGATGCTGCGGGCGGTGCATTCCAATCTCCTCAAGTAGGCGTTCAGTCTCATAGCCACCACGAGGTTGTCGACGAAGCATCTGTAGCTAGAACTTAGCTGATACTGTACTTTACCTCATGCTCACGAAACAGTACTCTACCGTGCAGCCTATAATCATTACATGTCATCTTTCCTTGTCTCCTGTTGGGAATCCCAACGGATGACGCACACAGTCATTGCTCTCCCATATAATCTTTTGACGAATTACGCCAGAGTGTGTCTGGTCCATCGAGAGATATCGCGGCACTTTCTTCATTCCAATACAACAAGCCTGTCATATCAAACCTGGACCTTACTTCAGCCTAGTGTGGTTTGAGAGACACTCGGGACTAGAAATAGTCATTAAATCCAAGGCTGCTAGGCAGAGCACGTACATGGCAAATTCCTACTCTTCTTGAGAGGCAGCGGCATGGTAGATCTATCCTTATATCATCTTCTTTTCCAGAGTGAAGAACTGATGAGTGGCATCACATAAGGCTCTTTTCTATGAGAAATCCACAGGTGCATCTTCTCCATCCGAAGAAGTACCAGCCAAAGAGAGGTCGACGGGAGAGAATTACCCAGATGAGCTAGTGCACCCTAGAGAACCAACTGTTGAGTTCGTACCTGTTTTCTTCTGGAATGAAATATGTTGGGCTGATACAAGCTCCGACTCTGCCAGTCTTGTTGCTGTTCACGGCCTGAACCCAGGATGGAACCAAACTCATGGCCAAGACACTTGGACGAAGAATGGCGTGCTATGGCTCCAGCATCCCGAATTCCTGCCCAAGGCTCTGCCCCATGCCAGAATTATGCTGTACGGCTATAATGCTAAGGTCGCCTTTGATACTACGACACAGGGTCTCATGGACATTGCTCGAGACTTACTGAACAGACTAAAAGTCATGCGAAAGGTACAGATCATTCATTGAAGATGATTGAACAGGCTGGTTGCTGAAATTCTCTAGAGCAGCCCTAACCGCCCAATAGTGTTCTTCTGTCACAGTCTCGGCGGCATCATCCTTAAGCAAGCAAGCTGCCACTTCCCGCACGCACTGACTCCCGCTCATCTTTACTAGGCCCTTAATCGAGCAAGAAACAGCACGGCCTACGAGCCCATATAACGAATGACCCGTGGTATAGCTTTTTTTGGAACCCCGCACCGAGGGGGAAATCATGCCGATCTGGGAAGTATAATCGCTAGCATAGTAAGAGCTATCACAGGTAACGTCAAGAACAGCTTCATGCAGACATTGCAGAAGGACTCGACTATCGCGCAAGATATCCAAGAGATCTTTGAACAGCAGGCTCAACATTACCAAATCGTGTCTTTCTATGAGACAAAGCCTTTCAATAAAAATCTTGGACTTGTGAGGCTCTCCCAGCATGTGCCTTACTCTCTCTGATGGTGACTTAGATTGTTGATAAAGCTTCCGCTAAACTCGGTCTCTCAGATTCCGTCGAAATTTCAGTCGGCATTGCAGAAAATCATAGCAATATTTGCAAACTCGATGACTCTCACGACGGTAACTACAAATTGGTCATTGGCGAAATCATTGAACTCGTACAGGCTGCAATCAGAGATCCTTCTCGTCTATCGGTGCCTTCCATATCGGTCAAGCAAGCTCCCCAATCCGAAAGATCTCAGTCCGCCGCCTCTTTCAGAAGCGATCACAGTTTCTCAGAAAGTAGTACTCGTCCACAAAGGTCCGGTTTCGGATGCCAGCTTGGTCGAATACTGATCTTAATTCGAGCTCCAGCGGAGAGATAACGAGAGTAAATAGTAGGGAGAGCTGGGATAGCCAACCGCCAGAGTTCCCAGTCGTCATTATGCCATATAATGAAGATCCGCACTTTGTTGGGAGAGACGCAAGTCTCGAAAACATCAAAGGGTCGCTTCAGTCGAAGGGTAGAGATCGGAGGCGTGCGGCACTATGTGGGCTGGGGGGTGTAGGGTGTGTAGTTTCTTACTGCCACTGTTTGTCCCATACGTTGGCACCAATGGGCGCTATTTCGGCTGGCAACCTTTTAGAGCCCTTCCTTTGTCGTTTCCTCGGGCTTCTCCGACTATGTCAGTGATGTCTTTGGACATTTTGCCGCTTCGGCAATAGGCCGTCATGGGTCATTCGGTCCGTTGCCGCTTCATCAACACGTCTTCCGCACAGCAACCGTTCTTGTTTATCCAGTCCCTTGAGATAGCATCTTACTAGCGCATGAAATGTGCAGCATTAATGACCTACAAACATTAAATCCCAAATCGCGATCAACTATACATTCTGGTACCACCGGACCTTCCCAGGACATTCACTTTTTGGGATACATGGCGGAACAGCTGAGAGTTTTCGGTAGGGGTTATTAGAGATCGGAACGAAATGCCGAATACCAGGTCCCAACGACCCAATCGACGATCGTCTGGCCCTCATCCGCGATTGGTTACAGCATGGGAACGTTCACCCCTGGTTAATGATCATTGATAATGCAGATGACCCTGCTATCTTCTCTAGGAGTAACGATGCTGGCACTATAGGGGTGGATGTTGGTTTAGAGCGATATATTCCTGATTGTGACCACGGCAGGATTTTGGTCACCACCAGAGACCTTAAGGCAGGCCGCAGCCTGGCTAAGGGCAATGCTCCCATCCGAATCGAGAGGACGACGACGGTTGAGTCCATCAAGCTGCTACGTAACGAACTTGGAGAGGCGATAGGAGGACGCCAATGGAGGGACGATGACGCTGCTCGTCTTGCTACTGTACTGGATCATTTACCACTCGCCATGGTTTCGGCGGCATCATTTATCAAGGAAAATTCAATGGCCATAGCCAGCTACATGAAGCTAATTGAGGAAGATTCTATGGCTATACGGCTCCTGAAGTATAGTTTCGAAGAGGGCGAGCGCGGCAGAGGCCCGGAAAGACCGAATGCGGTATATGCTACTTGGAAGCTATCTATAGACCAGATCAAGGGGACCAATCCTAATGCTGCTATTCTCCTGTTTGTCATGGCTTTTTTGGAGCAGTCGAACATTCCAGCATCGCTTTTGAAGCCTCTTATTGGAGAGCCGATTGATTTTACAACCGCCGTCGGGGCCCTCCTGCGGTTTTCTCTTATCGGCAGTGGTTCGGAAGACTCGCACAATATGCACCGTTTGATGCAGCTGACTGTCAGATGTTGGCTGGACCTCAAGAAGATGGAAGATCCGGTTTTGAGGAAGGCACTGCTTTTACTCTCGGACATTTTCCCTGTTGGTGGGCGCGAAACATTCGATATGTGCTTGGCTTTCGAACCTCACGCCGTAAAAGTGCTTCGAGCTGCGTCGACCTTGGACGATGTGATCTCCGCTAGGGCAAAATTGCAGACCAACCTGTCATGGTACTACCTTAAGAGCATTCGCTGGACCGAAACAGAGGCAATGGCACGAGACGCATGCCAGAGCCTGGAAAAAGCGTACTCTGGGAAGCACAAGCAGACTCTCCAGGCCAAAGCCAACCTGGCCGAATCCTTAATGAAGAAGGCAAATACGAAGAAGCGGAGGTCGTCTCTAGGCAAGTCGTGGATGGGACAAAGTCATTACTTGGGACAAAAGACAATCAGACACTTGAAGCATACCACTTCATGGCTGAAGTCTATCAATTGGAAGGAAAATTGAGTCAAGCGGAGAAAGCCGCTCGCAAAGCTCTCTCAGGACGTGAGAAAACGCTCGAGCCTACGAATCCGGACGTTTACCGCTCACAGCGACGCCTAGCTACGATTCTCGAACTACAGGGCAAGTATGGCGCTGCCGAAGCTCTCATTAATAAGGCTCTAGAGGGCCAAAGAGTACTGGTGGGTCCCTCTGATGAGAAAACTTTCTACATTCAATACCGACTTGCTTTCATCCAACGCGCACAGGGTCACTACGCTGCTGCAGAAGATCTGGTGCGCGAAGCTTTTGCGATCCAGAAATTTGTCTACGGTCTGTCCAGCCTTGGAACGCGCAAGATGCAAAATTCTCTCGCCTTGTCCCTTATCGCTCATTCCAAGATCCCTGAAGCTGAGACTCACATCCTGGATCTCCTTCAATTTGTCAACGACCAGCATCGCGTCGGCCCCGATCACCGTTATCGTCTGCACCTACAGTTCGCACTGGGCCTAATTAGAACAGCCCAGGGCTGCCACGCAGAAGCCGTGTCCTTGTATCAGATGGCTTGGAAGGGCATTGAGCGCTCCTCACCCGGTCACCCGGAGAGCCTCGAGTTTCATTCCGCCTATGCAGCGGCTTTGCTCCAGCTGGACGTGGTTGCCCACGCCGAAGAATCGTATAGCACACAGAACAACATACATAAGGCGTCGGAAAAAGAAATCGGACCGGATCATCCTGTTACCTTGACCTCACTTTTGCGCCTCTCAGAGGCGTCAGCGGCGAAGGGAGATGTCAAAAGTGCAGTTAAGATTGCAAAGAGGGCGAGAGAGCGGCGGGAGAAGGTCCTCGGCAACAAACACCCGGACACTGTCGCTGCTGAAGCGTGGCTTGAGCAGCTCCAGGAGAGAAGGAAATCGAAAATCAACGTTGCTGCGGAAGTCGTTGAAGATGTGGGGACAACGAGAGATCGTGGGAAGAGCCTTGGGGAAGAGGCACATAGAGATCGTAGTCTAGTAGCAAAACGCAAGTCGATGACTCCGTAGAAGATCTTCCGGGAGTTGATAAAGAAGGTGAAATAGGAAGCGAAAATAGCGATGATGACTCTTACGACGAATTAGCAGAGGACAAGGAAGGGGCAATGGCGCCGGATACCGATAAGTCAGCGGCTACAGTACATGCGATCGGAAGGAAGGAGGTCGGGACATGATGGAAGAAGGTAGCGGTGAGCTATATTTCTAAAATTTTGTGCAAGAAACGATGTATCGGGGTGACATGCTCTCAACCCCTTCCGTCTTCCTCTTTTCCGGCCCTTTTTCTTGATCTTGGGGCCTAGGGGTAGTATACTTCCAACGCTTTGTGTGTTTGAGTATGGGTCTTCGCTGATCGATCAGCCCATCATCTATCTGTCAACTCATTACTTCATTGAGCGCTAAAGGCTACCGAACCCGAAAGAGGTGTGAGTCTACAGTTCCGCTGATCGAGTCGCTCCCCCACAATGCTTCCAGCTACTCATCCCCCATTTCGATCAGTCTTTGGAGATATATCGCCACCCCCTGCCATCGCCGGTAGTTCCAACTAGGTTCAATGCCATATCCGTTGATTGAAAAATTGGCCTGTCACTGCTAGGCGTGTCCTGAGCAGCACCCAGCACAATGAGGACGCCAAACATGATTAGCGACGAACGAGAGGTTTGTCCGTGGCCTTGGTAATCAGCACAAATTCCACAGAAACCTTGATCAATACTGGTTGTGTGAGGTAAAGCTATTCAACACACTAAACACAATAGCTATTTTTCCATCCATAGATATTGCTCAATTTTCCTTGTAACCTCCTTTAAACGAAACTAGGATGGCTCCTCTCATAGGGTCATAATTGGCGACAGCGCGTGTCCGGAAGAAGCAATATTCCCGTCGATTTCTTGAGTATCCGCCCACTATCGTGTCTGATGCATTGATATGAGGTCGATCCGATCAAGCCCTGAAGTACTTTGAGACTACCGGCCTTGTTGTAGCTTGACGGTTTTCTCCGAGGATGTTCGACTACCGGGGGCATCGGTGGAAATCTTGTCGATGAATATGGCGTCCCGGTGAGCCATGCTCGTAGCTTTGCCTCCAAATTCCTTCATGTCGGACTCTGTATCGGAGAAGCAGCTCATAGTGAGATGATGGGGCCTGTGGCATCTCGTCAAGTCGTCTTTTGCAAAGTGCCGCTGCTCGGCGCGACCTGTGACGAAGTCAGACGTACACCTGCCCTAAAGCACATGTCTTTGATGCTGCGGCTCTGATGAAACTTTTCAGGAATTCTTGCAGTTCGAATGTTCGATTGAGAGGAAGCCACGACTCGTCTGCGTTGACTGAGCGAGAACAGCGTTTCTACTTTTCCCTTATTCGCGTATCTTGGGACGTCCAGAGCAATTAGCGCACCATTCTTAGCATTTATCTCGCATGCCTACGGAGAAGCATCATTTATAGTTGTCGCCAACGTTGTTGGACTTGTAGTCGTCGCTCGTTACAAAATTCTACCAGGCGCTGGCACAGGGCCAATTTCAATATCAATTTGAGGGTCTTCTTCGAGCACGTTGCTCAGGTGTTGAGGGCATTATGGAGTGCATTGGTGCCCATGTGGATACCCAAGACGTGAAGCGGCCTACTATTCGAAAACGTCTATCCGACAAAAGCTCACTCGCGTGCTAGCACACCCAACTCTGGCAACAATTGACCTGCTGCCCGTGCTGCTTGGGATGCAGGTGTAGTATCTCTGCACCACCCGGCTTCTTCCCACCGAGGTTCTAAACACGAGCTTCCTAGCAGTATTCCATTCAGTGCTGTCTGATCCAACCCCACGGCAAACCTCGAAGACCACCGATTCTCTACGGAACCCCTCCCAATGAATGTAATGCGGAGGCTTATCCCACGCACTGGCAACGACGGGTGCAATTTTCCTTGGCTTAGATCTCTATATCCCCCCAACTGGCCCGGGATCCTGAAACTCAAACCTGGAGATAGGGGTCATACAAAAGTATGAACAGGACTTTTGCTTTCGCCAGATCTGAGGGCATCCAGGGTTCAGCCCAGGGTTTCCAAATCCGGATCAATGGTGATTGTGTCATTGTTTGATCGATACAGGAAAGGGAATGAAGATGCTTGCGTCCTTATGTTAATCTATGCTTTCATTCTCAAAAGCTCCAACTGAATACATGATCTCCTCAAAGCTTACCTCTACTATCAAAAACGAAGACTTGAGATTGGTACCGAGGAAATTTCTATTCTAGGTTTTGTACATTCATTTCCTAGGAGTAAATATTGTCACTTTTTACAGCTCGCAGGAGAATCCGTGCAAGTCTCACTCGTGGCTTCTATTGAGCATTGCAATTCGATGGGATCACATTTCGAGAGAAGGCGATGCGATCAACTAGTTATTATCGGTCCGTTCTTCAACTCTTTCATTGCAAAAGGCACATGCTAAGACTGATACTACTCTAGGAGGCGGATCGGCTGCCTTTGCAGCAGCTATTGCCGCTGCTCCAGAAGCCAGGAAGATATATATAGTGAACAAAGGTTTACCCATGGGAGGTTGTTGTGTGAATGTCGGCTGTGGTACGTTCAATAGCTGTCATCTAATTCTCCTAGTGGACAGAGAAATCTTATTCATGGTCCGATAGTTCCTTCGAAATTCCTCATCCACGCAGCACACATCACCAGCCCTCACAACAGCACTCCCCCGTTCCACGGTATCCAGGACGTCGGAAACAGGGTGATCGATTTTACAGCGCTGACCGCGCAGAATCGAGCGCTTGTTGAGGATCTTCGAAAGAAGAAGTATGCTGATGTTATCGCCAACTTGGATAATGTCGAATACATTGAAGGACTCGGAAGACTCGCTCGGAACGCTGGACGACTAATTGTTGAAGTCCGGTCCAGTCAGACGGATCGAACTCCTTTCCAGGTCCTACCGGCCGATCGTGTAATCCTTGCTTCAGGTGTTCGCCCAAGTGTGCCAAGTCAATTGAAGGACGACCTGAGCAGTATTGACTATCTAACCAATGAGACTGCGTACTTTGAGCCCAAGCAGCATCGGTCCCTCATCGTACTCGGTGGTGGGTACATAGCGCTGGAAACCGCGCAGATGTTTGCCCGACTGGGATCAAAGGTCACCGTCCTTCAGCGATCTGAATACGTGCTCTCAAATCTCGAACCAAGCATAAGCATCGGCCTCGCGGAGCACTTGAGAGAGGAAGGGATTACTATCGAAGTTGCCATTGACGTCATTTCAGTGGCGTCTGATAAAGACGGGGTCATCGTCAAAGGTATCTCTAATGGAGAAGCAAAGACTTTCACGGCATCTGGACTTTTTCTCGCAGCTGGTCGTCGGGCTCATACTGACCAAACCTCCGGTCTCCCAATCGAGCTGGCTGGTTCGCCGCATGGGGGATTTGTAGTTTCGAAAACTCTCCAAACTTCCATTCCCGAAGTGTACGCCGCTGGCGACTGTGTTGCCGAGTCCCCACAATACGTCTACACTGCTGCCGCAGAAGGGCAGCTCGCTGCACGCAACGCTCTGGCCACACTCTGTGGGCGCAAACCCATGGAGATGGATTACTCGGTCGTTCCATGGGTCGTCTTCACATCCCCGGCTGTCGCAGGCGTCGGCCTTGGCCTTGTCGAAGCTCGTGCCCAGAAGATCGATGCCGACGTATCGTCTCTTCCGCTTCACCTCCTTCCGCGCGCCGTGGTCCAGCAAGAAACTCGAGGGTTCGTGATGCTGATCCGGGATAGAAGCGATGACCGCATTATCGGTGCGCGTGCACTGGCTGAGGAGGCAGGCGAAATGATCATGGAAGCATCGCTGGCCGTCCGCTACAAGACCAAGGCCAAAGACCTCGCGGCCATGTTCCATCCGTATCTCACCTGGAGCGAGGCGTGGAAACTTGCGGCGCTGGGATTCGATAAAGATGTTAATACACTGAGTTGCTGCGCGACGTAGACTTCAGTGCCTGCGTTGGAGAAAGAGAACGGGGGTTTGGCAAAGGATGGAAGCACCGTTCGATGCCAGACCTGCTTCTTGAAGAAAGCAACCGCGACGCAAGCATGCAGATAGGGAAAAGGGCTTTGTGGATTGAACAACATAGAGCGAACAAATCGACGGACTACGATTTGATCGAGTACCTTGGTCTGACTGACTCCATGCCGAAAGAGCATCCTGTCCGATAGAAACTGTAAAAGATCTACCATCAAGTAGCTTCTGCAGAAGCGCCTACCATATAGATTGGGAGCTTCAGTCGTACACTGTCCTTCGGAGAGAAGCCCTTGTGGCCTTCGGTTTCGTTCGGTATCCGCAGAGCGAGCGTGGCTGATCCCAAGCCGCCAGCCCGACTCCCACGAGCTCCTGGCCGCCCGGAGAACCGCATCGTAGATCCTGTGCTTGACGAAACAAGGATCCTTACACACTGGCCGAAGCAGCTGTTTCAATTGTCATTCTGTGCGCCGAATGTGATCCCATGCTCGAAACCCCTGCGGTCGATGGCGCGAAGAAGAGTCTCGAAGATCGTGCGATACGTTTCGGTCTGGGCGACAATCCTTTCAATACTGCCTCACCACATGTGCATTTAATTTATTCGTGACTCTTGTCTTCTCTCGAACATTCTCTTCTAAACTCAACGAAATCGCATAAGCTCGTCGAGTTAGTTGAGATTTGTGGTAAATTCCGGGAACATGCTTCATCGTCGGAGCAGCAGACCCGTCTTCGCAGACTCGCTTTCTACGTTCTCGTCCTCGTTCTTCAGATCTCCCTCTTCTTCATGTCGAAGGACAGTTCGTGTAGTGGAGATTGCACAGGGTTGATTATATTCAACAATAAAAGGTGTGTACTTATTCTTACTGTTTGGTATTCATATTCATATTCATAAGTGTCAGTAAAACTCTTCGGGAAGATCGGACTTGAGAAAGTGGATCAAGGGTCTGTGATCCGTGTGGATGACTGTCTGATTGTATGGGTGCTTGCAGAGATGGTCATACAGTCCCACGAACTGAACAATGAAACACAGCTCTTTTTTGTAAGTAGAATAGAGCTTTTGAGTAGATGTAAAAGAGAATGAATCATGGAGTGCGGGTACTTCCACAGGGAGGGCTTCAGGCTTCTCTTTCCTGAACTGGGTGATAGCCAGCCCTACGCCACATCCCGAAGCATCAGTATAAAAGTGGATGATCTTGGAGAGGTCAACGTCATACATAGCCGTCCGTGTGACACACTTGATCTGCAGTATCTCAAAGGAGAATTGCTCTGAATCACTCGATCTCCACGTCACCTTTCCATTGCTGTTGCTCTATCCCAACGCCTTTCATTGTGATACGAGGTCGCCTGGTGGTCGAGTATAGCGCTGGTGTAACTGTGTAGCCATGCGGTGTTCATCCGCGTCGACACAAATTCTCCATAGTGGATAGAAGCCTGTGATCGAGTTGCTGGGAGTTCATGAACCATTGAGTATGTTACTTCACCCATCACGATGATTTTGAGGGCTTTCCATATTCCCACAGCAGAAGATTCAAGGTGATCTTCATGTGCTCACATTGCCAGCTGTGTACGGAGACCACTTCGTCCAGATTATGAGCGCCGCGATCGTCTTGTTGAATCCGTGACAATCCACTCAGCAGCATGACAGCTAGACCTAACCGTAAGCCCGCCATTTCGCCTGTGATGAACCAGAAGTATACACCAAGGCCTGCCAACAGCCAGACCGGCAGCTCGTAAGTCGACCCATTCATCTGCCCATCTTGTTCTGATCGACTCGCACAAGGTCTCTCAGGAGGGGCAAGCGACCGTATCGTCAATGTCATACAGGCCCGCCGTCCGCGCCACCGCTTTGCGTGAACCTCGGAACGTCATAGCTGGATCATGACTGTATGCCTTGCTCTGACGCAAACAGAACGGACTGAGAATGTCTGGCTATAGCCATTGTGTGATTGAGACCTATTCTGCCCTCCAGCAGCTATTCGGAGCAGACCTATAGCCCAGCTCTTGAATGTCTTGAGAGATCCGCAGTTCTGCGAGACTGGGAGTGAGGATGGAGGCTAAAGCGTTGATGTGTATTGGAAGATATGGTCACTGTATCGGGTGCTTGGTCGCTGGCTTTGTGGGTAGGAGAGGTTTGGAGGTTTGGCTGGAAATTGACCGTGAGCGGGAGAAGTTGCAAAGTTGTACAGGAATAGAGTCCGAACAACCAGATCTCTGGTGGCGGGATGGGCCTGGGCATGGCGATCAGCAGAATTGATTTGAGACCTTGGAGGATAGTGATGGTTCAAGCTTCGTTGAAAGCCGGCTGCCGCATGGCAACAAATCACGAGTTACAACGTCGACAGGAACTTTGGACTGCAAATGTACCCAATGTTTTCGAACGAAATGCATCAGAACAATCATTAGGTCAGAAGGAAGGAAACAGACACTCATAGATTCAGACAAGTATAATATATACAGCTCACAATGTAAATATCAAAATGGGAAGAAGTCAAGTAACTCTTCTTATAAATTATTATAGTACTCCGTGTCAGTCGTTTCAAATCTCGGGGCTCTTCGCTATGATATCGCAAAACCAAGAGCTATAATGCCAGACTCATCCTGTCGATACATAGGTACAGATTGACTTCGATGCTCCCCGCCATTACTACCATAACCAATTTTGTAGTGTAGATATCCAAAGAGAAACTAAACTTCACATCCCCACACCTAGTGTTCTTCCCATTTCCCACTCCAATCGATGTATCCAACGCTTATAGCATAGCGAAGCCAGCGACGGCGACAAGGCCAGCAACGGCCATACCCGAGGACCAAGCGAGAGCGTTGCCAGCACCGGTGAACGGGCTTGGCGAAGCCGCAGTAGGCTTAGTGCCGTTGGCGGATGCGGATGGGCCGCGGGATGGAACGAGAGTAGGTACTTGGACCTGACCGTCGGTGATTTGGGAGATGGCAGAAGACACCTTAGTAGGGACCTGAACTTGACCGTCGGTGATCTGGGAGACAGCGGACGAGACTTTGGTAGGTGCCTGCACTTGGCCATCGGTGATCTGGGAAACGGCGGAGGAGACTCTGGTGGAGGAGACTTTGGTGGGTGCCTGAACCTGGCCGTCGGTGATCTGGGAGACGGCGGAAGAGGCTTTAGTGGGTGCCTGAACCTGGCCGTCGGTGATCTGGGAGACGGCGGAAGTGGCTTTGGTCGGTGCTCGCGGTTGGCCGTCACTAAGCTGAGAGACGGATTGGGCGGCAACCGTGGCGGCTAGGGCAAGGACGATGAATTTGGTCTGCATTTTGAAATGTGGTGGGACTTTGAAAGATGGAAGGTGGGGTATTAGGCCGGTTATGTGTGTAGCGAACGGATATGATCTGGTGATGATCAGAAGCGACAGACTTCGCAATATGAATGACAGATGATGGATAGATTGTATATGTAGACGATGAGAGGCAGGAGGGGAAAGGAGAAAGGTGGCCGAAAGTCTCGGTTTATCTACTCCTGCAAAGCAGTAAGCGTCCCTCAAAGTACCCACACCTCCGCCTATCTGGGAATATCCACCCCCCCGCCCCCCTCCGAAGCGACCACTCTCAACCAATCCCCAGCCGTCGTGAACCGTCGGCCCTCCAACCACCAGGCTGCTGCCCCTAAACACCGAGCCATCCCAGCAAGATTACGCACTAGCGACCAGACGGCGTCTGTATCCATCAACCTCCTCTCCACCCTAATATTCATGCCGAGCCTCCCGGGACAGCTTCTCGGTCTCTGCTTGCAGAAACACTTCCGTTGCCCCCTCGATTTGAACTCTGAAGCTCTCCCAGCATCCGACGATGCAGTGTTGATCTGGCGGCTGCATAGCCTTCCCAGCCCAAGAAGAAGGCTGTCATCGAGATTGATCCTTGGCCTGGTTGCCCTGCCACCAGCATGATATGATTCGCTCTTCCTGCCTCTTGTGACAAGGTTGCATTGGGGGGGCTGGAAGGGCAGGATGAAGGATGCTGGGAGCTCCAACTTCGTTATTTTAGGGCGCCCTTTTACGAGTCTCAGGGGAGATCGGCGTCCAGATTTGGTTGGTACGAATGTGCATGACTTCAGCATTTGCCTGGCTCGGTTCAACTTCCCATCTACTTTAGTCATTGCCTCGATTTTTCAGGCTGGTCCCGTTCGTCATCCGTCTGCTTCAACTGAGAGGTTCAATTGTGTTTCGTGTGCGACTTGGCCTGACTTTCCGCACTGATCGAGATATGATGCTAGAACTCTGCTCGATCCCGGAACATTCTCCACAGAGTTGAAACACGGACACTGAACGCATCAATAGCGCCATCTGCTAATTTAGCTCGCAAGCGGGCCACTTCGGAGTTGGGTCGTCTGCGCTGAAGCTTAGGTTCGACCAATCTGATCTTTGTAGAGACGCGGAAAATCAAGCGGCCGGGGTCGGCCACAGATCTTGAAACTTTTGACCATGCTTCTCCGCCAAGCCGCATGAATCACACAACACCCAAGCTGTGCTGTCATGTCAACGCGGCGCCAAGACGTATGAGGCTCTCGAGACAACTCATTCAAATGTGCGACTCTGCTCGGTTCGCTACGGACGGCGAAAAGAACTCGGTCAGGTCAAAGTTTAGTATTATTCCTTTTGGCGAAGGCCAGACCGGTCAAGCCGGCCACCGCTTGCAGGAGCACACACATAAATGCTATAAATAGAGTACGGGTTCACGTCATGAGCATGTGACAGCATGATAGTCGGCATCTACACATCACGGCGATTCTGAAGTTTGTTTTCATTGGCTTCTAGAAAACAGCTCTAGCAATAAGCATACAAATGTACTTCGAGACCCGCCAGTCGATTTCTGCCCTATCGCTGATCCATGTCGGTAAAACTCCTCAACACTGTCGTTCCGACTCCATTAGCCGCTTGAGCCCCCCATAAGTTCACTTCGGGAGGCAGCTTGCTTTTGCTGCAAATATCTACATGAGGTAGAGTCAGAGAGCGTCATCTACCGTTATCAACGGGTTTTGCTTTAGTTGAATACTGTTGCAGCGACAATGGCCACAACGAGCCAGAAGCCTGAAGTTTCCAGGACCTTCTGACCAGATGCTCCATTCGTGGTGGTAGATGTCGAGTCATCTGTACCATTCGGCAAGGTACCGTTGATGACAACGGTCTTGGAGCCGTTTACGTTCCCTATGTGGACCAGGCTATCATTCTGGCTGGAAGCTGTTCCGTCTCCTAGCAGGGAGTCGATATAACTTGTATTCCCATCATCATCGCAACCGCAAGCACTGTATTGGTCGCAGAGGCAAGTCACGGGAAGACTCTCGTTGTTCTTGCTGTCGGTTGTATTGCTGGCGTTGTGGAAGTAATATGGATGCTGGAAGTTGTAGGCATAGGCGCCGTAGAGCCATAGTCCAGGGAAGATGGCGAGACCTGCACCAGCCAATGCATACGGTGCCAGGCCCAAAGGTGATCTGCCTCCAGCTCGATATGCGGATGTCGATCCACCGCCGTAGTATCTGCCGCCGCCATATGAAGGGCCGATCGAAGAGGAAGAGCTGCATCTCTATCAGTAACGATACATAAAGGTTGACCATGATATTTACCTTGCAGTTCCAGTATTGCCAGAGCCTGAACTACCCGATCGACCTCCAGATGAGCCTGAGCCTCCTGAATCTCCGGAGGAGCCCCGTCCTCCAGGACTTCCACCTCCTCTTCGTTTCTCTAATGAATTTATCGCGGTTTCGTCGGTGCGCTCGTTCAGCGATAATGCGGTTACTCTTGTCCCCACTTCTGCTTCTCGTCGTGACATATCATGAACGCGACCTTCGACGCTGATTGGAGTGACTGATGATATGCCCAACAGTATGACCGTTGTGGAGAGGGTAAGCCTCATGATGGAAACGGTATAGAGGGGCTGGAATTTGTATGCGACACTGAGGACATCAATTTAGGGAACTCTAGGTTGATTGTGCATGTTGCATAAGGACTAATAATGGGATTTGAGAGTATTGACTAAAGTATCTATCGAGAATATAAATTTGCCTCTGAAGACTGCGCAATGGCAAATAATCTAGCCGTCAATCATCATCGTCACTGCCCTCCACCACGCCCATTCACCGGGCGATGCCCGATTAGCTCTAGGCGAACCGACATCCGAACTGCCGTGTGGGGTTGATACGTATTGACTTACTTAGGTAGTACTTGCGCCCCCGACTTCACATTTGTAAGCCTCTTTGGATTGTAAGTTTTCCTTTCTCTCTATTGGATGTTTTATTCGATATGATTAGCAAACAATTGCATGTGCAATCTTTTAGAAATCCAGGTAACACGTCTTGCTTGTCATGGCCCACCCAGTGTGGCCGGCGGTTAAATGCTCAGCCAGACCAATACTCGCATCAGGGCGCTTACATTTCGTTCAATAGCCTGTAGTGCTCAAAAGCTGGGAGGCTGATCTGTCATGGGACGTACTTCAACCAGATAAGAGCTTAGGGATAGAAGCTGCATTTGAACTCGAGATTGCTGCGGGCGACTTGCGAGCAACATTATATATGAAACATGCGACTTCCTGATCCATGCAACGCCGTCAAGTCTGGAGATTCGTCATCTAAAGCTGACTTCATCAGTCAATTGTAGAGGTGTCAAGTGAAGTAGCCTACTCCCATCTCCTGAAGGCTATTCTGGCTAGACGAAATCAGAACCATGTTGTCTATCTAAAAAAAAGCGCAACGAGAGCTAGAAGGAATCGCGATTAAAGTACCCAACGCTTTGCTCGCTCGGCTGCTCCCCGTAGAGTGCACCTTGCCGGCGTGTGGGACGATACACGACTACGATCTATCTCTCGTGTTTACATTCAACTCCTCGCCATCTGGCGGCCTTTCATAGCAATAGTCCCAGACCGTCTTCGTTTCTGCAACCGTCCAGACCATGCTTCATGTCTGGCGGGTCATGCATGTATAGAAAGGACAGGACTTTATGCTATTTGACGACTTCGTGGTTTGCTCAGCCTCTGGATGGTCATACAGAATCCGATATTCCCAAGCCATCGATCCTTTCATAGTTGTTCGCTAGGGAACGGTTGCCGCGTTGCGCTTGTGCAACAGTAATGTAAAGTACATGCACTTTATCTAAGCACTTTACTCCGTACTTTAGGGTAGAGACGGTTCTAGGTTTCCTCGGTCAATTAGAGTGGGCGAGAGTGGGGTCCTGAACAAGCGCGGTCCTGGACTAAGCGCAGTGGTCGGCTTCACCTCATCCACAGAGAATTATCACCCCATCAAGCGCTACTTGTTTGCGCGCAGAGGTCATCGAAGCGGCGTTCCCACAAGAATTCACACAAACTGCACGCGATGTACTCCGTGGCTCACCCAAGGGTTTCCTCTGTTAACGATGGCCACACTACCTATGGCAGCCGACAGCAAGGCCAAGGCTCTACGGAGCTAGTTCGGCTTAGCTGCGGACGATAGGAAATCCACAACCCCACGGCACACAGGTATGACTTTGAACGCTCTGGGATTGGATATTCCAGTCTCCTCGCCTGAGCTCTGAGATTTTCTTATTACCTGCGAAATCCCCCATCTTTCTTTTCTTCCTTTTGTCCATACCAGGGCACAGAAAGTAGGTCGTTTTTCGTCAACATTCTGTGGCTTCTCAGCTATTCTCAAGCACAAGTTCACGCTTGTCGTCAGCTTGCATTTAAGGTACCTTGATAGCTGCCTATCAGGCTATCAGCAGACACCATTTTCTGAGGCGAAACCAGATTTTCGTTACAGCGGCGCATATCTGCGGAACGAGTCCCATATGGTAGATTGAGCAAATATCGTGTGAATCAACCTTACCAATACACCATCTGGTGCAAGAGGCCATTACCCAACAACACACCTGCCAGTATTTCCGCAGGCTCAAGCCAGTAAATTGCCTTCTCACGTTGCCGACCAATCTTACAGTTTCTGTTCGGCTGTCCAGTACGGGCAACACCAGCGTTACGATGCCAGTCTTTTTCAACCCCTTCATGAAGCATGATGTGAGCGACTTCCCAGACGTCTATGTCCCACTCGACCGGTTCCAACGCGACCCATCTGTTGTAGCAGCTCACGATGAGAAACTGGGGATGGTCTCAAACGCCCACGAGGGTGAAAAGGGGGTCGAAGCAGCGACAAGCCCGAAAATCGACTATGGCGCAAATGCCCTGGAACGCTTGCGCGCCGAGATTGACCTTGGTATGCGTTGTACGCTGGCAATCTTGAGGAACCTCAGTAGACTGATTTGGTAGACATCGCGGCCAGTGGCATGAACTCCGAGTACGATCGTATGTAAGCTTCTGGCACCGGGCACCCCCTGTGCCGTCGATTGTGAGAGTCGAGTTTCCACCAAAGCTCGCTCCACATGATGAAAATAATCTAGCTGATTTTGTATAGGAAAGTCAAAGGTGATCAACAAGGCCATACAGGTAAATTTGAATATTAGACCATTCGATCACGCTAATATTTGTCAGGATATCGGGATGGGCGCATATCAATGGAAGTTATTTTGTCTCTGCGGCTTTGGTTGGCTAGCGGATAATATGTGGCTCCAAGTATGCGAGTGCTCTGGGGTCATGTTATATAGCAATACTGACTAAAGTTTCTCAGGGAGTGGCCCTTACGCTGCCGCAGCTCACTTCCGAATTTGGACCCACGTCTACTCAAGTGCGTTATACCACATGTGCCCTATTCATTGGACTATGTATCGGCGCATCGTTCTGGGGTATAGCTTCCGATATTATAGGCCGTCGGCCAGCCTTCAACATGACTTTGCTCATCGCCGGAATTTTCGGTCTTGCTGTGGGCGGTGGGAACAGCTGGATCGGCGTTTGCGGCCTCTACGCAGCTCTAGGAGTTGGGGTCGGTGGAAACCTGCCTGTCGACGGAGCTTTGTTCTTGGAATTCATCCCATTCGAGTCGGGGAATCTGCTGACTTTGCTCTCCATTTGGTGGCCTGTCGGACAGCTCATCGGTTCTCTGATTGCCTGGGGCTGTAGGTTCTCCTTTCTGAGCAACTTGTACCCTCCTTTGAGCATCCCAAGAGCTTTGAGACATGTCTCATGAACATCCGCCCGTGAAAGATGCCTTGTATTTCCGTCCCCTAATTCCAAAAAGGAATACTGACTTCGAATTCATATAGTCATACCGAACTATTCATGTGACCCGCTCATACTCTCCTGCAATGTCTCTCCACCTGGGCAGGCTTGCTGCCACAGAGCTCAGAGCAAAGGCTGGCGCTACTTTAACATCACCCTTGGAGCCATTACGCTTTCCATGTTCGTTTGCCGCTTTTTCTTCTTTCACCTCTACGAATCGCCCAAGTTCCTCTTGTCCCGTGGCCGTCAAGCGGAAGCAGTGGCAACAGTCCACGGCATTGCGTATTCGAACCGGCGAAAGACCTGGCTCACAGAGGAGATCCTGAACGAAATAGGCGGTGCGCCTGAAGGCGGCACACAGACCAAATTGTCTCGAGGCGAGGTTTTTCGACGATTCTTCGGTAAATTCTCCAAGGATCGAATCGCTCCTCTTTTTGCAACGAAGCGCATGGGCATCATGAGTATGTCATTCTTTGCCACTCGATTTGTTTTTCAGCGTCCCCATGCATCCCAAGAAGAGCTTGTTCCTCGCACTATTGCTGATTTATCAACGCAGCGGCTCTGGTCTGGTTTTGTTGGATGACGATTGGCATGGGTTATCCTCTGTTCAATGCGTTCTTGCCACAATATCTGCAGAATGCAGGCAAACATGGTCCGTCGACCCCTACCAGCGTTGTATACCGAAACTATGCCATCACCTCAATCATCGGCGTTCCGGGGTCCATCATCGGTGCTTATACCGTTGACATCAAGTACATTGGCCGAAAATACACAATTGCCGTCTCCACGCTTATGACAGGGATTTTCCTATTCGTATTCACAACAAGTGCTAATCCAAGCTTCGAACTTGGGATAACGTGCATGGAAGCATTCTTCCAGAACATCATGTACGGTGTGCTATATGCCTAGTGAGTTTTCTCTCGATAGCCGTGTCGAGTGAAGCTTTGACTCGCATACAGTACGCCTGAGATCTTTCCTGCTCCTAACAGGGGCACCGGAACTGGCATCGCTTCATGTCTAAATCGAATTAGCGGTAAGTAATCACCTGAGTGCTTTCGCTCCCTTTTTCGGTCTTTGAAAAAGCTTGGAACGTGCGGTAGCATCAAACGTTCCTCCAACACGCATAGTCTTTCCAATTCCTAGCTGACTCCGGTAATTACTTAGGTCTGTGCGCTCCAATTGTGGCAGTTCACGCCGGCAAAGTCAATCCGGCTGCGCCGGTCTATGCCTCAGGAGGTTTGATTCTGGCTGCTTTCGTGGCGATGTGCTTATTCCCAATTGAAACCCGAGGGAAACAAAGTCTGTAAAGGGCACGAAGAGGAACTCCGAGATTGGCGGTACGCTTGCTACAAGTACTTTCCGGAGAGAACGTCTTACGTCGCTTGGACAGCCGGCTGTACTGTATTCCATGAGCTGGTCGGAGGAACATTGCAGGGGCTTGTGGAGATAGGTGGTTGCTAGTTGATCGATCAATCAGTCGCTACCTTGTTTTAACGGTTCCTCAACCAACGAGATATCCATCACTCGGCGCTCGAGGTGTATCACAACGGCTCGAGCCGCGATGTCACGGGTGAAGCTTGTCGACGACTCCCCTTCACAGACCTCTGCATGTGCAGCAAAAGTCACGTTATTTGAATGACTCGGGCCCGGGGTTTGGAAAAGAAAAATGCGCCGATCCTTCTTAGTCTTGGCTCAGATTCCATTTACAATCACGAATGGCTTTGGCTTCACCAATCTCAGCTCGTCTTCTATAATTTGCTTTGATAATCCTGAGGCACCGAAACCACGACCTTGCCCCATGCTTCTCGATTTTCCAATATCTGCAGCGCTTCACCAACGCTTTCCAGTCCTACAAATTTCCTGTCTGTGTACTCGGTGCCTCTGAATTTATCCTCTTTCATCAGCTTGAATAAACCATCCCATACAGCTTCCACCGTTTGCGGTTCTTCTTTCGCGTACATCCCCCAGTGAAGCCCCACTACACTTACGTTCTTCAACAGAACCCTATTCATCGCTACCTTCTCAATGTCACCAGCAGCAAAACCTATGACCAATATTCGTCCATTCCACGCGATACACTTCAAGCTCGTATTTACTATACCCACGGGATCAAACACGATATCTACCCCTCTACCCCCCGGGGTCAGCTTCTTGACTTTCTCCTCCCACCCCTTTTCCTTATAATCAACCCCATAATCAGCCCCAAACCCCTTTGCAACCTCCAACTTCCTAGCCGATCCCGCCGTCGCAATCACGACAGCCCCAAATGCTTTCGCTACCTGCACTGCAGCAAGCCCCACACCTCCCGCAGCAGCATGCACTAAGACATGATCCCCTTTCTTTACACCCGCTCTTATAGCCAGCGCGGCATAACTCGTCGGCACAGTGACCATCAACCCTGCCGCATCGAGGAATCCCCATCCGGGTGGTATAGGTCTCAATCGTTCTTCTGCACAACATACGTGCGTTGCGTACCCGCCTTGTGTAGCGCCGAAGACTCGGTCTCCGGGCTTGAAGGCTGGGGAGGGGTTGCCGGAGGGGGAGGACAGGACGACGCCCGCGAATTCGGAGCCGGAGATCCAGGGTAGGGGCGGTTGATGTTGGTATCTCCCACGGATCTGAAGAAGGTCAAAGAAATTGGCGGCCGTGGCGTGGATGGCGATGAGGTATTCGGAGGGAGCGGGAGTTGGGGTTGGGAGGCTGGTGACGGTGAGCTCGTGGGGGCCCTAGAGAGGAGTGATGTTAGTTGATGGAATGGAGAATTGGAGGAATGGTGTAGAGAGTTTCACTTTGAGGTACTCTTTTACTTGGATCGCCAGCATTATGTCTGTATTGGGGATCGTGAAGAGAAAGGTGGTCAGACAGCTGGAGCCCAGTAGGACTCTTGGTCTTGGCCAATGGCCACAGAGGTTATGTCGACAGTGAAGCCCCGTGGGGGCCGAGGTCCAGTTGCTTCATTGCATAAAGCGTTCTACGATCAGTATTCTAATACATGCTAAGCACACTATTACTAGTGTACATAGATTACTGGCCCTCTGGCTACGATATCCGCGATCTAATCAAATAACGCTAAAACGTGATGAACTTGGCATTACGTGTTTAGCACGTAAAGTAACGACACTCACAAGCGGCTGCAAGACTGATGCATTGAAGCAGGTCCAGCGCTCTGTCCCAATCCGGCAGCCCAGATTTCTCCAGACCGGGGTTTTCTGGATCTCCGACGACAATTACATATGACAGGACAGGATTGATCATGTCTCCACTCCAAAGCCTTCCAGAAGAACTTATTCTGCATATTGCATCATGTAAGAAGTCAAAGTCTCATCATAGTACCACTCATGCTAACGAAGCGACAGTTCTTGACGGCTACAGTATTCTCCTGCTTCGTCTGGTTTCGAAACACTTGTTGAAGATCACTAGCGACAATGAGCTATGGAAGCGATTTTGCGTCGATAGCTCGCAATCAGCGGCCCTACGAAGAAGAATCGAACTACTATCTGGGGCTCCAATCCTCATACAAGACCCCGCTGTGGTTCAGCTCAGATCAGCAGCGCATCACACTTCGCAGATTCGTGGAAACGATCGCCCAAGCTCAGAAGCTAACGGTATTGCCTCGTGGGACCACGTCTACGAATCACCCGAGGATGCCTGCGTTCCAGCAGCTCAATCAGCGCAATTGAGCTGGTACGGCGAGTACGTTGCTAGAAATGCGCCGCTCACCCTGAGCTGGCTGCAGCCTTCATATCGTCACGACGGCCGGCCCGGCAAGCAGGAGACCGAGACTCGGGGCTTGGACTGCTTTGGTACTTCGGGCGAGCGTATAATAGCACCTCTCGACGATGGCAGTGTCTGCATCTGGAATATTGGTCGTGATATTGATGCTTCCGACGGTCAGAATGGCCGCATCGTGGCTCGCAGTAAAGCAGGTCTGCTGTCAGCCAATGGTCCTGAAAAAGCATCTCTGCCTGAGCCAGCTTCAAGCAGTCGTCATTCCACGAGCAACGGGATCGTGGAATGCGCGAGCGTGGATGCTCTACGCAACAAGGCTTACTTCGCAGTGCATCATGGCTTGAACGAGATTGATCTTGAAACTCTACAGCTCACATCTTATCACAGATATCCAGCTCCAATATCGGTCCTTTCCAAAGCCGACTATCCTACGCCTCTTACTGTCGGAACTTCGCTCAGCCTTCACCTTCACGATCCGCGCATTCCTGGGAAGCACTACTCTCCTGCATCAAGTGAACGTCTGGATGCATTCGCCATGCTTCCCAATCTAGACGTAAACGTCAAACAAGATTTCCGCGGCCTACTCTCCGCCGACCGTCCGATATTCTCTGAATCTGTGAAGTACCCTTGTCCCCTTTCGATCCTTCACCTTCCCTCGAGCAATGCACTGCACGTCGCTGGCCGGTGTCCATCAATACTGTCGTACGACCGACGAAGCTTCCCCAAGCTCGCGTCGACAGCTCATAGTAGCGCGAATTTATGCTGTCTTACTTCCTCACCATCGCACGAAGGCAACGAGCTCGTCGCCTGCGGCGAGTACAAGAGCAAAGGCTCCTTGGAAATCTACCGCATTCCCAGCTCCTCAGAAACTCACGCCCCTGTGGCGAAGACCATCAATCGTACTTCCGCCTCGAGCTCGAAATTACTCTCCGTCGCAGCGCACGGCACACGCCTCGTCTTCGGCGACGGAGACGGCATGCTTAAGTGGGTCGAAAACGACGGCAGCACGCTCGTGAGGCGATGGAACATCAATCGCCTCTACCCGCGCGGGTCCCATCAAGGAGTCTTCAGAGGAGTTGACGACGGGGAGGACAATGTCGCTCGAAAGATCCTGCCGCTGCATGGCGACAGTCGGAGCGAGCTGGCGATCTGGACGGGGGAGAAGATCGGCATTGTGGGCTTCAGGAAGAACCCACGGTTCGGGCCGTGGCAGGATGAGGACAAGGACGATGAGCGCAGGGAGGAGAGAGAGATGGAGGGCTTGTATGGGGAGCGGATGAGGAGGGCTTTGGAGAGGCAGGCTGATGAGGTAAGGTTGACCAGGTACCTGGGCTTTGGGATCTAGGTAAATGCTTTTGGCTGCGACTCTGCCCTGCGTGGGGCTCCAAATCGGGCAGAGGTAGGTCTGGAAGCCCGGGTATTCCTTCATGACCATATGACATACTGCACGCAGCATGCTCCTTTTTCATTTGGACTCCTTCCCATCATCGAGACCGAATGACACTCATGCGCGCATCCCGATCGATGCCTTGTGATCCCCAAACCGTGGTCTCTCTTCATCCCTATCTCCTCCACGATGCCCTCCCACTTCTCACCCTTCCATCACATCTACACCTCAAGCGGTGGCCTGTCATCCCCATCTCAAAACCCTGACCTTTCCTCATCCACGCCCCCAACGAAAGTCTCCCTAGCAAGAGCAACCCCCCTCCCTCGTCAAAACCCACAAAACCATCCCATTCCCACCGCAACCCGTCCCGCCGAAGGGGTCTTCCACAAGATGCAAGAACTCCAAGCCGTGGTCCTTTTGCACGTCACCCCCGTTCCGGCGCCCTCCAGCCATTCTCAAGGGGTCGTGGTCACTCCCGCCCCTGTACCCTGCTCTGATTCCATGTCCGCACGGGAAGGGCGAGTCGGTGCTGGGGGGGGGAGGTAGGAGGGGTGGCGTTGATGAAGATTGGGGAAGTATGGAGGGGACTTTTGGGGGCGCTTTTGGAGGGAAAGGACATAGGTTGCGGGGAGGATGAGATGCGGGGGAAAGGGAAAGGGGAG
>JAABUS010000692.1_pt1 | contig 83276 bp, 95 predicted proteins | sample 5560161 | NCBI WGS metagenome assembly JAABUS01 (sample SAMN10711885, study PRJNA513376) | rock metagenome | isolation source: Antarctica rocks | place: Antarctica: Victoria Land, Trio Nunatak nord | collected 2016-01-04
CGAACGCGGTCGAGAGCACGAACAGCATCACCGCGTAATACACCAGCTTCGCCAGGATGTCCGAGGCGTCGTACTGGCTGTTGGCCAGCGCCTTCTTGATCCCCCCACGCTCGACCGCCCGGTCGAAGCCGACCTTCTCCAAGACGGCGTTGACCGCCTTCGCGATCAACTTCGCCACGAAATAGCCGATGACCAAAATGACCAGGAACGCGACCAACTTCGGCACGAACGTCGCAACATTCGACAGGGCATTCGTCAACCCCGACGTGTAATCAATAGACCGAGACAACACCAGCAACTCCTTTAATCACAGGCGACCGACGAGCGCGCGGCATGGCCGCTTGATGACCTAGCGCAGCCAGGTCGACCATGCTCGAAGGTGTTCAGGAATGGGATTGCGGCGAGACCGCCGCAACGCTGCGGCCGCCCGACGACATGCCCGTCGTTCGCCGCTCGAAGGTTTGGAGCGCGCCCGACATCGACGACTCTCTTGGCCTTACGATGTAAGGCTACCTTACGTTTCGGCCGCCGACCGCCTCCCGGTGTGCGGAGCCCTGGCAGACGACGGGCTGATCGCGGGCCGGTCGCGAGGTTGCCGGCACCTCACGGCCCTGGATCGTCCCGTTCAGCGCGCCGTGACGGAGCCATCAGTTCGGGCCCCCCGAAGCAGGCGGGTGACGACCAGGGGGGCCCCGAGAAGCATTCCAGCGGTCGCCGCAGCCCGGGCCTTCGGATGGATCTCCCACCAGGTGTAGAGGCTGAACCGCTGGGTTTTTACGGTGACGTCACCTGTGCCGCGGTCATCGGGGGCTCGTCCTCCACGCGGGTCGGGAGCCCGGCTCGGCCGCGGGTGCAGCGTGCCGTCGGGGGCATGGCCGATCCGGGCGAGTGTGGCGTCGACCTGTCTCGGCGCCAAGACCTGGCTCAACGCCATCAGCTTGTTGGTGCCACCGGCGAACAGGTCGCGCACCGGGTGCTCCGCGGCGTACATCACGCAGTCGGCGACGACGGCCACCTGGTGGTCCGGCGGCGGCGCCTGCGGTGGCACGTCGTCGCTGTTCCGGGCGACTCTGTCCGGTGCGACGGTGGCGACGGCGAAGAACGAGGTGTCGACGCTGCCCGGCTTCACGCTCGTCACCGAGATCGGCGCCCCCTGCGCCATCAGGTCGCGGCGAAGGGCGTCCATGGCCCCTTCCACCGCGTGCTTGGAGGCGCTGTATGCGCTGTGCAGCGGCAGCGCCACGATGCTCTCGACCGAGGAGATGGCGATGATCGCGCCCTGACCGGCCCGGCGGAGGTGCGGAAGCGCTGCCAGCGCCCCGTGCACCTGTCCGAGGTAGTTGACCTCGCTGACCCGGCGGAACTCCTCCGGTGTGGTGTCCTCGAAGCGCGCGTTGAGCGACTGCGCGGCGGCATTGACCCAGGTGTCGATCCTGCCGAACGTCCGCACCGCGATGTCGGCGACGTTCTCGACTTCGGTGAAGTTGGCGACGTCGCACAACACGTAGGTCGCCTCACCCCCACGCTCCGCGATCTCCTCGACGACGCTGGCCAGTCCCGGTTCGCGGCGCGCCGCCACGACCACCTTGGCGCCCCGCTCGGCGAATCGGAGCGCCGTCTCCCGGCCGATTCCCCCGGAACCGCCCATGACTACGGCCACCTGCTCCTGCACCGACTTGAGCTTCATGTATTCCCCTCCCGCGTCGTACCTGGTCGGACTCCCGGCGTCGCCTCGACGCCAGTACCCGAACGCCGTCATGCCGACACACGGGCCGGGATGATTTTTCGTTCGATTGGTCGGGCACAAGGCTCATATCGGTCGGTAGCCGACATCGCGGCGGCTTCGACAGTGCTTGCCGGAGTCTGCCACCACTTCCGGGGCAGCGCCGGTGTCGGCGGCCGGCGTTAACGTCGATGCGTGGACGGATGGATGACCGAGGTGGTCGCGACAGCAAGCCAGACGGCGGCGAACCTGCCGCTGTGGGCTCTGTTCGCCATCGGTTTCGGTACGCCGATCATCGGGCTGTCCGGCGTGCTGGTCGGCCAGCTGCTCGTCCATACCGATGCCCAGGAGGACGACCGTCGCGGGCGGCGCGAGGAGCTCATGCGCACCGTCCGATGGGCTGCCGAGAAGGCGGTCGACGCCGACGCGAGGACGGCTGAGCTCGGCGTGGCCTCCCTCCGGGCGCTCGGCACCTCACCGTTGCTCCAATCCGAAGACCAGGACTTCATCGACGCGGTGACCTCTGCCGTGGTCGCCCCCGCCATTGCGGCGGTCGAAGGCGTAGCCTGGTGGAACAGGTTGCGCCGTGGCCAGCGTTGACGCCGGCGGCATACTCGGCCCTCAACAAGCACTGGGCCGCACGAGAAGGGCAGGGTCGATGGCATTCGGGTTCCCGAAGAGCCGCATGCGCCCCCGCGACGGTGTCCCCGTGACGGCGGCGCAGGTAGCTGCTGCCCGGCTGATCATCGAGCGCGCGCAGACGAACAACAAGCCGGTAGAGGACGCGGTCGTGGCGATCGCCAACGCCGAGCCGGTACCAGGCACCTCGGACTTCAAGGTGGTCGGCTTTCCCCGGTCGATGCCCACCACCAGGCCCGTGATCCCGGCCGCGGGCGGCGCCGCCGCGAGGTGAGATCGTGCTGAGCTTGCCCGCTCGCGCCGACGTCCGTGAGGTCGGGCCTAGGGACGGGCTGCAGATCGAACAGCCGAGCTCGTTGCACCACAAGATGGACATGCTCGCCGCTCTGGCAGCGACCGGCGTGCGCCGGATCGAGGCCACGGCCTTCGTCTCACCCCGTGCCGTCCCTGCTATGGCGGATGCGGCAGCGGTGGCCGCCGAGCTGCACCGCTGGCCGCAGGTGGCGTGGTCCGCGCTGGTACCCAACGTCAGAGGCGCGCAGCGCGCGCTGGCAGCCGGACTGGTCGACCTCGAACTTGTCGTGTCCGCATCACCAGGTCACAGCATGGCCAACTCCGGTATGCCGTCCGAGCAGGCCCTCGCCCAGGTGAACGAGGTCGCCGCACTGGTCCACGCCGCCGGGGGCCGTCTCGAGGTGATCATCGCTGTGGCCTGGGACTGTCCCTTCGATGGGCGTACGCCGCTGCGGCGCACCGTGGACGTTGCCGGGCAGGCAGTCCAGGCGGGAGCAGACCAGCTGTGCCTCGGCGACACGATCGGCACGACGACGCCGCTCCGGGTGGTGGAGCTGGCCGATGCGGTGCGCGGCGTGGCATGCGGTCGGCCGGTGGGGATGCACTTCCACGACACGAGGGGGACCGGTCTCGCGAACGTTCTTGCAGCGCTGCAGGTCGGCGTGACGCAACTCGATGCGTCGGTCGGAGGCCTTGGGGGGTGCCCCTTCGCGCCGGGAGCATCGGGCAACATCGCCACCGAAGAGCTGGTCTACATGCTCCAGGAGTGCGGGGTTGAGACGGGCATCGACCTCGACCTCCTGCTCGAGGCCGCCCATGTCACCGAGGTCGCCGTGGGGCACCCGCTGCCGAGTTCGCTCTACCGCGCAGGTGGCCGCTCCCGTCCGGTCGAGCGGCGGGGATAGCGACCGCCTGCCGCTTCGCGACATCGGACACGGCATCAGCGCGCCGCCAGGCAGCGGCCGAGCGCGGGCATGAGCTGTGCCGCCAGGTCGGCCGCCGCGACGGGGCGGACGTCAATGCGCAGGAACCCGGCCGAAGACGCCGGGGTCAGCGCGAACCACCCGGAGGTGGTCTGCGTCCAGGAAAGGGGCGCGGAGTGGATCGGCGCAGGACGTAGCCTTTCAGGGGAGCTCACCGGGGCCAGGGTCCTGCCCAATGTGACAAGTGCCTCCAACCGGCCGTCGCAGTCCTGGGCCAGATGCGTCAGCTGTCGCGCGGCGTCTGAGGCCGGAATGCACGTCGCCCTGGCCAACTCCACACAGACTTCCGCGAGCACGCCGGGGCCGCTCAAGGCTGCGGCAAGCCCGGCGAGGAAGAGCTCGCAGGGATAACTGGCGTAGTGGCGTGCGGGGTGTGCCGGCGCCGTCGACGAGACGGGCACCAGGTCGGCGAGCTCCTCGGCCAGTGCACCCAGCGGGAAGATGACGAGCCGGACGCCTTCGACCCGGTCCGTGCGGACGTAGGCGAGCTGGACGGCCATCGCACCGAGAATCGCTACCCGGGCGCTCACCCGGGCGGGTCCGGTGCGGCCGCACGCCGTGACGGCGACGACGTCCACGATGGCTTCGGCCGCTCGCAGGATGCCGAACCCGAGGTTCAGCGGCGGCGCACTCACGATGTCGTGCTCGCCCAGCGACTCCCACTCCTGCACGGTGAACCACATCCCGACCGCGTCCGGGGTCTCATCCCCCACGGGTGAGGCCAAGCCCGCGCAGCTGGTCGGGCACGCCGAGCCAGTCCAGATGTCCTGGCGGAGGCAACCTGGACATGAGTGCGCGGAGGCGGACCGCGAGGTCGTCGCCGGCCTGGGTCGCCGCTGCGAGCACGGAGGAGGCGACGCGGAGCGCGGCCTGGAGGAGCGCGTGGGCGGTGCGCTCGATGGCACGGATCCGGGCCTGCATGGCCTCGACCGCAGCGGCGTGCCGCGACAGCGACGAACCAGCGCCGGCAAGCTCGGCGGCGACGGCCCGCAACCGCGCCGCCTCCCGCCGCATCCGCTGCCGCATGGCGTCCGCCGCCGAGGACTGCCACCGGGCAGTGACCGCGGTCGCCAGGAGGCGCTGCGCCAGGTCGTTCAGCTCCGAGGCCGATTGGGTCAGTGCCCGCGCCTCGGTCCGGAGGCGTTCCGCATCGCCGTACATCGTGTCCCTCCCCATCGCCGGGCCCGCGCGCCGGCAGAGCCGGTGCGGTCCGACCTGGGGATGCCCGAGGCCGCAAGGACGACGGTAAGCACCGGCGACCGGCTCCGGACGTTGTCCACAGCGGGACGGGGCGCGCCGACCGTGGGTCGACGAAACGGAGGCAAGCGCTGGGGCGACGGGCCGCCGCCGGCTGGGGCCTCGTCAGATGCGGGTGCCGAACAGCGACCCGATGCCGTAGGTAACCGCCATCGCCACCAACCCGCCGGTGACGTTGCGCAGCAACGCCGGCAGCCATGGTGCGCGACCCAGTCTCGAACTGATGATTCCGGTCGCCGACAGGGCAAGGACGACCGCAACCACGGTGACCGGCACGCGTGCGCCCGGAGGCGGCAGCGCGATGGCCAGCAGCGGGAGCACCGCGCCGACGACGAACGCGACCAGCGAGGCGAGTGCTGCGTGCCACGGCTGGGTCAGGGCGCTCGGATCGATACCCAGCTCGACCTCCGCGTGAGCGGCAAGGGCGTCGCGCGCAGTCAGCTGCTCGGCCACTCGCGCTGCCAGGTCGTCGGACAGACCACGATCGACGTATAGCTGGGTGAGTTCGGCCAGTTCCTGGTCCGGTGTCTCCAGCAACTCGCGGCGCTCGATCGCCAGCAATGCCTGCTCGGTGTCGCGCTGCGAGCTGACCGACACGTATTCACCGACCGCCATGCTCATCGCACCGGCCGAGAGGCCGGCGATACCGGCGGTGAGAATGGTGCCGGTACGCGGTGTGGCTGCGGCCACGCCGAGGACGATGCCGGCGACGGACACGATGCCGTCGTTCGCGCCGAGCACCCCGGCCCGCAACCAGTTCAGCCGACCGGCGACGCCGCCCTGATGCGGCTCATTGTGCGCGTCCCCGTCCCGATCGTCGCCTGGTTCGCCACCACGGCTGCGAGCCCCCGAGGCAAAGGCGCTCATCCTGACTCGACCTCGACCTCGACCTCGACCTCGACCTCGGCGCCGAGCCGGCCCGCGGCCTGCGCGATCCGGTGCGCCAGCTCGATGTCGAGCTGGGTGACCCCGTGGCGGGAGTGGGTGGACAGGCGCCAGGTGGTGGTCCTCCATCGCAGGTCGATGTCGGGGTGGTGGTCCATCTGCTCGGCCTCGTCGGCCACCTGGACGATGAGCTGCACGGCTGCCCGGAAGTCCGGGGCGGCGTAGGCGGCGCGCACCGTGTCGCCGTCGAGGCTCCATCCGGGCAGGTCGCCGAGCTGGCGGGCGATTTCCTCGCTGGTCAGCAGGCGGGTCATGTGCCCAGCGTAGAGAGCGCGCGTGGTCGGTCTTGAGGGTAGACCCTGAGAGACTGGGCCTCATGCCCATGCAGACCCGTGGCGATATCCGCAACGTGGCCATCGTCGCGCACGTGGACCACGGCAAGACAACGCTGGTCGACGCCATGCTCTGGCAGTCCGGCGCGTTCGGACCGCATCAGCACGTGGACGAGCGCGCGATGGACAGCGGCGACCTCGAGCGCGAGAAGGGCATCACCATCCTGGCCAAGAACACCGCAGTGCGCTACCGCGGCAAGGCCGCCGCGGACGCCGGTGAGCTTGACGGCATCACTGTCAACATCATCGACACACCGGGGCACGCCGACTTCGGCGGCGAGGTGGAGCGTGGGCTGTCCATGGTGGACGGCGTGGTGCTGCTGGTCGACGCCTCGGAAGGTCCTTTGCCGCAGACCCGGTTCGTGCTGCGCAAGGCTCTCCAGGCCAGGCTGCCCGTCGTCCTCGTGGTCAACAAGGTGGACCGGCCCGACGCGCGCATCGCGGATGTTGTGGACGAGACGTACGAGCTGTTCCTCGACCTCGACGCGGACGAGCACCAGATCGAGTTCCCGATCGTCTATGCCTCCGCTCGTGCAGGACGCGCATCGCTGGAACGTCCGGCAGACGGGGCGATGCCCGATGCCGATTCCCTGGAGGCGCTGTTCCGCACCATCGTCGAGACGGTGCCGGCTCCGGCGTACGACGACGAGGCGCCGCTGCAGGCGCACGTAACCAACCTCGACGCCTCGAACTTCCTCGGCCGACTGGCTCTGTGCCGGGTGCACAACGGCACCATCCGCAAAGGGCAGCAGGCAGCCTGGTGCCGTGCCGACGGAACGATCGAACGGGTCAAGATCACGGAACTGCTGATCACGGAGGCGCTCACCCGCAAGCCGGCCGACAGCGCCGGCCCTGGGGACATCATCGCTCTGGCCGGCATCCCCCAGATCACGATCGGCGAGACGCTGGCCGACCCCGACAACCCGATACCTCTGCCGCTGATCACGGTCGACGAGCCGGCGATCTCGATGACGATCGGCACCAACACTTCGCCGCTCGTGGGACGGGTCAAGGGCTCCAAGGTCACCGCGCGGCTGGTCAAGGACCGCATCGATCGCGAGCTGGTGGGCAACGTGTCCATCCGGGTATTGCCGACCGAGCGTCCCGACACCTGGGAGGTGCAGGGACGCGGTGAGCTTGCACTGGCGATCCTGGTCGAGCAGATGCGGCGCGAGGGCTACGAACTCACCGTCGGCAAGCCACAGGTGGTCACCCGGACGATCGACGGCGCCCTGCACGAACCGGTCGAGCGACTGACCATCGACGCCCCCGAGGATTTCCTCGGCGCCATCACCCAGCTCCTCGCGCTCCGCAAGGGCCGGATGGAGCAGATGACCAATCACGGCACCGGCTGGGTCCGGATGGAATTCTTGGTTCCCGCACGCGGCCTGATCGGCTTCCGCACCGAGTTCCTCACCGACACCCGCGGAACCGGTATCGCCAACCACGTCTTCGAGGACTACGAGCCCTGGTCGGGTGAGCTCAAGACCCGACAGAACGGCTCGTTGGTGGCAGACCGCACGGGCGTCGCGACGTCGTACGCGATGTTCAACTTGCAGGAACGCGGTGCGATGTTCCTCGAACCGACGACCGAGGTCTACGAGGGCATGATCGTCGGCGAGAACAGTCGGGTCGAGGACATGGACGTCAACATCTGCAAGGAACGCAAGCTCACCAACGTGCGTTCGGCCGGTGCCGATGTCCTCGAACGGCTCATCCCCCCTCGGCGGCTGAGCCTGGAGCAGGCGCTGGAATTCTGCCGCGAGGACGAGTGCGTCGAGGTGACGCCGGAGGCCGTACGGATCCGCAAGGTCATCCTGAGCCAGAGCGAGCGCGCCAGGGCCTTCGCCCGCTCTCGGCGCTGATCCACGGCAGGTATCGAGCGACGTTCCCGGGCCGTCGCGGCTAGCACGCGGGCCGCTATACGGTCACGATCTGGCGACATTGGCTCTGCGGCCTTAGCCGCTTGTCACGTTGCGGAATACAGTTTTGCCGGGTGGGTGAAGGAACGACGCGGCGCACCCGGCCGGCGTCTGACACCCCCTCGGCCGGATTGCTGCGCGCGAGGATGAGCGGTAGCGGACGGGTTCGAACCCGGCACGACGATCGACGGGGAAGGGGTTGCGCACCAGATGACCATCTCTGCGGGCCAACTCGAGGCCGAGGCGCCTGCAGTCGCTCCGGAGGAGCAGGGGCGGGGGGCGATCGCCGGCCGGTCGCCGTGGCAGATCGCCCGGGCCCGCCTCCGCCGCGACAAGGTGTCGATGGTCTCGCTCCTGATCCTCGCCGCCTTCCTGGTGATGGCGGTGCTGGCCCCGATCCTCGACCGGTTCGGCCTCATCGACCCGCTCACGCCGCACAACAACCTGATCGGCGGTCTCGGCGCCGTGCCCACCGGAGCATTCGGAGGGATCAGCGTCCAGCACCTGTTGGGGGTGGAGCCGCAGACCGGCCGTGACGTCCTGTCCCGGTTGGTGGCGGGGGTCACGCTCTCCATGTTCATCGCTGTGTGCGCGACGGCCATCAGCATCGTCCTCGGCACGGTTCTCGGCATCATCAGCGGCTATCTGGGCAAGTGGGTCGACTTCGGCGTCGGCCGCACCATGGATCTGATCCTCGCGTTTCCGCAGCTGCTGATGCTGCTGGCGCTCTCTCCGGTGCTGGTCGACCGGATCACCGCACTGGGCGTACCCAGCGGCAACCCGTCGCGGACCGCCTACCTGATCCTTGTCCTGGGCTTCTTCGGCTGGCCCTACTTCGCGCGCATCATCCGCGGCCAGGTGTTGTCCATGCGCGAGCGGGAATTCGTCGAAGCCTCCAAGTCCCTCGGTGCTAGCAACCGCCGGATCTGGTTCACCGAGTTGCTGCCCAACCTATGGGCGCCGATCCTGGTCTACACCACCCTGACGCTGCCGGCGAACATCTCGGCGGAGGCTGCCCTCAGCTTCCTCGGTGTCGGCATCCAGGCGCCGACTCCGACTCTCGGCAACGTCCTCAGCGACTCGGTCACTTTCCTGTCGGCCGACCCGACGTACTTCTTCCTCCCCGGCCTGGCCATCTTCTTGCTGGTGCTGAGCTGCAACCTGCTCGGCGACGGCCTGCGGGACGCGCTCGACCCCAAGGCGGACCACGGCTGAACAGGACCCCGGACAGGACCGAAGGGACCTAGAGAACGTTCCCGTAACAACCGTTGCGGGCACCATCACCGCCCGATCGGGTGGTGCACAGCACGAAGGAGAGCGCATGAAGCGCACGAACAGCGGAGCCACACTGGTTGCGCTCTGCACGGTGGTGGCCCTGTCGGCCACTGCGTGCTCGGGCAACAAGAGCGGCGGGTCCGGCGCCTCTGGCAGTAGCAGCGGCGGCAGCGGAAGCAGCGGCAGCGCGTCCGGCAGCAGTGGGGGCGGCGCGGCCGGCACCGCGGCCAAGGGTGGGACGCTGTACTACCTGACCAAGCGGCCGGCCGAGCACCTGGACCCGCAGCGGACCTACATTGGCCGGGACATCTCCGACGAGGCGCGGATGGTGTACCGAACGCTCACGACGTTCCCGGTGGCCACGGGCAAGGACGCCGCCAAGATCGTGGGCGACCTGGCTACGGACACGGGCAAGTCCGGCAAGGGCGGCAAGGAGTGGAAGTTCACCCTCAGGGACGGCGTGAAGTGGCAGGACGGCAAGGACGTGATGTGCCAGGACATCCAGTACGGCGTGTCCCGGACGTTCGCGGTCAACCAGATCACCGGCGGCCCGAACTACGCCATCCAGTTCCTGGACATCCCGACCAACGCCAAGGGCGCCTCGGTCTACCAGGGCCCGTACGTGAAGGACTCCAAGGGTCAGGGCCTGTATGACAAGGCGGTCACCTGCAACGGCAAGACGATCACGTTCAAGCTGAAGAAGGCGGTAGGCGACTTCAACTTCGCCGTAACGCTGCCGGCGTTCGCGCCGTACCGCAAGGACCAGGACAAGGGCGACAAGTCCAACTTCGCGGTCTTCTCCAACGGCCCGTACAAGCTTCAGGGCGACTGGGCGGAGAACAAGGGCGGCACGTTCGTGCGCAACGACCAGTGGAGTGCCAGCACCGACACCGTGCGCAAGGCGCTGCCGGACAAGATCGTCTTCACCGAGGGCCTGGCCCCGGAGGTCATCGCCTCCCGGCTGATCGCCGACGCGGGCAACGACAAGTTCGCCGTCACCAACCAGAGCGTCCCGCCGGCCTACCTATCGCAGATCGTCAACAGCCCCAAGGCGAAGGGACGCTTCGAGAACGTCGATGCGCCGTTCGTCGACTACCTGGTGCCGAACTTCAAGACGCTGACCAACCCGCTGGTGCGTCAGGCTCTTGCGGTGTCTACGGACAAGACCGGTTACATCAGTGCCCTGGGTGGCGCGACCGCCGGCCGTCCCTCGCAGACGTTGATCGCACCGGCGGTGCTGGGGTACAAGGCGTTCAACGCGTTCAACGCTCCTGACAACGGCGACCCGGCGAAGTCCAAGCAGCTGCTGACCCAGGCCAAGGTGAAGATGCCTTACCCGATCAACTTCACCTACAGCGGCGGCACCCCGACCACGGAGAAGTACGCCGCGGCGCTGAAGGCGGGCTGGGACAAGGCCGGGTTCAAGGTCACGCTGAACGAGCTGACGACCAGTTACTACAACGTGGTCCAGAACCCGGACAACGCCAAGAAGTACGACGTCACCTGGGCCGGTTGGGGTGCGGACTGGCCGTCCGCCTCGACCGACATCCCTCCGCTGTTCGACAGCCGGGTCAACCTGTCCTCGGCCTCGAACGGCCAGGACTACGGCCTGTACGACAGCAAGGAAGTCAACAAGGCGATCGACGTGGCCTACGCGGAGACCGACATCAACAAGCAGGCCGCCATGTGGGGCGACATCGACGAGAAGCTCGCCAAGGACGTCGCCTACATCCCGCTCGCCTACGAGAAGTTCTTCCTGATCTGGGGCTCGGGCATCAAGGGCTGGATCGACAACCCGTCGGTCAGCGACTACCCGGACCTGGGCTCCATCGGCGTCAAGTGACGCATCGCTAGCAGTCCGACCCGGCTCTGGCCGGCACTCGCTCCTCGGGGGCACGCACCGATGTGCGTGCCCCCGAAGACCGCGACAGCATGACCAGCGACATCAACCGACATCGGACCGGAAGGTGAGGTGAGGTCGCCGCGCGAGCGGCGGGAGGATGCTCTACTACATCATTCGCCGCGGCGTGGGTGCGGTGATCATGTTGTTCCTGGTCAGCGTGGTCACCTACGCCTTGTTCTACGCCCTGCCCACCGATCCGGCCCGGCTGACCTGCGGCAAGAACTGCACGGCGGAGACCATCGCCACCAACCGGCACTACCTCGGCTACGACAAGCCGATCACCACCCAGTACGCCGAGTTCGTCAAGGGACTGGTCTCGTCCCGCGACTTCCCGGACGATCCCGTGTTCATCAAGCAGAACCCGGACAAGGTCACCCACTGCCCCGCCCCGTGCCTGGGCTACTCGCCGCTGCAGACGACCCTGGTCACCACGGAGATCAAGCAGACGGCGCCGATCTCGCTGTCGCTGGCCATTGGTGCCTTCATCCTGTGGATCGTGCTGGGAGTCAGCGCCGGCGTGATCGCCGCGCTCAAGCGCGGTGGGTGGCTGGACCGGACCCTCGTGGGTCTCGCGCTCGTCTTCTACTCCTTCCCGGCGTTCTTCATCGCCCTACTCGCCTATAACTTCCTCTCGACGCAGTGGGGGCTGTTTCCCACCCCCGAGTACGTGCCGCTCACCCAGGATCCGGGGAAGTGGTTGCTGGGGCTCCTGCTGCCCTGCCTTACCCTTGCCTCGCTGTACGCCGCGGCGTACATCCGGCTGACCCGGGCGTACATGCTGGAGACCATGGGTGAGGATTATTTGCGCACGGCGCGGGCCAAGGGACTGGGTGAACGGACCGTCGTGGTGAAGCACACGCTGCGTGCGGCGTTGACCCCGATCGTGACGGTCGCCGGACTTGACCTCGGCGGTCTGCTCGCCGGTGCGGCGATCACCGAGACGGTCTTCAACTACCAGGGCATGGGCAAGCTCGCCGTCCAGTCCGTGTCGACGTTCGACCTGCCGACGATCGTGGCGATCGTGCTCGTGGCTGCGTTCTTCATCGTGGTGGCCAATCTCGTCGTCGACGTCCTCTACGGCGTCATCGACCCACGGGTGAGGCTGTCCTGACATGGCGCCGACGATGACCACGGCGGCTCGGACGAGAGGTCGCTCCGAGGCCGACAGCGCCGGGGGAGCGTTCCTGCAGGTCAAGGACCTGCACGTGCACTTCCCCACCGACGACGGGCTGGTGAAGTCGGTCGACGGCATCAGTTTCGACCTCGAGGCGGGCAAGACGGTCGGGATCGTCGGTGAGTCGGGATCGGGCAAATCGGTCTCCAGCCTGGCGATCCTGGGCCTGCACCGGCGCTCGCGTGCCAGGCTGTCCGGCGAGATCCTGCTCGACGACGAGGACCTGCTCACGGCATCGGATTCCCGCATCCGGGAACTGCGCGGCAGCAAGATGGCCATGGTCTTCCAGGATCCGCTGTCGGCCCTGCACCCGTACTACACGATCGGCAACCAGATCGTCGAGGCCTACCGCATCCACCATCGGGACGTGTCCAAGCAGGTCGCGCGCAAGCGGGCCATCGAGATGCTCGAACGGGTCGGCATACCCAATCCGAACCGTCGGATCGACCAGTATCCGCACGAGTTCTCCGGCGGTATGCGCCAGCGGGCCATGATCGCGATGTCCCTGGTGAACGACCCCAAGTTGCTCATTGCCGACGAGCCGACGACCGCCCTCGACGTCACGGTGCAGGCGCAGATCCTGGATCTGATGAAAGACCTTCAGCGCGAGTTCGGCTCGGCCATCATCATCATCACGCACGACCTCGGCGTCGTGGCGGACGTGGCGGACGACATCCTGGTCATGTATGCCGGCCGCTGCATCGAGAAGGGCAGTGTCGACGAGCTGTTCTACTCGCCGCAACACCCCTACACCTGGGGTCTGCTTCAGTCGATGCCGCGCCTGGATAAGGTCCGAAAGAGTCGCCTCGACCCGATCCCCGGCAACCCGCCGTCTCTGATCAACCTTCCGAGTGGGTGCGCCTTCCACCCGCGGTGCGCCTATCGCAGCCAGGTGCCGGATAATCGCGAGATGACCGAGGTGCCGGAACTCACCGAGATCAGCCCGGGCCACAGCGCCGCGTGCCATCTGGCGCCGCAGAGACGGGCCCAGATCGCCGCCGAGCTGTTCGGCGGCCGGCCATGAGCACGGCGTACACCCAGCTGCACCAGCAAGATTCGAACCCGCCATCGTCGCAGACCACGGACTCTGCCCCTGCCGCGGAGCCGCACGGCAACGGAGCAAGTGCCCCTCTCGGTGCAACGTTGCTCAAGCTCACCGATCTGCAGAAGTACTTCCCGCAGCGCAAGCCCGGCATCATCCCGCGCGAGGACGAGCCGGTCAGGGCGGTCGACGGCCTCAGCCTGGAGGTGCGTCGCGGCGAGACGATCGGCCTGGTCGGCGAGTCCGGGTGCGGCAAGTCGACCGCTGGCCGCACCATGCTGCGGTTGCTCGAGCCGACCGGCGGCACGATCGAGTTCGACGGCAAGGACGTCACCAATGTGCAAGGCACCGAGCTGCGTTCGCTGCGCCGTGAGATGCAGATGGTCTTCCAGGACCCGTACGGCTCGCTCAACCCGCGGCACACCGTAGGCAAGATCATTGCGGCCCCCTACGAGATCCAGGGACTGAAACCCCCGGGGGGCGTCCGCAAGGCGGTCCAGGAGCTGATGGCGCGGGTCGGGCTCAACCCCGAGCATTACAACCGCTATCCGCACGAATTCTCCGGTGGCCAGCGCCAGCGGATCGGCGTGGCGCGTGCCATCGCCCTGCAACCACGGCTGCTCGTGTGCGACGAGCCGGTGTCCGCGCTCGACGTCTCGATCCAGGCGCAGGTGATCAACCTGCTGGAGGACATCCAGAATGAACAGGGCATCGCCTACGTCTTTGTCGCCCATGACCTGTCGGTCGTACGGCACATCTCCGACCGCGTCGTGGTGATGTACCTCGGCAAGGTGATGGAGGAGGCGGACCGGGACACGCTGTACGAGCGCCCGCTGCACCCCTACACCCACGCCCTGCTGTCGGCGGTGCCGGTGCCGGACCCTCGGCGCGAGGCGGGGCGCGACCGGATCCTGCTCACCGGCGACCTGCCCAGCCCGCAGCACCCTCCGTCCGGTTGCGTCTTCCGCACCCGTTGCCCCAAGGCCCAGGAGAAGTGTGCGGTGGAGGTGCCGCTGCCACGGGACCTCGCTCCGGAACTCGGCCAGAGCACCCCGCACCGCGTGGCCTGCCACTTCCCGGAGGAACGTCAGGTCGTCTAGTGCGGCTGCTGTTCGTCCACGCCCACCCCGACGACGAGACGCTGGCGACCGGCCTGACCATGGCCGCTCACGTCCGCCGAGGCCACGAGGTCCACCTGCTCACCTGCACTCTCGGCGAAGAGGGCGAGATCATCCCGCCGGAGCTGGCCCACCTCGCGGCGGACCGCGACGACTCGCTCGGCCCCTGGCGCGCAGAGGAGCTACGCCGGGCCATGGCCGTCCTGGGAGCCCACCACCGTGTGCTCGGCGAGGATCTGGCCGCGGGAGTTCGCTCGCGCTACCGCGACTCCGGTATGGCGGGCACGCCCAGCGCGGACCACCCTCGCGCCTTCGTCCGCGCGGATCCCGCCGAGGCTGCCGGGATGGTCGCCGCGGTGATCACGGAGGTCTCGCCGGACGTCGTGGTGACCTACGACCGGCACGGCGGCTACGGGCATCCCGACCACATCCAGACCCACCGGGTCACCCTCGCCGCCCTGGCCGGCAGACCTGCAGGCGATCGGCCGGGCAGCCCGCCGGTGCCGACGGCGTACTGCATCCTGACGCCTGCGCGCTGGGCGCTGGAGGACCGCCTCTGGCTCGCCGCCCACGTCGACCGGCAGGCGTCGCCGCGGATGGAGCTGCCGGATCCGGCAGAAGAGTACCCGCCGTCCGTGGTGCCCGACGACGTCGTCACCCACGAGGTAGTCGACCCTGGCAGTGTTCCACTGCAAGCCCGTGCCCTACGGGAGCACCGCACGCAGGTCAGCGTGTACGACGGCTACTACGCCCTGTCCAATCACTTCGCGGCGCGCTTGCCCGGAAGGGAGGGGTTTGCGCGGATCGACCCAGCCAGCGGCGAGCTGTTCAGCGGTGAGGACCTCGCGGCGGAGCCGTCTGGAAGGGACGAGTCGGCCGCGAGGCCGCGAGCCAGGCGGCATACCGGGCTCTTCCCCGGCGTTGCATGACCATGTCATCCAGCGCCCAGGTCGGCGGCGCCGTCCCCGACTCGGCTTCGCGGGGCGGCCAGGGGGCACCCGTCATCGACGGCGCCGACATGGCCGCGATGGCTGAGAGCGCCGAGAGCCCGGAGAGCCCAGAGAGCGCCGGGATCGCCGAGGCGGACGTCGGTCAGTTCCGCCGGGCGATGGGGCGTTTCGCCACGGGGGTGACCGTCGTGACGACCGTCGCCGGAGGGAACGACCACGCGATGACCGCCAATGCGGTGACGTCGGTGTCCCTGGAACCTCTGCTGATGCTGTGTTGCGTCGAGCAGGAGGCCCGCTTCCACGACGCCGTCCTCGAAGCCGGGGTGTGGGGCGTCAGCATTCTCGCGGCCGGGGCCCGGCCGGACGCCGAATGGCTGGCGACCCGCGGCCGCCCCCTGCACGGTCAGCTCGACCGGCTACCGCACACGCGGGGGCCGGCGACCGGCGTGGCCCTGCTCGACGATGCGCTGGCGACATTCGAGTGCCGAACGACCGAGAGCTATCCCGCCGGTGATCACACCATCGTCGTCGGCCGCGTGCTGGCCGTGACGGTGGCGGACCACGGCGATCACGCCCTGCTCTACCACCGCGGTCGCTACGGGACCCTTACCTGACCTGACCTGACCTGAACTCACCTGAGCGAGCGGTGCGGAAGCACAGCGGAAGCCGCGCGGCCCTACGCCTTCGGTGCCGCGCAGGCGGCCATCTGCTGGTAGTGCGACAGGGACCTGTCGTATGCCGCGCGCTTGGCCGGCGCGGCAGCGACGATCCGGTGCCACGCACTGAGGTAGGCGCGCGTGCCGTGGTCGGGCGTCGAGGTCATCGCATGGAGGTGCGTTGCCCAGTCGGCGGCGACCTTGCTGCCCGAGCCGATCGCCTCGGCCTGCGCACTGGACTTCGCCTGGCAGGCTTTCGCTGCCGACGCCTGTGTCGACGGCACGGTGGATGGCAGCGAACGGCAGGACCTCCTCGCGGCGCGGTAGCGCTTGCCTGCCGCACCGTAGTCTTTGACCTGCCGGGGGCCGTCGGCCGTGGAGGATGCCCACATCGAGCGCGTCTTGGCCAGGCTGATCCTGTGCGCGGAGTACAGGATCTGTGCCTCGTAGTGGGTGGCCCAGGTCGCGGCTGCCTGATTCGTGACGTCGATCAGCGCCGACCCGGCCGTGAGCTGTGAGGAACAGCTCGCCCATGCCTTAACCACCTCCGCCGTGCTGGCGTTGGCTGCACTCGACGGGCTGGCCGGACTCGGCGCAGTGGACGCGGTCGTAGTGGACGCCCCCGTGCTGGAGGTGGGTTGGCCGGAGGCGGTTGCGTTCGTCTGGCCCTGGCTCGTGCGGCCCGAGGCGGACTGCGAGGAGAGTGGACCGCGGAAGAGGATGAACCCGACCAGGGCCAGCAGCACCGCGAATGACGCCCCGATGATCGCCAGGCGCCCTCGCGGCGACCTGTTCGCGCGGTGGGTGACCATCGCAGCGACCCCCTTCGGCTCTGCCGCCATGGGTTTGACGACATCGCACGATACAAGGGCAGGCCCACGCCATCCGAGGCGCACCCCGGATCGCTAGGCACTCGTAACCCGTACGCGCGCGGTCCTCTCGTCGACGTCCCGGTAGGGACCGCCGCGAGGCGCTCCGGTTCGCGACCGGCGCGCGCGACTCGGCATACTAGGGTCCGATCGCTACGAGGGTCCGATCGTCCCGCCAGCTCCGCATCAGCACCGTCAGCACCGTCAGCACCGTCAGCACCGTCAGCACCGTCAGGATCGTCAGCCCGAACTCCGTCTGCATGGAGGAACGCAACACCATGACCTACGTCATCGCTCTGCCGTGTGTCGACCTGAAGGACAAGGCGTGCATCGAGGAGTGCCCGGTCGACTGCATCTACGAGGGCGAGCGGTCCCTGTACATCCATCCCGACGAGTGCGTCGACTGCGGTGCCTGCGAGCCGGTCTGTCCGGTGGAGGCCATCTACTACGAGGATGACACCCCGGAGCAGTGGAAGGACTACTACAAGGCCAATGTCGAGTTCTTCGACGACCTCGGCTCGCCCGGTGGCGCGGCCAAGATGGGGCTGATCCCCAAGGACCACCCGCTCATTGCGGCCCTCCCGCCGCAGGAGCACGCGGAGTAGCGGCGAGCTTCCGGTCAACGAGCCTTCAGTCGTCGCGGCGAGCACGCTGAGTCACCCGCCGAGCGCCCGGGCGATGCAGCTGCCCGACTTCCCGTGGGGAACGCTGGCGCCGGCCAAGGAGCGGGCGGCGGCCCATCCTGAGGGCCTGGTCGATCTCTCCATAGGCACTCCGGTCGACCCCACGCCCGACGTCGTGCGGCGCGCGCTCGCCGCGGCAGCGGATGCGCCGGGTTACCCGCAGACCTACGGCACCGCAGCGTTGCGGGAAGCGGTCGTGGCGTGGTTCGGTCGCCGGCGGGCTGTGCCCGGCCTCGATCCCGACGGCGTGCTGCCCACGATCGGCAGCAAGGAACTGGTCGCCTGGCTTCCGACGCTGCTCGGCCTAGGCCCCGGCGACCTCGTAGCTATTCCTGCCGTCGCCTATCCCACCTACGACATCGGCGCGCGTATTGCCGGAGCGTCGCCCGTGCCGTTCGCCGGGCTGACCGAGTTGGGCCCACTCACTGCTGCGAACACCCCGAAGCTGTTGTGGGTCAACAGCCCCGGCAACCCGACGGGCCAGGTGCTCGGGGTCGAACACTTGGCCAAGGTCGTCTCGTGGGCCCGGCAGCACGGGGTCCTCGTGGCCAGTGACGAGTGCTACGCCGAGCTGGACTGGCGCGAGAATGGCGCACTCTCCCGCCCGGGCTCGGTGCCCAGCATCCTCGACCCGGCTGTCTGCGGGGGCAGCGCCGAGGGACTGCTGGCGGTCTATTCGCTGTCCAAGCAGAGCAGCATGGCCGGCTACCGCGCGGCCTTCGTGGCGGGCGATGTCGCCCTGGTGCGCGGCCTCCTGGAGGTGCGCAAGCACGCCGGCATGATCGTGCCCTGGCCGGTGCAGGCTGCCATGCTCGCGGCGCTCGGCGACGACGAGCACGTGGCCGAGCAGAAGGGCCGGTACGCCGCCCGCCGGGCCACGCTCCGGGCGGCGCTGGAGGGCGCGGGATACCGGGTGGAGCACTCCGAGGCCGGGCTGTACCTGTGGGCCACTCGTGAGCAGGACTGCTGGACCACCGTCGACGATCTCGCCGGGCGGGGCATCCTGGTCGCGCCCGGCTCGTTCTACGGTGCTGCTGGCGCCCGCCACGTCCGCGTCGCCCTCACCTCTACGGACGAGCGGATCGAGGCCGCGGCGCGGCGACTGGGCGCGGACCGCTGACCCCCGCCTCGAGGCGGGTGGGGCGGGCGTACCGCGGAGTAATCATCACCTCAAGTGCCCCGCCCGGCGCTGGTAGCGTCCGTTGCGGATCACGCCCCGGCACACCGGCTCAGCTCGAGCCGGTCGGCGATTAGGAGGACCATCTGATGGCACCAGACTCGGCCGGGGCGACCTTCCGCGCCGGCGACAAGGAACTGAACTTTCCGCTGCACCAGGCCACCGATGGCAACGACGCCTACGACATCTCCGCCCTGATGAAGGAGACCGGCAACACCACGCTCGACGTCGGCTTTGTTAATACGGCGTCCTGCCGCTCGAAGATCACCTACATCGACGGTGACGCCGGCATCCTGCGCTACCGCGGCTATCCGATCGAGCAGCTCGCCGAGCAGTCCAGCTTCGTGGAGACGTCCTACCTGCTGATCTACGGCTCGCTCCCGTCGCCGTCGGAACTGGCCGCGTTCGACCAGCGGATCCGGCGGCACACCCTGCTGCACGAGGACATGAAGCGATTCTTCGACGGGTTCCCCCGCGACGCACACCCGATGCCGGTGCTGTCGTCCGCCGTCTCGGCCCTCGGCACCTTCTATCCCAACAGCCTCGACCCGTTCGACCCCGAGCAGGTCGAGATCTCCACCGTCCGGCTGCTGGCCAAGCTGCCCACCATCGCGGCGTACGCCTACAAGAAGAGCATCGGCCAGCCGTTCCTCTACCCCGACAACTCGCTCGGGCTGGTGGAGAACTTCCTGCGGATGACGTTCGGCTTCCCCGCGGAGCCGTACGACCTCGACCCCGACCTGGTCAAGGCGCTGGACCAGTTGCTGATCCTGCACGCCGACCACGAGCAGAACTGCTCTACCTCGACGGTGCGGCTGGTCGGCTCGGGCCAGGCCAACCTGTTCTCCTCGGTGTCGGCCGGTATCCACGCACTGTCCGGCCCGCTGCACGGAGGGGCCAACTCCGCCGTCCTGGACATGCTCGCCGCCATCCAGGCCGGTGGAGGCGACGTCGGGGAGTTCGTGCGGAAGGTGAAGGACCGGGAGGGCGGGGTGAAGCTGATGGGCTTCGGCCACCGGGTCTACAAGAACTACGACCCCCGGGCGGCGATCATCAAGAAGACGGCCGACGAGATCCTGGTCAAGCTCGGGGGCCGCGACCAGCTGCTCGACATCGCGATGCAGCTGGAGCAGGTGGCGCTCTCGGACGACTATTTCGTGTCGCGCAAGCTCTATCCGAACGTCGACTTCTACACCGGCTTGATCTACAAGGCGATGGGGTTCCCGACCAAGATGTTCACGGTGCTGTTCGCGCTGGGCCGGCTGCCCGGGTGGATCGCGCAATGGCGCGAGATGATCGGGGACCCTGAGACCAAGATCGGACGACCCCGCCAGCTCTACATCGGCGAGACCGAGCGCCCGTACGTTCCCGCCGACGCCCGCTGAGGCTCGCTGACCCCGGCTGAGTTCTCCGCTCAGGCGACGGTAATCCGGACCGATGTCGGTGAGCCGGTGGGTGACGCGGCCCTGGCCCACGACCAGGCTGACTCCTCGCGGCTACGGGTCCACGTGCGGTCGCCGACCGTCACCGCGGTGATTCGCGCGGCGTTTGCGTGGGCGACCGCCCAGGCGCCGCAGGCCCAGGCCAGTTCCGGCGTGGTGGCGGTGACCGTGACCGCCTTGCCGTTGGCCATCGGCCTGACGTCCAGCCTGCTGCCCAGAGCCTTGGCCAGCGCAGGCGGGTCGCCGGGGTGCTTCGCCGGGTCGAGCCGGCAGCCGACGCCTCCCTCCGAGAGCCCGGACAGGGTCGAGGCCAGGACCCGCCCCTCCTGCTCGTGCTGGGCGTACGCGGCCGGATAGGCGCTGCGCTGCACCTTCTGGGCGACCTGGGTGATCGGCATGGACTGATAGCCGTCGATCTTCACCAGCGCGTCGTAGAAAGCGTTGCTCGCGTGCACCGGGTCGAGGATCTGAGCCCTGCTGCCCCACCCCTGGCTCGTCCGCTGCTGGAACAGCCCGATGGAGTCCTTGTCGCCGTAGGTGACGTTGCGCAGCTTGGACTCCTGTATGGCGGTGGCGAGGGCGATCGTCGCTGCGCGGGCCGGCAGGTGGCGGCGTACGGCGACCGTGGTGATGGTCGCGGCGTTGGCCGTCTGCTCGGGGTCGAAGGTGACCGGTGTGCCGAGCGCCACGGCCCGGCACATGGGGCTGCCGAAGTTGCGCGCGACCCGGTGCACGCTGTGGTAGGCGACGACCGCGACGCCGACGAGCAGGGCGACCAGCAGCGTCCGCCCGATCCAGCGGCGGCGCCGACGCGCTGGCGTGGCGTCGCCCGGGACGAGCAGCTCTGTCGAGGGCATCCGGCTCAGTCGTTGGCGTGCAGGGCAGAGTTCAGCTCGATGCCGAAGCCTCGGCGCGGGAGCGCCTCCACGGCACCGGTCAGGGAGTTGCGCCGGAACAGCAGCCCGGGTCGGCCGCTGAGCTCGATGGCCTTGACCGTGCGGGGGCTCGCGCTCGCGCGGTCCGCCGCGTCCTCGACGTCGCCGAGGTAGGTCAGCTTGGTGCCCGCAGTGACGTACAGGCCCGCCTCCACCACACAGTCGTCGCCGAGTGAGATGCCGATGCCCGACTCCGCGCCCAGCAGGCAGCGCTTGCCGATGCGGACCCGCTCCTTGCCCCCGCCGGACAAGGTACCCATGATCGACGCCCCGCCGCCGATGTCCGAGCCGTCGTCGACGACGATGCCCTGACCGATGCGGCCCTCGACCATGGACACGCCGAGCGTGCCGGCGTTGTAGTTGACGAACCCCTCGTGCATCACCGTCGTCCCCGGGGCGAGGTGGGCACCGAGCCGGACCCGGTCGGCATCGGCGATGCGCACCCCGGACGGCAGGACGTAGTCGGTCATCCGTGGGAACTTGTCGACACCGAAGACCTGCACCGGCCCGTCAGCCCGCAACCGCAGGCGCACGCGCTCGAAGTCGTCGACGGCGCAGGGGCCGAGGCTGGTCCACACCACGTTCGCCAGCGCGCCGAAGATGCCGTCGAGATTGATCGAGTTGGGCTCGGCCAGGCGGTGCGAGAGCAGGTGCAGCCGCAGGTAGGCGTCGCTGGCGTCCTGCGGCGGCGCGTCGAGGTCGATGTCCGTCAGGGTGACGCCGGTGGTGACGCCGCGTTCCGGGTGCTCGCCCGCGAGGGCATCGAGATCGGGCGGGGGGGCATACCGGTCCTGGTGCGGTCCGGCGCCCAGGGCCGGGGACGGGAACCACGTGTCCAGCACCGTAGGCGCCGTCGCCGGCGAGGAGCCGGTGGGCTGGGTGACGGTGGCCAGGCCGTAGCCCCAGGCCCTGCGCTCGGTCATGAGCCCCGATCCTAATGTCGCGGGGACAAGCCCTCCGGGCTGCTGGGCACGGACGAGGGTCGGCGGTCGCGCCCGGGTAGCCTTCGGCCATGACCGCCGGCCGCCGACTCGACCTCTCCAGCGACGTCGTCAGCCTCACCACCGCACTGTGCGACATCGAGTCGGTCAGCGGCGGGGAGACGGCCATCGCCGACGCCGTGGAGGAGGCGCTCGAGGCGATACCGCACCTGAGCGTGGTGCGAGACGGCAATACGGTCGTCGCGCGCACCGACCTCGGCCGGGCCGAGCGCGTCGTCCTCGCCGGTCACCTCGACACCGTGCCGCTCACGGTCCCGCCCAACCTGCCGGTGGTGCGCGATGGCGGCGATCTGGTCGGCAGGGGCACCGTCGACATGAAAGGCGGCGTTGCGGTGCAGCTCAGGCTGGCCGCCCAGATGAGCGCACCCGTACGCGACGTCACCTACCTGTTCTACGACTGCGAGGAGGTCGACAGCGCCCGCAACGGCCTCGCTCGGGTGGGCCGCACCTCGCCACGGCTGCTGGAAGCTGACTTCGCCGTGCTGCTCGAGCCGACGGACGGCGCGGTCGAGGGCGGGTGCAAGGGCACCCTGCGGGTAGATGTGACGGTGACCGGCGTCGCTGCGCACTCCGCGCGCCCCTGGAACGGCCGCAACGCGATTCACGACGCCGGGGTGGTCCTTGGCCGGCTCACCGCGTACGAGGCGCAGGAGGTAGAGGTCGACGGCTTGGTCTACCACGAGGCGATCAACGCGGTCGGGATCCGCGGCGGTATCGCCAGCAACGTGATCCCCGACTCGTGCGTCGTAACGGTCAACTACCGGTTCGCCCCGGACAAGAGCAGCGAACAGGCGCTGGCCCACGTCCGTGAGCTGTTCGACGGGTATGCCGTGTCGATGACCGACTCGGCCGACGGTGCCCGCCCGGGATTACAGCTGCCTGCGGCCCGGTCGTTCGTCGAGGCGCTGGCGGTGCCGGTTCGGCCCAAGGAGGGCTGGACCGACGTGGCGCGCTTCGCCGCGCTCGGGATCGCTGCGGTCAACTTCGGGCCGGGCGACCCCAACCTCGCCCATGCCGACGACGAGCGGTGCCCGGTCCAGCAGCTCCTCGACTGCGAGGCGGCCCTGCTGCGCTGGCTCGCGTAGGGTCGGCAGGCGTGACCCCGCCGACCGACCCGATCCTGCCGACCGACCCGATCCCGCTGACGCGGTCCATCCGGTCGGCCGAGCCCGGCGACTCCGCGGAGTTCGACTACCACACCGGGCCGGTCACGCTCCGCGGCGCGCAGGTACCCCCGACGACTACCGACCAGCGGCTGCTGGACTCGCAGCGTCCGCTCGACACGCATACCGATGTGTGGCGGGTGCTGCGCATCCAGAGCGAGTTCGTAGAGGGTTTCGGGGCTCTCGCCGAGCTCGGGCCTGCGGTCAGCGTGTTCGGTTCCGCACGCACGGCCCGGCAGGACCCGGCGTACCAGCTCGGCGTACAGGTCGGGCGCTCGCTGGTCCGTGCGGGCTACGCCGTCATCACCGGAGGCGGACCGGGAGCGATGGAGGCCGCGAACCGCGGGGCCTTTGAGGCGGGCGGCACGTCGGTCGGGCTCGGTATCGAGCTGCCCTTCGAACAGGGCATGAACCGGTTCGTCAACCTCGGTGTGGACTTCCGGTACTTCTTCGTCCGCAAGACGATGTTCGTCAAGTACGCCCAGGGTTTCATCGTCCTGCCCGGCGGCTTCGGCACCCTGGACGAGCTGTTCGAGGCGCTCACCCTGGTGCAGACCCGCAAGGTCACCTCGTTCCCGATCGTGCTGGTGGGCACCGACTACTGGGGCGGACTGGTGTCCTGGCTGACGCAGACGGTGGCGCGCAGCGGCCGGGTCGGGCAGGCCGACGTGGACCTGTTGCACGTGACCGACGATGTCGAACAGGCGGTGCGGATCGTGGTCGGCCGTGACGACGCGGCGTCGAAACCCCAGCGGTAGCGCGGTCTCGCATCTCCGATCGGCCACGCCGGCGGCGTGCCCAGCGGCTGGAGAGGTGGGCGTGACACCATCGGGCGGTGACCTTCTTCGTCCTGCTCGTCGCCGTGCTGCTCGTCGGCTTCGCCGTCGCAGGGGTCACCGGACGCCTCGGGCCGGCGCTGGACGACCCGACCAGCTCCCAGGCGTCGTTCGGGCTGCCCGAGGCGCCGACGGGCGAGCTGAGTGCACAGGCCGTCGAGCAGGTGCGGCTGGACCAGGCTCTGCGCGGATACCGCATGGACCAGGTCGACGCCGTGCTGGACCGCCTCGCGGGCGAGCTGCGTTCGCGGGACGCGGAGTTGGCGCAGCTGCGAGGGCAGCCGCCGCGCGACTCGATCGACTCGGCGCGGGAGCCGCTGGCTGAGCTCGACCCGCGGGCACGGAGCTGAGCCACGATGGGACAGTTCGAGATCCTGCGCGATGTCCGAGCCACGCCCGAGCAGGTATGGCGTGTGGTCACCGACTGGAACGGCTTCGCCCGCTGGATGCCGCTGACCACGATGCGCGTCGACGACGGTCCCAGCCGGGTGGGCTTCGGTTTCACCGGACTGTCGGGCGTCGGCCGCCTACGCTTCGCCGACTCGATGGTGGTGACGAGGTGGTCGCCCCCTGCGGACGGCACTCCCCTCGGGCACTACCGCGTGCGCAAGACGGGGTGGCTGCTCGTCGGCTGGGCGGTCGTCGAGGTCGGCCCTGGCGCTGCCGCCGGCCACACCCGGCTGCGGTGGGTGGAGGACATCACGCTGCGGCCGGAGCCGCTCGGCCGGCTCGTGGCGCCCCTCGTCGACCGCGGCAACGTGCTGATGTTCGGTCGGGCTGTCGACGCGATGGTGGCCGAGGCCGAGGCGTCCGTCGTTCGATGAGCGGCCAGAGCGCCTGAGATGACCGAACTCGCGGCCACGACCACCCCCGACCTGCGCGTCGGCGCCGATGGCTTAACCCGATGTGCCTGGGCGGCGGCGCCCGAATACCTCGCGTACCACGACGACGAGTGGGGCCGGCCGGTCCATGGGGAGACCGCCCTGTACGAGCGGATCACGCTGGAGGGCTTTCAGTCCGGCCTCTCCTGGCTGACGATTTTGCGTAAGCGGGAGTCGTTCCGTGCGGCCTTCCACGGCTTCGACGCCGAACGCGTGGCCCGATTCGACAGCCGCGACGTCGATCGGCTGATCACCGACAGCGCCATCGTGCGCAACCGGCGCAAGATCGATGCCGCAGTCACCAACGCGCGAGCCGTCCTCGGGTTGCGCGACCAGGGCGGGCTCGACGCCGCCGTCTGGTCCCACGCGCCGGCCGCCCACCGCCGCCCACGGCAGCGCGCCGACGTCCCGGTCTCTTCACCGGAATCCGTCGCGTTGACCCGCAGCCTGCGAGCCGCCGGTTTCGTCTTCGTCGGCCCCACCACGATGTACGCCGCGATGCAGGCGTGCGGACTGGTGGACGACCACCTCGCGGGATGTCACCGGGGCGCGGGGGTGCGGTCCTCGTGAGCACCAGAGTCAACGGACCCCCGCCCGACCTCGCCGACGCGGTGCCGGCGAGCGAGCGCAGGAGCGGGCGCCCGAGCCGGGTCCTCGCCGTGCGGGACCGGCTCGAGACGTGGCCGGCGTGGGCGGTGCTGCTGGGTTTCTTCGCACTCACCCGGCTGTTCACCGCCGGGGCGATCGAGACCGCCGCGTTGTGCTGCCAGAACCCCGCCGGGGTGCAGACCCTCACGCCGGGCTACTCGGACATGATCGGGATCTGGGACGGCCGCTGGTACCAGCGCATCGTCGAGCACGGCTACCCCGCCGATCTGCCGGTCGACCAGGACACCGGCCTGGTCACCTACAGTGCATGGGCCTTCTATCCGGTATTCCCGTTCGCGGTCCGGGCGCTGGTCAGCGTCGGCATCCCGTTCGCCGTCGCGGCGGTGGTGCTCAATCTCGCGCTGTCGGCCGCAGCGGTCCTGCTGATCTGGAAGGTCCTCTCCAGCGCCGCTACGACCGTCCTGCAGCGCCGGATGGCGTTGCTGGCCACCTTGCTGTGGTGCCTGCACCCGGCGACCGCGATCCTGCAGGTGGCGTACTCCGAGCCGATGGCCTGCGTCGAGGTCGCCGGTTTCCTGCTGCTGCTGATGCGACGGCGCTACGCCTGGGCGGCTCTGGTCGTCGTCGTGCTCGGTTTCACGCGGGCGGCGGCGCCTCCGTTGGCCGTGGTCGCTCTCGTGCATCTGGTCGTGCGCTGGAAAGCGGAGCGGTCAGGCGGGTCGCCGCTGGCGGGCCAGCGTGCGTCCGCTGCGGTGTTGGTGCTGGCGACGGCGGTCTCTTCGATCAGCTGGCCCCTCTACGTCGGCCTCTCGACCGGCCAGCTGTTGGGCTTCTTCAGGGTGCAGGCCGCCTGGGGGCAGCGACCGGACCGGGGGCCGTTCCTGGCGTGGGTCAGCTGGGCCTGGGACCACCAGGGGCTGGTTGGCGTCCTGCTGCTCTTCGGCCTCGTCGCGGCGTACATCTCGCTGGTCATGGGCCGGCATGGGGCATTCCTGGCCATGGAGGTGCGCGCGTGGGCACTGGCGTACCCGCTCTTCCTGCTTGCGGTGGTGCGGCCGATCACGAGCATGTGGCGCTTCATGCTGCTGGACTTCCCCGTTGCGGCGATCCTGGTCAGCCTGGCGGTGCGCGGCGCGGACGGCGGGCACGTCACCTCTGGCTGGCGGCGACGGCTGGCGCTGACGACCGTCGCGCTGTTGGCGGGGGTTCTCACCTGGACCTTGACCCTGCTCACCTACCTTCCCTGGGCCGGTCGGCCGCCGTGATCGGGCGGTTCAGGCCTTCCGGCGATCCAGTCGGTTCGCCCTAGCGCCCGGTGAAGGACGGCCGCTGCTTGGCCAGGAACGCGTCCACGGCCGCCCGGTGGTCCGAGCTGGCGCCCGTCCGCTGCATCAGCGCCGCTTCGTGCGCCAGAGACTCCGCCAGCCCGTGTCCGGCCGAGTACGCGAGAGCGCGCCGCACCGAGCCGTAGGCGAGTGTCGGCCCAGCGGCCAACCGGGTTGCGAGCTCGTCCACGACGCGGGGCAACTCGTGCGCGGGTACGACCTGCGTGGCCAGGCCCATCGCCAACGCCTCCTCGGCGCCCACCGTGCGGGGGAGCAGCAGCAGTTCCCGGGCCTTGGCCATCCCCACCAGGCGGGGCAGCGACCAGGACGATCCGGAGTCGCAGGACAGGCCGACTCCGACGAAGGCCAGGTTGAAGCCGGCGGTATCCGCCAGGATGCGCAGGTCGGCAGCGAAGGCGAAGGCCGCCCCGGCGCCCGCGGCGACACCGTTCACCGCTGCGATGACCGGCTTGGCCATGGTTGCCAGCAGCATCACGATCGGGTTGTAGTGGTCGGTCACCGTGGCGGCCAGCCCCTTCCCGTCCGGCGCCGACCGCAAGGACTCCCGGTGCTCCACCAGGTCCTGCCCTGCGCTGAACGCCCGACCCGTGCCCGTCAGGACCAGACAGCGCACCGAGTCCTGCGCTGCCACCTCCTGCAGGACGGCGAGCAGTCGCACCTTCGTGGGGTGGTCGAGGGAGTTGAGCGCCGCCGGCCGGTTCAGCCGCACCGTCGCGACGCCGTCGGCGGTGCTGAGCAGCACCGGGTCGCTTCCGCCGGTCACCACTGGCACCACTGCGCCTCGTTCGCGATCGCACGGGCGGCACGGACGGCACGGACGGCACGGACGGCACGGGAGAGCGGCGGGGGCGCCGGGCGGCGGCCCTTTGTGCTCGGCTGTGACGATTTCGTGCTGTCGGTGCAGGCAGAGATAATGGGATTCACAGGCCCATACTGGTCCGCCGGCACGGCAGCGGGTGGATTCGACGGACCGGCCTAGCGGCCGGTCACGCCGGTGTGGGCTCCCCGGCCGACGCACACGAGCGCTCATGCATGATGAGGGAAGGACAAAGCGATGGCGGCAATGAAGCCACGGACCGGTGACGGCCCGTTGGAGGTCACCAAGGAGGGCCGCGGCATCGTGCTGCGTATGCCGCTCGAAGGTGGTGGCCGGCTCGTCGTCGAAATGACGCCCGCTGAGGCCGGAGCGCTGGGCGACGCGATCACCAACTGCCTCGGCTGACCACCCGCACAGCCGCCGGGTCGCCGTGGCGCTCTGCGGGACAGCCCAGACCAGACACGAGCCCCCACCCGCCCGGGTGGGGGCTCGTGCCCAGTGCGGGTAGGTCGGGGATGGGGCAGGCAGGCCGGGCACCTCGACATCGCCGGAGCCGGTCGCGCCGACGGGGAGCAGTGGACACGTCCTCAAGGCCCGACCGGGTTCGGGGCTAGGGTGCTGCTCACCTACCTGGAGGGACGTCGATGAGCTCGGGATACGGACTGACCGTGCGCTGGTCGCTGCGCGAGGCGGGGGAGGTGGAGCAGACCCTGCGCGACTACGTCGTCGGCACCTCGATGGCGCGCTTTGCCCGCGAGGACGGGCTGTCGTTCAAGACGTGGGGGATGCGCCCCGGTGAGTGGTTCGAGGCGCATTACGTGTGGGCGAGCAAGCACGAACGGGACGGGTTCACCAGGCGGTTCACCGAGCAGGCACCCAAAGCGGTCGTCACCGAGATCGTCGGATCGGCGCCTACCGCGATCGAGCCATTCGAGGTCGTGGCCGTGACCGAAGGCGTGTCCGGCTTCAGCAGGGGTCCCGGACCGGGCGAGGGCTGAGCGGACGTCCGACGCGTCGGGTGGGCCGGCTTCAGCGTCAGCGCTTGACGGCCACCAGCAGCCCGTCGCCCACGGGCAGCAGCGCCGGGACGAGCGCGTCGTTCTCGCGCAAGGCTTTGCCCAGCGACCGGAGCGTCGTGGTCGTCTCGTCCCGCGCAGCGGGGTCGGCCACCTTGTCGTGCCAGAGCATGTTGTCGATGGCGAGCAGCCCGCCGGGGCGCAGGAGCCGCAGCGCCTGCTCGACGTACTGCGGGTACTCGCTCTTGTCGCCGTCGACCAGAACGAGGTCGTATGCGGCGTCCGTCATCCGGGGCAGCACGTCGAGCGCCCGTCCGGTGATCACGCGGGTGCGCTGGGTCGCCACTCCGGCCGCCGCATAGACCTGCTTGGCCGCGCGCTGGTGCTCCGGCTCGACGTCGATGGTGGTGAGGATGCCGTCGGCCGGCATACCGCCGAGCAGCCACAGCCCGGAGACGCCCGCGCCGGTGCCGATCTCGACGACGGCTTTGGCGGCCGACGCCGCCGCAAGCAGCCGCAGCGCGGCTCCCGCGCCCGGGAGCACCGGCGTGCAGCCCAGCTCCTCACCGCGCGCCCTGGCCTGCTCCAGCAGCTCCGACTCGGGCACGAACTGCTCTGCGTACGCCCAAGTAGCAGGTCGAAGTGCGCTCATATCGCCAGCCTATCGGCCACCCGCCGCTCCGCCGCGGTAGCGATCCGCTCGTCCTGCCGCGCTCAGGAAGTTCTCAGGTTAGTACCCAAGCATGAGAGGACTCGGCTCCGAATAGGGGTTATCGCGCGCCAGCCACCGGGGGGTCCGCGCCGAGCCATGGAGGCGGTTGCAATGTCCGACAACGAGAGTGTGCTGCTGGCTCAGCCGGCAGAGGGGGCGAGTTCCGACAGCCCGGCCTGGGTGCCTCCCACCTGGGAGGAGATCGTGACCGAGCACTCGGCGCGGGTCTACCGGCTCGCCTACCGGCTGACCGGCAACGTGCACGACGCCGAAGACCTCACCCACGACGTGTTCATCCGCGTATTCCGGTCGCTGGGGTCGTACCAGCCCGGCACCTTCGAGGGGTGGCTGCACCGGATCACGACTAACGTCTTCCTGGACAAGATGCGCCGCAAGCAGCGGATCCGCTTCGATTCCCTGCCTGAGGACGCGGCCTACCGGCTGCCGACCCGCGAGGCAGGCCCCGAGCAGCGCTACGCGGAGACCCACTTCGACGACGATGTCCAGCGAGCCTTGGACGCGCTGGCGCCCGACTTCCGCGCCGCCGTGGTCCTGTGCGACATCGAGGGCTTGTCGTACGAGGAGATCGCCGCGACCCTGGACGTCAAGCTGGGGACCGTCCGCTCGCGCATCCATCGCGGCCGTGCTCAGCTGCGCGAAGCCCTGGCCCATCGCGCCCCCGACCGCACCGAGGCTGCGCGGCAGGCGCCGGCGCGGCCACGACGCGGTTTCGCACTCGGGCGGGCCGTGCCGGGCACCCGATGACCGCCTCTGCCGGGCACCTGGGCGACCTCGTGTGCGCCTACGTCGAACGGACGCTGCCGGCTGAGCTGTTGCGCCGCCTCGATCGGCACCTGGTGACCTGCGGGGTATGCGGTGCCGCGGTTGACGCCGAACGCCGGCTCCTGATTTCGCTACGAAGCGCCCGCACACCCGGTGTCCCGACCAGCCTGACGATGGCACTGCGCGAGCTGGCCGTCTCAGGGGCCGCGCCGGTGCCGGCGCCGGCGCTTGTGCGCACGAGCCATGGGCCGGCGTACCGGACCGCCGTGTCCCTCCCGCTCGTCGCCGCCGGCGCGCCAGCGCTGCACCGGTCCCTGGCTCGGGCCGCCATGCTGGCCGGCCTCGCGGCGGGAGCGTCGGCCGCTGCAGCATGGGGTTTCAGCGCAGTAGGGGTTGCCGGAATGTCCAGCGTGCCGGCGACTCCTGCCGGCGCCGTCAACAGTCTCCGGCTGTCTCGCCCGTCGTCGCCGAGCGCGCCGCTACCCACGACAGGTGCGAGTCGGCCGGCGCCGGTGATCGCGGGGGCGTCGGCGACCGCCGCGGGTGGCCCGTGGGGCCTGACCGTGTCGGCGATCGTCCCAGCAGTCACCGGCAGTGGGACAGGAACGGGAGGTGCCACCGGGACGGTACCGGGCGGTGACACGACGGGGACAGGAATCGGCACGACCGGATCGGCTGGATCTGCCAGCGCAGGCGCGGCGAGCGTCGTCGCCGCAGGGTTCTTCCCGGCCTTCACCCTGCTGGCCGGGCGGCCACTGGCGGCTGCGGCCGGGACCTGGTGGCCCGCGTCGCCGAGCCCCACCACGGCCCCCCGCAGCGCGAACGGGAACTTCGCGAGACACTCGGGGCATGACTGACGAGGCGCCGGCAGCACCAGACGTGCCTCGGGGGGCCTCGCCGGACGATGCAACGGGAAGCCGCCTGGACCCGACGCCGACGACGGGTGAGTTGACCCCGCCGTCGCCTCGCGGTTTCCTGCCCGCCGACGAGATGGTCCCAATGCCGCCGCCGAGTGGTGAGCCGTACCGGGTACACCCGACCGGTCCGGCGCCCCTCGGGACCGAGCAGCGGACCCAGCCCATCGACACGGCCGGGCAGCGGGGTCGCGAAGGTGCCGGTGCGGCCTACCCCTACGCCGGCTCTGCAGCGGCGGCCTCGTGGTATCCGTCGCCGAACCGAGCAGCGATCGGTGCCCGCTCCTGGCTAGGCCTGGCGGCCCTGCTGGCCGGCGCGTTGGCCATCGCGCTCGTCTCGGCTCTGATGGGCGGCGTGGCCGGTGCGTACTTCGTGGGCCGGAGCTCGGCGTCTGGCGGCAACGGCTCCCCCCTTCCGGCGCCGGCGCCTGGTTCGACGTTGCGTCCGGCCGGCTCGATCGCGAGCATCGCGGCCCGGGCACTGCCCTCCGTGGTCACCATCAAGGTCAAGGCCAGCGACGGAGCGGGCACGGGCTCCGGGTTCGCGATCCGCAGCGACGGCTACATCTTGACCAACAATCACGTCGTGTCCGTCGCCGGCTCGTCGGGCACCATCACCGTCGAGTGGTCCAACGGCACGTCGCTGCCCGCCACGGTCGTCGGCCGCGACGCGTCATACGACCTGGCGGTAATCCGGGTCAGACGCTCGGGGCTGCCGACCCTGGCACTGGCCAGCTCCGCGACCGCCGTCGTCGGTGACGAGGTGGTCGCCGTAGGTGCGCCGCTGGGCCTGGAGAGTTCGGTCACCAGCGGCATCATCAGCGCCCTGAACCGGCCGGTGACCACGGGTGATTCGCAGAGCGCGCCCGCCTTCATCAACGCCATCCAGACCGACGCGGCGATCAACCCGGGCAACTCCGGCGGCCCGCTGCTGAACATGAGCGGCGATGTCATCGGCATCAACTCCGCGATCGCTCGCGTCCCTGGCTCAGATCCGCTCGGCACGACCCAGTCCGGCAACATCGGGGTGGGTTTCTCGATCCCCAGTGATCAGGCGAGGCGCACCGCGCAGCAGTTGATCGCCACAGGCAAGGCCTCCCACCCCGTCATCGGGGTGCTGCTGGACAGCGCCTACACCGGCAAGGGCGTCCGGGTCGCCATCAAGGGCAGGAACAGCGCGCCGCCGATCACCCCCCACGGCCCCGCCGACAACGCCGGCTTGCAAGCGGGTGACATCCTGCTCACGCTGGACGGTCAGCCGATCACCGACTCAGACCAGTTCATCGTCGCCGTCCGCGCCCACGCGGTGGGCGACCGGATCCGGCTGAACGTCCGCCGCGGTTCCAAGGAGCAGACTGTCACGATGACCCTTCAGGAAGTCACGGACTGATGACGATCTTCGACATCAACACCTGGGAGTTCGTGGTCCTTATCGTCATCGCCGTGGTGGTGTTGGGGCCGGAGCGGCTGCCGGAGTACGCCGCCAAGCTCGCCAAGCTGGTCCGGCGGGCCCGGGGCATGGCGGATGTGGCCAAGACCCAGCTCCGGGAGCAGATGGGTCCGGAGTTCGACGAGGTGGACTGGCAGCAGTTCGACCCACGGCGTTACGACCCGCGAAGGATCGTCAAGGAGGCATTGCTCGACGACACCGGCTTTGACGACACCGTCTTCGACGACCCGCTCGGGCTCAAGCCGAAGACCAACCCGCCGCCCCGGGATCCGGACAAACCGACGCCGTACGACGTCGACGCCACCTGAGCAGGGACGAGGCGAGGGACCCGCTGCGAGGGCGTCAGCGCCCGGCCGGGGTGAGTCCGAGTGGGCGGCCGGCCAGGCCACGCGAGCGGGTGGCCAAGCCACGCGCGATACCGCGCAGTGAGACCGCGGCGGGGCTGTCGGGCTGGCCCAGGACGACAGGTACGCCGATGTCGCTTCCCTCCCGCAGCCGCGTGTCCAGCGGGATCTGACCGAGCAACGGCACCGCGGCTCCCAGTGAGCGGCTCAGCGAGTCGGCGACGATCTGCCCTCCACCGCTGCCGAACAGCTCGTGCCGGCTGCCGTCGGGCAGCTCCAGCCAGGACATGTTCTCGATCACGCCGACGATGCGCTGGTGGGTCTGCAGGGCGATGGACCCGGCGCGCTCGGCCACCTCGGCGGCGGCCTTCTGCGGGGTGGTCACCACCAAAATCTCGGCGGTCGGGATGAGCTGGGCGACGGAGATGGCGATGTCGCCCGTGCCGGGGGGGAGGTCCAGCAGCAGCACGTCGAGGTCGCCCCAGAAGACGTCGCCAAGGAACTGCTGCAGCGCCCGGTGCAGCATCGGCCCGCGCCAGACGACCGGCTGGTTGCCCGGCACGAACATGCCGATCGAGATGACCTTCACGTCGTAGCTCAGCGGCGGCAGGATCATGTCGTCGACCTGCGTGGGACGGCGGTCCACGCCGAGCATGCGAGGCACCGAGAAGCCGTAGACGTCCGCGTCGACGACACCCACTCGCAGCCCTCCGCGGGCCAGCGAAGCGGCGAGGTTGACGGTGACCGAGGACTTGCCGACGCCACCCTTGCCGGAGGCGACGGCGTAAACGCGGGTGAGCGAATCGGGCCGGGCGAACGGGATCTCGCGCTCCGGAGCGTTCCCTCGTAGGCCTTCGCGGAGCTTCGCGCGCTGCTCGGTGCTCATGACGCCGAGCGTGACGTCGACGGAACTCACGCCCTCGACGGCGAGGAGGGCGGCGGTCGTGTCGCGGGTCAGCGTTTCCTTGAGCGGGCACGCGGCCACGGTGAGCAGAACCGTGACGTCGGCGCGCCCGGTCGGATCGACCGATACCGACTCCACCATCCCCAGCTCGGTGATCGGCTTGCGGATCTCCGGGTCGATGACCCCTGCGAGCGCGGTCAGCAAGGTCTCGTTCGAAGGGGTTGGCATGACCTCATGCTAAGTCGGCGGTGAGCGGTCCTCCGCCAGTGGCTGGCTGCCGGTGCTCCCGGCAGCGCGGGCGCCGCCCACTCCACGGCCGCCTCCGTCGAGACCCTTGCCCGAGGACCGATCGGACCCGCGTTCCTCCAGTTCGTCCAGCAGGCTGCGTAGCTCCGAGCGGAGGAAGTCGCGGGTGGCGACCTCTCGCAAGGCGATCCGTAAGGCGGCGACCTCACGGGTGAGGTACTCGGTATCGGCCAGGTTGCGCTCGTCACGGGCGCGGTCCTGCTCCAGCGCGACCCGGTCCCGCTCGGCCTGGCGGTTCTGCGCCAGCAGGATCAGCGGAGCGGCATACGAGGCCTGCAGGCTGAGCATGAGGGTGAGGAAGATGAACGGGTACGGGTCGAAGGCGTGGGTCTTGCCCGCCGTCCAGTTGTACAGGAGCCAGAGCAGAACGAACGCCGACATGTAGACCAGGAACGCGGCGGTGCCCATGAACCGGGCGAAGCGTTCGCTCGCGCGGCCGAAGCCCTCCGCATTGTACGTCGGCCGCGGCAGCCTCGAGCGGCGCAGCTCCTGCGGCTGGTCCAGCCGGGGAGCGTGCCGGTCGACGCGGTCGACGCTGTCGGCCCGGTCCGCCCGGTTACCTCGGTCCCCGCGCTCGATCCGGTCCGCCCGGTTGCCCCGGTCCCCGCGCTCGATCCGGTCAGCCATGGGTCGCCCAGTCAGCCATGGGTCACCCGGTCAAGGTCATCGCGCTCCTCGCGCCAGTCCTCGGGGAGGATGTGGTCCAGCACGTCGTCAACGGTCACGGCGCCGAGCAGGCGGCCGTCGTCGTCCACGACCGGCACGCCGACCAGGTTGTACGTCGCCAGCACCCGGGTCACCTGGCCCAGCGGGGCGTCGACACTGAGCGGCTCCATGTCCTTGTCCAGGATGGTGCCGATCGCGGCATGCGGCGGCTCGCGCAGCAGCCGCTGGATGTGCACCATGCCGAGGAAGCGACCCGTCGGGGTCTCCAGCGGCGAGCGGCAGACGAAGACGGTCGCGGCCAGCGCCGGGGAGATCTCGGCGCGGCGCACCACCGCGAGCGCCTCGGCGATACTCGCCTCGGGTCCGAGGATAACCGGCTCCGTCGTCATCAGGCCGCCGGCGGTGTTCTCGTCGTACGTGAGCAGCCGCCGCAGTGGTGCCGCCTCGTCGGGCTGCATCAGCTGGAGCAGCTCCTCGGCGCGACCCGGTGCGAGTTCGGAGAGCAGGTCCGCCGCGTCGTCGGGCTGCATGGCCTCCAGTACCTGCGCCGCGCGTACCGTCCGCATCGTGCTGATGATCTCGACCTGGTCGTCCTCCGGCAGTTCCTCCATCACGTCGGCGAGCCGCTCGTCGTCCAGGGCCGCGGCGACCTCGGCCCGCCGCTTGGGCGACAGGTCGTGCACCATCTCGGCGAAGTCGGCGGGCTTGAGGTCGACGTACGTCTCCAGCAGCTTCTCGGCGCTTTGGGCCTCGGTCGTGCGGTTGAGCCCGGTCACCTCGTGCACGTCGACGAGCAGCGTCGCCCCCCGGCGGCGGGACAGGCCGGGTATTGCGCGCACCCCGCCGCCGCCCACGGCGGCCTTGCGGCAGAAGACCTTGACGACACCCCAGTCGCGGTTGCGTTCGTGCTCGATGGCGAGGTCCTCGACCACGGCATCGAACGACTCCTCCTGCGAGGTGACGTGCACCGGCCGGTCGAGCAACTCGGCGAGTGCGAGCGTCTCGTTGCTCCGCTGCTCGAAGCGGCGCATGTTGACCAGCCCGGTGGTGATCACCTGGCCGGGGTCGATGCTGGTGACCCGCGTCATCGGTACGAAGACCCGCCGCTTGCCCGGGACTTCGACGACGAGACCGATGACCCCGGGGCTGCGCCGGGTCACGCTGAAGGTGATCACGAGGTCGCGGACGCGCCCCACGTGGTCCCCGAGGGGGTCGAAGACGGTCAACCCGGCCAGACGAGCCACGAAAACGCGCGTCGAGGGGTTCACGTCGCAAGGCTAGCCCGCCGGGCTCCAGCTGAGCCTCAGCCGTGCGGCACGGCCGATCACCGATCACCGTGCGCGCGGCCGCGGAAGCTGCCGGTGCGCGACCGGCGACGGGCGGTGGTGGTCGCGGGGGTGGCTGCCGGTGGCGCGGCTCCCGAGGCGGCGTCGTAGCTGCCCGGGTACTCGATCGGCAGCCCGTAGGGGAGCAGCGCCGTGACCGTGCACTGCGCCGCCCACCTGGCCACGACGTCCTGCCCGCCAGGGGAGTTGAGCCGGCTGGCCCGCAGCGCCGCGGTCGCGGCGTCCCAGCGCTCGTCCGCGGGGGTCAGCGTGGTGGCCTTCGCGCGGACCGTGAGCAGTCGCCCGCCGGTTTCCTTGCTGCGCAGGACCAGCAGCAGCTCGCCGGGCAGGGCAGGCAGGGTCTGCTCACCCGGTCCGCTGACGACATACCCGGTGTCGTCCAGCCAGACGTGCCAGGCCGGCCAGGCGCGATCGCCCGGCAGGTCCAGCCAGAGCAACCCCGAGCTTCCGGCCGCCTGGCGAAGCAGGCCGGCAACGTCGGGCGGCACCGTGAGGGGCCAGCGTGCGCCTGCGCCCTCGGTTGGGTCCACCCGTCCATCCTCTCCGGGTCCGGCCGGCACGTTGCCCAGATGCCGCGGCACCCCGGTGGCTCCTCGCCACGGCCGCGGGTCACCAGCGGGCCGCGGCCTGTGCCATCAGGTCGCCGAAGAGCTCGTCCTCGTCGACGGCCAGGCCACGCGTCCGGAACCACGAGCACAGGTTGTGCACGTCTCGGAGCAGGAAGTCAGGCCCCTGCGGGTTGCCGATGATGTCGACGATCTGTGGCCAGTCGATGAAGACGACCCGCTCGCCGTGCAGGAGCAGGTTGTACGCCGACAGGTCGCCGTGCGCCCAGCCACGCCCGGCGAGGACCGACAGCGCCCGCCGGCACTGCTCGAACACGTCCTGCAACTGGTCGTTCGCCGGCCGGGTCTGGGCCAGTCGCGGAGCCGCCACGGGGCCGTCGCCCACGAACTCCATCAGCAGCTCCGTACCGTCGATCTGCACCGGGTAGGGGACCGGCAGACCGAGCCCCCAGAGCTCCTCCAGTGCGGCGAACTCGGCGAAAGCCCATTGCGAGGAGATCAGCTCCTTGCCGAACTCGGTACGCCGTGCCATGGCCCGCATCTCGCGGCTGCGGCGGACCCGGCGTCCCTCGAGGTAGCCGGCGTCGCGATGGAACAGCCGGTGCTGGCCGCTGCGGTAGCGCTTGGCCGCCATCAGCACCGATCGCTGCGGTCCGTCGGCACCGGCGGCATGAATCTGCCGGCCAGCGGCAGCCGCGCTCGGTCGCGGAACCCACCGCCGCAGCACGTGCACGTCGGCTTCCTTGCCCGTCTTGAGGATGCCGAGGTCCTGGTCCACGGCACCGAGGTCGGTGATCACCCACGCCGGTCGCGGTGTCGGCCCGTGCTGGGCGCCGTCCCAGCTGGACCAGCGCTCCCCTTCGGGCGGGGCATCGGGGTGGGAGTCGGAGTAGAGGTTGCTGCGCGCGGTTTCGAGGTCTGCGGAAAGGGCGGGTACGGCGAAGTCAGCCGCCGCCCACGGGTCCAGATCGTCGTGCTGGGACAAGATGTGTCTCCAAGGAAGGGAAGGGATGAGTGCACGGAACACTCACGACAGTCGTCGACATGTCGGCCCTCCTTCGTCAGCAGCGCGAGACCGTCCCGCGCGGTGGCGGCGCGGTCGCCCGGAACGAGACCGGGGTGCTGTCCGCCCAGGATCGCCCGAGACGGCATCCGGCTGCAAGCGCTTTTCGGGCCGGCGTAGGACAAAATGGGGACATGACCTCACAACCCGGTCGGCCGGGCCGCCCCGCCCCGTCCACCGCGACACTGGCGCTGGAGTATCCGATGTCGCTGGGGGTCTTCGACAAGTACGAGCAGGCTCAGCGGGCGGTGGACTATCTCTCCGACAACGAGTTCCCGGTCCAGAACTGCATGATCGTCGGCACCGAGCTCAAGCAGGTGGAGCGGGTGACCGGCCGGCTCACCAGGCAGCGCGTGGCCGTCGGGGGCGCCCTGTCGGGGATGTGGCTCGGCCTGTTCGTCGGGCTGATCTTCATCCTCTTCGGCTCCAAGGGCGGCCTGGCATCGGTGATCTCGACGGTCATCTTCGGCGCCGTCTTCGGGATCGTATGGGCGCTGATCGGCTACGCCGCGACCCGCGGTCAGCGCGACTTCACCTCGGTCAGCCAGGTCGTCGCGACCAAATACGAGGTGCTGGTGGAGCACAAGCTAGCCGAGCAGGCGCGCGACCTGCTGAGCCGACTTGTCTGAGCGAGCGCCGGAGTCGGGCGGCGGCGCCGTCGTGACCCGCGGCGTCCTCGACCGGTTCGCGCTCTCCGGCAAGACGGCTCTGGTCACGGGCGGCAACCGCGGGCTGGGCAAGGCGTTCGCCGTCGCCCTGGCTCAGGCCGGAGCCTCGGTGGCCTTCTCGGGACGCGACGCCGGGCGCAACGCGGCAGTGGTGGCAGAGGCGGCGGGCGCGGGCCTGACCCTGCACCAGATCGCCGCTGACGTGACCGACGACGCAGCGGTCGAGGCGATGACCGCGGAGGCGGTGGATACCCTCGGCGGCCTGAACATCCTGGTCAACAACGCGGGCATCTGCTACCACGCCCCCGCGTTCGAGGTGACCGACGAGCAGTGGGCGGACGTCTTCGACCTCAACGTCCGCGCGTTGTGGAAGTGCAGCCTCGCGGCGGCGCGGCAGATGACCGACCGCGGCGGTGGCTCGATCGTCAACATCGGATCGATCTCCGGGCTAATCGTCAACCGCCCCCAGTGGCAACCGGCCTACAACGCCTCGAAGGCAGCGGTGCACCAGCTGACCAAGTCGCTGGCGGCCGAGTGGGCACCTGCCGGGATCCGCGTCAACGCTGTGGCACCGGGCTACGTCAAGACGGACATGGCGCCAGTGGACCGACCGGAGTTCAATCGCCACTGGCTGGAGGACGCCCCCCAGCAGCGGTACGCCTTGCCCGCGGAGATCGCCCCTGCCGTCGTCTTCCTGGCCAGTGACGCAGCAGCCTTCGTCACCGGGTCCGTCCTCGTGATCGACGGGGGATACACCGTCTACTGAGGGCAGTGCGGGTGAGCCCTTGCCCGATCCGGTGGCCCCGGAGGCTCAGCCGCCGCCGCGAGGACCGAAGACGGCGGCGCCGACCCGGACCATCGTCGAGCCCTCGGCAATTGCCCACTCCAAGTCGCCGGTCATCCCCATGGACAGCTCGACCGCGGTGCCTGTGCCAGGAGCCCCCACGTCGTGGACTGCGTCGCGTATGCCGCGCAGCCGGGCAAACCCGCCCCGCACCGCCCGCTCGTCGTCCGAGAACAGGCCGACCGTCATGAAGCCCCTAAGTCGCAGCTCCGGCAGGGCAGCGACCGCCACGGCCAGCTCAACCGCCCTGTCCGGCGCCACGCCCGACTTGGACGCCTCTTCGGACACGTTGACCTGGACGAAGACCTCGAACGGCGAGGGCCGGTCCGCGCACCTCCGGGCGATCCGCTCCGCCAGGTCCTGCCGGTCGACCGTCTGGATGCACGAAGCATGCCGCAGCGCCGCGGCCACCTTGTTGCCCTGGAGCGGCCCGATCAGGTGCGCCTCGTGCGGCAGGTCGCCGAGTTCGTCCGCCTTGGCGGTCAGCTCTTGCACCCGGTTCTCGCCGATCAGCGGCACACCGGCCTGCAGCACCTCCCGTATCCGCTGCGGCGGCTGGGTCTTGGTCGCCACCAGCAGCTGAACTGCGCCGGGATCACGGCCCGCCGCCGAGGCCGCCGCGACAATGCGCTCCCTGACCTGATGCAGACGGCTGCGCACGTCAGACACCGTGACACCTCGGCTGACTTACCGGAGCCACACGCCCTCCTCGGACCGGGCGACCGGCTGGTGTTCGAACCGGCTACTGCCTGCTGGCTAAGCGAAGCACACTGCTCCGGGGCACTCAAGGGCGGTGGCGAAGTGATCTCCGGGGACGGCGGCGCGTCTCGAGGAATACCTAGCCAAGGTAATGAGTTGGGCTAACTATCTATGATGGAGGAACGATGACACCCAAGACCTCCACACCAGGCGCGGCAACCAGTGTCTCTGCGCTCGCCGGTGACCTCCGGCTCGCGTGCATGCGGATCAGCCGGCGGGTCCGCTTCGAGAGCACCGGCGCGCTGCCACCGCACCAGTTCAGCGTGCTGGTGCGCTTGGACAACGTGCCGTCGACCCCCCGCGAGCTCGCCGATATCGAGAAGGTGAGTGCACCGAGCATGTCGCGTACCGTGGGGAGCTTGGTCGAGCGAGGTCTCGTTGCACGGCAAGCGGATCCGATGGACGGCCGGCAGGTGATCCTGTCACTGACCGCCGAAGGGCGAGCGGTGCTCCACGACATCAGGCGCCGGCGCGACGAATGGATGGCGATCCGGCTGCGTTCGCTCCTGCCCGGCGAACGGGCGATCCTGGTGGAGGCGACGGCGATCCTGTCGCGGGTAGCCGCCCAGTGAGCCCCACCTTCAGCTCTCTCTCGATCTACAACTACAGGCTGTACGCCGCGGGCGGCCTCGTCTCCAACGTCGGGACCTGGATGGGCCGAGTCGCGCAGGACTGGCTCGTCCTCACCCAGCTGACCGACCACTCGTCGGTGGCTCTCGGCGTGGTCACCGGGCTGCAGTTCCTGCCGATGTTGCTCCTCGCGCCGTGGACGGGCATGATCGCCGACCGGTTCCCCAAGCGGCGGATCCTGCTCGCGACGCAGACATCGCTCGCCCTGACGGCCGCGCTCACCGGCGTGCTCGTCGTCACAGGGAGCGCGCAGTTGTGGCACATCTATGTGCTGGCCCTGCTCCAGGGGATCGCGACCAGTGTCGACAACCCCGCCCGGCAGACCTTCGTCTCGGAGATGGTGCCGCTCGAACGGCTGACCAATGCGGTGAGCTTGAACAGCGCGTCCTTCAACGCCGGACGGCTGATCGGCCCCGGGTTGGCCGGACTGCTCATCGCCTGGCTCGGCACCGGCCCCGCCTTCTTCCTCAACGCCGCGAGCTTCCTGGCGGTCATGGTGGCCCTGGGGCGGATCCGTACCCGCGAGCTCGAGCCCGCGCCACGGCTGAGGGGCAAGAGCTCGATGCTCGACGGTGTCCGCTACGTGCGTGGGCGCCCAGACATCGTGCTCATCATGGCCATCGTGCTGGTGCTGGGCATGTTCGGCATGAACTTCCAGCTGACGATGGCCCTGATGGCCACGACGGTGTTCCACAAGGGCGCCGGTGAGTTCGGCCTGCTGGGCTCGGTCATGGCCAGCGGCTCCCTCGTCGCCGCTTTGCTCTCCGCTCGGCGCGCTCGACCTCGCCTACGCGTCCTGATGGGCTCGCTCGCCGGCTTCGCGGTCGCGAGCACAGCCGCGGCGCTGGCTCCGACGTACCTGTGGTTCGCCATCCTGCTCGTGCCGGTGGGGCTCACCGCGCTGACCGCCTTAACCACGGCCAACTCGTTCGTGCAGCTCCACGTCGAGCCGCACATGCGCGGCCGGGTGATGGCGCTGTACATGGCGATCCTCATGGGCAGCACGCCCATCGGCTCACCCATCGTCGGATGGATCGGCGAGGTGTCCGGGGCACGGTGGACGATCCTGGTCGGCTCGATCAGCGTGGCGCTCTCGCTGGCAGCTGCGATGCTGTATCTCATGCGCCACCAGCACCTGCAGGTCCGCTACGAGCGAGCGAGCCACCCACACCTCGTGGTCACCCGAGACGCTCAGGAAGCTGCTCAGCCGGCGCTCGACGTCGCCGAGGACCGCGTCGCGGTATGACGCCCCGGTTCCGCCGGATCGCCGTCGTGGCGACGCTTGCCCTGCTGCTCCTGGCGGTGGTGTTCGGCTCCCTGGACTCGCTCCTGCGCACCTGAAGCGGCGCTCTCAGCTCGTCTGCGCGACGACGTACTCGATGCAGGCGATGAGCGCCGACACGTCCTCGGGATCGACAGCCGGGAACATCGCGATGCGCAGCTGGTTGCGGCCCAGCTTGCGGTACGGCTCGGTGTCGACCACGCCGTTGGCCCGCAGCACGGCTGCAACGGCGGCGGCATCCACCTCGTCGGAGAAGTCGATCGTGCCGACGACCTGGGAGCGGGCGCCTGGATCGCTGACGAACGGCGTCGTGTACGGCGTCGCCTCCGCCCAGTCGTAGAGCCGGCTGGAGCTGTCCGCCGTGCGCTTCACGGCCCAGTCCAGTCCACCCTGCGCACCCAGCCACTCCACCTGACTGGCCAGCAGCGCGAGCGTCGAGATGGCCGGGGTGTTGTAGGTCTGTTGCTTGCGCGAGTTGTCTATCGCCGTCGGCAGGCTGAAGAAATCGGGCACCCAGCGTCCCGACGCGTCGATCTGCTCCACCCGGGCGAGGGCGGCGGGAGAGAAGGCGGCGAGCCAGAGGCCGCCCTCGGCGGCGAAGCACTTCTGGGGGCCGAAGTAGTAGACGTCCGCCTCGGTGACGTCGACCGGGAGGCCGCCGGCGCCGGAGGTGGCGTCGACCAGGACGAGAGCGCCGGCGTCCGCCCCGTCGACGCGCTGGACGGGCGCCATCACGCCGGTGGAGGTCTCGTTGTGCGGCCAGGCGTAGACGTCGACGCCGGCCTCGGGGCGGGGGGTCGCAAGCGAACCGGGCTCGGCGGTGATCACCGTGGAGGGGCCGAGGAACGGCGCGCCGTTGGTCACGGCGGCGAACTTCGCCGAGAACTCCCCGAACGCCAGGTGCTGCGCGCGTTCTCGGACCAGCCCGAACGCCGCGATGTCCCAGAAGGCGGTCGAGCCACCATTGCCGAGAACGATCTCGTAGCCGTCGGGCAGCGAGAGGAGCTCGGCCAGCCCGGTCCGCACGTCCTTGACCAGGTTCTTCACCGGCGCCTGGCGGTGTGAGGTGCCGAGGATAGGGGTGCCCAGCGTGGCGCTGCTCACGGAGACCAGGTAGTCGATCTGTTCGTGGCGGACCTTGCTCGGGCCCGAGCCGAATCGGCCGTCTTTTGGCAGCAGGTCGGCCGGGATGGTGATGTTCGGCGTGGCGTCGGCCATCGGTGCGGTTCCTTCGTGGGCTGTCGTGGGCTGTCGTGGGCTGTCGTGGGCTTAGTCGGTCTTGGTGGGCTGGCGCGCGGCGTCGGTCCAGCGGACGGACGGTTGGCATGGATGCGGCCGACCCATGGTCGCACCGGCTGCCGCGGCGTCCCAACCCGCGGTGTGACCGTCCCAGCCCTCAGTCCTCAGCCCTCAGTCGTCCTCGACGTCGACGGTCGCGCCGGTCACCGAAGGTGCAGCTTCGCCCGGGTCCGGCCGAACCGAGGCCTCCGGGGTGGCCTGGTCGCCTTGGGCTCCCGTGCGGCGCGCGCGACTGAGCCGGCGGGCCTTTCGGCCGACCTCGTCCGGACGGATCCGCTTGCCGAGGTCGGCGTGTCCGAGCAACGCCGACGGGGACACGTCGGTCGCCGGGTGGGCGGCGACCGGCTCGTCACCGCTGAACACCACCCATACCGGCTGGTCGCCGGAGAACGTCTGGTAGACCGACCCGTCGACGAGCGCGGCGGCATGTGCCAGTGCCTGACGCCGCGCGCTCATCCGGGCGTACGCCTTCTGTGCCGCCGCCTGGGCCGGCTCGCGCCCGTGTTTGACCACTTCGTACGCCGCCGGGCCGTACTTCACGCCCAGCTTGACGATGTTGGTCATCGCCCTGCCCCTGCCCGCCATGTGGCCTCCTCCTTCGAGTTCGCCGTCCCGGACATTGTGGTCCCCGAATCTGCTGGCCGCCCGGGGTCGGTGTGGTTCGCCGCCGTTGGCTAGATTCGCGGGATGGACCCGACCGAGCGACGAGAGTACGACGGCGACGGGCTCACCGAGACCGCCTTGGCCTCGACCCCGCACGAGCAGGTGCAGAGCTGGGTGGCGGACGCGCTGCGCCGGTCTCGGGACCAGGCCGACGTCCCGGAGCCGACGGCCCTGTCCGTGGCGACGGTCGACGCGCAGGGCAGGCCCGACGTACGTACTGTCCTGATGAGGTTCTCCGACGCGCGCGGCCCCGGCTTCGTCACCAACACCGACTCGACCAAGGGCGTCCAGCTGTCGGCCAACCCGGCGATCGCGGCGTCGCTGACGTGGCCGGCGATGTACCGCTCGATCCGCTTCCGCGGCACCGCGACCGAGGTCAGCCGCGAGGAGGTGGCCGGGTACTTCGGCTCGCGGCCATGGGGATCACGGATCAGCGCCTGGACCTCGCAGCAGTCACAGCCCATCGACGGCCGCGTCGAACTCGAGAGCGCCTACGCCCGCTACGCCGAGCAGTTCCCCGACCGCGGGACGCCGGACGACGTGCCGGTGCCCCCATTCTGGGGTGGTTACCGGATCGACTGCGACACCGTGGAATTCTGGGCGGGCCGGCGCAACCGGCTGCACGACCGCCTGCTGTTCGTCCGCGTGGGCTCGGGCCTGCTCGACGAGCCGTCGGCGTGGACGGTCGAGCGACGCCAGCCCTAGCAGGTCACCGTGTTTTCGAAAAGTATTTCGCGAGAACCCGATCCGTCGCGTGCCCGTCCTCCAGGTAGTTGTATCTCGACCGGAAACGCTCGTAGGCCGGACGGTGGTCCCTGATCTGTCCGGGGTTCGACAGCGCCGCAACCAGCTCCGCCTGAGTCCGGGTGACCGGCCCCGGTGGGTCGGCCCCGATGTCGAAGTAGAAGCCGCGTAGCTCGTCGCGGTAGTGATCCAGGTCGTAGGCGTAGAACACCAGCGGCTTGCCGGTGACGGCGAAGTCGAACATGGTCGAGGAGTAGTCGGTGACGAGCACGTCCGCGGCGAGGTAGAGCTCGGCGACGTCGGGGTACATGGCGACGTCCCGGGCACCGGGGACGCTGACCTGGCCCAGCCGGTGCGAGACGAAGTAGTGCGGACGCAGCAACAGCACGTACTGCGGGCCGAGCGCTTGAGTGACGGCGGCGACGTCGATCGCCAGCGAGAAGTCCGCCCGCCAGGCGCCGTCCTCGATGTGGTCCCGATAGGTCGGGGTGTAGAGCACGGCGATCTGGTCGTCGGCGATGCCGAGCTCCGCGCGAACCTTGGCGCGGACCACGTCGCGCCGCGGCGACAGCAGGATGTCGTTGCGCGGGTAGCCCCCCTCGTAGACCTCCCCGCCGTAGCCGAATGCCTGGCGCAGGGTGGCGGTGGCCGCCGCATTGGGCGAGAGCAGGCTGTCCCAGCGGGCGATGTCGGCGTCCAGCTGGCGGAGCCGGTCCTCGGGCGGCTGGAGAATGTCTCTGTGCACTCTCTTCAGCGGCGTGCCGTGCCAGGTCTGCAGATAGCGCGCGCCCGGCGACTTGGTCCAGGGGACTCGGATGTGCGTGTTGGCCACCACCATGTCCGCGCGATCCAGGGCCGCCACGTGGTGCTCGCTGCCCACCGGCACGGTGCGCACGTCGGCGGGGAAGCCTTGGGCATGCGGCGCGCGCACCCACACGTGGTCGTGCTCCGTGCCGCAGGCGCGCAGCGCTTCGAAGATCGCCCGGGGGTTGTCGCTGAACTGTCCCTCGAAGCTGTCGTACACGATTCGCATCCACGGCCCCCGTTCGTGTGGTTCGACGAGGCCCGGGGCAGGCCGGAAGGAGGCCCCGAGCAAGCACGGTCGAGCCGGCGGCGGCGCCGCGGCCAGGTCACCCTACGAGACAACGGGGTAGCTGAGCGCCACCGTGCCGACGAGGTCTCCACCCCGCCTCATCGACCGTCCGGCGTTCGCTGCTCCGCCCATGAGGTGAACCTGGCATCGGCGACCAGCGGCGCGGTCAGCTCGGTGTCGATGTAGCGGGGCGCAATACCGTTGGCCTGTATGCCGTGTGGGCCCAACTCTGCGCACGACCTTGCGGGACAGCGTGGGCGGGCCGAACGGGCATGGAACAGCCCGTGGGTGCCGGATCGTCTCCGATCCGGCGCACGCTGGACGGGGCGTGCATCCCACGGGCTGCGGTGACTGGTTGGGCTACGTCACCCACGTCCACTGCTCGGGACCCGGGTGGATCCCGGTGAACGAGGCTGGGCTAACGCGCAGCCACCTCACGCGTCCGTTGGTTACTCACTAGGCGGACCACCTCCCTTCTCGTGTGCCTCAACGATAGGTCGACTTCCGCGCTGCGGCAAAGGCGTTCGCAGCGGAGGGGGTCAGGCGACGGTGACGACGTCGTCGTAGTCGAGCCGGGGAAGCCGGGACTGCCAGGCGTCAGGTCCGGGCCTGCCGATGTTGACCACGACGAGTGCACGGTGCTGTCCGTCGGGGAAGAACTCGCGCGAGACGCCGTCCGCGTCGAATCCGGTCATCGGTCCGGCGGACAGGCCGGCCGCGCGCACGGCGATCAGGAAGTAGGCGACCTGGAGCAGCGCGTTCGTCTCGGCAGTGCGGGCACGGGCATCGGCATCCGCGGCGAAGAGGTCCCTGGCGCCAGGGAAGTGCGGGAACGTCCGGGTGAACTCGTCGTGGAAGTCGTGGTCGGCGGCCAGCACGGCTACCAGCGGGGCGGTCGAAGTCTTGGCCTTGTTGCCACCGGCCATGTGCTCCACGAGGCGGCCCCTGGCTTCCGGCGTACGCACGAGCACGATGCGCAGCGGCTGGTTGTTCATCGACGTCGGACCCCACTTCGCGAGGTCGTAGATCGCCTGGACCTGTTCGTCGGAGACCGGCTCGTCGGTGAAGGTGTTGGCGGTCCGCGCCTGCCTGAACAGCAGGTCCTGCGCGGCACGGTCGAGCACCAGTTGGCCCTGCTCCTGCTCCTGCTGAGCGGTGTCGGCCGGGTTGTCGAGCAGCTCGGACTCGAGGTCGTTGACGGAGGGAGTGGGTAGGGCCTGCGTAGTCATGGTCGTTGAACGGTCAACGAGGCGCAGATATTTCCGATTCCTATCGCAGCGGGAACGGCGGCTCGGCCCACCACGGGCGGCTGTCGTGCTCGATCCGCACGACCCACTTGACCCAGTGGTATCCCCTCCGGCCGGGTACGACCAGGCGGGCCGGCCCTCCGTGTCCCGCCGTCAGGGGCCGGCCGCCGACGGCGAAGGCAAGGAGCAGATCGTCGGTCAGCGGCAGCCGCCTGCGGTAGCCCGTGGAGCTGGTGACCTGGACGCTGCCGGACGCTCCGCCGGGAAGCAGGCGGGACACCGCAACCCCTGACCACTCCTGGCCCGACCACCACCCGCCGGTGCAGTCGAGCACGGCGACGGCACGGTCGGCACGGTCCTCGACGCGGGTCAGGTCGGCCAGGGTCCAGCTGCGCCCCTGGCCTCCAGAACCGACCTCCAGGCGCCAGGCGCCGGCGTCGAGAGCCGGGACCGCGTCGAACAGCCAGCTCGTGACCGGCATCGCGGCCGGCCCGCCGCGCACCTCGTAGGAGCCGGTACTCCTTCGGGTGGCGCCGGGAAGCGCGAGCACGGACGCCGCGCCCTCGGACGCGGCGTACAGGCTGCCGGCAGATCCGGCAAGCAGCCCGGCCCGCAGCAGCGAGCGGCGGGAGAGATCCCGCCGCCCGGCCCGGACCGGCCTGCGTCGGACATGGAGCAGCACCGGGACGGCCGCGAGCAGCGCCGCCCCGACGTGGACCTGGATCGCCGTCAGGCCGAACGCCTGCCGGAGCAGCCCGCTGCTGTGGGCGAGACCGCTCAGCAGGGCGAGCACGACCAGCATCGTCAAGACGAGCGACAGCCACCGGTGCGCACGGCGTCGGCGCAGCCCGCGACGGGCGACGGCGGACTTCCACGGCGCGAGCACGAGGATCGCCAGGCCCACGACCCCGTGCGCGACGGCGACCGGCCGGACCGGACCGCTGCCGAGGAGAAAGGCCAGCCCGCCGGTCACCAGTGCCAGCGGCATCAGCCCCAGCAGGGCCAGGTTGGTATTGCGACCTCTGGGGCCCGGCATACCACGACGGTATGTCGGTCGGGCATGCTTGTCGGATGCTCATCGGCTTACAGGTCCCCAACTTCACCTGGCCCGGCGGCTCGGCCACGCTGGGCGAGGACTTCGCCAGGATCGCCCGGTCGGCCGAGAGCGCCGGCATGGCCAGTTTTTGGGTGATGGACCACTTCTTCCAGATCAGCATGGTGGGGCCACCGGAGAACGCGATGCTGGAGGGGTACTCGGCGCTGGCCTTCGCGGCTGCGGTGACCGAACGGATCCGGCTCGGGACGATGGTGACCGGAGTCACGTACCGCCATCCCGGGCTACTCGTCAAGACGGTCACGACGCTCGACGTGCTGTCCGGCGGCCGCGCATACCTCGGCATCGGCGCGGCCTGGAACGAGGAGGAGCACCGAGGGCTGGGCGTCCCATACCCGCCCACCGCCGAGCGGTTCGAGCGGCTCGAGGAGGCGCTGCAGATCGCCCGGCAGATGTGGGCCGGGGACGAATCCCCTTATGCCGGAACGCATTATCAGCTTGAGCGCCCACTGAACTCACCGCAGGCGTTGCAGCGGCCGCACCCGCCGATCCTGATCGGCGGCGGGGGTGAGAAGAAGACCCTGCGGTTCGTCGCCAAGTACGCCGACGCGTGCAACATCTTCGAGATGGGCCTCGACGGTGTCCGCCACAAGCTCGAGGTCCTGCAGGAGCACTGCGTCACCGAGGGGCGCGACTACGCCGAGATCGAGAAGACGTCCCTGGGGCGGCTGACCCTGTCTCGCGGCGGCGCCGAGGGGACCATGACCGTCGGCCAGGCGGTCGACCGGTTCGGGGCGCTCGCCGGGATCGGGATCGACCAGGCACTGTTCAGCATGCCCAATGTCGCTGATCCGGCGGCGTTCGAGCTCGTGCCGGAACTCGTCGCCCAGCTGGACGGGATCACCCCGGCCGGGCGCTAGCCGATTCGGTTCGATTCAGTTCAGGCCGGCGCCGTGCCGCCGAGTCCCCGGCATTGCGCACGATCTGGTCGTGGAACGGACCGGCACTCGACCCGACGGCGACCACTTCTTGAGCCAAGCTCCGCACCCGGCGGTGCCCTCAGCATTCGGCGGTGCCCTCAGCATTCGGCGGTGCCCTCAGCATTCGGCGGTGCCCTCAGCACGCGGCAGTGCGCGGGCCTCGGCGCCGGCGGGCCGGCACCGGCCACTCTCGCCTTGACCACTGCAGCGAGCAGCGCTGGGTGCAGCAGGCCGGCCGGCGATCCGATCAGGTGGTACACGCGGGCGAGGGTGTGTGCAGCGCGCTGGTTGCCGTGGGTGGCCAGCCAACCCACCCGGGTCGTCCACCATCCCAGAGCCCACTGGGCAGGTGAGCGCCGCGGCGCCCCGAGGGCGGTGACGTATGCCGCGTCCGCGCCAGTCGCGATGGCCCACGGAAGGTCCGTGGCCGAGCAGAACCGCCGCATCACCCGGCGACAATCCCGGGCCGAGCCGCTGAAGCCCCGGCGGAGTTCCCGGCGCAGGAGCCCGGCCTCGATCGCTGCGACGGTGATGCCCTGGCCGTAAACGGGGTTGAAGGCGCACAGTGCGTCGCCCATGACGAGCAGTCCCCGCGGCCAGCTCGAGATGTTGTCGTAGTGCTGGCGCCGGTTGCCCGTCTGGCGGTAGACCAGGACGTCGCCGAGCGGCTCGCGCGCGGCGACCAGGTCGGCCACTGCCGGGTCGGCGAGCCCGCGCAGATGCTCGAGGAACCCGGCCGCGTCACGAGGGGGCCGCCGCTCGCCGTAGCCCGATGCCAGCACCAGGAAGCGGTCGTCCTCGACCCGCAGGGCCATCCCGCCGGACCGGGTCGCCGGCGTGCTCATCACCACCACCCCGGGAAATCCGCCGTCCTCGGGCGCCGCGGCGTACATGCGGGTGGCGTAGCCGACCTTGGCGTCGATCTTCGTCGGCGGCGGGACCTCGATGCCCAGCTCGGCGAGCCATTCCGGCATCCGCGAGCTCCGACCCGAGGCGTCGATGACCAGCTCACCCGAGAGCCGTCCGCCGTCCTGAAGGTGCAGGGCCCACCGATCGCCGTCCCGGCTCAGGCCGCGCACCTTGACGCCCTCGAGCATCCGCACCGCCGGGAGCGCGCGCACCCGGGACGTAACCACATGCTCGAACAGGGGACGTGTCGCGGACACGATCTCGAAACCCTCATGGCCGAGCTCGGTCCAGCCCAGGTCGCTGTACCACGGCAGATCGCCCGTGTTCACCGGGACGGCGCCCCGGTCGAGCAGATCCTGGCGCAGGCCGGGCAGAAGCTCTTCCATGGCGAGCAGCCCGCGGTACAGGAACACGTGCGGCTGCTGCCCCTGCGGCACGCCGGGCCTGGGCGCCATCGTGGCCGGGATGCGGTCACGCTCGACGATGGTGACCTGCCTGCCGGAGCCGGCGGCGGCCGCCGCCGCGAGGAGCCCCGCCAGACTCGCGCCGACGACCACGACGTCCCGCAGCGGGCTGAACGACTCCTTGCTTCTCGGCGCCTTCATCGGAGATCGACGAGCAGCGCCATCACTCGTCGTCGCTTCGCCGCAGGTCCCGGCGCGCGGAGAGCAGGTCCAGCTCCGGCCGGCCCGCGACGAGTGCTTCGACCGAGTCCAGCAACTCGACCAGATGCTGCCGGTCCGGTGAGACTGCGGCGACTCCGACAGCCGCGCGTCGGTGCAGCTCGAGGTGGTCGACCTCGGCCGCGGAGACCTCGAACCTGCGCCTCACCTCGGCGACGAGCGGCCGCACTACCGACCGTTTCTCCTTCAGCGAGTGCACGTCGCCGAGCAGGAGGTCGAACTCGACCCAGCCGATCCACATGCCGCTCATCCCCTGGCAGCCTCGTAGCGGCGCAGGGCCTCCGCGCGCTCGGCTGCATGGTCCACCACCCGCGGCGGATAACCGCGCTCGTAACCCCCTGGAGCCGTCCAGGGCTCGTGCGCCGCCGGACCGGGCAGATGCTCCAGCTCGGGCACGTAGCGGCGCACGTAGTCGCCTTCGGGGTCGAACTTCTTGCCCTGGGTCACCGGGTTGAAGATCCGGAAGTACGGCGACGGATCGGTGCCGGTGCCCGCGACCCACTGCCAACCGTGGTTGTTCGAGGCCACGTCGCCGTCGCGCAGCAGCGAGAGGAAGTGGCGGGCGCCGTGTGACCAGTGGATGTGCAAATCCTTGACCAGGAAGCTGGCGGTGATCATCCGCATCCGGTTGTGCATCCAGCCCTGGGCAACGATCTGGCGCATCCCCGCGTCGACGACTGGATAGCCGGTCCGGCCGGCCCGCCACGCGTCGAACCGCTCGCCCGGCTCGTCGTAGACCATGGCAGCCAGCGCCGGCTTGAGGTCGTGCCAGGCCGAGAGAGGGTGGTGCCACAGGACATCGGCGTAGAACTCGCGCCAGCACAGCTCGGTCAGGTATCGCTCAGCACCCTTCTTTCGCGTGTCGGGATGGGCAGCGATGTCGCTGAGCAGTGTCCGCGGGTGGATCTCGCCGTACTTCAGGTGCGCCGACATCTGCGACGTGCCGTCCAGGTCCGGCCGGTCGCGCCGCTCGTCGTAGCGCCGCAGGCCTTCGTCGAGGAAGTCGTGCCAGTGCTCGAGGGCAGCCGGTTCGCCCCCCCGGGGCAGCTGCGGCACGTCCGACTCGGCGTCATCGGCCTCGGGCAACTCCTCGGACTCGACCGACTCGACGAACCGCAGCTTGCGCGGAATCCGGGCCGGTCCGGGCCAGCCGTGCTCGCGCCAGGCGCGCGAGAACGGCGTGAAGACCTGGAATGGCGTGCCGCCACCACTGCGCAGCGTGCCAGGCCCGACCGCGTACGCCGTGCCGGTCGCCTCGAGCCGCCGGCCCTCGGCCTCCAGCGCCGCGCGCACCTCGGCGTCGCGGCGGCGGCCGAAGGGCGTGGACTCGGCGGTGACGTGGACGCTGGTGCTGCCGACCTCACGCGCGACCTCGGGGACCACCGTGGCGGGCGACCCGGTGCGGACGACGAGCGCCCCGTCATACCGCGCCTGCAGGCTTTCCAACGAGGCGCTCAACCAGGCCCGCCGGACCGCCCCCGCCGAGTCCCACAAGCGGTGGTCCAGCACGAACAGCGGGAGCACGCGGCCGCCGTCGGACTCCGTGTGCGCGGCTCCCAGAGCGGGGTGGTCTGCCAGCCGCAGGTCGCGCCTGAGCCACAGCACGGTATCCGGCACAAGTGAGAGGGTATGTGGTGTGACTGACCTGATCGACACGACCGAGATGTACCTGCGCACGATCTACGAGTTGGACGAAGAAGGCATCGTCCCTCTGCGCGCGCGGATCGCGGAGCGGCTGGGTCACTCGGGTCCGACCGTCTCGCAGACCGTCGCCCGGATGCAGCGAGACGGTCTGCTGTCGCTGGCCTCCGACCGGCACCTCGAACTGTCCGAGCAGGGCCGCCGGCTCGCCACGAGGGTGATGCGCAAGCACCGCATCGCCGAGCGGCTGCTGACCGACGTGATCGGCCTGGAGTGGGAGTACGTGCACGACGAGGCGTGCCGCTGGGAGCACGTCATGAGCGAGCGCGTCGAGCGCAAGGTGCTCGCGCTGATCGGGGACGCAAGGGAGTCGCCCTACGGCAACCCGATCCCGGGCCTGGACGAGCTCGGTGAAGAGCTCAGCGAGGACTTCCGCGACGGCGTGACCAGCCTGGTCGAGCTGGCCGGCCCAGAAGGCAGCGTGGTGGTGGTGCGGCGCATCGGCGAGCCCGTGCAGACCGACCACGAGGCGCTGAGCCTGCTCACCGTGGCGGGGCTGCTGCCGGGCCAGCGGGTGTGGGTTCGATCGACCGGCGACCGCGTCATCGCCGTGCGCGAGGGGGCCGACGAAGCGGCCGGGGTGTCCCTGCCGGCCCAGGTGGCCGCGCACGTGTTCGCTGGCTCGGCGGCCAGCTGAACGACGCTTCCGGTGACCGTTCGATAAGGCGTCGGTGGCCGTATCCCGATCTGTCCGATTTGACCGCTTCGACCGAAGTGAGATGAATCACATACTCCTTCTTGGTCCATTCCGTGATCTCAGCGTGACATAGCGGACAAGCCGCCGCTACATTCGCCCCATTCCACCTCCGGTGGGACCTGATGTGGCTCGCCTAGTCCTGCCGCCACGGTTCAGGGTTCGTCGACTATTTGCCTGGCAGGGGCGGGGGAACCACTTCCGGCGCGCCTCACGGCGCGCCTTGGGGTTAAGTCGCGTCGTCGTCGTCCGACACATGGCACACCGTGCGGACCGCGAGGCAGGCCGGGTACACACCTCCCACCCGAACCCGACAGCTCACCTCGTAGGCGTCTGGAGAGGTCGTTCTACGTGTCCACACCTTCTTCGGGGCGCCACCGCGCGTCCGGACGCCATTCCGCGGCTGGGGCGCTCACGTCGGCCGTCGGCCGTAGCGCTCACCCTGCCGCCAAGGCGTCCGCCGTGGTCGCCGTCTCCGCCGGCCTGGTGGCCTCGTTCGGCATCTCCGCCTCGGCCGGTCCGCAGTCTCACGCCGGCGCCGCGCCGGTGACCGGCGCCGAGCTGGCCGAGTCCCAGGTAGCGGCGACTGCGGTCCCTGCTGTTGCGTTGACCGCCGCGCCGCCCTCGGCGTCGGGGCTGTTCGACCCCACCTTCGGCGACATCGGCTTCGTGGGCATCGCCAAGCCGCGGCCGAAGTTCACCCCGGCGCCCGTGCGGGTGGCGAAGCACGCCGCACCGGTGCATCACGCGGCCCCCCCGAAGGCGCCAAGCCAGCCTCAGCACACCAGCCGCAGCAGTGTGCGGCATGCGGTCCACCACGCCACGACTCACCTCAGCCCGGCCCCCAGCACCCACCACACCTCGAGCACCTCCCACCACAGCAGCAGTAGCACTTCGCACAGCACTTCGCACAGCACTTCGTCGCACAGCAGCGTGGTGGCGATCGCCGCCCGCTACGCGGGGATCGCCTACGCGTACGGCGGCACCACCCCGTCGGGCTTCGACTGCTCCGGTTTCACCAGCTACGTATTCCGCCAGATCGGGATCTCCCTGCCGCGCACCGCTCACGAGCAGCAGTCCGCAGTACACCGCGTGTCCAGCCCGGTGCCGGGTGATCTGGTGTTCTTCGGCTCACCCGCCTCGCACGTGGGCATCTACGCCGGTGGCGGCATGATGTGGGACTCCCCGCACTCCGGGAGTTCGGTCGGCCTGCACACCATTTACGGCGGAGTGTCCGGTTACGGCAGGCCCTGAGTCGGCCGAGGGCGGTCAGCAGGTCGCGGCCGACCAGACGCTCCCGGCCGGCCAAGCGCTTCCGGCCGACCCGGAGGAGTTGCCGGCGCTGCACGTCCAGATGTGGGCCGATGTCCTCTCTCCGTGGTGCTATCTCGGCAAGCGACGCCTCCAACACGCGGTGCACGCGTTCGAGCACCCCGCCGTGGTGCAGGTGCGCTACCGGTCGTTCGAGCTCGACCCGGCCCTCTCACGAGGGGCGGGCCGTCCCCTTTCCGAGTTCCTCGCGCAGTGGTACGGCGTCCGGGGGGGAGCCGGCGCCGTGGCCGAGGAGGTCGCTGCGCTCGCCGCGGGCGACGATCTCGCCCTGGATCTCGACCGGGCCGTGACGGCCAATACCTTCGACGCCCACCGGTTGGTGCAACTTGCGCTGGCGTCCGGAGGGCCGGCGGAGCAGTCGGCCGTGCTCGAGCGGTTGTTCGCCGCATGCTTGAGCGAAGGCAGGGCCGTCGACGACCGCGCGACGTTGCAGCGGCTGGCTGCCGAAGCGGGGCTGGACGAACGCCGGGTCGCCTCCGTCCTCGCCGCCGACGACTACGCCCGCGAGGTGCGCGACGACGAGGCCCTGGCGGCGCGTCTCGGGGTCAGCGACCTGCCTCATCTCCTGGTGAACGACGAGTTCGAGTTGTCCGGCGCCCAATCGGTCGAGACCATCGTGGCTATGTTGCGGGAGGCGTGGACGGCCCAGAGCTGAGCCGCGTCATACTGAGCCGCGTAATACCAGGAGGTCACGATGGTGGATGCAAGCAAGGCGTTCAGCGGTTTCGCGGTGGACGATCTGGTGAAGGCCAAGCAGTTCTACGGTGAGACGCTCGGGATGGAGCTGTCCGAGCGATACGGCATGTTGGTTCTCCGAGTCGCAGGCGGCGCGGAGGTGCTGGTCTATCCCAAACCCGACCACGTGCCGGCCTCGTTCACCGTGCTGAACTTCCCCGTCGACGATGTGCAGGCGGCGGTCGACGAACTCATTGCTGCCGGTGTCGAATTCGTGCGCTACGAGGGCATCAGACAAGACGAGCGCGGCATCCACCGCGGCGGCGGCCCGCTGATCGCGTGGTTCACCGATCCCGCCGGCAACGTGCTGTCCGTGGTCGAGGCTCGGTGAGCCTCCGCCCGGCTCTTGCGCCGTGTGGTGCCCCGGGCAGATTTGAACTGCCGACACCCGCTTTAGGAGCGAGCCCAGGGGCAAGCCGAAGTTTGAATTCCATTGTGCCGCAACGGTTTGGGTCGTGGCGCATGCCTGGTGGTTCTGGCTGTTTCGGACCCTGTGGGCACCTCTCAGGTACCTGGGGGGCGGGCAATCGATGGCCGCTAAGTGGACCGGACGACCTAGTTAGCGGTGGCCGGTGACGACGCGGACAGGCCTAACGAGCCAGCTGGCCCCTATGTCCGCGGCAAACTCCGTTGACTGGGGCAGGGAAGACCACAGCCGCTGAGTCCGCCTGCCAGGGCCTGCCAGGGGCTGCGATGCCATCAGGGCAGAGGGGCAGCGCCAGCCATTGCCGCAGGACTACAGGGCGCTGAGCTTCTTGGCCGGCGAGTCCTCGACACGGCAGGCACTTAGCAGCCAATCTACTGCAAATGTAGCGTCGCAGGATAGTATTGCAGCAATTCCCGCGGGACAGCGCCAGCGCGACCCGAGAGGCCCTCGATAACCTCGACGCCTGTCTATCGACGGACGAGGCGGCTTGGTGCTGCAAAACTACGTTCACACGATACTATTGCAGCAACTCTTGGAGGCTGAGGATGTCAGCGCTCATGACAGTGGGGGACGTCGCTTCCGAGCAGTGGGGTCTGGTCACGACGGCGCAGGCACGCGCGCTCGGGGTGTCTGCGCAGGACGTCGCTCGACTAGCCAACCAAGGCTGGCTCGAGCGGATGACCCATGGCGTTTATCGCGTGAGCGGCGCCCCGCCTGAGCCTCTGGACGAGCTGCGGGCAGCGTGGCTCACGCTGGATCCTTCCCGACGAGCGGCTGAGCGGGTCCGAGATGCCTCCCCCGCTGCGGTCTCCCATCGATCCGCGGCGAGCCTGTATGGCCTTGGCGACATCGACGCCGATGTGCACGAGTTCACCACCGAAGGCCGCAAGCAGTCGCGCCGGGCTGACATCAGGCTCCATCGTGGTCGCCTAAACCCCGAGGAGTGGACGGTGGTTGATGGGATGCCGGTCACGACGGTAGCGCGCACGATTGCTGACCTAGCGGCCGCCCGGATTGACGGCGGTCACCTGGCTAGTGTTGTTCGTGATGCACTCACGGTGAAGCAGGTAAGTGACCGGAAGCTCAGTGCGGCGCTGCGCCCTTTCGCTTACCGATACGGGGCTCCAGCAGGGGATGGGGAGGCTCTGCTCGCGCGACTCGTCCAAGAGTCCGGCGTTGCAGAGCCGCTGGGTCGTGCTGTTGAGCTGTCCAGGGCAGGCGAGCTGACAACTCAGGTCGCAAAGCTTCTGGCTGATACGCCCGAGATGGCCCGCCTGCAGGAGCAGATGGCCTCGATTCAGCGGGTCATCGGCCCCGCCCTGATGTCTCCTGCCCTAGAACGCAGCGTTGGGCAGATCAGCGCTGCCGCCGCGAAGAACATGGCTCAATCAGCATCTACGGCCAAGGCGGTCAAGGGTGTACAGGACGCCGTTGCGTCGACGAATCTAGTGGAGATGTCTCGGCTCGCGGAGAAGATCCGCCAAATGGTCGATACCCCGGAGTTCCGGCGCTTCATGGCTCAGCAGCGAAAGGCGCAGCAGTGACCATCAACGGGTCGGCCGAGTACGTCACGGCCAATGCATTCCGCCGCGCCCTGGACGATCGGCTCAAAGCCGAAGCGAAGACGCGCGGCCGCTCACTCGAGGAACTGCGGCGTGAGTTCCTCTTCCAGCGCTTCCTCGCCCTAGTCTTCGCCGCGCCGGACGGTCATTGGGTATTGAAGGGGGGTGCCAGCCTTCTGATGCGACTCGCGGACGCCCGGTTCAGCAAGGACCTGGATCTGCTGCGCCTAGGCGAGCTGAGCCCCGACGAGGCGATCGCGGAACTGCGCGCCCTCACTGCGCCCCGGGAGGGCGACCACCTAGCGTTCGTAGTCGAGGATGGGATCTCATACAGCACCGCGAACCCGGTCATCGAGATGAGGGTCACGGCCTACCTAGGCAACAAGTACGGCGAGTTCCCGATCGACCTAGCCAGAGAACTGCACTTGGTCGCTGCTCCCGAGCGGATTCGACCACAGCCGGTCGTTGAGGTGCCCGGACTGACCAAGCTTCCTGAGCTCGTGGTCTACCCGCTGCCGGACCAGGTCGCCGACAAAGTGTGCGCGATGTTCCAACTCTACGGGGAGAGCCGAAGCCCCTCATCGAGGTACCGTGACCTGCACGACTTGGCACTCATCGTGTCAACATGCGAGGTCGACGGCCACCTGCTTGCTCTGGCGATCGCGTCGGAGGCCCGTCGACGCAACATGACACTCCCGACAGCGATGCAGTCACCGGGTCGTGACTGGGCCGCGGGGTACGCGGCCGTCGCCCGCCGCAGCCGGCTTCCTGCCGAATTGCATGAGATGGCTGCCGCCCTCGAATCCGTGGGTGCGTGCCTGAACCCGATTCTGTCCGGTGATCGCACGGGCGGCGCCTGGAGCCCCGACCTCGGCTGGTCGGAGTAGGCCCAGGTCCCGACGCGAGCGTTCCGACAGCCGGACCTCAGGCCGTAAGCCATCCGACGTTCGTGTGGGCCTACGGCTTGGCTTGCACAGCTCGCGTGAGTAGTGGCGGTAGCGCAGCAGCCTTGACCAGCAGTGGGACGGTGCGGAGGAGCACGAAGAAGAAGAAGACGAGCAGCCAGAGGTCGACGAGCTGCGGTGGGAAACCGCGCGACCGCAACTGTGGGGCAGTTCCTTGTGGACTTGGTCTACACGTGGCCCATACGCGCGGTTCCTTTGGGCCGTCGTGGATATGTGCCACATCCTTGAAGTCAGCCGGCTGGGTGCGTCCCGATACTGTTAGTGCAAGAACTGAACTGGCGGTGCGCTGCGGACTGGCTAGTGCGGCTATCTGGTCGGCGGTCAAGGTAAGACGTGACACCCGCTTTCCTACACCAAAACCACACCAGATGGCAGGGCGGTCCTGCCCGGATCCCACTGCGACCGGGTGTTGCTGGCCAAGTGCCCTCGGCCGGATTCGAACCGGCGGCACCCGCTTTAGGAGTCCGACCAAATTGAGGAGCGTGAGGGTATTCCACTGCGCTGCAACCGAATAGCAACTCATCCTGCTTGGTGATTCTGGTTAGTTCGGTGGCTGAAGGTACCTCTCGGGTACCTGACTCATTGGGCGCTGCAACCAGCCCACTCACGAGGGTGAGCCGACTGCAGAGCCACGTCGAGCGCTCGTCATCGCTAGTTCGCGGCGCGGCGCGGCGGACGCGACGCTGACGTGAGGTGTGGGCTAGATGGCCACTCTCGGGCACTGATCGGTGTAGCTCAGCACGGCCCGGTCCTCATCCAGAGGAAGTCCGGCATGTTCGACGACCACCTCGAGTTGGTGGCCGGCGCGGGCCGCGAGGTCGGCCGTCCAGCGCCGGTCTGCGGCACCGTTGCTGTTCAACCGCCCCGACGCTGAGCAGCGCAAGAAGGTCCTCGAGTCGTTCCTGACCGGGCTGGACGTGACCGCCCAGGGCCAGTCGGCCACGCAACTGAACGAGCTCGTCACCCTCACCGGCCTGCGAGGGTCCGAGCCCGGGTACACCTACCCCGACCTCACGCAGCGGCTGGCGCCGGCAGCGGTCCTGGCCGCGTTCCCGCGCACGGCCCTGACCGTCGACGGGTTCCTGCACGCGGTCGCGACCACCAGCGCCACCCACGGTTCGGCGGCAACGGCGCCGCGGGTCACGACGGGACCAGCCTCGAGGACCGGTAGGACGACCGCGGTGACGAACACCAACCCGCTCGGATGGTGCTTCGTCAGCTACCGCCGCGCCCGCAAGTCCGAGATCACCGACCTGGTCCGTGCGCTGCACGAACAGGGCATCCCGACCTGGCAGGACCTACATGACTTGGACGAGCAGCCTCTCGAGGCGGCGCTGCGGGCGGTGCTCGAAGATTCGAACACCGCCTGCGGCGTCCTGTGGGTGACCCCCGAGGTGGCGGACAGCCCCACCATCACCAACGTCGAGGTGTCCGGGCTAACCGACCCCGTCTTCGCACTTGTTCCCGTCGCCGCCGGCGGACTCGACTACGACGGGGCCGACGGGGCCGCCCGCAGCGCGACTACCTTGGTCGACCTGCGCACGTGGAACATAGGCAAGGTCGACGGCGACCCAGCCAGCGCACACGACATCACCGCGGTCGCGCAGCGCGTCCTGCGGCGACGCGTCCCCACCATCCACGGACACCTTGCCCCCGGCGAGCCGTTCGCCCACCACGGGGCTCGGCCCGTACCGCGGCATCGTCCGCGCCACCGCGCCCGCCGGGCATCCGCACCTGTTCGACTCCCCGGGGCACGCCGTCGACCTCGCCAGGCGGTCGTGCGCACCATCCGCTCGGCACGGTCCCGGTACGGCACCATCGGCGCCGTCCACCTGTTCATCGCCGGGCCGGCTGGGCTCGCCTTCCTCATGGCCCCGGCTCCTCAATAGCCCAGGTGTCGTGGCCACCTACGAGCACGTGAGCGCCTCTGGTGTAGGGGCCCACGCCCAGGCCGCGGTGCTGGCCCCGTCAGGTTGAGCCCACCTCGCCCACCCTTAGTCACGTTTCACCTGAGAAGCAATCGCCTTCAAAGGCGGCATCCACTCGTACTGCTGGGGTCCCCGATGTCGGTGCGTGCGATCAGCTTCGGAGCGTGCTCGTTCAAGAGCGATTTCATCCGTCTTTCGGTCTGGTCGGCCTCGACGGTCAACGCGAGGATCCGCGGGCCCAGCCCGCTCAACGCGTATACCGTCGCGAGCTGGGCAGCAGCGTGCTCGGTGGACTCGGGAAGGGTGGCGCAGCGGCGGACAAATGCCTTGGCACCCAGCCCACTGAGCGTCTCCCGGAGCGCCGGAGCGGCGGTTACCAAAATCGCCTTCAACTGGTCGATGGCCTTGGTTCGGGCGTGGACTGCCGAGTCGCGCATCATCTTCAGCACACGAAGCGCCTGACCGGTTCGTCCGCGGTCTTGGCGACCGCGGTCGCTCGTCCGGAAAGGACAGCGCGGGCAGCTGCTTCGGCGTCCACCGCGTCGGTCTTGCCCCGGGTGCGGTGCACACGCTTGTCGGCTGGTTGACCTCGAGCACCTCGATCTCGTTTGACTGCAGCAGCCGGGACAGCGACGCACCGTAGGAGCCCGTGCACTCGAGGCCGGCGCGCGGACCCCATCCGATCGAGATACCGAGCGGCTTCGGCTTCGGTTCGGTAGGTCTCTGGCGCCGTCTGGCGCCGGCCGTCGGGGTCGACGAACGAGGCCTGGAACTTGTCCCGATGGCAGGCGGCGGACGAGCCGGGATCGGCTGCGCACCATCACGTGCGAGAGCGAGGATGGAGCTCGATGGGTGCGACGATCCCGGCGTCGATGTACCGAGCAAGTTCGGATTCCTGGATTCGAACGTGGCGACCGATTTTCACGAACTTGATCCGTGGTTCGGCGATCAGACGCCGTGGAAAGCGCGCGGTCGTGCCGAGGATGTCCGCCGCGTCATCCACAGTCAGTAAGCGTTCCATGGCGGCTCTTCTCCGTTGGCGCTCTTGAGCCTTCCCAGGCCCTCAGATGTCCCGGTCTCTGCGCGGACAGGGTCACCATCGGCTCGACCGGATGTCGGGCGTCGTTTCGTCAGCGTTCACAGCTGGAGGACCGGGGACGCCACCTGGGGCGCGTCCCAGGTTTGGACCGGCCACGCCGTCCGCTGCTGGACGGGGGCGGTGGTTGGTGTCGTCGGCGCAGCGGTGGTCTGGGCTGCTTGGGCGGCGCGGTATGCGGTGTCGATCAGGGCGGCCGTTTCGAGGTCGGTGACCCGCACCCACCGGCCGGCGTTGACCGCTGCCAGCCGGCCCAGCGAAGGCGTCACGCGACGCGCCGGGGCGAAGAGTGAGCCGCTGCGCGACAAACGTCGGGCCAGATCTGCCGCGCGACGGAGCAGCTCCGCGGAGTCTGTTGCGGCGGAGCTGAGCTGGCGATCGGCCGCCAACCGGGTCAGCTGTTGCATGTCGGGTCCAGCGGTCGCGGCTGCAGCTACCTCGTTGAGGACGTCGTGCAGGGTGGTCGCTGCGCGGACGTAGTCGTAGCTGGGCCTGGTCAGCGAGCTGACCGCGGACCAGCCCCGGCAAGCCTGCACTAGGTGGTCGGCGGTGGCGCGCAACGCTTGACGTTGTGCTCGTGCGCTGGGGGTGTCCCCGGCGGCGAGGGTGTGCTGGACGGCGTACAGGTGGATCGTCTGCTGGGCGGCGTTGCGGATGAGGTCGGTGCTCGGGATCGGCAGCGCGAGCTCGAGTCGAGTGTGGTGCTGCCATTCCCAAAGGGCGGCGCCCAGCCGGTCCGACTGCGCGGTGGGGCGTCTTTGTGTGGTGGCGGGCGCCCTGGCGGAGGTTCCGGCTGGCCGCGTGCTGGGGAGTTGGTCTAGGGCGCGGAGCGCCCATGAGGCGATGGCCCGGGTGCGCTGGGGGTCTGGGGCGTGGTCGGCGCCGGTGGCGACCCGGGCCACGCGGTGGATGAGGTCCAGGACGCGGGCGACGCTGTTCGGGTCGCCGCCGGTGCGGCTGGCGGTGGTGGATGCGGCTGGGTGGGGGGAGATCAGGTCGGCGGCGGCGCCGAGGGCGGCGTTGAGCCGGGCCATAGCGGTGGTGTTTCCGGCGTCGGCGGGTGCGGTGTCGGTGGTGCTGGGGAGCCGGTCGGCGGGGATGCTGCGCCGCCGGCCGGTGAGCGTGGCCGGGATCTGCCCGCGGGCGATGGCCACGTTGACGTCGAGCTCGCTCAGGCCGAGGTGCGCGGCGGCCTGCGCCGTGGTGTAGGTGGCGCCCGGGGTTGGAGCGGTCAGCGGGTCGGGGTAGCTGTCCCTCAGCTGGCGAAGCGACGCCGAGGCCGGTTCGGGGACGAAGTCGTCCCCTGCGGCGGCGGCGGTGAGAGCGTCCAGCAGCCGGTAGGCGGCCGCGTCGAAGGTCCGCCAGTGACCGACCGCGATGACCGAGTCCGCGCGCCTGTTCCCGCGATGTCGAGGGTGGCTATGGAGGTTCGCTCGGGTCACGCACGCAGGCTGGCGAGGCTGCGTCTTGGTGCGGCCGCGGCATGGCGGCGGCGGCGTCGGGTAAGCCCGCGCGGCTTGTACACGGACAGGACGAGTGCCACGAGGAGCACGGCGATGGCTCCGAGGGCATGGACGATGGGCGACGGGTCACCCATCGAGGCGACCGTCGCGTCCGGTGCGGCCCGCACTGGGTCGGCGAGGGAGTCGAGGGTCTGTATGTAAAGAAGCAGGATGGCGGTCGCGCAGGAGATTCATGAGGAGTTTGAGCAGTGCCCAGTAGTGCCGAAGGAGCCCCCATGTGGTGCCGAGGGACTGGATCAGGCCGGTTGCCCAAGACGCGAAGCCGAACGGCACGAGGGCGTACCAGCCGATCTCCCGCAGCGATAGGTAACTGCCGCGAACCAGCTCCGGATCACCGCTTGACAGCGGCAGCGCGGCTAGCACCAGTGAGGTGACGTCCGCGCCGATCCCGCCAACCGATGCGGCGACAATGCACGACGAGCGAGAGCTTCCGCGCGCTCGGTGACATGCTCACCCAGGCACCAGATGCATGCTTGTGCGCTGGCCGACCGTCGGCGCTGACAGTCCGCCGCGCAGGTGTCTTCCGGGGCCGTGCCCACCGGTGAGCAGCAGGACGACGACCAGGACAGCGAGGATCGCGGCGGCGACCGCGAAGCTTTCCACCCAGGTCGGTATGCCCTGTGCCGCGTTGTCCGAGGTCGTGGTATCGGGATGTTCAAGCACTGCCGTCTCCTTCGTCATGCTTCTTGTTCGCTGAGCGGAGGATCAGCACGCCGGCGGCACGCAGCTCGCGACGCAACGCGTGCGGGTCTTCCCCGCGGGCGAGCCGGTCCAGGATCCCCGCAGCCACGACCGGGCTGAGGCGACCCGCGATGACCGCCTCATCAAGGGCCTTGTCAAGATGCGCGTGGCGGACCTCCTCGATGACCACATCGCGTTCAGCTGGTGATGCGGCGGCGGCCAAACGTTCCCGCTGCTCGGGGGAGAGACGCCGGCGCAGGTCGTCACGGCGGTGTTGGGGGCGTCCCATGGTCGGACTTTATCCATACAGTGTGTCCTGGTCAAGACAGAGTGTTGTACCCGCGAAGACACGTACACTTCGGTTGTGCCGAGGCTGTGGACTGCGACGATCGACGAGCACCGCGCGCAAGTCCGCGACGCGATCCTCGACACGGCCGCCACGCTGATCGGCGGGCAGGGTCTGCTGTCACTGACGATGTCGCAGATCGCCGAGCGGGCCGAGATCGGCCGCGCGACTCTGTACAAGTACTTCCCGGACGTCGAGTCGATCCTTTTGGCCTGGCACGAACGGGAGGTCGGCGCACATCTGAGCCAGCTCACGCACCTTGCTGAGAAGCCGGGCGTGCCACTTGACCGGCTCCACGCTGTCCTAGCCGCGTACGCCGAAATCGCCCGCGACTCGCACGGCCAACACGACGCCGGCATCACCTCCTTCCTGCACGGAGGCGAGCACATCGCGCACGCGGAGCAGGCGCTGAAGCACCTCGTTAGTGACCTCATCGCACACGCGGTCGACGACGGAGCCGTCCGCGCTGGCATCAACCCCGACGAATTGGCCAACTATTGTCTGCACGCACTCAATGCCGCCGCCGGCCAGTCCCACGCCGCCGCGCGCCGGCTCGTCGACGTCACCTTGGTTGGACTCCGCACACACTGAGTCCGGCCCAGAGTTGCGGGCCGCGTGGGCCGCGGCCCTGAACGGCGGATCATCGTCCAACACGTGGGCGAGCCGATTGGTCCACGAGTGGTTCGCTTCGACGCGGCACTTCGTCAGCGGCAACGAGGCCACGCTGACCGTGGTCGCGGTGGTCATTGCTTTCGTCAGCGTTGGGGTGCTGCGCCACTCGGCGCCACTCGGCGCCGAATGTCGACGCTTCGGCGACTGACGAGGCCCGACATGACGAGTACGCGCTCATCCGCTAGGTGACGCGGGCGATTCGCTCAGTTGCTCGATGGCGGGAGCCGTTCCTCGAGGCGTTTGGCTATGTCGTCGGGCAGTCGAACCGGCGATCCAGGTTCCTCGAGGAGTCCCAGGTTCTGGGGCGGCACGGCAACGCGGTTGTTGCGTGCAGTGAGCACGACCAGGGATCCATCGGCGCGGACGTCGACCGCCTCGCCGTTGACCTCGGGGCCGTTCGCCCCCATTGGGATCATCCGGGCGCGAACCTGACGACCTAGCGTGGTGCACCGCGAGCGGTACGCCGTCAGGACCCGCTCCTCCGCATCGGCCATGCGGACCTCCACGGCGTTGACGAGCTGGTGGAGCAGCGCGGCCCGAGGCGGCACCGCGTCGAGGACGTGCACCGTGACCGTGAGCCACTCGGTGCGGTCGGGTCCGAGCTCGACGTAGGACCCTAGGCGCGCCAACGCGCCACCGTCGTCCTCGCCGAGCACGGCGTCGGGCCACTCCAGGCGCGCGCGGGGGTCGAGCGCCTCGGCCACGGCGAGCGAGGCCACGACGTAGGGCCATCCCTCACGCTCCACGGGCAGCGTGGGTCGAAGGATCAACGAGAACCCGAGACCGCGTCCTGCATCCACAGTCCAGGGAAGGCCTCCGCGGCCCCGTGGCGAGGCTTGGTAGTCGGCCACGACAACAGCGCCCGAGGGTGCTCCGGCCCGGGCCCAGGCCATGGCGGTCGCCTCGGTCGACAGCACCGCGGGATAGGTGCGAACCGGACGCCCGCCCAGGACCTCGCTGACCTGCTCGGGTTCGAGATCGGAGCTCACCGCCAGCCGCCGGGCAGCCCGACGGCGGTGGCCGCACCGTTGAGACCAGCGGCGAGTCGTTGCCACTGCGGGATCGCGAACCGAGCCATCGCCGACCCCAGGATGGCGCGCACCCGCTCCTCTTCCGGCTCAGCGAGCTGGCCGGTGACCTGCACGACACACGCCACCATCTCCTCGTAAGGGATCGGCGACAGCTCCAACATCACACCGACCAGGCACTCGGCCAGGTCGTACGACGCCCCTGGCCGGGCGAGCAGCCCCATGATGAACAGGTGCACCGCGCGCACGCGTTCGGCGCGGGAGGCCTCACACCAGCGCAGCACCTCCTCGCGCAGGATCGCAGTCCAGCTGGCCGCGGGCTCCTGGTCGAGAACGGTCAGCAGGTCGGTCTGCTTGTCACCGCTGAGCCGGTCGAGCAGCTCCAGCGCCTGGTCGAGCACGAGCGGATCAGCGTTGGCGATCGCCAGGGCCTGACGCGCCGCCAACCGCGCCCGTGGCTGGTTGCCGTCACGTTCGTGGGCGACGGCCAGATTCGCCTTAACCATGGCGTGGTCGCGGGCCCGCAGACCGCGGGGGTAGGCACCCACCGCCCGCACGAACTCCCGCACCGCAGCCTCACTGTCGTCGTTTGCCAGGTGGGCCAGTCCCAAGGCGTTGGCCGCGGCACCGAGTCCGGGTAGGTCGCCCGCCCGTTGGGCCAGGGCTGCCGCATCCTCGAGGACCGCCAGCGCGGCCCCGATCTCCCCCGACGTGAGCAGGTGGGCGCCGAGCTCGCGCGCCGCCGCTCCTGCCTGCGCGAGGTGGCCCTCCTCGAGGAACAGCTCGTGAGCACGGGTGAGGGCGTCGCGCACCGCCCCCAGGTCCCCGTGCTGCGCCAGTGAGAGCCCAAGGTTGTACGACGCAGCGGCCTCCTCGGCCGGCTGCTCGAGCTCGGAGAACGCCTGGGCAGCCCGCTCGAAGGTCGCCGCCGCGAGATCGTTGCGACCGCCCTCACGCAGGGCGACCCCGTGCATCGTCAGCGCCTTGGTCTGCTCGAGCCGCATGCCCAGGCGCCCGAAGGTCTCGAAGGCGTCGCTCAGGAGCGGCACCGCCTGGTCGACCCGGCCGCGCTGCAGGTGCACGGTGGCCAAGTGGAACGCTGCGGTCGCGTGCTGGACGGGATAGCGCGCGACCGGGTAGATGGCGAGCTTGGCGGCGAGCTCGGCTGCCTCGCTGTCACCGGCGCGGTCCTCCTGGGCGTGTGCTTCCACGCTCTACCCTTCCCTCGTGGGGGTGCTGGTGGTCGGGTTCGGCAACGTGCTCCGGGCCGACGACGGCGTGGGCGTGGTGGTCGCCGAGCGACTTGCCGCCGACCCGCGGCTGGCGGGGGTCCGCGTCCTCGACGTGGGCATCGGTGGCATGCGTCTGGTGCAGGAGCTGCTCGCCGGCGACGTGGACCTGCTGCTGATCGTCGATGCGCTCGATCTCGGACGGCCAGCGGGCACGGTCGTGGTGCAGCGACCAGACGTGGTCGACGTGTCGACGCTCAGTCCTGCCCGGCGGCGCGACCAGCTCGCCGACACCCATCTGGCGACGCCTGCTCGCGCGCTGATGATGGCGCGGGGGCTCGGGGTGCTTCCGGAGACGACGCTGATCGTGGGTGTCCAGACCACCGACACCGACGAGCCCCGGGAGGGCCTCTCCGTGACCACCGCGCGAGCGGTGCCCGTGGTCATCGAGGAGGTGCTGCGTCTCATCGACGCGCACCGAGGACGCGGATCTGTCTGACGCGGTGCATCCGGTCAGTCTGGGCGGGGCGTGATCTGGAGGAGCACCTGGGTAGGCGGTGGGTGCACGGGAGCGCCGCTGTCGGGGGCGACATCCATGGCGATGAAGCCGGGAAGCCCGTCGCGCAGGGCTTCCTCGACGCCGTCGCGCAGGGTCACCGCGGCCGCCGTGCAACCCGAGCAGGACCCGTTGAGCTGCACCCGTACGACGCCGTCGGAGACCCCCAGCACCCGGACGTCGCCGCCGTGCTCGTGCAGGTAAGGACGCACCGCGTCGAGGGCTGCCGACGCGGCGTCCACGTCGTTCACACCCACGCCGTAGGCCTCGAGCAGCCAAGCGACCGCCGGGTCCGCCTGCCTCAGGCCCTCCACGTCGTCGAGGAGTCCCGCCAGCCTGGTGACGGCCAATCGGTGCAGTGCGTCCACACCGTCGAGCAGCTCGAACACCGTTTCCCGGACGGAATCGCTGAGCCCCTCGACCTCGCCCAGCAGCTCCTCAAGTCGATCGAGCAGCGGACCCAGATCAGCGAGGGCAGACTCCGTGGAGCCAGCAGCCGTACTCGTCCCCGAGGTGGACGCGGCGCTTGAGTCAGTCAACGGTGGTGCGGACCTTGGTGACGGCGTAGTCGACCAACGTGGCGTTGAGCGCGACTCCGTGCTTGGCCAGCGCGTGCGCGGCCACCGCCTCGACCAGCTCCTCCGCCGTCTGGGCCCGCGTCACCGCCTTGCAGGCGACCCCTACGTCGGCGCAGGCGAACTCGACGGTCATGACGCTTGCGTTTCCTGCTGCGGGTGGAGGTCGCGGGCCAGGGTCTCCAACGCCTCGGCGACGGCGCCGAGATCGACGTTGAGGTCAGTGACGATGGCACCGATGGGCTGGACCCGGAAAGCGATAGCATCGACTCCGAAGACGACCTTTCCCAAGGTGTCGGTCAGCCGTTGGAGGATGAATACCACCCAGATCAGGTAAAAGGCGAGAGCGGCGACGAGCACGCACGTCACGACGAGGGCAGCAACGGCAGCTGACGACATCAGTCACTTCCTTTGCGTCTCATAGTGCCTTGGGTCGGGAGCCGGGGTGCCGGCCGCCACCAGGCGGCGCAGTGCACCGACGTAGTCGACTGCGTTGGCGGTGACCTCGCCGACGCGTTTGCGCGTGATCATCAGAGCCGGCACCGGCGCGACCCCGGCCGCGATCCCGACCCCATGCTCCAAGATGTCGTCGGCGTAGCGGGCCGACTCCAGGGCGGGCCTGATGACGTAGGAGGCCAGCAGCACGACGAGCGGCGCGACCACGAGCAGGCCGATCGCACTGGCCACCCAGAGGACTACCATGCTCGACTCCTGTCATCCACGCGGACTGCTCGCGTCAGTGTGCTACAGGTAGGTGCGGAACGCTAGTACCCTGCGAGGTAGCGACTGAGAGCAAGAGCCCTCCTGGCGGCGGCGAGTGGAAGAGAGCAGAGATGACGACGCAAGCGATCTCGGTGGGGCTGAAGCTGGGGGTCGTGGGCAAGGGCGGGGTGGGCAAGACGACCGTCTCTGGTCTTCTCGCACGCAGCTACAGCAGTCGTGGCAGCCGCGTCGTCGCCATCGACACCGACTCCAACCCCAACCTCGGGCTGTCCCTGGGCCTGTCCCTGGTCGACACGGAGGCGGTGCCTGTGCTGCCGAGGGCGACCCTGGTCGGGTCGGGCGCCCAGCCCCTGGCCGACGCCCTCATCGCCGAGTACGGGCGCCCGACCCCGGCTGGACCGACCCTGCTCTCGGCCATTCGGGTCTCCGAGGCGGGCGCCGGCTGCACGTGCAGCGGCCACGCCACGGTGCGCAGCCTGCTGGCCGATGCCCTGGCCGACGTCGACATCACCCTGATCGACATGGAGGCCGGCCTCGAGCACCTGAGCCGTTCCGGCGGGACTCTGGCCTACGCCGATGTTCTGCTCGTGGTGTGCGAGCCGACCCGCAAGTCGATCATCACCGCTGCGCGCACCGCAGCGCTGGCCGCCGAGCTGGGCATCCCGCACGTGCTCGCACTGGGCAACAAGGCACGCGCCCAGCAGGACTTGGACTTCTTCGCGACGGCGTTCGCCGAGGAGGACATCGAGCTGGCGGGGGTCCTGGCCTACGACAATCAGGTCGCCGACAGCGACCGCAACGGTCGCGAAGGGCTGACCACGATCTCCCCCGCGGCACAGGCCACCCTGGCGGGGGTCCTCGACGCGATCGACCGGCGACACGCCTCGGTGGATTAGGAGGGCTAGGAGACCTACCCCGGGATGGGGACGAGAAGCCCTTCGGCCAGGCGCACCAGGGCCCGGACCGCGGCCGAATCGGGCGCGGCGTCCAGCGGTGCGAGCCCGCGTCGCTCCGCTTCGACGATCTCCTGGTCGTCCGGCACCAGCACGAGCTGGGCATCGGGGAAGATGGCGGCGATCCGCTCCACGTCGCGTTCGTCGCGGACCCGGTTGGCGGTGATGACGAGTCGGCCGAGGTCGGTCTCGGTGACCAGGTCGGCGGCTCGGCGCCCGACCTCCAACGACTTGGCCGTCGGCTCGACCACCACCACGACGACGTCGACCGGCCGGCCGTCGAGTCGGATCACGGTGCCGAGGCCGGCCTCGAAGTCGGCGACGACGACGCGGTCGTCGGTGCCCAGCTCGCCCAGCAGCTGCTCCGGGGAGATGCCGCAGCACGGACAACCGGGCTGCGGGTGGTCGATCGTGCTGACCACGGCCAGACGCACGCCGTCGGGTGCGTCGGCACCGAAGCGGCGTACGAGGTCGTCTGTCGTGGCCGCGTGAGTCTCCTCGCCGGCGTCGACGGCGTCGCGGACCGCGAGCAGCTGCTCGGTGGCCTCCTCACCCAGACCCAGGGAGATCCCCAGGTTGGGGTTGGTATCGCAGTCGAGCGCGAGGGTCTCTCGGCCCTGACGGGCGAAGGTACGGGCGATGACAGCCGACGTAGTGGTCTTGCCGGCCCCGCCCTTGCCGACGACAGCGATCTTCATCTCGACTTCACATCCGATCGGAGAGCATCCACCAGTGATCCTACCGCCGTGGCTGTGAGACCAGCGGGTTCGTGGTCGAGGACGGCGACCCCCAACCGGTCGGCCGTCGCCATCCCCGGATCGAACGGCACCGAGCCGATCACGGGCAGTCCGGTGCGCTGCGCCACGAGCTCGACATCTCCGGCCTCGCGCACCCGGTTGACCACCAACCTCAGACGCGGCGCCTCGCTCATGTTCGCCAGCCGGGCCAGGCGTCGACCGGTCAAGATGGAGGCTGCCGTGGGCTCAACGACGACGAGGAAGGTCTCGGCGTAGCGCCCCCAGGTCATGAACGGCTGTCGTGTGCCGCCAGGCAGGTCGCCGACGATGCTCCAGCCCCTGCCGGGCAGGTCGTCGAGCACGTTCTGGAAGGCGAAGTGCTGGCGGGTGTTGTTCCACTTCGGACCACGGACCTTGCCGAGCTGGAGGAAGTGGACCCCGTCGGGAGACCGGCGCGCGTACTGCTCGACCGCGTCGGTGCCGGTAAGGCCGTCGCGGAGCCGGTAGCGGGGGCGGCCGTCGCCGGCGTCGTGCTCGACCACCGCGTCGTCGGGGATCCCTGCGTCGTCCTGCTCCACGCCCAAGGAGAACGCCAGGCCCGGCAACGGGTCGGAGTCGAGGGCCAGCACCCGCTCGCCGGTGCGGGACAAGATGCGCGCGAAGGTCCCGGCCAACGAGGACTTGCCCACCCCACCCTTGCCCACGAACGCAACCCGCATGGACGCGACCCTACGCGGCCCACGCCACAGGCCGGTTGTCGCACTACACTGACAAAGTCACTGACCGATGGCACTGAGCGACGAGCCCCTGCGGAGGAACGACCATGTGTTTGGGAGTTCCGGGCCGCGTTCTCGACCAGGTCGACGTCGTGCGTCAGGTCGTGCTCGTCGACGTGCAGGGGCGGCAACAGCAGGTGTCGGCGGCGATGATGATCGGCGATCAGGGTCCTCTGCCCCAACCGGGCGACTGGGTGGTCGTCCACCTCGGTTTCGCGATGTCCCGGATGGAGGAGTCGGAGGCCCGGTCGGTGCTGCAGTTGCTGGACGACCTCACCGACATGTACGCCGACCAGCTCGACGCCCACGCGTCCGCGGCGCGGTCCCAGCAGCCCTCCTGAGCGAGAGACTCAGCTCGCTTCGAGGGCCTCCAGCCGGTCGAGCTCCTCGATCAGCGTCCACCACAGTGCCCAGTCCCGGTGGTCCATCTCCTCGCTGCTGACGTCGTGCGTGAGGCTCAGACGCAGTCTGTCGCGCAGCGAGAACGTCCGCCCCCACCGGCCCTCGCGGTCGAGCAGCACCAGCTCGACCAGAATTTGTCGCATCGTGTCCCGTGACGCCGACCTCTCGAGGCGGTCGACCTCGGTCAGTGGGCGCAGATCACCCGCGAGCGCGATAAGGGCCGAGCGGCGTACTTCAGCGCGGGCGAGATCCAGTGCCACATCGAGTCCGAGGCGGGCCGAGTCGGAAAGCCCCTCACCGGAGGACGTGATCTCCGGTTCGACCTCCACGCTCACCGTGCGCCTCGGCAGCACTCCGAAGCCGGCGGCGACGTCGATGATGAGGTCGACGTGGACGTAGCCGGTGACGGCATCCCCCACCGCTGCCTGCAGATCCTCGGGACTGATGTGCGGTGGGTCGATCCGGCGACGCTCGACCATGCCCGCCGGGCGGTCACGCCGGACCGCGCTGATGAGCACCAGGACCTCGGGCCGAACCTCCTCGAGCCGCTGGGCGACCGCGACAGCGCCGTAGTGCAGCTCCTCGACGGCGACGTCTGCCGCCCAGGTCTCCTCCTGGAGGCGCTCGATGGCCAGTCGGCCCAGGTCGAGGTCGCTCTGGAAGAGCTCGCTGACCCCGCCGACGAAGATGGTCATGTGCTGCAGTGTCGCTCAGTCGCCCCCGCAGGAACAGGTGTTGACCTCCCGGGTGACCTCGCCGGCACCGGTGTGCACGTGCGTGGTGCAGGGCATGCAGGGGTCGAAGCTCCGGATGGCGCGCAGCATGTCGATGCTCGTGAACCTCGCCGGATCGGACAGGTCCTCGATGATGGGGGTGTTCATCACCGCCTCCTCGTAGGGTCCCGGCTGACCCCACGGGTCGCGCGGTGAGGCGTTGATCGTCGAGGGCGTGACGATTTGGTAGTTCGTGATCTTGCCGTTGTTCATGACCATGTGGTGCGTGAGCCAGCCGCGCCCGGCGCCCCACCAGCCGACGCTGACGCGCTCGTCCTTCGGAATGGCCTTCTCCAGCTCCTCCGGCGTCAGGGCCGCGACTCGCCGCTCGCCCTGCTTGAAGAGCTTGTAGGCCTCGAACAGGCTTTCAAGGGCGACCAGTTGGCTGAAGAGGTAGTGGTAGGCGCGCCCACGGTTGCGCTCGAACGCGTTCCACCGCTCGGGCACCTTCCACTCGACCTCTCGTTCGCCGCTCTCGCCCTTGGGCACCAGGAAGCGCATGCTCGAGCCGGTGGCCGTGATGAAGTCGCTGGCGGGAATCTTCTGGGCCTTGGCCGTCATCAGCAGGCGGGAGTAACAGCCGGCCTCCACCACCTGTCGGTCCCAGCGCGGGGCGGTCGCCCAGGTGTACTTCTCTTTCCAGTCCCGCCCTCCGGGCATGGGCAGGGTCCGCTTGTTCCACGGGTGGTAGGGCGAGATCGGGTTCCCGAGCGGGTCGTTGGCGTAGCGGCTCGACGCCGACTCCTCGTAGTAGGAGTGCTCGACGAACTCCTCCAGGCCGATGTTGATGTCGGTCAGCCGCGTGGTGACGAGCTCGTCGTTCAACACCACACCGGGGGTCGACCATCGCTTCTCACCCCAGTGGTTGCAGTTCTCGTAGGTGGCGTCATAGGCGTAGGGGTCATCCCAGTACCCGGGGTCGATCTGGTTCGTGGGGCGGTAGCCGACGAACTGGTACCGCTCGTCGGCCTCGTAGAAGAAGGATGGGATGTCGTCCCACACGGCCATCATCCGCTGGGCGTAGTCGAAGATCTTGCCGAGCCGGGAGTGGTACTCGTTGAGCGTCTGCAGCGTGAGCGTGGTGGAGACACCGCCCGGGACGACGTTCTGTGGGTGCGGATATTTGCCGGTCAGGATCACGACCATCTCGCGCGCCAACCGGGTGAACTCCAGGCCCTCGCGGTAGAGGGCCCCGGTGAGCGGGTTGAGTGCGGTCATCAGGTCGGCCATCGTCTTGAAGCCGTGGATGTGCTCGCTCGGGCACTTCCAGGCCTCGGCCTTCGGCCACAGCTCGGGGTTGGAGGACTTGATGACCGACTCGGAGTAGTCAGGCCCGGCGAGCAGGTAGAGGTGGAGAGGGTTGTCGTAGCCCATCTCAGCCGCCTCGGTCATGTTGCGCACTACCGTGCCCAGCGGCGGCGGCTTGATGCCCATAGCCTGCTCGATCGCGTACGCCGCCGCATGCGCGTGTACGCCGCCGCACACACCGCACGCGCGGGAGGAGACGAAGATCGCGTCGCGAGGGTCACGACCCATCAAGATCACCTCGTAGCCGCGGAACAGCGTGGCTTGTGAGTGTGAGTCGAGGTAGACGCCCTGGTCCAGGTCGGCGGTCACGTGGACGGCAAGGGCGCCGGCGATTCGGGTTACCGGATCCATGTTGAGATCCTTGATGTGGCCGTTGCGGGCCACCAGTCGCTCGATCCGTTCCGAGCGTTCCTCCTCGGTCATGCCCGCGTCGGGCTTGGCGACCTTCACGTCATAGGGATTGGGGATGCCGCCGCGGAGCGCGGCGTTGCCTTGGGCGTCGAACTCGACCGGGAGGGTCTTGAAGCACATGTGAAAATTCTTCCTCAGGAGTGGAATCAGACGTGGGCGGGGTCGTCGCTGGGGCTACCGCCGCTGGGCGCTTCGTCAGGTCGTTTGCCCCAGACCTCGGCGTCGTGCCGGGCGGTGTCGCTGTGGCGACGCATGCGGTCGTAGAACTTGTGACCCACGTCGGACAGGGCGGACGGTTCGCTCTTCTCCCGCGAGAAGGCGCTCGGGGAAGCACCCTGCTTGTCCCAGCGAACCTCGCGGTTAAGGTTGTTGTTGCTGAACTTGCGCAGCGGACGAATCACGCTGCCCACCATGCGGGAGACCGTGGTCGAGGCGAACGACCCGGGAGGTCGGGTGTAGAAGGGGGTGAACTTGTCGGGGAAGCCCGGCATGGTGCAGCCGATGCAGGCGCCTCCAGCGTTCATGCAGCCTCCGAGGCCCTTGATCGCCCCGCGCGAGGTGATGTTGCAGTTGACGACCGGGCCCCAGCAGCCGATCTCGACCAGGCACTCGGGATCACCGAACTCGGTTGCGAAGCTGCCTTCCTCGTAGTAGGCCCCGCGGACGCACCGGCGGTGGACGGTCTCGCCGAAGAGCCACGCCGGACGGCCTAGCTCGTCGAACTCCGGCAACGGACCGAAGCCCTGCAGGAAGTAGAGGACCGCAGCGACCGTCTCGGTGAAGTTGTCACCCACCGGTGGGCATCCCGGCACGTTCACCACCGGCACTCCGAGGACCGAGCGGTAGTCCTTGCCGAGGAAGTCCATCAGGCTCATCGCACCCGTGGGGTTGCCCTCCGCCGAGGGGATCCCGCCCCAGGTCGCGCACGTTCCGATGGCGATCATCGCGGCCGCGTTGGGGGCCAGCCGGGCGATCCACTCGGTCGAGCTGACCGGTCGCAGCTCTCCGTGAGGGCCCCACGGCTCCTCGCCGGTCGCGGACCAGTACCCCCCCTTGGCGTGGGCCACAGTCTCGTCGGCGATGGATCCTTCGAGGATCACGACGTACGGGGCATCGAGCCGCCCGGCCATCGCGTCCTCGGCCGGCTGGAGGTAGTAAGGCCCGGACTCCATGTTGAGCACCGGGTGATGGAGGATCACGCGCGGCACACCGGGGTGCGCTCCCAGCATCAGGCTCTCCACCGAGGGGTTCGTTGCTCCGGTGGCCGCCACGCTGCACCCGTCGCAGCTCATGCCGGCGAACCAAAACGCGTGCACCTTCTCCAGGGGGCCGAAGCGGGTGGCGCCGCTGGCCTCGGCGACCGGCTTGAGCATGTCGCCGGTCATCGCCCCCGACGGCATCCCAAAACGGCCGAGATGGGTGGTGTCGTGATACTCCTCGACCGGCCCCAGGAGGGTCAGGAGCTCCTGCGCGGGAGTCTGCTGGTGACCGGTGGTCAGTCGATCGGCCATGCCCGCCTCCTCGAGATCCAGGAGACCAGCGGTCCTGGATGTGTAAGTGCACCATACACATAGCGACCGGCTCGGTGTAAGGTGCGAAATCGGTGCAGAATCCCTTCAGGGAGACCATGTGAACGGCTGGATTTGGGGTTATGCGATCGGCCTCGTCGTCGTCCTGGTCGTCGTGGCCGTGCTGTTGCTGATGATCCAAGGTGCCCGGCGCACCGCCGCCAAGGCAGAGGCGATCCTGGCCGGGCTCCAATCGGCTCGCGACGGCACCGCCGCGTTGCGGGAGGTGCACACCACGGTGGCGACCGCCGACCGGATCGTGGCGGCTGCGGCCGCGGCGCGCACCGCCCTGACTCCTGGAGGAGCCTCGTGAGCGATCACGCCTACTGGTTCGTCGCCCTGGCTCTGGGGCTCGTGGTGGCCGTGGTGGCCGTCGTCCTGCTGGAGACGTTCCTGCGCGACGTCCATCGCATTGAGCGCGGTGCCGGGCTCGTCTGGACGGCCGGCAAGCAGGTCGCCGGCAACACAGCGACGACCTGGCTGCTCGGTGAGACGTCGCAGCGCCTGACTGCGCTCACGCAGGAGGCCGGCAAGCACGTCGATTTGTTGCGCCCTCCCTCCTCCCCCCCCGACCCCCTGCACCGAGCCGCGGAAGGCAGCACCCGATGAAAGCGCTGCTGACCACCCTCACGCTGCTGGAGATCGTCCTGGTCGCGGCCGTGCTCGTGTACTACCTCGTGCGGATCGCGGCCTCGCTGCGGCGTACGTCGGTGCTGCTAGGCAAGGTCGCCTTCGGAGTGCGAGCCATCGAGACCCAGTGCGCGTCGATCGGCCCCTCGGTCATCACCATCAACGAGCAGCTGAGCGGGGTCGCGGGGGCCCTGTCCACCCTGACCGGGCTGGCCGACGACGCGGCCGTCGCCGCCAGCAGCGGGAGCCGATGAGCGATGGACGAGCTGCACCCGCCCAAGTCCCCGGCGTTGCGCGCGCTCTACTGGCGCAGTGAGATCCTCCAGGTCATGTACTGGCTTCGTGGCGAAGGTCTGGGCGAGGTTGCCGATGCGGCCCTGCTCGAACGCTTCCTCGGCGTGGGCGCCGAGGTCGGAGTTGGCTATCTCGACCGGCTGGTGGTCGACGGGTTCCTCAACCAGGTCGACGGCGGCTACGTGCTCTCCGAGGTCGGGCTGGCCGAGGGCAAGACCGAGTTCGCCCTGAGCTTCGCCGACCTCACCCGACCCGCCCACGGTGAGTGCAGTGCCGACTGCTGGTGCCACAACTCCCTGGCCGAGTCCATCGCCTGCGCGGCTGAGCGCAGCCAGGTGCACCAGTGAGCGTGGTCGACCCGGTGGGCACCGAGAACGCTGCGGACTTCCAGGTCGGGATGCCGCGCAACTACCTGCGACCCTGTCTGCTGCTCCTGCTGGCGGAGGGCACGTCCCACGGCTACGAGCTCTTGGAGCAGATGACCGCTCTGGGCGTGGACCGGCCAGATCCCGGCCGCCTCTACCGTTCGCTGCGTGCGATGGACGAGGACGGCCTGGTGTGCTCGGAGTGGACCCCCTCGACCACAGGCCCGGCACGACGTACCTACGCGCTGACCGAGGAGGGGCGCGAGTGGCTCCACGTGCTCGCCGGTTCCCTGGCTGAGGTCTCCCGGTCGCTGGGTGCCTACCAGCGCCGTTACAAGCGGGTGGCCGCGCAGGACGGGCTCACCCGGTGAGGGTGGCCATCGCCGGCAAGGGAGGCGCCGGCAAGACCACCATCAGCGCCACGCTTGCACGGCTGTTGGCCCGAGCAGGGGCACGGGTGGTCGCGATCGATGCCGATGCCAACCCGAACCTGTCGACGGCGCTGGGAGTGGCGCCGGCGGAGGCCGGACTTCTACGATCCGTGCCTACCTCCATGGTCTCGCGGCGCCAAGGGGGTGCAGGCCTGACCGAACCCGTCGACGAGATCCTGGCTCGCTACACGGTGGAGGCGCCTGAGGGGGTCCGACTGCTCGCCATGGGAACGCCGAGCCACGCTGAGGAGGGCTGCATGTGCGCCGCCCACGCGGTCGTGTCCTCACTGCTCGAGGACCTGGGCATCGACGGCGATCGGATGGTCATCGTCGACATGGAGGCCTCCCCCGAGCACTTCAGCCGGGGAACGGTCAGGCACGCCGATGTGGTGTGTCTGGTCGCCGAGCCCTACTACCGGTCCCTGGAGACTGTGCGCCGGATGGCGACGCTCGCCGAGGAGCTCCCCGTGAGACGCATTGTGGTGGTGGCCAACAAGGTCCGCTCCGCCTCCGACCACAAGGCCATCGGAGAGTTCTGCGAACGGCAGGATCTCGAGCTGGCCGGCACCGTGCCCTGGAGCGATGAGGTCGGCTCGGCGGACCGGAAGCGCGAGCCGATCATCGACTGGCCGTCGGCCGCCCCTGTCGTCGATGCCATTGCCGCGTTCGCCGCGGATCTTGTCCGGCGTCGTTGACCCGCGACGCAGGGAAAACGTTCAGCACCCTTGCTATTGCCGACCCCGCTGGCTGAACATGAGGTGATCGCCACGTCGCAGAAGTGCCGCCCATGAGGAGACCGACATGAAGACCCGTCCGCAAGCAGCGCGACCGTTAGTTCTGACCGGGGTCATCATCATGATCCTAGGCATCTGGGGTGCCCTGGTGCCCTTCGTTGGACCAACCTTCGGCTACGGAATGGGCGGTGCAGCAGCTTGGACATGGAGCGAGAGCCACGTGACCCTGCATCTGTTGCCCGGGCTTGCAGCGATCGCCGGAGCCGTACTCCTGCTTCGGGGGCGTCTCGCCGCGAAGTACCTCGGAGCAGTGCTGGCCGTGACGGGCGGCATCTGGTTCGTCATCGGCCCCACCCTGCAGCCCCTGTGGGCCAGCTCGAGCATGGGCGGGACGAGCATGGGAGGGTCCGCACTCTCCAGCGCCCTGTCCGGGCTCGGATACCACTACGGCACCGGCGCCCTAATCGCCGTATTCGCCGGCTACGCTTTAGGATCGCTCGGCGCTTCATCGTCACGGCGCGCACCCGGAGTCAGCGAACACGACCGCTCGGATTCGCGCTTACACTCCGAGACCCCGCGGGTATCGGTAGACGCATAGAAGCCCTCTTCGTGACGCATCACAGTTGACAGGACAGCGTGCTCGTCAAGCCGGCGTGATCCCGGCCGACTGGCTGCTTGGACGGCGCCGATGTGCTCTGCGTCGGTGTCGTTAACCCCGGCCAGCGCCGTCAGCAGGGGCAGCGGGGGTGGCCTGGAGTGGCTTGTCCTCCCACTGCTTGTCGAGCACCTCGGCCAGGTCGACAGATCCAGCCACGGGGTGAGCCTCCTTCGGTTGGCCGGCGCCCCCTCTACCGGCGGCGGGCGTCCGATGCTGCCACGGCAAGGCGTGCGGCCATCCGTGGGGGCCTGTACGCCCCGATGATCGGCCAGAGGCCGAGATGCCACCCCTGCGGCACCTCGAGGCGTGTCCGACCGTGCTCGGTTCTGTCCGAATGTGCCGGTTCTAGCCGTGCGGAATACGTGCAGATTTCCAGTTCCGATTGACGTTTGTGCTGGTCAAGAGCGTGGGGGCTGCGGTCTGTAAATCCGTTGCGAGAGCTTCGAAGGTTCGAATCCTTCACCTGCCACGAGTGTTCGAAGCACCCCCGCCCGTGCAGTGTCGGGAGGGGCGTTCACCGTCGGGTGGTCGACGGCACGACTGTGCGGCGTTAGCTCGCGTGGGGCCGCCTTACGGCCCGCGGCTCCTGGCGCTGGAGGTGTTCATGCGCGGACAACCGTCACGTGGGGGCACCATCGGTCTGGGGCAAGGTGTTCAGCCCAGCGACCGGTTCAAGCGGCTCATGTCGGTCGAGGATGCGGTGTGTGGAAGCCCGCAGCCGCCGCTTATGACTACGCCGTTGCCGAGTGCGGCGTGGAGGCGCTGGACGCGATGCTGGTGGCCGTTCACCCGTGGGACATCGACGGCGCCAGCCGGGCGGGCCTGGCGACCGCTTGGCTCGACCGTAACTGGCGCCCCCTACCCCGACTACTTCCGGGCGCCCGACCTGCGGGCGAGCTCCCTGACCGACCTCGCCCTGCTCTTCAGATGAGGAGCCTGGCCAGGAGGAGGTCATATTGCTGGTCCGCCGAAGAGCTTGGCGACCGGCGACGTGGCCGTGATCGAGCCCGAGCGACAAACCACCGGCATCGGCTGATCCGACCGGTCACCGACTCGCTGACCATCCTTTAATGGCTACGCCTCGACCGGGACGGCACCATCACCCAGGGCGGCTACTCCACACACGTCGTGGTGGCCGGCTTCGTCCTGTTCGTGCCTGAGGTACTCGACTCCGCGGCAGCCGGCCACTGATGTGCGCCGGCATCACGACCTACTCGCCGCCGCGCCGCTGGGGTGCCGGCTCGAGCAAGAATGTCGCCATCGTCGTCGGTATGATCCCGGCCCTGGCCCAACTTCAGGTTGAACGCCGAACCCGTCTATGCATCAACCCTGAGCTCAGTCGGCGTGCGCGGCGTCGTCGGTGATCGTCCGCTTGAGACGATCGCGGGCGACCACGTCAGGATCGTGAGCCTGGCCATCCCCTTGACTGCTCCGAGCATCGGGCCGAGGCTGAGGCAACGCAGGCTGTGGCGACCGGCTGGCTTCGGGGGCCACCTGCTTGTGTGCGGCATCCATGAAGGACACGACTGCAGCACGCAGGAAAGGCACAACCATGTCTCACGAGTTCATTGTTTCCGAAAGCCCTTGGGGTCCCAATGACGAGATCGGCGCGCTCAACGAAATGACCCCGCAGTCCAGGACGGATGTGCTTTCCCGCGTCGACGGGTCCCGCGTCTTCGACCTGTCGTGCGACTACTTCGTCGGGATGCCCACGTGGAGTTCGCTCGGAGATCCCGCGTTTCAGATCTACAAGACACACGACCCAGCCGGCGACGTTGTCACCAACCCGTTGGGCCTCAGCGATGACGCGAACCAGCTCACCAGTTATACGGGGGACGCGATTGCTATGTACACGCACAGTGGCACGCATATCGATGCGCTCAACCACTTCGGTTGCCACGGGGTGATTTACAACGGGTACCACGCTCACCAGCACGTCGGGAACCGAGTCTGGGAGAAGTGTGGCATAGACACCGTTCCACCAATCATCGCACGCGGGATCCTCTTGGACATCGCAGGCTTCAAAGGCGTCGACCAACTGCCACCCTCCTACGGCATCGGCGCGGAGGATCTCGCGGCAGCAGCGGAGCGGCAGGGCGTCACGCTCCAGACCGGTGATGTGGTCGCGATTCGCACGGGCCGCTATCGGGAGTGGCCAGACGCAACCGCATACCTCACCGACGAGCCAGGCCTGAATCTTGAGGGCGCGAGGTGGCTGGTCGATCAGGGCGCGATGCTCATCGCGTCCGACAACGTCGCCTTGGAGCAACTGCCTTCGGTGGAAGACAACACCTGGATCCCAGTGCACATGTATCTGTTCAACGAGGCGGGCGTAACCATCATCGAAGTGCTCAACTGCGAAGAACTCGCGGCCGCCAAGGTGTATGAGTTTGCATTTATTGGTCTACCACTTAAGTTGCGAGGGGCATCAGCTTCTCCAATCAGGTGCATCGCGATGCCATTGAAGAGCGCCGCGACGTGACGTGCAATGACCACCCTCATTCCCGACGCCGACCGGCTGCAGTCCTATCTTGACCGATTCTCGTCAGCAGATGTCGGGGGGACCCCCGGCGGAGGCGTCTCGCGTCCCGCCGCTTCGGAATTCGACAAGGCAGCCCGTGATCGGTTCCAAGACACCGCTGAGGAGTTGGGCACGGTTGTGCGGGTCGACGACGCCGGAAACATGTATGCGCGGCGAGAGGGAGCTGACCCGTTTGCACTACCGGTGGTCATCGGTTCGCACCTGGACACCGTAGTTCCTGGCGGCCGGTTCGACGGCATTCTGGGTGTGTGCGCCGCGCTGGAGACCGTAGCGTTGATCAACGACGCGCATGCGAGGACGCGACGACCCATTGAGATTGTGAACTGGACAGGAGAAGAGGGCGCCCGGTTTGCCCCGGCGATGGTCGGCTCAGGGGTGGTCACCGGTGCCTACAGCATCGATTTCGCGTTGTCACGTACCGATGCCGACGGCATTAGTCTGGGGTCAGAGTTGGACAAGATCGGCTACCATGGGGATGTAACGAACCGGCTGCGGGGTTTCTTCGCCGCTCTGGAAATGCATATCGAGCAGGGCTCGGTTCTCGAGGACGCCGGCCTCGACTTGGGCATTGTCACCGTTATCCAGCCGGTTCGCTGGTGCAGCGTGACGGTCACCGGTCGCGGAGGGCACGCTGGTGGCCCCGGCCCAGCAGGCCGTAAGGACGCCATGGTCGCAGCCGCCCGGATGGTGGTGGCCTCCCGTGAGAAGGCCCTGCGAGACAACGATTTCAAGACCACCGTGGGCAGGTTCTCGATCGAGCCAGGTTCGAACAACGTGATTCCGCACCGAGCCGTCTTCAATCTCGACGTTCGCAGCGCTACAGACGACCGGGTCGACGCACGCATCGAAGAGCTTCGTGACCTGTTCGCAGACATCGCCGAGGAGGAAGGGACCGAAGTCGACCTGACCGTCGATTGGACAATGCGCAGCGCCGGGTTCAGCGCTGAGATTCGATCTCTGCTGGCGGCAACGGCGGATGCCCATGGGGCGAGTCACACTGAAATGCGCGGCACCATCGGCCACGACTCTCTACATCTGGCCCAGATGGGGCCTACCGCAATGTTGTTCACGCCCACTCGAGCCGGCCGTTCGCACTGCGAAGACGAATACTCGCCCTGGGGGCCGATCCTCGCAGCCACCGGGGTCTACGCCGAGACCACGCTGCACCTCGCCGACGCTACCTCCATTTAGGCCGCCAGACCGGCGTCCTTCTGACTGAGGATGCCATCAGCAACAGACAGAGCACATGATCTGCCCGTGTGGACATGTGGCCCTTCGCCGCTGAGTGTGGGGTGAGCACCAGGGCTCAGACAAAGTCGTTGATGCGGCGTGGCGCCGGGCAGACACGCCGGAGCCCTGCCTGAGACCCCGTCACCCACAGCCTCCGCCACCAATCCGGGTTTGCTACAGGTTGAGTTGACATCTCTTACGGGGGACGAGATCCCTCGGGAAGGATGTCGCTATGCCGAAGAAGTTTCCAGTGATGATGGTGGCGGTGTCGGCCGGCGTGGTCTGACCCGTAAGTTTCCTGGCCAACCTCACGTGCCTTTCGTGGGAACTGTCGGCCTCGCCGGCCGGCATCGTGGCCCACTTCCATCGTGAGCTTCGCCGGGCGGTGTGACCTCATAGGAGCGTGTTCGCCTGCAGCCCATCACTGGCCTGTCCACCTGTCGGTGACGCTCACCCAGAGGACAGGACAAACCCAGAATGCCCAGCAGACGATGGATCATTGGTGGCGTCGACACCCACGCCGCCACGCACCACGAAGTGTTGATAGACCTGAACGGCCATGTGCTCACCGACGCCGAGTTCCCGGCCTCGCCGGCCGGGTACGCGTCCATGCTGACCTGGATGCGGACGCGAGGTCAGCTGAAGTCGGTGGGCATCGAGGGCACCGGGTCCTACGGCGCTGGCTTCGCCCGGCACCTGCATGAGCACGACGTGACCGTGCTCGAGGTGCCGCGCCCGGACCGGCGGTTACGTCGCCAGCGCGGCAAGAGCGACCCGATCGACGCCGAGGCCGC
>JAABUS010000693.1_pt1 | contig 83259 bp, 93 predicted proteins | sample 5560161 | NCBI WGS metagenome assembly JAABUS01 (sample SAMN10711885, study PRJNA513376) | rock metagenome | isolation source: Antarctica rocks | place: Antarctica: Victoria Land, Trio Nunatak nord | collected 2016-01-04
GGAGTGGGAGGCGTGGAGCCTCAGCACGGGCTGGGTGCCCGAGATCTCGACCGTGACGGTGGGGCCGCCGGTGCGTGTCGCGGGGCCGGCGCTGGTGATGCTGCATCCGGCGCTGCCGACGTGGACGGTTCCGGCGGGCCAGACGAAGCGGATCGGGATTTCTACGGAGGTGGTGGCGGCGACGGGGAGGGCGGTGGTGGGGATCAGTCGCAGGCCGACGGGTGTGGGGGCAGGGGGTGCTGATGGGGGAGGGAATGTAGGGGGGAAGGGAGGGGGGGGGAGCACGACGACGAGTACGCATACGGGTTTGGTGACCAGGGTTGTTACTGTGCAGCGGGCGGGGGGGGACGGGGACGTGAGTGCGGCAGGGGGGGTTCTGTGATGGTAAGGTAGTCGCTACGGTTGATGGGGAATGACGATAGTGGAGGAACAGGGAAGGGGTTTGCGATGAATAAGGTTGAATATCCGGGGGAGGCGATTGAAGTGGACAGCGGATTGGTTGTGAGGGATGATTTGCGAGATGTCGGACTTCCATCATGGGCCTTAGGTTCGCCTTCTTGGCGCTCTTGCGTTTGATACGCATAAGTCGGGGTTACGACTTGACACTTTGATTCGCTTGTTCGCTTACAAGAAATCCAAAATTTTGCATACACAGCTCCTGCATCTCCTCCCTCGCACAACCCTTCCTACAACCGACCTAACCCCCCCTTCTCAACATCCCCCCCTCCCTTCGCACCCCAAGTCCCCATCACAGGTACCGATCCACCTCCATTCTGCCCTCCGCCACTCTTCGCAGCTCTCCTCTTCTTAACCAAGCGCCAGACCAACCAAGCGACCACACCAGCGATGATAAGCCCGATGATGATACCGATCAATGCGCCTAGCGAGATGCCGACGCAGTGGTCATAGGGCTGCGCGTCGTCGATGGCGACGGCGCCGTTGGACTGGCTGACGGTGATGGGAACGCCCGGATCGTTGTGGATGTCGACGCCTGTGGTGGGGGAGTAGTTGACGGCGTTGATGTCGTGGGAGGGGGGGCAGTGGCCGATGAAGACCATGGTGAGGGTTGGATGGGGAGGCTGGTGCTGCGACTGGGGTGCGTAGATGGAAGTAAGGGATGTTGTTGTGGTGGCTGACTGTGGGGTTTGGTGCTGTGTCGGATAGCTTGGTGGAGAAGGAATGCTTGCTTGTTGTGAGGGAGGCTTTGTGAGATGTCGTTGCCGGGTAGCTGTGGAGGGGAAGGTGGAGCTTGAGGAGGCGGTCGTATATATACAGGGTATTTTTGAGGGGAACGACACATATATGCAGATTGTAATAGTGCTCTGACTATCCTGACTGCTACCTAGGATTCCCAGTCACGGCTTCGAAGCTCGTTGTAAACTAGAAATACTCAGAGCGCAAACAAAAGACAATGATGATTCCACGAGATGACGAGAGGGGAAAACCGTTGAATTTTACTTGTGAGCCACGGGATCGGGCTGACTGATGATATCGGAAACCCTACCACAAGCTCGCAGGATGACTGTGCGCATTGAGATATGTAAGGGTATAAAAACCGGAGAAAGCTGCTTCCTCCCAGCGTCTCCTGCCTTACCTGCAAAATCCAGATCGTTTGCTGACAGTGAGAGCTGCTTAACCCTCCGACACATTGCCGCAAACCCTACGATTCTAAGGCGCTCTGACATTGGGGACTTCATAGGTTCTCGCGGAGCCGGCAGGAGCGCACTGGTAAGAGCATCACCAGCCATTCTCGAACTCATCGCCGGAATATTGACGATGAATAGTTTCCACAGCTCTTGAGAATGCCGTTCATTACCAAGATCATACGCGACTACGCGAACGTCAATGATTCTGGCGTCCCTTTCGATGGTCCTGGATTCCACAACGGCGGTTCCACCAGCATAATCAATCAAGGCGGCGACAACGGGCCCAACTTGGACTGGGTTGCGATTTCAGGCGCCCTTCTTGGCATAATTCTGGTGTTCTTTGTTCCCTACCTGATATGGCGGATCAAGTATCATAGAGGAGACGGTGCTAGAAAGCCCGGGATTTTTCAGAGGTTGAGAAAGATGTTTGGAGGAGGAGGCCAGGGGCATCGTGATCACGAGTTGGGGAGTATGCCGCCCGATTATCTTTACACTGGCCCTGGACATCCGAATGCGGCGAAAAGTGAAGGGAGCCTTCCTCCCTGAGAAGCCTTTGAGACTAGGGTATCCGAGCGGAATATTGAAGCTTAGCTGCATGCTTGGATTGAATGAAACAATGAATCAACGGATCTGCTCGTCCATTGGCTCAGCTGTAATATCATTGTGACTGAGCGGTGATGCGGTGTCCGTGCACAGCAATGAATAGAATTTAAACTCTTCAAGTCCTCGGTGATGCGAAGCATCTGCATCTCGAGTAAAGAAGCGAGAGGAGCGATACGCCAATTCATGTAATGCGACAGGGTAAGCAACCATTGAACGACGCGATCAGGGCGCTGATCAGTAGTAGAAGGTAGCGGTGCAGTAACTAAAGCGGAAGACCCAGTACTGCTTGTCTGATTCTCTGAACGTAGCGCTGCCGATTTGCGTTGACCCAATTCCAGTACCATACCCTTCGACAAAATGCGGATCAACGTTATTGTGGTATTACTGGCGTTGTTGACAATGGCCTGTTCCTATCCGCCTCGATATGCGCGACGCCGGCACCGTCACCAAGCACGACATGCAGACAAGATTGACGGCCGAAATGTGCGCGAACATGCTGGCTTGCCTGATAACAGCGCAACGACCGCTTCGGGCACAGCACAGTCGCTTTTATCTGCCGGAGTCGACCAACATTCGACCTCTTATGCACACGAAGAGTATGGAACATGTGGTACGAAGCATCTTAAGGTGGAAGTGTAGGATCTTGGTAGTGGGGAGATATTCGAGCCGGGTAGGGGTAAGACTAGGTCCGACATCGTACTGATCAAAGGGCTAACGGAGGTGATCCACATAGTCTGATATGTAAGATTGAAGGAGCGCCTTCTGGGACCTTTTGGAAGGGTAGAAGAATGGATTGAGTGTCGATCGCAGTCTGGTGCCTCCCACCATCACTCGCGTTAACGTGGCCTTCCTCTCTCGGTTTTCTTTTCTTGGTCATCTTCCCCTCTACTTCGTCTTTTCTGGTCCTTCCTCGCTAGAGTCTCAGCTAGCCATTCCTCGAAATCCTCCTCCGCCTGCCGCTCACTCCGCCCAGTGCCATCAATTCCTAGCCCACCCCTGACCTTTCGCCTCAGGTCATCCATAGTACTAATATCAAATGCCCACAACGCACCACCGGCCATCATCATCATGAAACTCGTGACACTTATTGTTGCGATGCTGAGAGCTTCGACAGCTTCGAAAGGGCCATTGACAGTATTGGATGGCGGGCGATTGGATGGAGCATAAAAGCGAGGAACAGTGGCAGCGTAACGGCGGGCTAGGGAGCGTCGAGTAATGAGTGTTGAGAAGGCAAGGAAAGAGGAGCCGGCGAGAAAGAGAGACAGCTGTTTCAGTGACCGGCGGGAGGTTATTGCCGTAGAGGGAACTTCTGGTAGAATCGGAGTGGTAGCGTTCTCGCTGGGATCAGCCATGGTAATGCGTGAGGGCTTTGTAGCAAATGCCATTCCACGTTGACCAAGCTAATAGGACTCCGGGGGTTCAGGTGAGAGGCTGTGTGTCAAAAGGGCCGTCGTAAATTTCGCTCCACAGACAGGAGACCTCATCAACCCTATGTATAACCCTATTTTCTTGCTTCAATTACCCGCGCGGCTCGCTCAGCTAGTGGCTGTGCCGAAGCCTAAGTACGGTGTGCTGTCACGTGGCCAGCATGTCGATAATCAAAAAGGCCCAAAAACAATACGAAGAAGCCGAATCACTTATGCAGAAAGAAATGAGAGGCTACAGAGCACTCCCAGGCGAGCGTGATCGGGAGCGAAGCCTACCGGTCTAACATAATCTTGGATTACTTTACGCTGCCCAAGGTCGGTATGATGAGGCTATCCAAGTGTATGAGAAGACACTCCACGAAGTCGAGAAACAATTAGACCCTGGAGATCACATTTGTGTTACGCTGATGGCTAATCTCGCAGACGCGCAGTGTAAGTCAGGCCATCAGCTTCAGGCTCAGCTGATGTATGAACGTGCTCATAAAACTATGGAGGAGGTTTGGGGCGTTGAGCATCCTGAAACTTTGCGTATGATGACCGACCTTGGGCAAGTGTATGAGATGCAGCTGAAATGGGATTGTGCTGAAGTACTCTACAATAAACTGCTGGAACTGCAGAAGAAGCAGTGGGGCGAAGAACATGTGAAGACGTTCAACACGCTGGAAAGTCTAGCACATACATACAGCGGTCAAGGTCGCTATGTAGACAGTATAGACCTGCAACAGCGAGTCGTCAAGTACATGATCGACTAATTTGGCTTAGAAGACGAGAATACCTTAAGAGGAAGATGCTCACTTGCGACGTACCGAAGGGATCTGGGAAGCATGAAGAGACGGCAGCATCTTCGCGGGGATACTATCGTTCCGTGAGCGTCTTCTTGGTGGAGACTACATCAGACCCACGAGACCATCGGGGCACTTCCAAACCACGATACCAAGGAGGATATTTCCTAGAAGCTTACGAGCTATCCGACCGAGATCTAATCGGCCAAACGAAGTCTTCAATGGTCGGTGAATCGGCTTTGTACAACACGCAGAGGTTGCTGGGCATACATTGAGATTACCGTGAGAGCCTGGGAGGTGAGGATGGGTGACTCATGGTTGCATTCAATGATACACTTCCTATGAAAGCGAAGTCCGAAAGTATTACCTTCAAAGACAGTAAGAATTGGCAGAGTAGCAATGACGACGAGGCGTTTCATGATGCCGAGAGTTCTCTGCCTTCAACCTAAGGAAGATCCACGAGTGTATGACACCTCTGCGGAAAGGGATACCGCCTGAATCTACCTTGAGGGCCCACAATCTCGCGATGCTCCTACGGTGGATACATTGGTGGGAGCTGTGATGTCTATCCCTTGCACCGGCAAAAATGAGTGCACTCGGATTTGGCAAGATAGTCAATTCCGGCGGGGTCCTTCTACGCCATCACAAGATATGTATTGGATTATTTCCTCATTCAGATAACAAGGCGGCTATGGTTCAGTCGTGCAAAGATCCTCGACGGGGGATCTTTGCGCGATTAATACTAACCAAAAATCCTACCGACCGGCCGGCGGAAAGGGTTTGGTAACGGCCCTCTGGGACGTGAGCTTTTGCATGTTGGGGGTTCGAATCTGCTGGTTGTCACAACAATGGATGTTTTTGTTTTTCGGCAAACTCTGCTTTGATCCAAGCCTGTTTCTGATTACCTTATTGACCGATGTTTCTACACACTTATGCATACCTGAGTGCCATCGTTGGAAGGTTGATCATGATGTTTTGAGCGCGATTTGAACGCGCTCCTTGACTCATCCGTGACGCAGGTCAAGTCACGTGATCAATTAAGCGAACACTAGTCTAGGGCTTGACAGGCTTGGAGCTTGCTTGGTAATTGTTATTGATTTCGCGTTCCCTAAAATCTTCAACAGGTGTTGTCATCAAGTACGCGATGGATCCTGACAGATTTTCCTGTCCTGCAATTGGTCATCAGTAGCCACCGACAGCACCGTCATACCGTCAATGCGTTTCTTAATTTACTGGAGGATGAGCTGCTTTATAAAGCGCCACCTTGCCGGCGCATGGGATAGGCTACGTGTATGAACGTACTGGGAGGACACATTCCTCGATGCTAGCGGAGACATATTGGCTCATCACAATTCCGCATTTGCTCAAATACGGTAAAACGAATTACTTGCGGCAGCCCGGCTCAGTACGCTTATTCTTTCAACCAATATGATTTCGTCTGTCTAAAACCCATTGCATACTCGCAGAAAGGATTCGATTCGTTCCATTAACCCAATAGCCACTTCCCCTTTCGAAAACCCCCTCTAACCACGATTACATCAATAGATTACCTCTCTGTCCCAGAAACAAGTCCCTACCTAGCTCCAACACAACCCCTGGCGACCGGTCCTTTTTCCTTCACCTTCCCAACGCTACGTCCCCACATTCACTTCCATCGAGACACACGCAAGACATAAAACGAGGCTGATACCTCCAATTCAAAAGATCGGCTGTAGCCTCCAGCGCGCATGGATCAGAATCGCAAGCTGCGACGCTTAGACTTGCCACTGCGCTACTTCTTTGATTTTCGTTTTCTGAACATACCGTGGGAGTCAAATTTCGAATGTTGGAGGTAAGTCTAGCTTGTCGAAAAAATAATCGATCGTAACTGCCGCGGATTCAGGAGCGTTCCAAAAAGGTAGAGAAACCATTAACAAGTTCGCTCAGCTAGCGGACCATTCCTATAACCTCTAACTGAATTCATCTACTTCGTAATCTCTTCATGATCTTATCCCATGCGCTCGCACCAGGGGGTGGTACTTTGCATGGCCATCGTTATGGTATTCCCTCTGCATTTGCTTCCCTGATATTCATTCGCTCTGTCAGTACTAATCTTGACTATTCTCCTATTTCGACAATGAACCATCACTGGTCATCCCACCCAACGCCACTGTGTGAACACCTTGTGTAGATCGTGAAGCCATCGTTCCAGGTTCAGAGCCCCTGGAACTAGCGCCTACCGGCGCATGGGATAGGCATTTTCCTCGTTATCGTTCCCCTCCACGATGGGGACGAGCGCAGCTTCCTATGCATGTTATTTGTTCTCTTCTCGGGTAAGTGTTCTGGTTCTGAATTGGCTACTGGGCGACGGAGACTGCTGCTCTTGTCTCCGTGTCTTTGTTCCACTGAGATATGATCAACCGAATTAAAGTCTCTTCACCACGACTTCGAGGTGCTATTTGATTGAGGTATATTCCGTTTCGAAAATTTTATGGATCGCTTCACCTTGGTCAAGAATCTGTTCTTATAATGAGATCGGCATATACACCCTTGAGTCTGCTGAATTCTGGGCTAATGTTAAGGATATTGCTTAAGTATTAAAAATGATATTCTCTGGCAGGTAGCCATGGAGGGCGGAAATCTGCTACCATAAGGCGCCCTGTGACTATATAATGGAAAACTAAGTATCCATCGTAGATTCTAAAGGAATTTGAGTACGGCTCATGAGCCTCATGGTATACCCTTCGTGGCAGCTCAACGGGCTTTCTTTCCCTTGATTTTCCTGTCGCCATCGTTAGGTTTTTGGGGCACGAAGCCATTCCGTTGTCTGTTCCCTTTGGGTTCAAGGTCTTCAGTGATCTGACCAGAGAAGATGAGACTCCATTTTTATCAGATTGCTCTTCGAATATGAGTCTGCGGAGGATATCAATACCTCCACGGGGCGCAAAGCTGTCCTCTGGAAAGCTCATGATCTTTGTTCGATGGAAAGTTCCGGTAGAGACTTGATGTGTATAGAGGTAAATGATACTAACACGGCCTTGCTTCCAGCAAGCCTCAAGGAAGTCAGAAGAGTCTGGCTCCGGAGACATCCAACAGTCATCGTACGCAGTATATCCAAGCAATACAGGCTCTTCTATATGCGCCAATTGACCAGTAGATGTTTTGATATATGCAGAGCAGCTGATTCTTTACTTTGACAGCCAGGAATGCCTCATCTGCACTTGAAATCAATTTAAAGCTCCCAAAAGATTTTGGCGCACGTGAAGGCCAGACAACTGTCGAATAATTTTTCTGGACGCCGTTTGCGAGATCTAGTGTCTCTAGAGCACAGAAATGACCAAAATCAGGACCGCAATGGAATTGGTAGACACAGTTGGCGCCAACTGCTACGCCACTGCAATCTTTTTCGACATACCAGATGACTTTTCCCGTGCTCGTAATCCTAGCGACGCAAGACACGGTTTTCGCATCTGTGTGGGTAATAAGGTCGCCAGCAACAGTAGCGAAGACTCCCATCAGCCAGAGGTCCACCGCTATAAACGGTCGTAGTATCTTTTTCAGGCTAGCTGACGAGCATGGTTGGAGATTCCGTACCAACAACCTACCAGACAAATTGCCTGAGACTAACATGTGGTTGCAAATGACGAACATAGTAGCCTCGCAACTGAAGTCAGCGTCCTTCCCTAGATGTTCACATAAAGAAGATCACGGAAGGTAGAGGTATACCTCCTAGGGTCGAAAGGTGCCGCGCTTAGCGACATTGAAGAGCATTCCGAAATTCTTATCAACTAAATGGAACATCATTGTTGAGCCAGCTTCCTAGACGCGCTTTTCCAGGGTTCTTTACCAGTTCTACAAAATGACTCGACAAAGATAGCAGTATTCGCTAGCCTTACAGACTGTGGCCCTCTCTCCCCTCTCCCCTCTCCTCTGCTTCGTTGACGCAAAGCACACTATAGCCTTCCAAATTCGTGCCCTCCAGGTTCGTGCATTCTGTGCATCTGTTGTGCTGTCCGAACCTCACCCCATCCTTCCTCTGCTTGTTCGCCATCCTGCTCGTTCGCCACTCTCTCTCCCCTCTCCCCTGCTTCGTTGACGTAAAGCACACTCCAGCCCTCGTGGGAACAATCGTGCACTGCCCGCATTTCAAATGACCGCAGTTACGACATGATCTAAGCCAAGGTTGATTCGACGTTCGACAGTGGTATAACAATGGACAGAGGCAGCAAACCCAACGTGGACGTCGTGTACGTGGCATATTTCTGGCTGTTCAGTGGAGGCAGGGGTTTTTGGTAGGCGGTTCGTGGTGATGACGACAATAACGATGTTGTTAGTAGTGGTAGGATTTGTTTGAGCATGGAAGAAGATGGAGGGTGGGTACAGGCTGGGGGTGTTTTATAGGATCCGCTCGTGTTCCATGACTAACGCAATTACTGGATTTGACAATGAGTATGGCTCACTGAGTACTGCTTATGACGAACTTGCAAACATTGATTATTTGTTCGGGGTCACCGTACTATGGTTTTTAGCGTCTAGACAAGTGTCAGTAATGATTCTTTCTCAAATTCGTAGTTCAATTACTAAGTAAAGACTTATCTTCGCGTATCTGGGCTCTACGAATAGCCCCGTCGCCTCCACTAAGAAGTTTCCAGGCTCTTCGCACGTTCCAGCTGGAATCTTACGCTGGCTTTGCAGACCGGTCATCAGCTAACGTGTTAGTCTACCTCATGCTCGGGCAAAGATGGGTGCTTGTTTGCCAGAAATTCGGTCCCAGAAAATCGGCATCATTTCTCGTGCTTCTAAAGCTGGTCGGTTGAGTAGTCTTAATGCGTAATACTGATCAAAGAAGGACAGAGTGCTCATTGGGCGATCGTTTAATCGCCATCTCCATTATATTTCATTTCCACTCTCATTTGCGGGATAGTATTCAAGGAACAGCAGCCTGCTGGCACCAAAAAAGAACACTGAGGAAGGCTTGAGCGTGTGCTTCAGAGGACGAGCTTCTTACCTTCCTCGGGACCTGTATCTTCGATAGTGGTCCGTGCAAGGTGTAAATTTCACCCAGCAAGGGTCTGTGGTTTTCTTGACATGCCTCGAGCGGTATTAGCATATATATGATATCACGTATCCCCTGATTCGTCGGCCAATGCTTGGTGAGAAGTAGATACCCCAACGTTCTCAGCGACTGCATTGCCCTCTCCGGGTATTTCGTGTTGCACCCATGGGAACCTACCCTGCCTTCTACATCCGAAGATTTAGGAAAGCACCGGCAGCCTGATGCGACGACATCGAGCTTGGCACCGCTTTGGAAAATGGTCGGACACAGCGTCTTGACTTTCGAAAGACCGAACCGTGATCCACGAATGCAAAGGTAATTGTTCTTTGATGAGTGACGACTTACAAGCAGGACCTGGATCGCGGCACTAGGCCAAATTAGATATAGAGTGGTCCTCAATAAAGTATACGAATATATACTAGAATAGGCAAATCGTTCGGAATCGGCATCCGCTCTCCTGGCGCGTAGGTATTTGAACCCCGCGGAAAAATGACTCAATTGCTGACTCCGAAATTCAGAATGGTAGCGCATCAGACTTCTATCTCGGAATCTGGAGGCTGTGGGTTCGAGCCCCACGGAGAGTGCATTTTTGGCTTTTCCTGCTACCTTGTATGGAGAACCTCTGCTTTGACTGGCCTCTCTTGGTATAACATATGCCATGCACGCTCCTCAAAGTAAGAGCCAGAATTATGCAACTACAAATAGTGCGGCGGAAGCAGCTGTTGCCCCTCCAGAGCAGAGTAAAACCACTCTACGCTGGATCCTGGACGCTTTCGAAGAAGAAACGTACACCAAGCCCTTCAGAGACTCATTGAAGAGCGCTCCTGACGTTGCCTTCAATTGGGCTTACAACTGGATCACGGGCATGGACGGGACCGCGTCTACTCCAGCAGACTACTTCGAAACCAACCCACCCCCCAAAAACCTCCAATGCCATACCACCCTTGCCAAGACCTTCATCGAGCACCACCACATAGCCAAACGCCGTGTAGTCCTCATCACCTCCGGCGGCACCACCGTCCCCCTGGAGAACCAGACCGTCCGCTTCATAGACAACTTCTCCGCCGGCACCCGCGGCGCCACCTCCGCCGAGTACTTCCTCGAAGCCGGGTACGCTGTGATTTTCCTCCACCGTCAATTCTCTCTTCTCCCCTACTCGCGGCACTACAGCCACACCACCAACTGTTTCCTTGACTATCTCACCGAGAGCCCCAACGGCGACATCGTCGCCAAGCCCGAGTACCAGGCGCAGATGCGCGCCGTGAGCCGGAAGTACAACGCCGCGAAGCAGGGGAATCTGCTGCTGGTGCTGCCCTTCACGAGCGTGACGGAGTATCTGTGGAAGCTGAAGGAGATTGCGATTCTGATGCGGCCGTTGGGCCCGCAGGGGCTTTTCTATCTCGCGGCTGCGGTGTCGGATTTCTTTGTCCCGAGGGAGAGGATGGCGGAGCATAAGATCCAATCTTCGGGCTCCGCCGAAGACCCCGGCGCATCAACCCCCAACGGCGCTGGTGCACCCCCAACCAAAAAGCTGGTCATCGACCTCGACCCCATCCCCAAATTCCTCAAGACCCTCGTCGACGGCTGGGCGCCCGAGGGCATGATCGTAAGCTTCAAACTCGAGACGGACCCCTCGATCCTGGTCTCCAAATCGCACGGCGCGCTCGAGAAGTACTCGCATCACCTGGTCATCGGTAATCTGCTGTCGACCCGCAAATGGGAGGTTGTGTTCGTGGCGCCGGATGCCGAGGAGCATTGGATCCGGGTGCCGATGCATAGGCGGGTGCAGAGCGTGTCGGATGCGGCTGGCGGGGTGCAGCGGCCGGAGAAGGCGGTGCTGAGGGACGATGGGGGAGCGGATGAGGTGTGGGGGGATGGGTTGGAGGATGGTGGGGAGGGGAGGGTGGAGATTGAGTCGTTGATTGTGCCGGAGGTGGAGGAGATGCATAGGAAGCATATTGAAGCACATCGCCGCAGGTAGGTTGGAAGGTTTGGGTATTTGGTGATGGGGAGTTGATGATAGTTTTTAAATGTTTATCAGGGGACAACAGGAGCATCAAGCGGAGGGGCCGGAGCATTATCAGCACTGTTGGGGGGCAGCATCATTGTTTAAAGCGATGGCTCGCATTCAATGCTGCAGCCGACCGAGTATAAGAGCGCTGGAAGCTCTGCTGTACTATTACAGCGATATCTGGTGGTCTAGACTGATCCCTATGGGAGGCTGCAAGAACGAAAACAAAGGACTAGGAGATCTCAAACGGACAATTGTTCACATGAAAGGGCCTGCACGCCGTACGGGCATGAATCTCGGATGATCCACATATGTATTAGAGTGGAATCAGTCTGCATTGCACGCTCTCTTCATCTCTAGCATACCTGCTAAGCATGCGCCAGCAGCAGATCTCAACCCATCTTCTCCCCGTTATCCAGCAATCATTGCGCCTCAAGCTGAGCATCATCAGCGTGCATCACATTCTCCACAGTCTCCATGCCATCCTCCCACACTTTCTTTAATGGCAGCAGACCCCGTCTCGCGAGCCCGGCATCGCGATTTCGGTATCCGCTATCGATCAGCCTTACATCTCTGGGGCTGATCAACCATCTCTTCTCGCCGGCTGCGAAGTCGTCCACGCTCGTCCCGTAGAGCCGTTCCACGTTATCTTTGATCTGTGCCTGGACCGGTGTTTTAGTTTCTGGCGGGACTTTTCCGTGAAGGCTCTTGGCGCTGAATACCACCAACGTCTCGGATTTTGCTACCACTTCTGCGAGAGCTGCCAAGGCAGGAAGGGTCATGTTGGTGGTGCCTGCGCGATGGATGGTTTAGTATGAATGTTGAATGAAGAGTTGCAATAATCGACGAGTACAATAAATGAGAGATAGCACCATGGTAAAAGCGTGACTTACCTAATTCGAGCATCCTTAGGGTTTTGGACTCTTTAACCAGCGACTTGACGCAAGGAACCACTCCGTCCTCTAGCCAATTGAATCGCGCATTTAGATCGTCTGTGGCGTAGTTCTGCCCAATATTCAGCGTCATTAAACGAGGATGAACTTTCAAAGCGGTCATGATGTGCTCCGCTCCAGTCGATTTGAGCCCGCACGATGTTATGCTGAGCCGAAGTAACGAAGTATTACCGGCCAGGCCTTGAGCTAGAGCGACAGCACCGGCGTCTCCGACTGGGTTACAGCTCATGTATAAAGATTTGAGTGTGCAGTGGGGTAAGGATAGAAAAGAGGCTATCGCTCTGCAGGCGGATGTGCTGATCCCAGTAGCGTTGAGGTAGATATTCCTCAAGGGCAGATCGTGGTCACAAGAGCTTAATCCGAGGAACAGTTGAGAGATGCCTTCATCACCAAGCTCGGTCTGATCCAGGTCGAGCGTACGCAAATTTGAAGATCTCGTAATCTGTATAACCTCCGAGTCAGTAGGAGTCTTTGATCGGCAGCTTCATTGCAGTGTATTAGATAAGCAAGTTGTCCAGAGCTCAAGACATACCAGCCATTGAATAGCATCATGAGACTTCGGACCAAGAGGGTTGCGCTTTAGCCAAATATTGGTGATCGCAGTCGATGTTATCCATGCCGAAACAAGGCGGTAAAGTGAAGCAAGGTCAATGCAATTACCGGCAAGATACCAAGTTTCGATATTGTTGGGATGTTTTCGTACGAAGTCGGAAATCTTGCGCGCGCCGACTGGACCGATCATGTTGTTTCCGAGCAAGAAGTGGCGAACAAAAGTGTTTTTTTCCAAATTTGCCATAAGCTTCGGGATGTTAGGCGGACCAAGCACCCTGCTTAACGTCAGCGTCTAGACCACGATTGATGGCCCCGGATGGTTCTACATTTTGCAAAGATCCATTCTACCATCTTCGTACAGCATCCCTTTCTCCCTGTGTAACTTCCGAGTCAGTATAAAATCCTCACACTGCAAGGAGCTGGGCACGAAAGAACGGTTCAACGCATTCACGATGGGCACCGGCTGGTCGACGAAGCTATAGACGCCGGGATCAAAGACCTCCGGTAGCAAATTCAAGAGAGAGATGCGCTCAAGGCATGGCAGATTTTCACTATCGACGCCATGAACGACTCGGAAATGCTAGCCAAGATCCAAGAGATGAACGCGATAAAGGTGGAGGAGACTGATGGGCTGCTCAAAGAAGACACAAATCCGGAGCCAAGGACACCGGCTAAGCGAGCAATCCAAATAATTGCACAGTAAGAGGTAATCAAAGGAAAACGTACCACTCTTTCACCCTAACGCCATAGAAAGCCTCCACTCCCGCCACGACAGTCTTCTTGCCAATCGCCCCAGCGTCCCCAATGTGTGCGAAAAAGGGCGTCAAGCTCTCCTCATCGCTGATTTCGACCGGCATAGGCAATGACGGTGCACCAGCCAGTGGCCACGGATCGTTCACCTCGTCCCAGGGTCCTTGAGCTTTGACACGTACTTTCCATGGTGGATTTGGGTATCGTTCCTGGAGAAGAACCTCTTCTTTGGCCTTTTCCTGGGCTAGGATCGCTTTTCGAAGTGCCACGATGTCTAGAAAAGACTCGGATTTAGCAAGACTGTCCACAACAAGTCATACCAGCAGAATGTAATGCTGGTGGAGAGAAAAGTTTCGGAGAAAATATACCTTTTTCATACTTGATCACCTGCGGGATTGAAGAGTCAATAGGGGCGGGGTAGAGCTGAGCTGCAATCCGAACAGCGAGAGATGCGCTGTCCCGGTGTGCATGTCGTCGGCGAGGCGCAGATAGGCATTTTGGATTCAGTGGACCTCCTGATGCCATGTTCTGCAGCTCACCTCGGATGAGCTCGGTCCATTCAGTCGCTCCGAGACCTTTGAAAGTTGCGTCCGTAGTTGTGTCGACATCCTCCGGTGGCGATGCGGGAGTATCTATGAAGAGACAGTGTGTAGCCATCTCAAACTTGATGTTCGTAGCTGTAGCCATGCTCAAATTACTGGATACCTTATTTTGATGTACGAGTTGATGATGAACTTTGGAAAAGGAAGTGGGAGATGTGAGGAGAATGACGGGTACACGTATGAGTCACATGACGCTTGAAGAAGGGAATTAGGAAAGAACGAGGCAGTGGCAGAGAGAGGGCTGTATCTATACTTGCCCCGCAACATTTACGTACAACACCCATCATTCATGGGGTGGTGTTGTTTGATACAAATTTCGCCCAGTATGCAAGTCATGAATGGCCGTTCACGTTTGACGGTCACGGTGTTAAGACCTGAAAGGGCTGAAAGGAGGCAAAACACTGCTTTGAAAGTTGATTCCAGGGCAAGTCTTGGCGTCCTAAAGCGGCTACCGCTGGGGCTTGGCGCCGCACAACTCTAGATATCCTTCCTCGAATTCGATCCACCCACCAACAACTCCAGCCCAAACCACCGCAGCCATGGCCGCAATGAACAAGATTGCGCCCAACAGCCCTTCGAGGCACAAGCCCTCCGAGCTAGAATCCAGTATCGCCAATGCGCTTTACGATCTGGAGTCTAACATCCCGGACATGAAGAGCGCACTTCGTCCTTTACAGTTTGTGTCTGCTCGCGAGGTATGCCCCCCATCCTCTATACCTGAGCAGAAACCAGGGAGCTGCTTTCCCGAAAAGCCCTCAGAGATATCTTTAGTGGGAGCAGCAGAACAGAGCTCCCGCCATGAATTACCAACACAAGAGCCTGAAACTCTTTTCGGGCTCAGCTGACATTGATTCTCACTCATAGCTCGAAGTCGGCCACGGCAAGAAAGCAATCGTCATCTTCGTCCCCGTGCCCCTCCTCCCCGGTTTTCACAAAGTCCAGCAACGGTACCCTTCTCCTCTCCCCTCTTCTCAACGAGCACCCCAGCTGACCCCTCCAGCCTCACCCGTGAACTCGAAAAGAAGTTCTCCGACCGACACGTCCTGATCCTCGCCTCCAGGCGCATCCTGCCGCGCCCAAAGCGCTCCAATCGTTCCCGTACCTCGCAAACCCAGAAGCGCCCGCACTCCCGCACCTTGACCGCCGTGCACGACGCCATTTTAGAGGATGTGGTGTACCCGGTTGAGATCGTGGGTAAGCGGACACGGACACGGGAGGATGGGAGTAAAGTGCTGAAGGTGGTGCTGGATGAGAAGGAGCGGGGAAGTGTGGATTTTAGGCTCGATACCTATGCGGAGGTTTATCGAAGGCTGACGGGGAAGGGGGTGGGGTTTGAATTTCCCGTGGGGGGGGCTGCAGGGGAATTTTAGAGCAGACTGTTATGTGGAGAGGTCGAAGGGAAAGAGGGCTTAGAATGCCCGCGCCCTGAATTGGGAAGGGCTTCTAGCAGTGCAGTAGCAAACGAAACGGGCACGCTATCTGCTTCTTCAGAAGATGTTTCTGAATCGGGGTATCTATCTAAAAAGACCCTCCCCATCCGATCACCATTGACTGACGATACATAAACCTTTCTCAACCCTTACCACCTCCATTTCCCTCCAGTACATCCTTCATATTAATCTCCCCGCTGCCTCTAGCCAACGGCTCCGGCTGTCCCTCCCCCGCCGTCCACCCAATCATATAGATCACCCTGAACGTCGCCGGCAACGTCCCATCCTCATTCCCCTGCAACGCCCTATAAATGCCCTCACTCGCCATCAACACATCCCTCCTAATCCCGCCCATCTCCCTTCCCACCACGGCACTGCTCTCCCCCATCGCCTGCAGATCCGTCATCAGTGCCACCGTATCCGGGTATTCAACCACTATATCATCAACATCTACAGTCAGGAGCTTGAAACCCGCGCGCGTGAGTAGGCCGCCAATGTCCTTGACGTCGGCTAGAGGGGACGTATGTGTTGAGACGCCGCCGAGACGCTCCTGCTCGGCGAGTTGGAGGGAGGTGCGCAATTCGAAGAGGGAGTCCCCGCCGAGCATAGCGGCTATGAAGGGGGAGTCGGGGAGGAGGATGTGGTTTACTTGGGAGAGGAGGGAGGGGAGGTCGTTAATCCAATGGAGGGAGAAGGAGGAGAGGACGGCGGAGAAGGAGTGCGGTTGGAAGGGTAAGGGGTGGTCGACGGAGGGGAGAACGACGCGGCTATGAGAGGGGAGGAGGGCGTTGAAGGGGTGGGACGAGTCGCGGTGGAGGAGCGTGGAGGAGGCGTCGACGGATGTGAGGTGCGTGACGCGGGTGGACGGGGTGATTGGGGGCGTGGACTCGCTGGTGGTGGAGGGGATGGTGAGCGCGCGGGCAATGTTGCAGGCGTTAGCGCCGAGGTCGAGGACCGTAGGGAAATGCCGGTTGATGTCCTAGGAAGGGGAAATTAGGCTTGCGAGGTTGAGGGATTGTGGAAGGGACAGTACGAGGAGCCGCTCGCAGAGACGGAGGGCGACTTCATCGCGGAGATAGTCGACTCGACGACTGGATTCTGCGTTGGCGGCAGAGCGCTCGCGTTGAAGGTGTTTGGTCGCGCTGTTGAAGACTTGAAATATGGGGGCGCCGGGGGATTGGACTGCGTAGGTACGATGGCGGGGAGGTAAGAAGCGTCGTCGGATAGCTGGGCGAGGGAGGAATGGTCGCAGAGACGCTGGCTTCATAATGGAGATCGTCTATTCTACCGGCTGAAGCATTGTGCCCTCTAATCGTTGGTTAGAGCTAGGTTTGAAGCTCAATTGCATCTTCAACCTAGTAGATCATCATCGTCATCAACCCCAGTTTAGACACATTCCCGGCGGCGTGGTTTACTATCGATAGGCGCTACCTTACCCGGAGCTAACTGAGAGCCGCCTCAGGCCTGAGAAGCATCTAGTACTTTAATTAGCCATGTCAACATCTCTCACGAGCAAGATTGAACAGCTCACTGTCGGCCATTGCCAGCACGAAAATTCGCCATGAAATTCCCATACACATACATCAGCTGTTCCTGTGCAGGTACTGTCACTTCCAGCAATGCCCACAATGATCTGAATCAGGGCGAAGGAGAGGAAGAGCAGGAGAAGACCTTCAACCCCAGATCACCGCGCGCAAACTTTTCCTTGTACCCTATGGAGCACCTCCTTTACTGCGAAGACTGCCAGCAGATCCGCTGTCCGCGGTGCATAGTCGAGGAGATAGTCTGCTGGTACTGTCCAAGCTGTCTGTTCGAGGTCACGAGCATGATGGTCAAGAACGAAGGCAACAGGTAGGTAAGGCTTCGACCCTCTCTTCTACTTACATCTTCGAGAAACACTAGCTCACAGATGTCTCAGGTGTCAGCGGAATTGCTTCAATTGCCCCATATGCGTCGCTCCAATGGGCATCCTCAACATCGATCCCCACGCCGAGGGCATGTCCGGCACCTTCATCATAGCCTGCGACTACTGCCGCTGGACCACCCTCGACATCGGCATTTCCTTCGACCGGCCCACAAAACTCATCGAGAAACTCGCCGCCGCAAAGAAGGAAGCGCGAACGAAACAAGCCCAAGCAGCCGCCTCCTCAGAAACAAACACTCCCCCCACACCCCCTCCCGACCCTGAAGAAACCTTCACCGCCCTCAAATCCTTCATGTCCCTGCAAATCTCCTCCGCCGGCTCCACCAACCCCCTGCTCACCCCCGGCGGCAGCTACAACTACGACTCCCCCAGCAGCCTCGCCCGCATCATGAGCATGTACACCGGCCACGGCACCTACAGCAAGAAAAACACCTCCAAGTCCTCTCCCATGCGCGAGAGCGCCGACGCCACCGAAGGCCTGCACGTCCTCTCCCCCCACTCAGACGCCGCCACCATCCAAGCCCTCCGCCACAACGGCCTACAATCCACACCCACCCTCTCCCAGCGCCATTCCCAACGCTTCCCCTCCCACGCCCACTCCCACTCCTCCCTCCTCCCAGTCCCAACGCTCCTGCACACAAAACGCGCCAAACGCTGCCGCATCTGCCGGCATATCCTCGCCAAGCCCGACGCCAAGGTTCTCAGCACACGGTACCGCATCCGCCTCATCGCGCTGAACTACATCCCCACCATCACCCTGAAACCCCGGCGGGCGGGGGGGGGGCCTACCCCCAGCATCCCACTCCTCCATCCCCCTTGCAGCCACTACTCCCTCCCCTACTACCTCCCTCCCCCCCCTCACCCCCACCCAACACCTCCTCACGCTCCGCAACCCCCTCTTCGACCCCCTCAAAATCACCCTCGCAACCCCGTCCCACACCCCCGGGCGCTACCCCCACCGCATCACGATCCTCTGCCCGGAATTCTCCATCGGTGCCAACGCCGACGCGTGGGACGAGGCCCTCGCGGCCGACCCCGCTCGCTCTTCCACTACCACCACCACCGTAGGCCCCGCGGAGGGGATGAGGGTGGCGGAAGCGGGCAAGGTATGGGACAAGGGCCGGAACTGGACGAGTGTGGTGGTGGAGGTGGTGTGTAAGGCGGTTGATGGGGGGGACGGGGAGGGGGAGGAGGATGCGGATGTGGTGGAGATACCGGTGTTTGTGCGGATGGAGTATGAGGCTGAGGTGGAGCGGGGAGGGGGGGGAGGAGGGGAGGGGGAGGGGAAGGGGGCAAGGGAAAAGAGGGAATTGGCGTTTTGGGTGGTTGTTGGGGTGGGGCGGGTGGGGAGGATGTTTGCGTGATGTAGCGATTGGCTTGTTTTAGACCAATATCCTCAGTTGCAGAGAATCACTTGACCAAGCGGAGAGCCGCGGAAATCAAAACCTTGATTTTCAACGCCCCAAGTGGTTGCGGAGTGGGGAGGGTCGGGAGGATGTATGCGTGACGTGCTGATTTCTTTGTGGTAGAAAGATATACCCAATAACAGAGTCACTTGGGTAAGCAGAGAGCCGTGAAATCATAACGTTGTTTTTCAAAGACTAGATGTATATACAAAAGCCGCGTTATGCCGAAGACCGACGAGGTAGTCCTTGCAATCATGAAGCACCTTCAACCTCCATAACGTCAGTCTGATCTGCGAGTCATTACCACATCCTTCTTGCACCACCTCGATATTTAATCATGATAAGACCGCTCGGAGGGGCAGGTTTCTCGAAGAACTACCCACGAACGCCGTCTTCGTATAATTGGTGATGACCCAGTTCTGGCTGGCGGTATCCCAGTTGGAGACATCCCGGCGCGTCACATCTGCCGTGAAGGTAGCACCTTGACCAGGTTGAATGGACAACCTCTCGAAGCCACGGAGCACGACCTTGGGTTCATACGGGCCACCGAGCGAGATGTAAAGCTGCGGAACTTCCTCACCTGGGATGCTACCCGTGTTGGTGATGGTAGCGGTAACCTCATAGAGAACGTCGTAAAGCTGAGGATTTCCTCCCGGGGCACCACCCGCTGGAACCAGGGGCTGTGAAGAGGAATCCTGGCTGCCGGCCGGGACGAAACCTGGTAGAGCGTAGTCTGACTCGTTCGCCGAGGTCTTGAGGTCGGTGAAATTGAGATAAGGGTAGATGTAGATCGGGACGCGGCTCATGTTCGCAGGGAAAACATCAGAAGCGGAGTTGTTGGAGATACTACCGTAGGTCGGTGCAGCGGACGTCATGCCTTGAGTCGGTGTATAGATACTGCTTGCATTGGTTTTTGCGACTTTGATATTCGAGTAAGAAAAGTTTGTATAACTCAGCCCGAACCCGAATTCGTAAACGGGCTGAATGTTGTTCTGATCCAAAGCACGGTAGTCGATGAAGACACCTTCAGTAAATTCGACCTGCGGCGCCCCAGCTCCTTCATTGGGGATATAGAGAAGGTCTGTGCCATAATCCTCACGAGACCTGGCCATCGTGAATGGAAGCTTGGCGCCCGGGTTGACACGGCCATAGAGCACATCAGCGATGGAGTTGCCAGACTGTTCGCCTGGGACACCAGCCCAAAGGATAGCTGTAATATTGGGGTTGCTCGAGTAGTTGGTCAGTAGCACTGGGCCAACGGTATGAAGGACGACAATTGTGTTATTGCACTGCGCGGAAACGTTCTGAATCAAGGTATCCCCACCTTGCCATAGCGTGAGATTGTTGCGATCTCCAATGTTGCCATCGACTTCGATGTAACCCTCACCGCTGTCCGCGTTCACGAAGACTATAGCGACGCTGGCCCGGCTTGCAAGAACCTGATTTTGCTTTGCTGCGAAGTTATCCGTTATGGATTCAAAGGCGCCCATGTTGTTCAAAACCTCGTTCTGAATAGCAGTCTCCGGGGTGACCAGATATGGGAAGTTTGCACTGCCGCTACCCCAAGCCATACCGAGTGTTCCGTTGTCACAGCCACGATCTCCGCAGCCATTCGGTCCATTAGGGTTATCCCCAGCATCGTTGCCGAAGACAGCGGTGAGTTTCTCCTTCCCGGTCAATGGCAGAGCATTGTTAGTGTTCTTGAGGAGGACTGTACTAGCAGCACCCATCTGGCGGATGAGGCTCCCATGTTCAGCTCGTACATCAACGTGTTCGTTGATCAGACCGTAACCTTGATTAACAATATAGTGCTGGTAGCCATACGTGTCGAGGGTCCACGAGTCGAAGTTGATCGGCACAGCGTTCTTATCACGTCCGACGTAGTACCACGCAGCCACGATGCGCACTGCCATATCATCAATACGCCATGCTGGCACTGTACCGTTAAGGACAGCGACTGTGAGATTGGCGCCCCAATAAGAAGTTCCGGAGTCGAAGGTCACGTCGCCAGGCATGGACATATCCATCCCTGCCAATGCAGAACCAACGCCAGAGTGTTGCGCAGACCAGTCGCTCATGACGAAACCCTGGAAACCAAGCTCCCCTTTCAGAAGGTAGTTGAGCGTATAGCTGTTCTGACAACCGTAGCTGTTGTTGACTTGTTGATACGAGCACATGATCGATGCCACACCTGCCCGGACGCCGTCCGCAAACGGCCTGTAACACTATTAGAAGAACGCCTGAGTGTGGATGAAATGTTCCAAGCTTACCAGAGGTAGAGCTCGTGCATCGTCTTGTCGTCGATGTTGGTGCTTAACGAGTCCGTGATATTGAATCCAAAACTTGATGCCTCGGGAGCTTGACGGAAGTGCTCTTGCTCATTTCCGATATAGTGCTTCCCAGTGGCCATGACACCAGCGCTCTGAATGCCCTGAATAGTCCGAGCAAACATTATACCGGTCAGCACAGGGTCAGGACTAAGGATGCGTAAGCAATGTTTCCAACCACAGAGGTAACGCGTTCACCTAAAGCCTTCCCAATTCCGACCACCTTCGGGTGAGCGACCAAGAGGCCCGGCGACAGGACCTAGCTGTGCGTCGACACCTTTGGCACGATGCTCTGCACCCATCGCTTGGCCTCTGGCATATGCCACGCCTCGGTCAAATGTTGCAGCAATATTCACACCGGCAGGGAAGACAGAATTGAAGTCAGCTACGCATGGTCAGCGCCGAAGTTCATTTGATGGCTTGCAGTCCCATACTGTCCCGAACTCCGGTAGGTGAATCCTGCATGCACAAGCTTCGAAAGCCCAGTCGCGGAATAGCACCGTTTTGACCAACGCATCGTTCTTCTTCCCAGCTGTTTTCTGTCAACTTCCTCTTTGTTCCAAAGAGACATGGGCGGCATACCCAACTCCTGTGGTCAGGTTCACCTTCTCGAGAAGGGTGAGCTGACTGACGAAAGCTCGAGCTTTGGCATATGCATTCGCCCAGTCACCTGTCCCAGCACCCCATGGCGATGGGTAGAAGGGGGGTGATGTTGCTCGGCCTGCACCTTGATCTGCTGCTGAAGGGTCGGGAGAGGTGGCATTGGGGTATGTCGCGTTGGGGAACTAGGATTAAGGTCTTAGTCTGCTATTCATGACTGGTCAAGGGGATCGTGCTCGGTCAACGAACGTACTGGAGCTGTGGAATTGCCATCCTGGGCATTGACGAAGCTTGTTGCCACAAGCAGCACAGGCGTCAGCCACATCATGACGATGCTTCGGAAGTTAGTAGTAGAGCTAGAGCCAGTGGAGGATGATTCACGGAGGCTTAGCAAACGAAGAGTACAAGTGAAGAATGATTGAGTATGGTATGGAATGCTGAGCTTGGCATGGGAAGAGAGAAAGAAGTCGATGTACAGATGTAGCTTTATGGAATGGACGAAGAAGCTCCATCTTTTCCGGTGCTCTGGTCAGCAAGAACGGTCCTGGAGCGTCATCACAAGCGGAGGCAAGAGGCAAGAGAGGAGGGGCGCTCTTGCCGGCGGAGACGTTGATGGCGCTATGCTCCCGGTAAGGTAAAGTACTTTTACCCGTGACTTCTGACTTTGGGCCAGCCACCCCTAGAAATTCCCCGCATTGCGTCACGTCTGTGCTCCCACTTCCCTTGGCCGGGCCTCCACTGCTTTCTTCTTGCGCGCTCCCCTCTGTCATTAAGATAGAAGTAAGGTACTGTACTCGAACGGAGGTACAATGACTTGATCCTGCACTACACGATATATAATATGAGACATGAGAGTCATGATCGATGCTTCAGACTTGTACTGAATGAAACACACCTTCCTGCCCATCGATGTCTAGGGACAAGTAGGTACGCTATCCGGTTGTAGAACTCTACCGTATCTTACTTATGTCATCGACCAATGCTTACGCCGATTTCCCCTCCCCAGTGCTTACTCCGCAATCATCTGATGCAATGCAGCCGAGGATGTTTGGTCCGAGCATCATGTCAACATGTATATACCACTACTGCATCATCCGCAGTAGCTCCCCCGGGATCCCCTCTCCGCAGTAATAGGCAATACACTATTGGATGACAAGAGTGACGATAGAGCCTTTCGGGACCAGTGTCTGGTAGCCAGGCTTTCGTCGCGCTTCTAAAGAGTTGCATCTCGTATTTCCAGAGACATCTGCCGACTTTCTAGTGCTTGCTGTCGTGTACCCCATCTTGACCCTGTGGCTACCTTGATGCTACTGTGACCTCCAGTCTCGCACCGAAGTCCCTTCGTTCCGGAGAGGGTAGGCAGAAGCTGCAGGCTCGATGGCACGGACGACCCAGTTTGAGACGCTTCCAGGTAGCGAGAGTAATGGCACGATTTTGATTGTAACCGAGCGCGGGGCCAGTCGACTGGGTTTGGGAGACTCATATGACTCATTGTGCACACACAGTATGACATTTCGAACCTCGGTCCACCCATTTCCAATGATCACGCCTGAGTAAGTATCCTGACACACTGCCTAGACTATTAGCACTGTGAGGACAAATAAGCGACGTTGGAGCTCTATCCACCAACATCGCTGTACTGTATATGGGACCGCCTCATTTGTTGGATTAGTACTTTGCCAACATTGTGGGCAGCAATACACCTGAGCGAAATTACTCGAAAGCCTCCTGGGTTCTGCTTTTCATCCCAAAGCAGGTGTGACAACAGCAACAACATGGGTAACGGAAATTGGTGAAGTATGATCAGGGAAGAGATTCTAATATATCCTTGTCGAGAAAAAGTGAATAATCAAGGGTGCTCGCATGAAGAAGTCTGTGTTTCGACGGGAGCTGCTTCAATCTCTAGCTCATGCCCTGGCATGGTGCATGTTCTGGAGATATTTGATGCAATTCCGGAACCTGAATCCAACGACCGAGTCAGTGTGTTGCTCTGGCGTATTGTCTCTCAGTCCGACCGTGGGTATCCATGGTTCACAAATCCACGGTCAAAGCGTCCAAGATCTCTCTCTTCCCAAGAGTGTAATAGATCTACAAGTCGCAGAGTTCAACCAGCCCTTGGAAGCTCAATTTCTACAAGCCATGGTAGTTGCCGTGGACTTTCTTCCGTGCCCTGGATCGCGGCATTGACAAAAAGGGTTTGCTTCCCAAACTCAAGAGGATATGCATCTCCAGCACAGTGACTGGTAGCATAACACCGTTCCCGCCGGTAATGCTCAGTTTTCCTGGCCCTCGGCTCCTTGGATTTTGGGCTGTCGAACCTGGACTGCCTGAAGCCCGATAGTTTGTCTACTACGACCGATCTTTCGTTATCAATATCCGTAAAGTGTGACGGTGTCTTGGTGACTTGATCGCGCCAAGTGACCATTTTCGCCCCCCAGCTACGTGGAAGCAACGGAAGAGATGTCAAGATTACTTTACTGTGTATAGTAGGCGCCCGTCGTCCGCCCAGTGCTGGCGCTTCTTGGCATCGCTCACGTCACCCTTTTTTTTTAAAAAGACTTCAGGGATATACTCGAGACTATATCGCTTATAAGCGGTATAGTCTCGAGTATATCCATGGAGTCCCCCACTACCTCAATATTCAGAATGTGGTTCCCCCCGAGCAACTTTTGGAAATCATTTTTTTTTTCGACGCCGGATTGCAAATATGATCAATTCCTCAACACCAACGCTATTGTCTCACACAAAAATGATCTTTAATACAAACACTATATAGGAGAACACGTGCGAGGTTTTTATTTCTTGATCAAACTTAAGCCAGAAGTTATGTGTGTAGTTGCATTTTTCAAAGCTTCGCCTCGACACGTTTTGGGCACTTCTCAAGCTCCCACCAAGCCTCCACCAAGCCTCCACCAAGCCTTCACCAAGCCCTCACCAAGCCCCCATCAAGCCCCCATCAAGCCTCACCAAATGCGTTCGATCAACGTCTCTCGACAGCAATAGATACACACGATCGTGGCAGCAATGCTCAAATCTAATAAGAATAAATGTGCAAAATATTGTCAACACTTTACTAGCATTTGTAGTAATTCAAATGCGTTGATGTTGAGGAGTTGATGGTATTTGCAATCCGACGTAAAAAAAAAATATTGATTTTCAAAAGTTGCGGGGGGGAACCACATTCTGAATATTGAGGTAGTACCTGGCGTCTGCCAAGCCACAACCGAGAGATAAAGTATACAACTTACAAGTGTGGTATGAGCAAGCGGCGTTGTCTCACGGGACACTTACTGGTACTGCGGGCATCTCGAAACCATTCTTGAGTCCGAGCGACGGCTCCGAAAAGATCCGAACATCCAGCTCTCTGTTTGGAATGGGTGTAATCCATGATACCCTTTGGCGGTCCATGGGTCATAACAAGGTCAACCCCTTCTGTGATCTCGAAGTTGTGCCCTTGTGCTGGGGGATACTGGAAGCCCCAATCGCCGAATGATGGTGTCCACGGACTAGCGTAGACATTCAGTATCGCGCCGTTCTCTAAGATGAACTGGTGACTTCCTTCGTCTAGAAAGATGACACCTGCAGATCTCGCATCCTTAAGGATGTGTCGCGCTTCTCCATAGTCCCCGTATACTTTCTTCACAAGGTCGGGATCTAGAGGTGGCCTTGCCTCAGCGACCTTTTTCCTGAATGCAGGTATGTCTATCGTGAAGTCGTGGTTTCCCGCGATGACTAATGTGAGAGGCGCGTGAAGGTCCCTGAGAATCCGTATACTGGCGAGGTACTCTTCTAATTTAGATTCTTCTGTGAGGTCGCCGCAGTGGATGGCAACATCAAAATGCTGGGAAGGTTGATATTCTGACCCAAATTCCATTCCGTGGGTGTCTGAAAGAATGAGAAACCGGGTCTTGACGGAATCTGGGTGCTCAGTACACTTCATGATGCTAGGCCGTCTGGTATTTGGCGGATAATGTTTGACTGTGGCCTGTCGCGATGAAGGAGCGATGGAATTGTTCGAGTACAAGGATTTCGTCAGGGGGAAAGCACGAGGATGTGGTGGCTGATGTAGGCACTGTAAGATGGTAATATGGTTGCGTTGAGCAGAATGATGTTAAGAATGGTAGGCGCAGATTATCTGATACGATAGGGTCTCGGATGGAGAATCATGGTAGCATAGGTCGGTGAAGTACTTTAGGCTGACTGCCTGAAGTAGGTATATCCGAATATGGCTCGCGCTCTATTTGTTGAATTGTTAGCATCTCTCAAATGAGGCGAGCGTAGAAATTCGATGGTCTCGACAACGACAAAACCAGACTGTGATCGAGAAGCAATCGAGTAAACGAGGTCGTCGAGATGATATCGCTATTAGCAAGGGCCCGTCATGAGCAATCACATGATCCACAAAAGACATCGGAAAGGATCTGTCACATTGATATGTCGGCGGTCCAGAGTGCTGCAACGTTTGTATTTCAAGCATGGGAGTACTCATGGGCAGCTACCTGGTAATGCAGAACTGCGTATTCAAGATAATTGTAGAAAGTTTGAGACATATATAGCACATATGATTCGAAGAATTTAGTATCACACCTGCGACAGCTGTATCTGATCTTCAATCGTCTCTGCTGAGGAATATTGCTAGCGAATATATAGATCATGTAGCTGGGAAAGAGAAGCCAGGCTCCACTCAGTGTCTGTCAGTACAGTGCATTTTAATCTTTGAATGCACCGCTTACGTACTTGGGATAGAAAACGCCTATACGATATGGCCCCTCAGTCTAGCACATCTAGAAACCTATACCGAAACGACATATTGTATGATAGCAGCAATTTGGCCTATTCCGGATAGGGTCTAGCTCGCAGAAGGCCTATTAAAAGCTTGGCATCATCGTCCTGCGAAATCGTGATGGATCATCTCCCTCAAGGCCTCCTTTATTCGATCTGGAATCTTCGGGGTAGCTCGGAGCGCTGCAGGATTTTGTGGCACACAATATAATCTGCACTATGAACCCCGACTACAACCGGCAAGTTCGGAAAAATCAGTCTACCGTCAAAGGACGAGTCGGCATTCACACACGAGGAGTGCCGGTACACCAAGCCGGCGCTTTTAGCCCCACAACATGCCGCCTGATACAGTCTGACAGTTCGAACAAAGAGACACGAACTGATTGGACTTTGACTAGGCGAAGGCCAGCTAATCCTCGACGTCGGCACCCAAATCGTCCACTGCCGCTCTTTCCTCGTCCTGATCGGGTTGGTTGTAGGCATCTTGGATCACTTCTTCCTAGCCTTAACGCTCCACGTGTCAATCGGTGAAGCAAATCAAGACTAAACCGCAATAGCCTACGTTGAGTCCCTGAGTTCCTTGGTCCATGCCACCGCATATTCCGAGCATCGACTGGGCTGAAGTGCCGGTGTCTTGGATTTCCACGGTAACAATGTCTCATGCATCGGATTCAATCGTGATCACAATCTGCCGGGAGTGGGAAGCCGTCGTCAACGCTATGATTTTCTGAATACCGTCCGTCTGGTTCAAAGGGAACGGTAGTCCCTGTCATGAGTCGCTTGCTCGGCGTCTATGCCAACATCTTCCAAAACTATTCCTTAAGAACGTAAACCCCTCGAATCACATTGCTCGAATTGCAAGGTGAGCTTTCAAAAGTACTATTACGTTCGTGACAATGCTCGATTCCATATTCTTGTTCCTGTCTCAGCACTGGCTGATAATCTTACCTCTCCTCGTGGTCATCTACTTGCTGAAGAATTACCTCAATCATGGGTTATACAAGTATCCAGGTCCGGCCCTTGCTTCTTTAACAGACTGGTGGCGCTTCTTTGATGTACTCGGAAGAAGGCCGGACCTTACCCAAATTAAGATTCACCAGAGATATGGGGACATTGTACGCCTGGGACCGAATGCATTGGCTTTTGCCAATCCTTCAGCACTGAAAATCATCTACGGGTTGAACAAGGGCTTCACCAAGGTAACACCGTTCTCAAGATTCTGGACTTGTCATTGCGCCAAAGCTTATGCGGAACCAGTCAGAGTTCTATCCTGTACAGCAGGCCATGTCCAAAGGATCTCGACTGCCTACGTTGTTCTCAACCACGGATGAGCAGTACCATGCAACTCTGCGTAGATCTGTCAACAATGCCTTCTCTATGACTGCGCTCGTACAGTACGAACCCTTAGTAGACGAGACTACGGAAAGGTTCCTTGATCAGACACAAGCGTTGTTCTCATCCAAGAATGCGATCTGTAACTTCTCTCAATGGCTTCAGTACTATGCATTCGACGTGATCGGCCAGATCACATACAGCAAGCGACATGGCTTCGTGGATACGGGGGAAGACGTCGATGGCATGGTAGCGTATCTTGGAAAGCTCTTTAGCTATGTTGCCCCTGTTTGTGGAGCCTTGTTCTACGCGTGGTACAATTCCTAATCCTATCGCAGATCGGTCAAATGCCCGCCTTAGATAGGCTCTTGCTCAAGAACCCCATATTAAGACTACTCGATAAATACAGCATGATGTCATTCACCTCTCCCATTGTCACCTTTGCCAAAGCCCGTATGACCGAACGGCTTGCGGAGATCGAGAAGTCAAAGACCCTGGGTATAGACCCTAACGCTTCGTCCGGGCTGCGTCGAGGGGATTTGCTTTCCATGTTCCTCAAAGCCAAAGAAGACCGTCCGGACTTCTTTCACGACGGCCGCGTTCTGAGTATGGCTGTCAGCATGGCTTTCGCCGGATCTGAAACGACAGCCATCTCACTCGCTGCTGTGTTCTACTATCTGCTACAGAATTCTTATTGCCTACAGCTCCTTCTCGAGGAAATAGACTCCGCCATATTCTCCAATACGCTCGAGGACCGGCCGAGCGGCCTTGTGACCTGGGCCGAGTCGCAAAAGTTGCCATACCTTGATGCCTGCATCAAAGAAGCCTTCCGGCTACACCCAGCTGTCGGGCTAATGCTCGAACGGGTGGTACCTATCCAAGGTGCGGAAATCTGTGGTGAGCATATCGCTGGCGGAACAATCGTGGGATGCAACCCCTGGGTGATCCACCGAAGGACGGAAATCTTCGGTGACGATGCTCAGGCCTACCGGCCAGAGAGGTGGATCGAAGCGGACAAAGAGACCCGAAAGGAAATGGAGGGCTGCATGTTTCATTTTGGGATGGGTTCCAGAACGTGCATTGGCAAGAACATCAGCTTGCTTGAGATATATAAGCTCGTGCCAAGCTTCTTACGGAGATTCGAGGTATGCTGACAGCAGCTTGTGGTCCCTTGACAAACGAGCTGATGATAGCTGACTCATTTGTAACAGATATACTTAGCGAACCCTGAGCAGGAGTGGTCATTGCACAACGCGTGGTTCGTGAAGCAGCACAACTTCAACGCAATGTTCAAGCCACGGATGCGATGATGTTTAGCCCTCAGGGCGGCATTCGACATGGCACGATACCATTTTCTGGTATCTTTATGATTTACGGTTCTTGCGAACGATTATTTCCGACTTCGCTTGTTGCCGGTCGATACAATGTTGTTCTATCTCATGCGCTAGTACGTAGTGATTTACTGATCCTTTGGCCCTGGCTGGAGAATGTATTGACGGATTGACGGAATGACGAAAACGACGATGGGCTGGTTTACCATGGAGACCTTGTAGCAACATTTAGAGACTCAACTCAGCATTCCATTCTATCGACATGACAGGATCCGAAGGCCGATTTCCCTCAGAGGAATGATTCTTGAAGAGTGCGCCGGCGGATGGAAGTCCTATTCTCTTGTCGAGATATACTAGTAATCAGCAACACGCTCTGAGGATTATCGACAACATGACGTTTTCTAGCCTGGAAAAAGTGTTGGTTGTCCAAAGTCGTGGTTGAATGTGGGCTAGGGTTTAAATCAGGGTTAAAGACTGAAGACTAGCACATGTAAAAAGGTAACTAAGGTAGCTGCCTTTAATCGTCACTTGCTCGCAATGTGAGGTTGTTGCTAAATCCGCCCATCTAGTTCCTCCTCACCACACCATGATCCCTTCTCGTCTCTGCGGCTCCTAAGCCTAAACCATTCCTGTTCCTCCTCATGGAATCGTCCACTATGCAGCGCCGTAACGGCGCTTCAGTGCCCAAGACGCCTGACTACTTCCCGAGTCCAGATAACAGTCTTCAGTCAACTCGTTCGCCTTTCCTGCCCACCTCTATTGAAGCTCTTCTCCTTGGTATATACCCCTCAACGCTCTTACTCGGCTCACTCTTCTCGCTCCTCGAACCCCACGCCCGCGCCGCCCCCTACAGCGCCGTCTCACAATCACACCCTTCCGCCGTCGCCCCCTCTTACTTCGCTCAAAAACGTAACATCTTCAATATCTTCTTCGTCAAGATAGGCTGGTTCTGGACGACCCTCGCCTTCGTCATGTTCCTCTTCCTGCACCCCAGCACCGGCCCCAGTGGCGGATTGGTCCTGAACCGAAAACGAGCGCAGGGGCTACTCCGATGGGCGCTCGTCACGGTTTGGTGGGCTGCTTTGACACAGTGGTTCTTTGGGCCGCCGTTGATTGATCGGGGGTTTAGATTCACAGGTGGACAGTGTGAGCTTCTTAGGACGGAGGAGGGAAGAGCTGGAATGGGGAACAAGAGAGAGTTATTTACGGCTGCCGCTTGCAAGCTTGCGGGAGGTCAGTGGAAGGGCGGGCATGACATCAGTGGCCATGTTTTTCTGTTAGTGCTAGGAAGCGCTTTCCTCTGGATGGAAATACTGCCGGTTCTGGTTGGGAGGGAGACGAGGTACGTTAAGAGAAGGGAAGGCGACTGGATTACGGCGGACCGGGAGTCGGAAGGCGAGAAGCAAGAGGAAGAGAAGGAGGCTGCAAGAGGCTTGAGTGTGCCCTTGGTGGTGACTGGCCTCTCTTGGTGGATGCTGTTGATGACCGCTGCTTATTTCCATACGTGGTTCGAGAAGGTCAGTTCGTTAATCAAATACCACGGTTAGATTGCTAACGTATGACAGTTTACGGGTCTGATCGTTGCTTTTAGCGGCATCGGCAGTGTCTACTTTCTGCCGCGTGTGGTGCCTAGTATCAGGGAAGTAATCGGTATGCCGGGCATATAGCTAGAAACAGAGGTCCTAGGTGGTCCGCCTCAAAAGAAGTCTCAATTGCCATTTGATGCTGTGTGGGCACTTTGTGAGCAGCCTCTTCATTCGATGACCCTACTCCTTCAGGATGATCACAAAGTTCAATCTGAGCCCGCCCTTTCTTTGGCACGTAATACTCATCAGGCGAAGCGCTCCACAGACAACGAGACAGGAAACAAGCAGTGGCCGCCCAGTTGTCTCCGGACGACGCTATGGGATGGTGTACCAGTACGTAGTGATCATCAAGACATTGGGTTACAGTTCTACAGCTAGCAATCAGACTGATGTGATGTATACAGGTAGCCACTCCGCATACATCATCTTAGGTCGAGTGTACACCACCTGAATATTATGTGAGCTCTATAATGATACATTGACAGTGAGGGCTAGCCTCTCTATGTGTTGCCAAGGAATCCACTTAGAGTAGCCCTTTTCGGATGTTTACTTTAAATGTTTTTTCTTATCGTCGCCAACGTCATAAGTCATCGCGATACGCACAATTCTTCCCCAGGTACTCTCTACATCTATCAACCAATCTTGGGCCTTTGGGCTTTTCACTACTATTGGCACATCACTTCGCTATATCAACATTCATTGGAGTCTCTGCACAATGGCGAAGCCTCGTCGTCGGTCATCACGCCTTCACGGCGCAACACCAGTAAGTAAAGACAGCGCCCTTTTGCAGCCACGTACGATCAATCTAGTCCGTAGCATCTGTTTCTGACATTGTGCTTCATGCGTAGGCCGATAAATCGTCCTCGGCACCCCCGGTTAACAAGCTAGCATCGCTACTCGAGCGGGATGAATCTCCCCCCGATGGTGGTCAACCAAGTATTGATACCCTGGTCTCGTCTCCGGTGGCCCCACCGAACACAGCTATTCCTACACGGTATTTCAATGGCATGTCGTCCGCAATCAAGACACCCCAGACGGCGTCGCGAGTGCACCATGGCTTGGGGGAGATGCATCCAAGCAAAGTCCACCAAAGCACCTCCAAGCCACCTGAGTGCATGACTGCGCCAGCGTCAAGAGTGTTCGGTCCAGCCATAGAGAGGGCCACACCAATTAAGTCGAGAGGCTCCTTGCCGAGCCACATGTCATCCCCTGGTTTCGACTTTAGCTTCACACGGCCAGAATCAGACCTGAGTGCTGAAGCACAAAAGATCATGGACAGCGTCCGTGAAGAGGCAGCTAGGATTAAAGCTCAATTGCAAGCTGAGCGAGATCAGCAGGATCCCAAAAAAGGAGATACGAACCAACTTCACGGCGTTGGCGGCAGGAAGATTGCTAAGCCTAAGGGAAAGTCGGGTCGCTTCAGTGATGTCCACAAGCAAGAGTTCAAGAAGATGGACTCAATTGCAAATCATGCTTCAACATGGAAGAACAAAGTACAGGGGAATGCTACTTCACTGAAGCGCAGCAATTCTAAAGCGGGTCTCGACGAGCCGCGACAGGATACTAAGCTTCCGAAATCGACATCGACAAAATCACTACGTTCAGTCATTGATACTGGTCGTCTAGAGAACACTGCTTCAGGGAAGCGCATCAAGAAAAACGCCGATGATGATACCTCTACCGCTCGTCCGGTGTCTCGAAATAGCAATCTGGACAAGGAGAGTGCACCTTCGACACCGAGGAGAACCACCGTTCCGTCCACCAACCTCCCAAGCGCCATCACGACGCCTACCAAGGCATCCCTTGCTCGCTCAGCGAGTATAAAGTCAACGAAGACCTCCATGATCCCGTCTCTTAGCCGGAGCGCGTCTACAAAGACGCTCAAGAGCGCCCCTAAATCGGAAGGCAGCAACAAGTACCTCTCATCCTTGAGCAGATTCGGCAACATGAAGTCGATCCTTTCCCGTCGCCAACCCAAATTCTCCGATAACCCGACCAAGATCGCAGCAGGCACACACCTGCCCATCCCAGACACCGCCATGGACCTCGACAAAGAGCTGCCTTCCCTCCTTGGCGCTTTCCCGTCTTCTTCAGAGCAGCGCCCTCCGACCATCAAGCGCGTCATCTTCACTCCAAACACGAAAATATCTCACCCAGACCTCGCCCTCACCCCCTCTCCTTCCAAAATCTCAATCCACGCATCAAAGGACCCGTTCTCCGAGTCCTCCGAGCTTGCAATCGACTACCCATCCCTCCTCACCTCCCCGAACGTCACCCACCGCTCCCCTTCCAAGCCCCGCGACACATCTTCCACCAACTCTCCAGGCAACTTCACGTTCACCGCCTCCCGCACCATCCACTTCGGCCCCCCCACCTCCGGCCCACCCACCGGCTCCACAATCCGCCAAGTCCGCCCCAGCGGCTTCCCGACCCCCATCTCCACCTCCTTCGGCCAGCGCGACATGCCAGCCATCGCGCACGGCATGCCGAACAAGAAGCGCAAATACGCCTCCTCAGACGACGAGACCGAGGAAGAGGGAAAGGAGAACCAGGCCCCGCCCGCGAGCGACGGAAAGGAGGGACCGAAGGCCAAGAAGGCCAAGACAAGTTCTGGGGGGGCGGCGACGAGTCCGCAGAAGAGGATGTTCAAGACGGGTGGTGGTGGGAGCCGGATCCCGAAGATGGGGAACGCGGCGCAGGGGGCGAAGGGGAAGGGGGGATTGAGTCTGAGTCGGTTGAATGTGCTGGCGAGACCGAAGGATAGGCGGTAGATGGGTTGATGTGGGACGGCGGTGTGAGGATACGATGATGATGGATACGATTGGCATTGAGCCTACGATAATGGCGTCGGAGCAAGGCGACAGGAAGAGTTACCGGGTTTCGATCTACGGTTGATGGGAAGCCATGAGGGGATGGATATGAGGGATGAATGCATGCATTTTCGATTCTTCTTGTTTTTAAAATCATGTTGTACATTCCTTCCCAGACTGGGCGCGAGAGGAAAGCCGCTTCTCGGTGGCCGAAGGATGGGAAACGGGTCAGCTGGTGTGGTCGATGTGCGGCTTGAGCTGCGATTCACGTAGCTATGTGAACACAAGTAGATATAGCGGTGCCGATGCCCCATCGTGTATTCTACTTCGTAACAGTCAATCGGTCGAGAAACTGCACACACATATGGGTTCTTCACTGTTTACTACTCGAGTGATAAATACCAAAGACGCTCAGGATATTCCTGCAGGGCCGCCATAGCCAAATGCGCCCACACTCAAAACCCCCTGCCAGATGCTGAATGCCCGCTGTATCCCTGAATGACCGAACCATCGCTACTGCCTCATCGCAGAATAAGTATGCACGCTCAAACCGCAGCAGCTAACCATACCCAACCTGCTAACCCTTCCATGCCTTCCCAAGCCCCCCGACCCTCACCCCTTCATCCTTCCCAAAAACCCCTCCAAATCATACTCCTCCCGATACAGCCCCTCATCCCACAACTCGCCAATGCCATCCAACCACCCCTTCTTCCCCCTCTCCCGCACCTCGCCCGTCACATCGACCATGTCCTCTTCCTTCCCCGGACCCACAGCGCCAGTGGAGGAGAGGTCGCTGCCGACGCCCTTTTCGACGCTGTCGGCGCCTTCGCCGAGGTTGAAGAGGTCGAGGATCTGGTCCGTTTCCATGGTGGCGAGGCCGGCGTTTTGTTGGTTTACGACGGTGGAGGCGACGTCGATTTTGAAGCGTTGGAGGCTGGGAGCGGGGGGAGGGGGTTAGTGGGGTGGGGGAAAGGAGAGAGAGAGAGAGTAGGGGGCCTTACTTCAGGATCTTTTCTTCCAAGGTGCCTCGTGTAATTAGGCGGTAGACGTTCACGACCTTCTTCTGTCCGATCCGATGCGCGCGGTCCATTGCCTGGATGTCCTTTTGGGGATTCCAGTCGTGCTCGACGAAGATGACGGTGTCCGCTCCTGTTAAGTTGAGGCCCAGTCCGCCAACAGTGGTCGTGAGAAGCAGGACATCGAAGCTAGGATCGGTATTGAATTGGTTGACGATGCCCTGCCGCTTAGTGGCTTCGACGTTGCCATCTAGTCGGAGGAACTGCACCGAAGGGAGGAGTTTGCGAAGGACGTCGTTCTGCACGATGTCGAGCATTTCTTTCATCTGACAGAAGATGAGCGCGCGGTGCTGGCTTACGGATTCGGTCGCTGTAGCGAGCTCGCCTCCACCGGAGGAGTTGACGCCTATGCCGCAGTCCTGGAGGAGATCGCGCAACGCCGTCAGCTTGGGAGCGTGTGCGACATCTCGAATGCTGGAGCCTCGGCGTGCAAGCTGGGCTTGGATGGCGGGGTACTGCTTGTGGGTTTCTTTCAGGACGAGAGAGGGGGAGTTGCAGAGTTTGCGCATGTATTGCAGGGCTTGGAAGATGTGCTGCTTAGCTTCCTTGTCGTCGCTCCCAGCGTTTTCGGCCAGTGTCTTGCGCTCTTTCTTGGCGAAGTCTTCGAAGAGAGTCTTCTGCAGATCGCTGAGATCGCAGTAGTAGTTCTGCAGGATCTTGGGCGGTAGGTCGTTCAAGACCTCTTCTTTTAGCCGGCGGAGGAGGAAGGGGAGAACTTGCTTGTGGAGAGCTTCGACAGCGAGCGCGCCAGCTTCTTGCTCTTTTGAGGAGGACTTGCCGAATCTACTTGCAGCTATTGGTTTGGCGAATCTGTCGAGGAAGACCTTTTCTGTTCCGAGAAAGCCTGGCATGAGGAAGTCAAATAGGGACCAAAGCTCCAGAACGTTATTCTGTATTGGTGTTCCTGAAAGTATCAGGCGATGATTGCTTGCAAGCCGTTTGACTGCCACGCTAGTCTTGGCCCTCGGATTCTTGATAAGATGACCCTCGTCCAGTACACAGTAATTCCAGCTGTGGGGTGACAGAATATCGACGTCGTTCCTGCAAACATCATACGAGGTGATGACTATATCCGTCGTGCCGATTTTGCTCTTGAGTCTGACCCTATCCGCGGCAGGTCCAACATAGGCCAAGCACGTCAAAAACGGCGCATATGTCGCAATCTCTTGCTGCCAATGGCCAGAAAGGGTGGGAGGACACACGATCAGAGAGGGCAGGTGTCTCGACTCCGGTGACTGGGTCTTCTCGAAATCTGCTGCCCGCATATGATGGTCGCTGGCAACTATGCACAGCGTCTGTAAAGTCTTGCCAAGACCCATGTCATCGCAGAGAATGCCGTGTAGATTGTAGCGGTTAAGGAAGGCCAGCCAGTTGACACCCTCTTGCTGGTACGATCTCAGCTCCGCCTTGATAGCGACAGGTAACTCGAAGGGCTCCACTTTACGGGAGTCTAGCATTTGGGACATGAACTCGCGTTCCCGGTCTCGGCCCTCCAATAATTGCTCTGGGAAGCCTGGCGGATCCGGTATACCTGCTTCGAGCGGTACTAGCTTTACCAACGTAGCAAACGTTGTGGTTGCCAATAGCCGGACATCGCTGTCTGAGTCACTCATCCTCCCAAGAACAGGTACTATCAGGAAGATCACGAAAGGCAAGATGCTGTCCTCCATGACTTGGATCAGGTGGTAGATGAGTTCTACACAGCCTTGGCGACTAGCGACGTCGATCGATCCGCTAAGAGGGAGAATACTTTCAACAAGAGTCGTCATGCCCTTGATTCTGAGCACACTGCATATCGTAGCGAAGCATTTCGCGGCAGCGTAGCGGAAAATTGAGAGTTTGCAGCGAAGAGCAACGATAAAAACAGGCATCAGGTCAATAATCCAATCATGGAGACTGCTGTGTATATTAGGTGCAAGAGCCCGCAGTATGGAAAACCCGTCGACCACATCTTGGCCGAGCTTGCTGTCTTCGTCACTCATCGAAGCTGGTACATTGTTGTCAAATGCTAGGCGTAACGAGTCTTCGACCTGGCTCCTCAAGATCGGCGCTTTAGCGAACAAGTCCGGACCAAATTTCAGGGCAAGTTGGTCAAGTGCCTCTCTCGCACCTCGCCTCGTTATTCTTGCGGCTTTTGCGTCCATTTCATAAGCGGCTGTGTTGGCATAGTCTTTCCGATCTTCCTCTTTACGAAGTGATAAGATGGAGGTGTGTAAAGAGGCATTTGGACCATACTCCGGTGTCTCCGAAGTATCCATGCAATAGAATTTCATCAGGTTCGTGATGACCTTATCAGCAGGCCCTCGCTTTTCAGCGTTAGCGTAATGTTGTATTAAAGATGCAACGGAGACTGCCGATCGCTTTTGCAGATCTAGGTTCTCTTCGGTTTTGACACTATCCATCAATCCTTTGATCAAGGCGCTTGGCTTCTTGGGTATCTCTTCAAACGCAATAATTGCGCCGGAGGCCGCAGCTTTGATACGAATGTCGCGTTCAGCTTTGACTCGTTTCCATTCCTCAATGGCGGTAATGCCATTCTTGCGTGCGTCGTCTAGATGCTTGGTTGATGTGATACGTTGCGCGGGCGTCAATGACCTCTTCAAACGGTCGAACTCGGGGCCAACAATACTTTCTGCATTTGATATCGAGAATGCTGAGGGTCCGGCCCCAACATCACCCTGCACAATCACCGCGATCGACGGGAGTTTTGAGTGCGGGACGTGGGCATGATCACGGAAAGCATGGAGTAAGGAGTGGCATTGCGACCGTACAATTCGAAGGTAAGGTAGGAGGTCTTGGTAGTTCTTCGGTCTTTCATCCTCAAGCACTGTTCGTAAGTGAGCGATGGAGCGATCGGTAGATGCAGGCTTCGTTGACGTCCACGTCCTCCGAGCGAATTCTTCAAGTACGATGGCGGCCACCATTGGCGTCGCAGAGTATGGAGAGCTTAACGCCAATGCAACCTCTTCAATGCTGCTATCTCTTAACGAAGGTGGACCACATTTGCCGAGAGCATCGGCGAAAGCTCTGGCCGCAAAAATCCTTGACCTGATCAAGGTGTCCATTCCCACAAGGTCTACGTCTCCTTGTATCATTGGCGCATCGACATTATGAGTCGAAGACGGTGGCTCTGGAGGAACCTCTTTTCGATCTGATCGTCGTCTTCGCTTTGGCGGTGGCTCTCCGTGAGGACCTGGAGAAGGCCTGGTAGACGGAACGGTAGATGGAGCGGACATATGACCCGAGGGTCTCATGAAGAGCGACATATCCATCGGTATTGGGTTCCGGGAAGTTCCAATCGGCTGCGTCGTCAAGTGGAAGAAATCTTGTGAGATCGAGGAAAATTGTGAATGCGGATCACTACTTGTTCCCTTGAAGAAAACCAAGGAAAGCTCGTGCCATACATCGAGCGACCAGTACAGCGTTTGGTCATTTCGCTCGACAAGAAGATTCTGGAAGACGAGACGGAGGACCCTGGTATCAACCCAACCTTTGGTACTCTCGTCACTTATATCCAAGAACGTTTGCAGCGCCCGGAGGACAGCGGAGCGAACAGTCGTGATGGTATGCCGTAGAAAAGGGTACAATCTTGGGACCAGCTGTGTGAAGGAGTGCTCTGGATCTTTTGCGGCATTGGACTGCATCGCAACAAGAGCTTCTGGAAAGCTACAAAGTTTGGCAAGGAGATCCATAATCGATCCAGTACTTGCACTCAAGTCGTCTCGCAGATCGGCCAGACAGTCCCACACAATGTTCATCAGCTCATCCAACGACGCCGGGCGCAGAGCTACAAACTCTTTTGCGATGGGTGTGAGGGTGGCGGCGCTGACTGCACGAACATCGTCATCGGGATCTCCAAGGCCTGTCATGACCGCTTCGACGACACCATCCACCAGACTGTCGTTCTTGATAAGCAGATCGCTACGGAGAGCGACAAGGTACTTGAGCCCAGTCATACCACCGTGGCATACCTGCCATATACGTTCCGAAAGCTTGGTGTCATTCTGCATCACCATACGATATAGCACACGAAATGTCGAGTGTACCAGTGGGGCAGCCATATGTGATATGAGGGCACCGAGAGTCTGGCCGACTGTCTCGCGGATTGGCGCCACCACGGTGTCAGAGGTGTAATCGCCGAATCGATCAAGCATGGAGACACAGCAAAGGCGGCAAGCTAAGTCGTCGAGCCATCGGTTGTTGAGCTCGTCGTTGATGGCTCGATTCTTGCCCAGCTCTCGGCCAGCACCAGAGCCATGCACGCGGATGACTTCGCGCAAGCCCATGGCCGCTCCATGGCGGATCTCCCAATTTGGATCGAAGAGGTCAACTTTGAGGAAGTCGCATAGTAGCTCATACGGCCATGCCAGACCCTCATCCTCAATCTCAACCTGAATCAAGGGCTTTTCTTGGCCAACCGGGCCTTTGAAATCAGTGACGATCTTGGTATCTTCGTCAATGTTCTCACGAGCTAAAGAAAAGACGTCGAGTTTACCATCTTGCTCGGGCTCTGACTTAACAGTTGTCTTTACAGCGCTTGGCTCTGGTTTAGCTGGTGTGGTTGACACATCCGTACTTTGCCTTCGGACTGATAGGTCGACTACATGGACTTTGTGCGCCTGCGACTTGGCATTGAGCTTATTCTTGCGCTTGAGCTGGTTGAGCTGACGCTTGCTTAAAGCGGATTCTTCAGTCGGTGTTTGGGAGAACGACGCGCGGGGACTCAGCGCAGTAAATGGCGACGGAGATTGCACGGTATTCTGTCCAGAAAGAGCGCTCGCAGAAGTGTCCACTCGTGGCAAAGAAGGCGTAATACCAGCAGTGACGATAGCATCCTCGATGCTCTTCTCCTCAACATGCTCTCCATCAAGGCCCAGTCTTGCACGAAGGTTTCGTTTCTGCAGCACCAACCGGTCTCCCGGGTCCAAGCTTGCTAGTGCATATTCGTTTCCTTTAGAACCACTCCCGAGCAGTTTCTTCCCGTGAGTCAGGATGGCTGCAATATCGAGGCTATCCAGCCGAAGGAAGTCTGCCGAGGAAAGGGCATCAGGTGCTCCGTTCTGTCCGCCTGATCCGCCTGGATCTGGCTTGACTTCGCGGTCATCGCCCTCGTTAGGATCAAATTTGGCGGCATTCTCGACTACAGCGCCTATGGCCTTGGCGGCAGCGGACCGAGTCTCCCAAGATCTCGACGTCAAGAAAGGGATGACTTTGTTGAGGAGATGGAATAGATCGTCAGGATGCTGCTTCTGTATATCTCCCAGCTGCTGGGCTGCGGTGTTCCTGATTAGTGGGGTGCTCCCAGTCTCCAATAGCCTGTCATCCTTGCATCAGTAGGGCGCCGGATGGAGAGGTCGAGGAAGCATGGGGCGCTTACTTGACTAAGCGATCAAGCCTGGCACGTGACTGTCAGCTTATTTTAGGCTTTCTACGGATCCAATCATCAGCAGCGGGTCTCACCTTGAAGTCATTTCTCCCAATGATCCTTCGTCAGTCTGTGGATTTCGACCATCCTTCACCCAAGTTGCGGTTTGATGTCTTCATGACCGGACATGTGAGCCAGGGCGCTCTCTATATGAAGGCGAGCGACAAGTGACCACAGGCTACGGTGAAGGTAGACGTGTTGCTCGTGAGCTGTACCCTTATGGTCATGACCAGGCCTGATTCATCAATCTGTCAATGGGAGGATGATGCTAGAGTGGCACCAGTGAGGCTGGGCATGCATTGGTGCACGTTTGTATTGGGGACTGAGACTTGGGAGGCCTCCAAGAATGCGAGGGTCAACGCGGGTTTCAAGGGGGCTTATATAACTGAAAGTACCCGATAGCCCCCTTCGCCATGATTGGATCGCTTGTTTCGGCCAAGACAACACCAGCCATTTTGGGATCTTGGGTGGCTCCGCCTTCCTTCCATTTGCATCCTCATGTCCCGTCGTCAACAAGGCTTCCACATAATGGAAGTAGTGATGTCGTCCAAAGAGAGAGCGAGCAAACTTCAAGTCATATGCATGATCTTGATATCACGGGCTGTCCAGCTTCTACAGCTCATCCACATGTAGCTTGGAGGAGCTGCGGATGTCTACATGTACTTGGAAGTAGTAACACGACTCTGGATCGACTGTTGATGGCCAATTCACTGCTCATCCTCTTTTCAGGAGGTCATCAGCGGCTTCACCGAATCTGCAAGATGGGTACAGATGCTGTTCGAGTAGTGCCTTTCGGGTAGTTGCATGGGACTGGCAACGATGATGCTAAGGATTGCCATTCCACCCGTTTGCGGCAGTCCGTAGGTCTTTTCAGCCAGATGGAGAACTCTAGCACTGAGCCTGTTGATCCACTGCTTCACGGGCGGTCCAGAGGTACTGAGCGTAGATGACATGTCTTGATGATCAAGTTCATTGTGCCTGCTGATGGACTCGGAGTGATTGAATAATGAGTTGACGTGGCTCCCCGTGAATTAAGTACTAATTGCTTCGTCGAAAGCAACGCCGTTAGGAAAATTGTTCGGCACCATGTTAATAATTATGGAATCATGATAACATATGCAAAACATCATCCGAGAGCTACGAAGTACATTCAGACATCCCGGATCCGCAGACCTGCCGGAGTCCCTCTATCTATTTCTGTTTCTACCATCTCCAGACCAGCGAGACTGGGGTATTTCTTACTAAAACTCTTCTCCCATTGATCGGCTTCCGCTGCCGTAAGGTCCTTCGGAGGCTGCGGCAGCGCTTTGCTGGCAAGGCTCGCAGGTTTGAGGGGTGACGAAGGCCGCTGCTCTTCTCGGGCGCCGGTGCGCAACGCCTGCGGCTTTGGCGGAGCGCTAGGACGCGATGGTGGACGATCTGCTGGCGGAGCAATTGCATTCGTTATTCGAGGATCAGCAGCAAGGCCCTTCGGACCCGTTAGCGGATTCCCAACCGCTTGCGAGCTCCTTAGGTTTGATGGCGGTACTCTGGGTGATTTCCGATGCTCGACTTGGGGTAGAGGACCGGGTTGGGGGTTCTCAGGCTGCTGACGGGAAGGCGACTGCGTGAATGGGCCATAACCCTCCGCTTTCTTCGTTGGCGAAGCTCTACCGGACTCGTCCAGCAATGATCTGACCTTGTTTTGTATGGAGGTAGCTCGACTGTTTGCTTCGCCATTTGGTCGCCCTCTAGATCCTGTCCCTCCCCGTGCGAGTCCTTGACGATACGCGGCAGCACCATCAGCAACGCGCTTTTCTTCTTGTGACAGACGTCGCCGCTCGAGCTCACGGCGGACTTCCGGGGGAACCTCAGCCTCTTCAAGAACATTTCCGTCATCGCTCCGGCCATCGGTTGCTTCGGATCCAGCTATGGGAGTTAATTCTCCCAATCCGCGGTGGGGGGATGGGCTTGGAGATCTGGCCACACTGCCGCTTGTGGTGGTCTCGAACCGGCGAAACGCCTCCCCAAAACGACCAGACAGGAGATTTTTCGTACTGGACAGCGATATCGAAGGCATACTCGCTCGTTTAACGTGCTTAGAACCACTGCTTGACCGCTGGTGTTTCCTTCGTGAGGGATCTTCCTCCTCCATTGCCCTCAGGAAGTCTACATTGGAGTCAATCTTCCTAGCCTCTTCATTACCAGCATCGTCTGTGATGGCAGTTGACGATCGATCAGTGAGGCGGAAGCGCTCGGGATGTTCATTCGCAGGACTGGGCTGGGCTGACCGGTCTGGGCTGGGACGCAACCCCGTTCTTGACCCGAGATGATCGCTTACTGGTCTTGTTCGGTAAGTCGCTGACTTAGATCGGTTGATGCTATTTTCTAGAGCTAGCTTTGAGGGTCTCTGCCCTTCTAGAGAAGGGCGCGATGAAGCTGGTGATCTTTGAATGTCAACGGGAATTACTTGTGATTTGGGTCGATGATCGAGGAGCCCGGGTTGTTTGGGAGGCGCAGCCCCTGCTCGTATAGTTGCAGCAGCAGCCAAGGATGCATCGGATGGTTGTGGCTGACTCGACGATCTATGCACGGGTGACTGGGGGAATTTGAAGATAGGACGGGAGGTATCGTTGGAGTCTTGAGCCGATGTTTCTGAAGGAGAGGGTGATGTCATCGTACCAATAGAGACCATCATTGGCTTCTGTGAAACGCTTGGTAGTGTTTCGACTTTTGGAGGAGGCTTAGTGCCCGGATAGACACCTTTGTCCTTAGATGCCCTTGAAGGAAATTGGTCTTCAGGCGGAGTGCGGATTGGGATTTCTCTGGCTGGTGGCGCAATTTGGGCGAAGGCTTCATCTGCAAGTGCGTTGGCGACTCTTTGGTTAATATCCTGCGAGGGCTTTGGCGATGATGTGACCTGAGGATCGAAAGCAAATTTGCTTCCCGAGTCGTGGAGTAGCGAGAATTGATCTAGGGGTGGAAACCTGCTTGAGACTTCATCAAAGGCAGCATGATCGCCCGATGCCTGCTGCGCTGCATCTAGGGCGCCAAATGGATCGCCAGTTACAGCTCTCAATGGAGATGGACTGGGTTTCGTCGTTCGCGCATTGGGCTCGTTCTTGGTAGGTCGCCCCCGCCGCATCGGAACAATGTCTGGTATTACCACCCTCTCTTCTACCACAGATGCTTTGTGAGCTCCAGCCACAGGTGATGAGGAAATGCTGGGCTCAGGATTTGGCAGGTGTTGATTTCGTCGAGTCTCCGATTGTGTTCGCCCGGTATAGATCTCCAAAATTAGCAAATCATAACGTAGATATTATTGCACCAGGACTCACGTCCTTGATCGGTACATCAGTCCCACGCATTGCGCATACTTCCCGCATGAATTGATAGATGTTCGGGCGAGCTTTTGGATCCTCGCGTAGCATTGATGCTATCCGCAGTTTAACAAGGAAAGCTAGATATTACGGATGTCTCTCACCAATAAGTTTTTTGAGTCTATCTGTGAAAGAGGGATAGCCAGGATATTTGAAACTTGCATTCAATATAGCCATTTGCCCCTGTTCCTCAAAGGGCGTCGTGTAGTAGCAAAGTTTGTATAGCAAAACCCCTAAGGCCCAGATATCGCTCTTCTCATCTATCGGCTGTTTCCGGTAGACGTCGATCATTTCGGGGCTCCGGTATTGCAGCGTTGTGTTTTTTTGTACATCGTCTTCGATGAGTCTACCCTCTTGAGTGTTGGTTGCAGCTGGTCGAGGCGGAGCTGTCGAGCCGAAGTCGCAGAGTTTATAAAGTTTTGATGATCCAGACAACGTTATCAAAACGTTCTCGACCTTGAGATCTCTATGTAGCAGCGGAGGCTTAAGGTAATGCATATCGGAAACACCTCGCGCAACGTCGGAAACTATCTTCAATATTTCTGGTTCGGTGAGCCGATTCTGGAGTCGAGTGTTCATAAAGTCAATTAGTCCCCCTCCATTGCAGTATTCCATCAGCAGGAAGACCTCGAAACCTCCACCTTTCAATTGCGAAGCGTGAGAGTCAATATAGGTAACAATGTGCCGACGACCCTTCAACTTCTGCATTGTCTCGACCTCCGTCCTCATACTTGCAAGGTGCTCCTTGTCGGGAACCGCAACACGCTTGAGTACCGCTGTTTCTTTACCATCCACAGGTTTTGGCAGCCGCACAGTATATACATGAGCGAAGCCGCCTTCTGAGAGGTATTTCTCGATTACCACACGGTGACTGCCAACCTGAACCTTGGTATTGCGGGCGAACGTGCCAGATGGCGCTGCAGGTGCGCCCAGAGTGACTGCGGCTGGGCCATCGTAGACCGGCTGTCGAGGAAGGGCAGCGAAGCCGGGACCGAATGCTGTAGACATGGGCGCGGCGTTATGTGCTGAAATAGCACCAAGTCGGTCCCTACCGCGGTATCATAGGGTGATTGAAGCCTGCTCAAAGCCTACTAGTACATAGACAGAAGTATTTGGACGCCAAAAGGCCACATGTCGAGCAATTGGTAAATTCAGGCAGCTATGCGGCCCATACCCAACGACATCCAGTAAACTCCAGGAAGATCGCCATGGCTTGGCATGGCCGGCGAAATCTCGGCAGCGGCCCGACACCGCCGCCGCAAGCTTCAAAGCCAGCAGTCAGGAGCCGTTTGGTCCTCGGATAAGACGAAGCTCTTGTAGAGTGTTGTAGGGATTTCGTTCATCATAGTCTTTTGGCTACATGTGACCTGGGATAATGGAGTATGTCAGGTGTCTGCGATCGCTGTTGTTTGATTCCTCCACTTCGTTCTCTATCTGAGTATGGCTCCAATAACCCTGGAGCACGTTGATGGTGAGCCGATCTCTACTCGCAATCCCGGGGCCAATTTTCCATACTGACTCCATCAAGAGCGCATCAAAGACGTGATACAGGATCTTTATGAGATCCAGAATAACCTGCTCAACTATCCAAGACCGGAAACCCAGCAAGTACTAGTGCGCAACGTGTATGTCGAAATTCTCGAGGCTTCATCCGTCGATGCTTATTGTCTTTCGCAGCAAACAACTGAACGAGTCTCTATCAGAGCTTACAAAGTCCTCCTCTGCCATTCCCACGCAAATCCCGCCGGAAATCATTGAGTATGTCGATCAAGGTCGAAATCCAGACATCTACACCAGAGAATTCGTTGAGCTCGTCCAGAGCTCAAATCAAGAATTGAAGGGTAAATGTGAGGCGTTTGTCAGCTTTAGAGACATATTTGGCGAACAGTTAGTCAAAGCAATGCCGGAGCTCAAGGATGACGTTGCTCGCATCTTGGCCGGAGGTCCTGTGGAGGAAAAGAAAGATAATGGTGAAATTTGAGCAACCACCCGATAACTCATCGGTTCGACTTTCCTGAAGCTCTCTGGTGCGTCGAACGACAGACCTCGCCACGCGTGACTGATCTATCTCCTAATCATCGAGCTGTCATTGCACCACAGTTGAGCCCTTGGGTTGAGGATATCAGGGCTGCGCTGTCAATCTCGGTGACATTGATGTCACATTTCAACGACTTCAACAGCTTGAGAAAGCCCAGTTCCGACAATCCATTCAAGCGTGGCGCACTATCACACTATTGCGCAGCCCACTCCAGCACTAGGAATGCAGGCTTCCGTACATTACCCCCAGTCGCCTTCCGTATAGAAGGAATCACTAGTCTTGGAAAGACCGAATCAAGCACCTGATTGTGGCAGGCTAGGTAGACGTCCTCTTGGCTGCTTCCAAGCTATCATGTGCTGCTATGGCCCATGGATCCCTCTCCTACTACTTTCCACAAACCGTAGACAGCTCATCATCTGCAATATGTACAGTGATATCAGTGCTTTAGGGATTGATACAAAGCCTCCTGTCTATGGACGGAGTACAATTCATGGCAACATAGTTTAGCCTACGAAAGGCAGCAAGATTCATTAAACAGAGACACGAAATGTCTATCAATCGTTTCTGAAATTGCTGTATCGTGCAAAGGAATGTGAAGTTCGCTCCTAAGTGGGATTCTTTTCAACACTTCTGCGCGCCTCACTAAGCAAAACCGTGTGCTTATCATTCTCAATCCCACGCACGTTGGCCTATACACGCCCAGGCGGTAGTCGCTGGTATCGCATTGCTTTAATGTAGTGATTAGGTTGACACTGACAATCATGGTAGCAAATGTGTGACAAAAGACCTTCACTTTACATCCACGCTTCGTGCACTAGCAACAGTCAGCGTTGAAACAGACCTGCGTGCACTACCACCATGCCGACATACAGAAGCATTACAACATCCATTATCTCGCAACATGGCATCTTCACTCTGCCAGAGTACCCACCACCAGCAGTTCCGAACGATCCCTTTTCCACTCTACCAACGTTATGCGACCAAGAGCGCGGGCTGGTATCCGTCTATATTCCCAGTTATCCATCTTCTCAGTTCTGGATTCGTTACAGCATCGCTCCTCCCTACCCACCGAGGGCACTTTACTATTTCAAGCTCTTTCTGAAGGGAATATGTGTACTGAGCTGGGGCTGTAGCGAGGAAGATGGCTACGAGGGCAGGACTATGTTTGGCCTCTATGCCTCAGGAGACTGCTGGATGGGAGAGACCGGCGTTGAGCGAAGAATCTTGTGCTTTGGGCGAGGAGCGAAGCCGGGCGAGAACACCGCAGCAGATCAAGATGATATGATGGAGATTAAGATCTACCGAGCCAAAGGCAGAATGAGAATCAAAGCCAGAGTCGACAAAATCCAGGACGCTATGAGAGGGGCGGAGAGCGTGAAGGGCCCAATACCTAATGCACCTAGAAGCATCAGGCAAGCAAATGGCTCTCCTGCAATGTAATACAACTATCAAAACTGACAATTACTAAAGTCTGATCAGCGCGGGTTTCTTGACACGAAGAGATCCTCAAAGGTTCTACAAATATGCCCTCCTCGACCCTCTGGATAAGCCGTTTGCTACATTCCACTACTATATCCGCACGTGGCGTGAGTGTTCCCTCTATGCCTCGCTTCAATAATGCACTGTCTTATTCGGAAATCACAGGTCAACTTGGAGCAATGGGCCTCATCCCACCTGCTAAAGAGACAAAAGTAGTCCTGCCTCAGGTGTCGGTCCAACGCCCAGGTTCTCCGGCTGGGAGCCACCAAACCGCATCGTCCAACCAAACCTTATCATCTTCGTCCTCGTCATCAAATACGCGAGAACACACCATCATCCCCCGCCCCCCAATTTCTTCCATCTCTCCTCCCAAATGGGCCATATTTGCGCCTAAGCTTACCAGGTCTCCTTCCGTAGAATTTTCGCCAAAGAAAGGCTATAAGGATAGGCAACCTAAAGCCAAGCAACGGACTCACCAAAGAGCCGTCGCCGCGCCATCACTGATTTCACTCTCACCACCACATAATAGGACAGTAACACAAGCCAAATTTGCCTCTCTGGTGCGTCGAGCAAGGACCCCTAGCCCCACGAAGCGAGGATCCGTCTCTAAAATTCCCGTGCCCAGCCCTCGGAAGCAATATTCGAGCGGTCGGACTCCCACGCCGAGTCCACCTAAGTGTAGAGCTACACGGATCCCCACACCAAGCCCTTCGAAGCAGGATCGTATACTTGGGCGATCATTGACGCCACCGGCCGGACCTGTCAGTAGTACTGCATATACCGCCTCGGAGTCACAGCTTCCTCGAGCAGGAAGCATGAATTTGCTCATGACTGCAGTCAACAGTGCCATCAATCGACGTAGGAGGATCATGGTCGATGGTACGCCTGAGCATCCGGCGTACGCTGTACCATATAGCCCTGAAAAGCCTACGAAAGCGGAAGTTGAGGATCCTGGGAAATCTGAGAGTGAGAATCCAGCTGAGGGACTCGATGATACGTCGAGTGGCGATACTGGAACAGCCGCCGACGAGATCGAGCTATTCAAAGCTCTTGAGGAGTCACCGGAAGACGATAACCATGCTGCCATCATAGCTGAGGCATCGAAACTGCAGAAGACAAGCGAAGAGGCTGCGAACGAGGAATGCACTATGGACGCCAGGGCACCCGGTATCCGAAGCGTTAGCGACAGCTCTTCTACCAAAAGAAGACGCTGGGCCATGTGGGGAGGGTCGAACCAGAATTAAACTACGGTGCAGGTAATTGAAGCTACAAGCGCAGATTGCGATAGCCCACAAGGTGCCAGTAGTACAAGATTGAGGGGAGGGGAGGCCAGAGAACCAAGACTTTGGGAGCAATTGTAGGCTTGACGAACAAGGGAAGATATGGCAAGTCTTGCCAAGGAAATGTTGAGTAATGGCTGCTATGGCTTCGTAGCTTTTCAGGGGCTGATATTGCGGGAAGTGATGCCTTAGGTCGTGTCAATGTTGAACACTAGACACGATCATAACACAATGTGCTCTTGATCTCGTCAAATTGACTTAGATTCTCCGCTTCGCGCGTCTACCTCATCAACTGAAAAATTTGACCTCCTTGAATTTGTTTTGTGTGAAAGCACACACCCTAGTCGGCGCCGCGAGCGAGATCACACTTAAGTCATGGCTTTGATGCCTTCGGGAAAGACAAGTGGTATCAGTTCTCATGATCCAACGCGCCGGCGCAGATATCTGCTTTAGCGAGTCCTTTCTCTTGTTGACCCCTGGGTCTTCCCACTTCGTTACAATCACCCCTTTGACCACATGCCTCAACGCACTGGGTAGCCACCATTTGATTAGCCCCGTCACCATTGCATTGACAAGTCTCGCAGGGCGATGTGCCCTGAGCGGCCAAGTCCCTGCAACGGAAACACTGTCGGCATATCTGATCGATTTACGCAGGTCATCTACCAACTGAATCGCCAGGCCGACCTCCCAATGAATCTCCGGATTTGCCTAGAGCAAAGAGCAAAACAGGCCTTGCCTAGACACATGAAGGCAACTGCCAGGACCACCTCCAACGGAACTCTTCTTGCCTTCTCCTGCCACCCACAGCGCCACCCCATAAAAGCTGGATGATAGCGCCAGGAGCTAAAGGAATCGCCTGACAGCGATACCGTGAAGCAGCACAATGGACTTCGCACACATGCAAGTGAGAGCGAAACGAGACGGCGAGGGTAAAGGAGCAGTGGGTATCCGAGGCGGAAAAGAGACAGGTGGTGCTGAAGAAAATTGTATGGGTTGGTAGTGTTGGGGGAGGAGGAGATGAGCAGGATGTAGACAGATTTTGAGAAGGGGAAGGCTTTACTGGGGGGGAGGGTGGAGGAGCTGGCGGACTTAAGGAGGAGGGTGGGGAAGTGGGGTGGGGAGAAGCTACGGCTGGGGCGTAGGCAAGCGGAAAAGGAAAGAGAAAAGGCGGAGAGGGCAAATTTGGAGGATGCAGAAGCAGGAAAGTGAAGACGACGAGCAGATGGGCATGGAGTGTGATTGGAGCAGGCAGAATTCATACGCTGGCATTGTGCTCTGTTCAGGGGTCAATGGACCCAACGCACCCCTTGCGGTCGTAAGAACCGGTGCACTCGTTTCTCTGGCACACTTCGAAAAAAGGATCGAGGGGATAGCGATAATCTAGTTGATCATTGAGTAGCCATTAGCTTAAAAGCGGTAGAACAGTACACTTAGCCTTTCAGTGAGGCGGTTGAGTACCCCGTCAAGGGCAAAGCTCGAAAGATGAATTGCATACTAGTTGAACTGGCTCAATGGCCTAAAACAAGAAGTACACCATGTCGGCCATTTCCAATTACTTTTTTGAGCCTGTATCCAGGAGGCGACCCGTAAGTAGAAAGCGGAATTTTTGATAGGTTTGTCTCTTTGGCTACGGGTGTTCACTGGGTGTTCTGTCCTTCGACAATCCGCCAATTCGTTTCTCATGAATGCCACGATTAATGAATGCATCTTCTCTTGCCGGCGCGCGGAGCTGTATCCCTGCTGTGTATGTGATAGGAATTGGATCAACTCTTTGGACGTCATCACTGGTCCTTGATGGCCACAGCACCCAATGTCGAGTGGTGACTCAGTTCTGTGAGAACCTCGGTAAATAATGCTCAACACTTTGCGAGCAGATGTTGTTTGCGTTGATACCCGCACTCCTCTGTCTTTCTTGTACGGAATCTCAAAAGCAAATTGTACATGTGTGTAACAAGTAGTCATGGAACCCTACAATCCAAAAGTTGCCGTTCATGTCGCGATGGATGCCGCAATGAGAGATCCGGAAACAATTCAAGCCTTGAAAGAGTTAAAAGCCAAGAAGAGGGAGAGGGGTCGCGCTAAGAGAGCTCGTCGAAGTGCACGAAAACGTGCTGCGGCAGATTGTAAGCATTCTCAAGCCTCTAGAGCACTCGCGAAGCTCGGCAGCTGACTCCATTTATCTAGCTCAGCCCACTCATTCGAGCAACGACATGAACAGCGATGATATTGGCCGAGTATTCTCAAAGACCAAGAAGAGGCAGTCAAGGTACTTCTTTTGGTCTAGAAACGTGAAAAAATACCAACAGGGCTATAGCGTAGCTGACTTAGCTTAGAGTTGAGAAGAAGCCGCGGGCTCGGAAGACAAGGAATACTGTAACCGATGATCTTGCTGAATTACTGGCAACGACCTCGTTCGCCACGGAAGGCACGCCAGGTCGACAAGGGATCGCTGCCCGTGGGTGGATGCGGAGGATAGATAGGAAGCTGGTTCATGAGAAGAGGACGCATGCGAAGCGAGAGGAACATTCTGAGAAGCGACTACATCTAGAAAATTCACAGCAGACCATAGTCGACGGTCGGAATGCTTCGGATGCAGATCTTGAGAATCGGGAGTTGATGATTTGCGACGAGCTGTGAGAATACGGCAAATCCATTGCCGCAGCCGTCTGGCCAAAAGAATCTGTGGGAGTGTCATCTCTGTACCATTACTGTAACAGAGATACGAACGTGAAGGGGTACCTGGCGAACTCGGACCAAACACCTCGTGATGCAAGAGAAGCTTCCGCTCCAAGACTGATACGCCGATCGTTGAGCCCATGACTTTCTTCATCCTTTAGCATTCTCCTCTTTGTCCTACGGCAACTCTGCCGGCTTTTAGGTCCCTTTGCGGAGCCGCTGGCCGACCAGGTTCTACCATAGCGGAGAGAAAGGAAGGGATTATTCAAGGTAACAAAAGATAGGATTTTTGGTTGGACGATCAAAATTAATGCAGACCCGATGTTCTGGCCGCTCTAGCAGCATCTTCGTTCGAATGATCGGCTAACGTCAGCTTACAAAATGACTCCATGGACTGGTTATGCTGCATGCCCGTCATCGCCTTCGCTTACTATATCATACACTCTCTGACCTGGCTCATCTCACCTGCCGCTACGCGCTAAGCACATATGAAAGAGAATCAGGTATGCTATAACAATGTGTAGAGGGAGACTGCCATGTGCATGCATTGGATGATATGTTCAGCACGACGGTTGGTGTCTGCCATAGTCTCCTACCATATGCAGCCCAATGCGAGGCTGCATCGGACATGCACGGTCTCGGTAGCCGACCCAATTGCAATGTGCTCTCTCCCTTCACAATTTATATTGGCGCAGCTCATAGGGATGCAGTCAGCTTTTGAATAATATGGCTTGACCCGGAATTTTGCAGATATATATAGACGATTCATGGATTCAATCCTTCTTGTCGTGATCCTTGGCCGCAGAAAGAGACCCCTCGATATTAGTTCCATTGAAGAATCATGTGGAATTGGCAATTTGCCCTCCTACTTTTCCTCGTGGTTCCTGGGACCAATTCGGTCACTGTCGCCGATTTCCCGCACTGCGCTGTAAGCTCCTCAACCAGGGACTTGTTCCTAAGCTCTTCCAAACTCACGCTTTCTCCTAGCAAGGATGCATTAGACACTCTGCAGCTCAAACAGGAGGTAGTCCTACCGATCTGAGCTTTGTCTGCAAATCATCAGACTTTTGGAACTCTGCAGAAGCGTGCGAGTTCCGGAAGTGCAGTTCATCCGACCTGCTCCGTAAGAATTTAATGTCCTCGTCTTTATAACCGCAGACTGATCATGGACATGCATACAGGAATCTTCACACTTGCGATCCAGCTTTGCGAACCTGTTGGGGGCACCATCCATATTGGCCTGTTCAATCTCTCAGCCTGCGCTGTGAGGCCTCAGCCTCTAATTGGTAGCTCTGCAATAATCTTGCTGATTGAATGTAGCAACCCGGTCTTGCAATCGCTACTACTGAAAGCGCCTGCCTCAGTACCAATTGGACCTGCATTTGCACCAGCCCAGCCTATACTATCGGCGCCGCCGAATACAAAGAGCAACACTGCAACTTGACGGATCGACAGGGTAAGCTGAGAGACTTTGGCCGAATTCTGAAAAGTCCAGGGGCACGCGATTGAGCGAGCACCCCAGCTCGATCTACTTGCTGCTGACGCAGCTCCAGCTATCTTTAATTTTACCAGCGCTGCTTGTTCTGCTGTTGGCGTTCAACTCGTACCAGCCGCCTCGAACTCCTCGAGTACGACGTCGCTCGTTGCAAGCTCGAAGCCAAGCGCGTACAAAATTCTGGATAGTGCTGTAAGCGTTCACCATGTGTTTCGAGAAAAGGCCTCTATAGATTGACATATCATCCAGTAATTTTGTATCGATGTAGCATCGATCCAGGGCAGCAGTTGACCTTCGGATGAGAGTGTTTCTAATTAATCCGGCCTTTGGCGGAGGTGTTCTTGCTTTGGGTTCCAAACGACCGATCGGTTCCGTACTTGTACTCAGTGGCGACGCACGCGAGAACAAGAATGTAAGGTATAACTTGGAAGATTCATCGAGTCTTCGATTACCGTACAGTAGGGCAAGATGTCAGACCTGGTTTTAATATCATGCCACCGGTAACATTGGGCTCACCACTACTACTGTGTTCGTACCGCTTAGCTTACCGAAAATATAGGTGTAAGCGCAACAACCGCATACTTTATATCTTGTCGTTAAGCTTGGACTGCATGGACCATCAATTCAGTTCAAAGGTGTGCACCTGCTTCGGCGGTCCCGTGCTCTTCTTTCGCGGTGCCGCTACCTCACGGATACCAAAGCAAGATTTCTGGAAGGCACTAGTCTCAAGACCCCTGCAGCGGCCAAACGTGGGGGCTGCCGTCCGATGCACCCCGCAATCCTGGGGCAACGAGATCGCGCCGTCAGCAACCCTTTGTTCTACTTCATAAAGTACGGATCTACTCAAACCATTTAATTTTTGGATACAGTCTTCTCCATCATGCTTTGGTTACTGTCAGCAGTTGCCGCTGGCTCGGCGCTGTTGAGTTCGCCAGCTGAAGCCTCCATGCTCACCCCTCCTGTGCTGCCACTCGTCGTCCGCAATCCCTACCTTAGTACTTGGCTCGACGATGCTCGAGGAGATCCATGGAACAGATGGCCAATGTTTTGGACCGGAGAGTCCGTACGTGCTCTCCCCCTAGCCCTGCCATGCGCCAGCAAAGCAATGTGAAGACACACGCTCAGGCTGACCTCAATCCGTTGTATAGCAAGGTCTTTCTATCATGGCTGCAGTACCAGGCACCAGAAACGTCTATCCCCTCCTTGGTCGGCCTCAGGATTCTTTGGCGCTGGGTGGCTCGCATGATGGGTATGGTTCAATCAGATTCCAAGATTGTACTTGGATGCGCTTGGCTAAATCTTCACAGATACAATGTTTCGTTTGCTACCTATCTTGGAGCGAGCTTCGATGCATCGACTACCAACCTGACATACCACATCCCCAATCCTTTATCGATAGAGCAGGTCACTCCACCGCTTGAGCTGGTGCTTTCGTTCCTTTCTCCAATCACGCCCACATCAACAATGCGACAATCCATACCAGCCTCCTATTTGACAATAGAAGTCAAAGGAGAATTCAATTTGAATCTCTATATTGACGTTAACGGCCAATGGGCAAGCGGAGACAGACAGAGCGAGATCGTGTGGGAGCTCGGTCAGCAAGAGCTTGGCAGCAGCGGCAAAGGCTTGAAGACATGGAGAATTAGGAAGGAGACCGAGGCGCTTTTTTCCGAGGTGCGAGATCAGGCGGAGTGGGGCACATTGCATTTCACTGCTCCCTCGGTAGGTCGAAGCAAATGCGTTACGTTGGAGCTTACTGACTGGCCACAGGACGTGCGACATGAGTCTGGCACGTCTGCTGTTCTTCGACAACGCTTCGCCCGTACTGGTACTCTTCAGAATATCATCGACGATGCTTACCGAGGGATCATGGAAGAAGAGCCAGTCTTCGCATTCTCTAAATCGTTTGTGCTTAACTCATCGGCTTCTGGCGTCACCAGCCAGAGCGCCCTCTTCACCGTTGCGCATATTCAAGACCCTGTAGTACAATTTGCTTCTGCTCGAGGGCTCACGTACATGCGACCGCTCTGGGCTTCATGGTTCCAATCTGTCGATTCGCTGCTCTCCTTCCACTATATGGATTACCACAATGCATTTGAACTTGCAACAAACTACTCTGCCCAATTGACGAAGGATGCCGATGCATCCGGATCCGAAGACTATGCGGACATCGTTGCATTGACAGCACGTCAGGTCTTGGGCGCGACAAGTTTCACTGGAACGCCTGATGACCCTATACTGTTCATCAAAGAGATCTCCTCAGATGGGAATCTCCAGACCATCGACGTTATGTTCCCAGCCTTCCCATTTTTCCTCTATACCAATCCACGCTGGCTGGCGTATATGCTCGAGCCAACAATTGAACATACTCTTAGTGGACAGTATCCGAACAAATACGCAATGCACGATCTCGGCGCGAATTTTCCGAATGCCACTGGTCATCCCGATGGAAATGATGAGTATATGCCAGTAGAAGAATGTGGCAACATCCTAATGATGGGACTCGCGCTTGTCCAGAGTCTGCAATATGAGGATGACACTGGTGCAGGCTCCATTTGGTCCAGCCTGGGTGGTGGTGACTTCGACCCTAATCCGGCAATCAGTGCTTTCCCACTCAACAAGCTAGACAAACGGGATGGCATCGTTGGCCTTGACGACAGTTGGGGTGGGTCTGCAAAGGGACAGCAGCAGGGGAAGAAATGGCTGGAGAGGAGCTACAGACTTTGGAAGCAATGGACTGGGTATCTCGTGGAGTTTTCACTAGAGCCACTCAATCAATGTATGTATTTTGGAGCATCGAGGAGGCGTATGCTAAGACCCACCAGTATCCACCGACGACTTTGCTGGCCCTCTCCGCTTGCAAACCAATCTTGCACTTAAAGGCATCATCGGCATCCACGCGATGAGCGAGCTCGCGATGATCGTAGGCAATGATGCAGACGCCAAATATTTCAAGGCAAGCCCTTCTGATCCTCGTCATTACTTTGACATCGACACTGACACCTAGCAGAACGTATCCGAAACGTACATCTCCAAGTGGGAGGAATTCGGCATCTCCCGTGATGGCTCCCATGCCAAACTCGCTTACGACTGGTATGGCTCTTGGACCACTCTCTACAACCTCTTCGGCGACGCGCTTCTCTGCTTCCATCTAGAAGGAACCTCTAAATCAATTACTACTCCATCTGCAAGCTACCAACAACAGCAGCCTCTCAGCGAGCATCAAACGCACAGCAACAACTCCACAGGCTTCGTCCCCCGCCACATCTACAAAATCCAAAGCGACTGGTACCATGCTGTGCGCCAGCGCTACGGCCTGCCCATGGATAGCAGACACCTATACACAAAGACCGATTGGGAATTCTTCGCCACCAGCATCACAAGCGATGACGTGAGGAAGGAGATATGGAAAAGCTATGCTCTCTGGGTCAACGAAACAAGTACCGGTATGTGTTGATCTCCAGTCTATTATTATCAATGATCAATGCTGCTAACACTACCTTCCAAGATCGACCGCTGACTGATCTTCACGAGACGGAGGGCGATGGCGGCTTCCCTGGCGCCCATTTTATGGCTCGGCCTGTGGTTGGAGGGCATTTCGCTTATCTGACCTTGGAGCGAGCTTGTGGTGGCAAGGCACTCGAGGGCCTTGCTTTCTTGAACAAGAAAGACCCGCAACAGTCTGCAGTAGAGTCCTCTTCATCGCTACAAGATGAGGTATAGGCACAAGCACGTTGGCGTGGCGAAATTGCTGGGAGCGATATATGTGGTCATATACATTGGATACGATATGGGGGCTTTATCGAGGCAAAACGTTGGAAGGTATGTTGCATAGGATCGAGAATCAGAAAGCGCCTGTACATGCATTCATCTAGGGGCTAATCAGGTACATCATCAATGGTTGCTGCCATATATTGCTGCTATGAGCACGTGTTATGATTGTCGTCCATTGCGCAAGAAAGAATATTTCAAAGAAGTGAAAACACTCTGGTTTCGAAATGCCGCCACTTCCCAAAATGACAAAGAATCAATAAGCCGAAGAACTTCCTGTTAAGGAAGCGGTGTGGCTAGAACTATCTACATGTAACCGGCTCGGCAACGGCTACCTCCCATCCGGACTTATCGATACTTTCAAACCGTGTTCATCCTATATAAAGTTACTGAGTCAAGCAAATCAGCACCGTCAACGTTACTTCAATGCTTGCTGTCTGGTGCCTCAGCGGGCCTGTTTGAGCTCTTATACGATTTCCCTTTTTAGCTATGGATCAATGTTGGTCAATTGGCTTGTCAGCATCCTATATGTTCGATGTTGTTGAGTATCGTATCAAGCATGGCATGGACTTCTCTTGGCTGGCATATTACGTAGGTAATCCCAAATTTACTATTGTAGGGTGGAAGATCACTTTATGTTCTTCGTGTTCCCCAGCGTTGCCCTCTTTGCTCTCAACTTTCTATGCTTTTCTAATAATCTCGTGCGTGACCCCTTGATGGCGGCGAACCCACCTACAAAAGGCCCATTCTCACACAACAAGCCTCTACCTTGTACTCGTGGACCATTCGGATCTCCGTGTGGGGCATATGCAATGGCCGAATTAGGGGCGGTCACTTATCTTTTCCGAGCTCTTGTATTGAAAGCTAGTTGAAGTCGTCTAACGGATCGCCTGTTTGACTATGACTTTTCACTGGTCAATATCAATATCGCCGGTGCCGTCCTGTCTCTTTTACATTCTAAATTTTCGACAAATATGAACACCAGGCTTCGAAGGCACAGGTATGGCCGATCTGTGGCAGGATTGACAGAGCACCTACTGATAGACAGAGACCCCTTATTCGCTTTGTAATTCCAGCTTCTAATTGATCAATTGCACAGTCTGGACAGTCAAGCGACCCCGTGGAATCTGATTTACTCAATCAGATCGTACGAGATCAACTGACAAGAAACTTGATAAATAGGTGTTTGCTACAGAGACACCACCTGACACTCCTGACACACGCCTCGGCACTCTATGCTGCTCGAGCTTCCTTTGGAAGCGTGCAAACTGTCATATAGATTAACGCAGTCGTCCGCCGAAAGGGGCTCAGGGGCTGAAGACTAGGGTTGGAAGTCAGGGCTGGCATGCTTCTATATACCTTACATGATGCGGGTGGTGTGCTGAGGGTGTACTGAAATCAAGGTGGCGTAGTGGCTGCCTTGTTTTTGACCGTATGGTCTGCTCGACTGGGGAAGACTTCGGGGGCGAAAGAAAAATCTATCATAATTCTCAATTAATCGAACCGAACGTCGCCATCGGGAGGATCTAGCGTTGGCCCAATCATATCGCAGCAGTGACATTCTATCAACCTCCCAAAGACCGGCATGAAAAGTTCGGACGGTGGGCGTGGATGCTCGACTGACGCGTTGTCAATATTCTCCCGGTTTCTTCATTCGAATACTTTTGTTACTGCGATTCCATACTTCCGAAGCCCGCGCCTTTCTACTATTTCCAGGACCTTAAACACCACTATGTCCGATCCGTCATCTCAAAACACCACGGCCCCATGGCATGCTATCTATCCTGCCCCCAAATCAGATCCGGCGTCGATTCCCCGGACTGAACTTCTCCAGTGGTTCCATGAAGGGCGAAAACCTGGAAAAGACTTTATGTTGATTGATTTGCGGAGGACGGACCATGAGGTGAGCTTAGGACGTTTCTCCAAATGAAACAAAAATCCTGCGCTGAAGAGGCGACCAATCTGCGTGCAGGGAGGAACAATCCATGGGTCGATCAATCTTCCAGCACAGACTTTGTACCCAACTATCACAACACTATATGCCTTATTCTCCGCAGCCAAAATTGAAAATGTCATTTGGTACTGTGGTAAGTCGATCTCATAGTTACGCCTGAGGCCTCAATTGGAGGCCTTCAGAGACTTCACCTTGACGCAATTATGGCGGTAGGATCATCTCGTGGACGGGGCAATCGTGCAGCGGGCTGGTTCGCGGATCATATTACCGAGAAAGGTGACACGGTCATGAGGAGCCATACCCTTGGAGAAGGTATCAAGGGTTGGGCTCTCGCTGGAGAAGAATATGTCAAGCTCATGGATGAGTATTGTGAGGCCGTGTGGACCAAATAGACCATTTCCGGTGGCTTAGCGACGATTTTTTCAGGGGCTCTGTTGCTTTATCTGGATACAAATTCTATCAGAACGACTTATCTGGTCCCATATGCTGAAGCAGATAAGAGCCGGACAAAGTCCAGCCGCATTCCTCGAATCGTAGTAAGACTAGTATGCTAGATCTATCGACCTACAGATAGGTGGCCGTAGGAAGCAGTCTAGCTCTAAGGAAGGTGGTCCAATCGGACTCATCACACCACCTCTATGATTCTCTGGCGCTATCTGCTAACACTCTTGGCGATACAGAGTCGCTGTCGTCGTCGAGTACCCTGGCTGACGTAACTTTGGAGATTGATGATGGGTGTCCGATCGCCGTTCTTTGCTTTACCACTGGGGCGATCGCAGTAGGCCAGCCAAGCGTCCTTCAACCTGGGGCAATCACCTACTCGAGCCCCGAGGGCTGGTTTATGCTTCTCTCTCCAAGTCGGTGTCTTACCGAAGGCTAATTCTATTTCCTCCGTGCGAGGCTGGTTGACTACGCACTCTTTGGAGGTTTAAACTTCCTGTCGCCCAGTTTCTCGCCATATCTGCTCGGAAACGCGGTACCCAACTTTGCATGGTAGTCAGTGCGATATTTTTGGCCACCAGCTTTGTCTCTGCGTCGTTTGTAAAGGAGGTCTGGCAACTCTATCTACCATCGTCTTCTCGTCGGCTTCGGTGTAAGTTCCATATACGTCCCTAGTATAGCTATCCTCTCTCGGTGGTTCTATCAGAATCATAGGCTGTCCAACGGGGCCAGTGCGGCCGGTTCTGGTAACAACGGCTTGATCTTCCGCTTTGCAAGTGAAGCTAGATCAGCAATATTCCACTGGCTTGGTCCCTCCGTATCGCGGTTACCATCTGCGGATTCATGAACATCACTGCCACAATATTATACGTAACCGAGATGAGACGGTCAAACCCCCACAGCATAGGTTTTCATCTGAAGTTGCTTTGCCGGTACGACGTATCCTTGCTGCTGGCTTGGAGGTTCCTCAGTATGCTGGGTTATCTAGGTTGTTTTTCTCATTGTTAGACTTGGTGTGTTTTTATCTTGGTGTATTCAAAATTTGGGACTGCTACTGGTCGGCCATTCATTGGTCTTATTAGTGACCATTGTGGACGAATCGAGACAGCAGATCTTCTCGTGTTTGGTAGTGGCATCGTTTGTTTTACTCTTTAGCTTCCTGCTACAGTTTACGGGCTTAGCGCATTTTCGGCCATCATCAACAGCGCCATTCTTGGTATTTTTTGGATCGTAAGTTTCCACCCATGCTGTCTTCGATTCTAATGGGGCTTTTCATTCGTACTGGCATTTGTCTCGAGACGATCAGGCTTCCATGCGCGGAAGTTGCTGGTCTCGCCGAAGTCCCCTCGCTCCTTTATCTTCCCTGGATATCGAACATCCCTCCCACAATCTGTGCGGAATTCTACATCCGTCTACTTTTGTCGTATCTCTGATTTCGTCGCAGTCTCCGAGACTATTGCGCTCAAATTACGCCGACCGAATTCGATTGGTGGATGCCTTTTTCCACAGCTCTTTGCCGGAACTGCGTACGTCGTGGCCAGCGGTTTCATGTCCGACCCACCCCGTTTTAGAGGCCGAGGCAAGAAGCAAAGGCATATTCATAACAGGCCTATGTGTGATGCACGAATACTCAACCGTCGCTGGATCTGGAACGTCCCCACAAGAGAATGCATGTACTAAGTCTGCTTTGTTGTAAAATTCAACAGTGCCTCCGAATCACTCCGAAGGCCTGTTGAGGCAATTACAACTTCTATTAGATCTTGTCGACCTGCACTCCGTTCACCTGTCCCCCTCTCTGGAGACCCTCAGAGCTGTCTGGCTTCCCGTCGACAATTGCTTGTCGCTTCTTTGCGTCTGGGATTTTCTGCCTTTTCTCCTGTCTTTCGCTAAATCGATCCTCGAATAAGGCAAAGTGCGGCTTCATCACGATAGTATATTTGACAAATTCCTCCATGCAATCAACGAGTCGATCCCGATTGCCGCTGCTCATTAACCGGTCAATATCATCGCCTTCTTCACTCACGTACTGTGTGTACGCCTTTGGGATTGAGGACTGGTTGGGAATGGTGAACATGCGCATCCAGCGGCCCAAGATACGCAGTGAATTGACAGTATTGAAGGACTGAGAGCCGCCGGAAACTTGCGCAACAGCGAGCGTTCGTCCTTGGGTAGGTCTTACACTACCAGTGGATAGTGGTATCCAGTCTATCTGGTTTTTGAAGACAGCGGTCTAGAATTTCCCCACACGTCAGGTCACTAATCTCAAATCCTGCTACTACGGCTTGCTTTGACGATTGGAAAAGAGGGGAAGAAAGCCGGAAGCTGTGACGAGACAAGCAACAAGGATAACGTACCAAATTTCCATGCTGCTCGGGCGAAACCCAAACATGACCATCGCTCCATCGGCTCAACTCGCGCAACTCTTGCACCTTCTCATGTTGGTGCTGTACGTCGTCTTTGACCGGCAAGCGGGTAGGATCATACACTCGGACATCACAGCCAAGTCTGAAGAGAATGCGAGAAGCTTCGAACGCTGTGAGGCTTGAGTATGACCTGCAAAATTCATCAATCCCTCTCCTTTCACCGGAAGACTAGACACACGTCCGATGACGCGACGTTTCGCCAACCTTTGCCGTAGACTCCCATATAACACCAACACCTTCAGCCTCTCCCCTGTCTTCTGCATATTCTCCGCGGCCAATTCTATGACAGTGTCGAGCTCTAGATCATCAACCCAATCGGCCTTGTCGTCCTCCTTGCCCAGGAGAAACGGCCGATACTTTTCTCTGATCCCAGGTTCATCATCGCATTCCCTGATAGCAAGGGAGCGGAGTCCCGAGTCCGCGCCGGCTTTCATCGTAACGAAGGGTCTAGCAGCACTGGTATGATTGAGACCACTCTGAGACCGTGGAGCGGCCGTTCTATATGTAGTCGTACACAAGCGGAAAAGTCGAGGAGGTCGAAGGAGGTGACACTTGAGTAGCATCAGACGTCCAACTACATTCGTAGCTCCATCTCCGTCGAGATCTAGCTGCATATAGTATACACATAATCCTGTCGATTGTGGGCATGCGTAAGGTAGAAGTATATTAGCATCAGAGCATGTCACTGGTTGAATGCCATTGGCTGCGGTCGATCTCGGCTATCGCGGCCCAGGGGGAATTGTTAATTGGAGGACCGCAGATATTTACTTACCGCTCCAGACCGACTCCTCTACACATCCGGCTGAACCCATGCTATTGCGCATATCGTAGACCGTCAACATCGATCCCTTTACTCCTACTCCGAGTTCCGACTGGCTTCTACACCACACCACACCACACCACACCCCACCCCACCTTAAGTACCTACTAATTACCCGGACTAAGATCGGAATCCTCCTTCCGTCTTCCTCTTCTCTCGACCTTGCGGACTTAAGCTCCAGCTACCCCTGTACTCACCGCAGCGAGTCCCCGTGCGCAACTACGAATGCATCCACGAGCCAGGCAACAAGCCTACGTGGAGAAGTCCGAGCTAATATGGGCTGAATGCGTGTAACCCAACGACTGAGCCAACGCGGAGATGTAGTAGGCCGCTAGAAGGGTCTTTGCTAAAAAAACCTATTAGTCGCCAGCGCGAAATAAGCGATTTGGGGTGGGGATACCGCAGCGGCTGTCAGGGAAAAGGCCGCCGATGGTTACGTTGATGCCGTTGGCGCGGAGTATTTTGGGGAGGTCCATGTTCGCGCTCGGACAACCAAGTTGACCTTGTGCGAACGGGGATAGAATTGTTGATCTGAGGCTCTCCCGGTGAAGGCATACTGGTGGTCGAGTGCTAATAGTGGGTATAGTATTGTAGAGAAGTTGGTGGCTCCTCTGGCCTTTATATTGATGATGGGGATTGTGAAATTGATGGGTAGTGAACAGTGAGGCTATTGTTCGGAAGGGATTGTGTGTGTGTGCTAGAGCCAGCGAAAGGGTGCGATGGAATGTTCTATCACGGCGGTAGGGCGGATTCTCCTTTGTATATCCTAGAAGGTTTCATGACGTGTCGCACGCAGCGAGTGTGACGAGATGAAGGATCTACAGTGGATTCACACCATCGCACCATCGCACCGTACCATCCTATAATACTATTGTAGGTCCGACATGTTTTGTATCTCTCTTGATGCGCAATCGTTCTCATAATCCAGAAACGCAAGCCATACCTCATTAAAGTCATCGCAGCAAGAGCTGCACCTCCAGGCATATCTGCACAAGGAATCTACATTTTACCTAAATGATTTGTTTTTCGCTCCGCCAAGATCGCGATCTCCAACGATCGCGAGTCCTCAGTTCAACCGCTCAGACTTGTGATTCAATGGCGAGTGATGACTGATTTTAAGACTTGCTAGATGGGAATCGGAGCATGAACAAGCGATAGCGAGAGGTAGACCGCTGGATAAGAGATACAGAACAACGTATGTTGTGAGGGTAAGGAAGAGCGGACTGATCGGAAAAGGATTCAACATCCAATTGAGATGCCTCTCCATGCACATCTGAAGATGTATCGATCTACGCATCATCGAAGGTTACTGGCCAAGGTCTTGAAGTCGACTGAGAGTAGCGCACACTCCGTCCACTTGTGCATCTGATTGGGAGCTCGTGGATTTGGGGCCAGCTGAGGTAGGAGTCCGACTAGACTTTTGTTACGACCCTCGACAGTTGAGCAAGACGGGAAGCGTAAGAACGTTAGGCCGCTACATTTATGTACGCAGAAGATGCAGCCCGGAAGGCTTTGAAAGCCACTAGCAGTTGCGTGATGGATGCTCAATACTGTGTACGTTTGAGCGGGCCCGTGCACACAGTGTTGGAAAGACGAAGTCCTTGCTACTTTGATAATTCATAGTTGTATTGCCTATAGAAGGATTCTAGTCTTTCAACACAAGCATAGCGCATCGTCCACTTTCCTGGAGGGTTGTAACCTTCTGAAGCCCCCGTTACGAAGTTTCGACCAGAGTATCATTCGCGGAGCTACCCATCTCGACTCTGGGCTGTCCAACTTGGATCTCAATCGAGCCGATAGGGACTCTTCTACCAGCCCCATTCGGTTTTGCGATCGTCACCGTGGTTGCAAACGCTGCCCGTGCTGCCAGAAAATAATATACCATGCCGGTTACTGCCTCTGCAAGATCCGTACTTGTAACCTGCGACCTTCCACCGTCCCTTCGTGGCCGCAGTGCCGCGACGACTCCCCCCGGCTGGTGACTCCTTGAGTTTGTTTCGGGGACAGGTCGCACACGGTGATAGACCGCGACATCCTGCCAGGCCAAGTTCAACAGGCCGTTCAAGATCAGGATTACTTCCGCGGAATCCAAGGCGGCGCCACGAGGTCCGATGAGCAAGGTTATGTGCGTGTCAGGGATTGGAAAGGGAGCCGACGGATCAATTGAGGGGAGGGTCGCCTCGAGCAAGGGTGCTGGCGTGGAAGAGTTCGAGGCAACTTTTCTAGGGTATCTCGTCAGCCATGACTCGGACTTCTGTAGATGATTCGAGTAGATCTTACGGGAGGGTCCCGGCGTCTGCGATAGTAATGTACCCCATTGGGACAATACGTCCTACTACCCCTTTCTTCGATATCATCCAATTGGTTTCAAAGAACCCATCGCCCTGATGAACGGGATGGAGCATACTCCCCACGAGCTCCCAGACTCCGTAGAATGAAGTTCCTAGAGTCATGGGTATCCGGTTGGTGAAAGGTTTGATATCGAGCTTGAGGTTTGCATCTACTTTATCATAACGAAAAGTTCGGACCCCGGCAAGATCCGCATCGCCGCGGGTTTGGACAGTCATCCGGTATAGCTCGAGCCGAACGATGTGAAGAAAATAGGTTGTCTGTCCGGGAGGCAATGGCTGTCCCTGACCGAGTTGTACATGGCTAATGTCGGTGGCTTGTATTACGCCCAATGATACCGCTGAGGGTTCCGTTGCGTTGGTGGGGTTTGACTCATCTGCTAGAATGGTTGACGCGAGTCCAATGGAGAAGACTGCCAATCTGGCGATATACCGCATTATGCTGACAAGGCGTGTCATTTCGGGCTCCGCTGCGAATCTTCCCCAACTTCAGGATGGTCAAGAGACGAAAGGTAACAGCTCGCGTTATAGTATGGAGGGAAAACTGACGAGGTTCGGCTGTGCGCATGAGTCGCGTAGGGAGGGCAGTCAAGCTCATTGACCATCGCAAGAGCAAGGCAAGTTTGCGCATAAAGGTTTGCGGTCGCTTGGAGTATATACAGACTTACGATAATGGTCGTGAACAGCTGATTCAATCTTCGAGTCGGAATTGTCCACATACTAGACGCCATACATAATGCTCAGTTCTTTGCGTGCTCTGGGAATTGGTAAGTCCCACTCTCGAGACAGTACGAAAAGGTACACCTCTTCGCATACGTCAACGCGAGCTCTACGCGGCTTCATCGTAGTGTCAGCTAGATACGGTCGCTCATGGTCCTAATCCCCTGGATATCGGCGAGAAGAGTGAGGAGGCAGGGCCTAAGCTGCGTAGAATCTGGCCAAAGTTCTGGCCTCAAACGTGCTGCCGCTTTGCGGTACACCCCTCATGGGGTTATAGGGATGGGCTCAGCGAGAAGGATATTGGGCAGGAACAAGACATTGAATCCCTAAGATAAAAACGACGACAAGGGCGTCTGATTCAGCATCGGAGAATGCTGATCGTTGAATGACTGGAGTGAGAATAGAGAGACTCTATCCGTACCCTACCTTTGCCAAACGGACCCTCTCTCTATACGTAAACATTTAACACTCAGCTTGGTCCATTGCACACCGCTTCTTCTAGGATCCTTGCCTGTGCAAACAGAATGCACTAATATTTTGCCTCTTTAATTATGGACCTTCACTGGCTGATTTACCTATCACCTTCTCGTCAAACCGTTCCGTTTGAGAGCACCAAAGACCATATCTCGCCGAGGCATGTGGTGGCGGTGGAGCAATACTCCTTTCTCAAAAAGTGTTAGCATGTCATTCACTACGCTCGCCAGAGAGTTCATACCACACAACACTCACATATCTTGTTTTTATTAGTGAACTCTGATCTTCCAACGCGCTGCTACACCATCCCTTCCCCCATCTTTAAAGCTCGCTCGTGTTCCTCACAGCTGCTATGACGATCAACAAGGAGACCGAGGAAGACCTGATCGTTGCTCGCGAGCAGCATCGACAGAGGACCAAAGTGAACTGGCGAGGAGCTCGTATCACCAAAAAAAGCAGGCACACTACCCGACTATTCCATTGCGAGTCATTTTGTTGTGCTTGATTGCTCGAGAATTACACTATCAGCGGTTGTTATTTGGAGGCGGTGAAGCAATGATTGCCATCGTGCTTGCGCTCCCAGATATAGAATCACAGTTCGGCCGATTCCAGAAGCCAGAGAAGAAAGCAACCCTAGCACCAAGCAGCTCTCTCCAGATGAGAAGCACTTCCTCGCAGAACAGAAGCAGAATCGTCAGTGGCTGGAGGCACAACGAAGGAATCGTGACCACGACATATCCAGCGCCATGTACGCCCAATTGATGGAAATTCTCAAGCGTCAATATAAAGCAGAGCAGAACGCCGACAGGCTCTCTATGGAGTCGAGGGCCGTCATTGGAATGCTGGAAAGCGAACGGGCCGATGCATTGGCGGAACAGGGACGGCTGAAGATAGCCGAAAATTGGTGGAAACTCGGGACGAAGGAGAAGCGACTGGTCAGTGAAATGGGGAAGATGACGATGGGTGAACAGAAGAAGCCCAAGAAGTCTTACAAAAACGAAAAGCGGTCACGGCTCCGAGCCTTCCTCGACAAGAAATGTGCCAAGGCTGCCGAGGTGGAAATTTCTGTGGCTGAAGAAGGAGAGGGTGTGCTGGCAGGTCTGGCTGAGGAGCCAAAGGGCATGGACTTGGACTGAGAAGATGACATCGGCAACATACTTGGACGTGTCTGAAGGTCCTCGATCGAACGCTGGTGTACATGTACATGACTCATTAGCGTCTTGGCTGAAAGCCTCTTCCAACGACAAGCCAAGCAAATGAGTAGACCACTTCTCTTCGTATCAACATTTAATCGCACAAACGCCCAGAGAGCCTGAGTGTAAAGTACTGTCATGATATTGAGGAACACGTTCAGATGTAACCATTGGAGTGCTCGTTTCCATGCCCAATCGTAGGTAATTCGCTTCCATCATCGTAGCTGAAGGCTTATCACTGCCCAAGCTCAGTCTACTATTCTGCTTACGACTATCTGTCACTATTTCTTTGGTCTCTGGAGACTTTCGCTGCTGCGCAAGCTAATTGCGTGCCCTCGGAGTAAATCATACGCAATTTTCTCCCAAGACAGCTGCTACCAATATTGCAATGTATCCACATCTCGATGAGTGAGCTCGTGCATTTATAGATTGAAGTACTGGAACTCTTCGCCAAGTGTAAAAGGGCAACTGGGACTTATCCAGATGCTGCTTGGCACGATTTGCCTTGAGAAATTAACAATGACTGCGGAGATAAAAACATGAGCATAGGTGAAATCAATGGTGTCCAGTTATCGATAGGTCAGATTGGTCGAGGTAGCCGTTGCCGAGCCGGCCAGATAGTAAAAACCGTAATGTATATACGTTTATAATCTCTTTTATAAAAATATTTTCTGGCCACACCTAACTTCTGTAAAGCACCCCAGTGAGTGCTCCAGTTGATATCTGCTATCGATACTTTTTTCCCTTTTTGATCGGTATTCCGAACCGCGGTGGTGCCACGTTTGTTTGTGCTTTTTCATATTTCCTAAGTCTAGGATCTAGCCACACTAGTTCGAATGAGGGGATGTGGACTCGTTTGATGCGTGAGAGTGGATGCGAAAGTGCAGTACAACGTGATAAGGTGGGCATAAGGTAACAAAGATTCATAGCCAACAAGGCAAAGCGTTGTAACATGTTACTGGCTCCGTCAGAATACCTCATAGAAGAGCTTGGTTAGCGCAGAGAATATCTTTTATGAGCATCCGTGAAGTCTCTCGATCAAACCCGGAAGTCCACTGCTTATCAATTGATATCTTGAATAGTGGGTAGTGAACCTGGAGTGAAGATTGCTTCGTGACTGAGGCTTCTACTGGTTACCCCGATGGATCTACTGCCCCATAAAAAGAAGCGGAATGAGGCAAGCCATCCCAGTTATTCAACAGTGAAAAGGGCGTGACAATGCATAATGATGCAACTATCAATTCATGAAAGCCCGTAGCTGAAGAGACAAATTGGACTGAGTGTTCGCCATATCGTTTTAGCCGAAATGGGCACGAAGTCAGTCGGAGAAGCGAAGATGCTTTAGCTTCAATGAGAACCAGCGGAAGTCTCTCGATTGGTCTCTAAAGCAAGGCTGGGCGTTACCTATTGCCGCCGCAACAGCTATCAAGTGATTCGCATAATCATCGCGAAGGGTATATACTTATCAGCCAACAGTCTCACAGATATGTTCGCTTGTTTTTGGCCTAAGGATATCCACCTAGACAACAATATGCCGCCGCCTTCGCTATAGCAGACACAATGGCGACCTCTTCTTCGTCTTTAGGAGCGAATATCATCGTGTAATTGAGCGGAAGGCCGAGAGCCCGTCCACTCAACCCGTGCCTCTCGCCCCAACCCCTTTCAATCACCAGAGTCGCGTCTGCGGCTGTTAGATACGCGTGTGAGCTGCCGTCCGTAGTATCGTGACTGTGAAAGACTTCTCTTGGAGATCTTGGGCAGCAGATGCGTTTGGCAGTGGGAGAATTGACCTCGGGCTTGATGTAGAGCGCAATCACGCCACCCTCGAGCTGGGAAGGGCCGATTTCGGTCCATCGTGACAGACTAGAGGTCGCTATATTCGCTATGGCGTCTTTGAGAGACTAGAAATGGCAATATCAGCAATGTGTCAACGGGTAACAACAACAGAATAGCCATCTACAAACCGGCGGCCTGTCGGTAATGGTCAGACTTGTGGTAAGAATCAAGCTCCCTATCAGGGTCATCGCCAATTGACAAGCCCCTGTAGACAGCCGTAACAGAATAAGACCCCTCACTTGCTACAGCCAGCGGATAATCTGTATGAAGAGGTTGCATTTACCTGTCTCAGCTTCTCGCTCGCAAAATCTTCGAGCTGCCTGTGCGGCACAACCCACGGCCCTGTCCTAGGACTGGCCCTTCTTGGCAAATCAATATTTAGAAAGCTCGCTTGCTCCAACAACCATTGCACCTTCAGAGTGTCATAGCAGGCCGTGCTCCGTTTATCCTGAGTTCCTCGGAGACGTAAGAAGTTCTGCACAATCCAGCCAAAGACATTGTGGGGTAAGCCGCCAGCACCCATTTGATGCCAACCCGAATAATCAGAATAGGCCATGTAGAGTAGAGGTAAAGAGAGGGTTGTGAGAAGCGGTGTCTGATATTGCTGGATTAATAGTAAGAATCTGGACAAGGAAATGGAGAGATCGAATGACGGTAGCTCCATTGCGGGGGTCTCCGAGACAGGTTGACACTTATATCTCACGACGGACGGGCGCTTCTACGATTATGTGATTTCGCGTAGCGTCGGATGAATTGCTCCTGCATGGAGCATACGTGAAGTCCTTGCAATTTGAAGTGATTCGCAGCGAGATGAGAGGATGCAGAAGAGAAATTCAGTTTCAGGAGGTGTTCAAGGAGTATTACAGGTCGAGGAAAGACAGTGAGGTTTTCCGCACTCACGAGATATCGGATATGGCTTTGCAAAACCAATCCCCAGTACACAAGTGAGGCCAAAACAAAGTTTGAAGTGTACAACGTCAATATCGTTAGGGAGAATGATACTTTATATCTTCCGCCTCAAGTAAGTGAGGTCTGATCAGCTGACGTGCGGTGAGCTTAGGTTCATCTCTGAGAAATTCGGTCCGAGGCTTGCAAGGGTCTGACGCTACCGAGATCAGATAAGATAAACGGATAGTCAATGCGCGTCATGTCAAGATCCACGTACTTGTACCTCCTCTACGCACTCAGATTACAGTGGGTGCGGATCCGAGGCAATAAACGCCTGTCAGCATCATGCCAGACCTGTCTATCCTGACGAGCCCAGCTCCCTACCACATTTTGAGGTTCGTGCCGCGTCCAGCACGCTGAGGGGGCTCACTGACCGTAGATGACCGCAGCTATGGAACTCTTCTGGGCAGCAACATCTTCCAGGTATGATACCGTCACGATTCCCTCATTCATGTTCTCCAATGCTGAGTATGTCACGCAGTCCTTCATCAACGGCATCATAGCCTACCAAGCCCTTCCGCGGCCCCAATTCTCAACCTTGCAGCAAGCACTCTTCCCAGTCTACTTCTCCCTGCAGACCGCCCTTCCAGTCGTAATGGCTCTCACATACCCTGGCACTCAGTCGCCCCTTGGTTCATCGCCGTCGGGCCCAAGTGGCTTCTTCGCGAAGGAGAACCGGACCAGCGTTCTGGCTCCGATCACCACGATCTTTGCCATGAATCTTACGAATTTGCTGGTCCTTGGTCCGGCTACGACCAGGATCATGAGGGAGAGGAAGCGTCAAGGTATGCTCTGCTATGGTTCGAGACTAGAGAAAAGTGAGTACTAATTGATTTGGTCTCCACAGAGACCAAAGACGGCAAGAAAAGCTATGACAGCCCTCCACATTCGAAGGAGATGACCAGGCTCAACACGTCATTTGGACGAATGCATGGGGCTTCGGCGTTGATGAATTTGTTTGGCTTAGTGGTGGCTGTGGGGTATGGGATGGTGCTGGCTGATAGGATACGATAGTCAGAGACTCCATGTCGTTGCCACGATTCAGTTGTTGCCGGAGGACACGTAGAAGCGTTGCCTCTCAAGCTCAAACAATACAGCTTCATCAATTTGCCAAAATCTGCTCAAGAAATCCGCCAGAGGATATTTCAGACACGTCACAAACACATCGAAATGGACAAGGGTACCTCCTAGTCTCACTTCTGCTCAACCCAGGCCTTGATTCGCTCTCCGACATCGTTAATTAGCCATTCGTAGTGTGCTCCCACAAAGAACAGCCCACAGTGCGCTCCCACTTCATCAACGTCACGCATGTAAACCCGTACCCAGCATGGATCTATTTCGCCATTGATCTTTGGAGGTAGCATGCAAAATTTTTTGTCTCGCTTGGGCTTCGGAACCTTCGGACTCTCGTTGTCGCTTGCATCTCCAGTTTCAGGTTCTCTCTTCGAGCCCTTTGCTGGTCCGGGTGTCTTCTTTTCGTTCACCCTCGTCATCTTCGCAATCTCCTTTCCCTCCTTCTTCAATTGCTTCTCGTGATCGAGCTTCGCATTCTTCTCTCGCTTCTTTACTAGGATCCGGCGATCTTTGATGGCTTGATCGCGATCTTTGACGGCGCGTTGATAGGCTTTGAGTTGCCGCGAATGCTCTTTCTCCGCAAGTTTCCTGGTGTCTTTGTCAGAGTATGGAGTCGGGTCGAAGGGTGCTGGCTGCTCTGGCTGAGGCGGGATTGGCGGCAGACAGGAGGTGTCTGTAAGGCTGCTTGTTAGGAGGCCGCGTACCTCGCTCTGCTGTCGTAGCTCAATATCTGAAACATCGTCCTCTCGAGCATGGTCGATTTCTGCGACATCCTCGATTGGCGGTCCCGCGTCATCGACAATGTGAGCCTCGCCTTCATTGGTGGCTTGCCCTCGCGCATTTTCCGACACGGGCACGATAGTTCCGCGAGAAAGAGCAGTGCTGGTGTCACAGCCGGGTTGGTCTTCCAGCTCAGGACTTAGAGGTCGAGTAAGTGATAAATCCCAAGGATTGTCGTAAAGTCTTGCGACCACATCATCATCTAGGTGCTCTTCTGTGGAGCCTCGCAGATTGGAAGCATGCGACAGTGTCCCTTTATTGTAGATGCTCGTCTCTATCAGTTCCGTTGCGACTGTCCGGTTTCCCGGAGTGTCAGATGAGGATTTGTTGGGATGTAATTCTCCTACGTCAGACGACGTCCCTGACTTCGACTGTCGCTGACTTTGCTTGAGACGGCCGGTGCTTGCCGTGTAGTAATTGACAAACCTGATTCTCCGTCGGCTGCCAGCTTGGTGGCTTTGAACATCCTCCAGAGCCCTAAGTCGACAGTGGCGAGTCTTCAATCCATTGTAATCCGCCATGCATCCGCCAAACTCAAAATAGGATGCGAGGGATGACTTCGTGGCCTTCGTCAAATCATCAGAATGCTTGTTGATAAAATGCAAGGCATTAGCCCACGCACTTCGCGTAGCCATCCGTACGTCGTTGGGAAATGGGGCGTTGTAATTAGGATCATTGGTCGTTGAGAGGAATGGAGGTATAGCCTGCTCGTTCTCGGACACTAGACACGTGTGTGAAGGAAAATCGGTTGTCACGTCGTCACTAGTCGGCATGGGCACAGAGATCTCACCAGGATCTTCACTGCCTGTAGGTTCTGTTGCTGCTCCGGGGGCAGCTGGCGTTGAACGGAAGAGGCTGCCAATACCGCTCACGATTACTCCTGGATGCATTCCAAGAAAAGGGGTGTCAAGGCCGATAGTGCCTAGAACGTGGTGACTGGTATTGTTCCTTCCAGAAGTTGGATATAACCCCAGCAAAGCCACTTCAGCAGATAGTATACCTCCCATGCTATGGCCAATAAGTATCACGTCTGTGTTCGAGGATTCATGTGGTCGTAGCCTTAACGAATCACGAATCAGCCCGGTGCTGCTAGACAAGAGCTAGGCATCGTCGACGCTGACCAATTGCTGAACTCCTCCCCCGCATAGTCGATTGCTTTCCTGGACCTGTATCTCGGATAGATCTTGCTGTGTATTTGATGTGTATCGCCCAGCTTGACCGTCACCAGGTTATGCACGTGGGCTGGGAAGCTTTGAAAGCTGGTTTCGTTGCCCATGAAGCCATGTATATAGATTAGGAGTAAGGTTCTTTTGCCATCTTCTGGATGCTGCTCTGACACGAGAGACTGCGTGGAGCTCGAGCGTGGATCTTGATTCGACCATGAATGAGTCAATGGCTGCGAGTGATAGATCGGTGCTTGCCCTATGTATCGGGGGGGCTCCTCGGTGTTGGGATATGCTCTTGGCGGCAAAGGAGGTGGTTCGGGGCGATCGTCGTTGATTGAAGATGATCTGTAGGTTTCTGAGAAGTAATTTTGGTCGTGCTTAAAGCCCATGTCTTAATTCGAAAGCCACATAACTGGGAGGCTTTGGATATGCTCTCATAAAACGCGAGCGACGTGGAGAAGTTCAAGGCACTAGTATGATGAATGCTTATCGATAAGGAGAGGTCCGGGTAGCGTACCTTATGTGAGTCAAAAGCAGTGAATGGATTGGAGCAACACAATCCGTCAGGAAATAAATTTCAGGGCTGTGTTACCATTGCACTTTTGTGCATCACAGCCCGCGTCTACAGGTGCATGATACTCAGGCCGATTCTCCTGAAGCGCTTACCTTCGCCAGAGGAACGTAAGAATTATCTAGAAATCTGTCAACAACACCGGAGGCACGACATAGGTCAACGTCTACACAATAGCACACCGGCATTCCGAGTAAACACGATCTTTAGGAAAAGCGTCGTTGAGTCTTTTCCACTCGAACCAAGCGTCATTCAATCCCGAGCCTCCTAGTCCCATCAGCAGCAATAATTATTCTAGAGCTTGCGGCAATGGGAGATGTCGGTGATGCACGAGTCCCAGTGTGGCTCGACTGCGACCCAGGTATAACTTGAGGACGGCATGGTAAAAGACGCCAATGCTTCCCCTACGCTTCTGCTGCTCCGCTAACCGTACACAGGGCACGATGTAGGCATTTGGAAAGCTCTCCATTCTTTGCCTGTGCGAATGACTAATCTCAAGCTCAGGACTCCTTTGCTATCCTCCTCGCGGCCCATCATCCGTGTCTTAATCTTATGGGTGTGAGCACGGTGCATGGCAATGCTTCATTGGAGTCGACAACAAGAAATACTGGCTCTATTCTCACCGCTATCGGCCGACCCGAGATCCCAGTATACCCTGGTGCTACGAAGCCATTCTGCCGAGAAGCTGTCCATGCGCCCGATATACATGGTAAGTGTGTCATTGATAATAGCCGGTAGTCATCCGAGCTGTGCTCATCATACTTGGCAGGAGCAACTGGCATCGATGGTACAGATCTCCTCCCAAAGCCGTCAAGTCCACCGCTCAGACATACAAATGCTATTCTGGCGATGCGAGCTGGGCTGCTTGCTCAGCAACCAGGAAGACCATGGCTGATAGCTACCGGAGCCCTGACGAACGTAGCATTGCTGTTCGCTACCTTCCCAGACATAGCCGAGCATATCAAGGGATTGAGCATCATGGGTGGTGCGATTGGTGGCGGATTTACCCATGTCTCCACGACGGCCGATGAGAAAGGGGTGGGGAATACCACCTTCTACGCCGAATTCAATATCTATGTACATATTGCAACCCCATCAATTTGTTTGTCGTAAGATGAATTCGACTAATAGAGGTGCAGTGTGACCCCGAAGCCGCTCAGTCTATCTTCTCGAACCCGGTTCTCGCTGCCAAGACGACCCTAGCTCCTCTGGATCTCACCCACCAAGTCATCGCCACGGAGGAAGTCAGGCTACGCATCTTGAACGGACCATCTGATCCTTACAAAGGCTCCGGCCTCACCATCCGTCGAATGTATCACGACCTCCTCATCTTCTATGTTGAAACCTATAGAGAGGTTTTCGGGCTTGATCAAGGCTGCCCCGTACACGACCCAGTCTCCGTCGCCGTTGTCCTCTTCGCCGAAGGCATGAAAGATCTGGCATTTTACGATCGTGGACGCGAGAGATGGGACATCAATGTTATCACCGACGGCGCGCATGAGCCGATTGATTATCGCAAGGTCCGAAATGCGGATCACGCCCAGCTTGGGAGGACTGTTGCGAAAGAAGTGGCCAAGGGCGGAAGAGGTATTCGAATACCGAGAGGCTTGAATGTTGGTCGCTTCTGGGATGTTGTCGACGAATGTATGCAGCGAGCTGAGGAGGCACTACTCGCGCGGCGGTAGCACGGCAGGCGGAGAAGGAACCGACAGCTTCGAACGAACATTATGTCTGATTCCCCCCACAAGTGCTTCAAGATATCAGATTGTTCTGCAAAAAAAGGTAATCAGCACGGCATGCTCAAGTCCCACTACCATACGTGTCGCAAACCACCGGGTGCGCACAAACGGTAACGATACCTCCAATTGACCACATTGATACAACCATTGCTACCGCCTGCCCTCAACCATGATAATATGGTATCCATGCCCAGTCTTCACCTCGGTGTACTTCGGATTCCCTGTTGTACTCGGCTCTAGCTCATACGCAGCCTTCTCGAACGCCACATCTAACGCGCCTCTGGTCTTCCATCCTAGGCTCCCACCTAAGAAGTACTGATCAGCCACACAACCCAACATAACTGCCTCCATTCCAGCTTTTGAAACCCTCCGTCCCCCCCTCCGCCTTTATCAAACAAAACTCCAATAGGGCGCCTCACCTTGCCTTGCTTTATCCTCACTGAAATCTCTTGCCACGTCATCAAACTTCGCCCCCTCTTTTAGCTTCGTCAGCGCTTCTTCTTTCTTGGAATGCTTCTCGCATAGGATATGGCGCGCATTGATGGCGGTTGCGGGTTTGAGCTTGGATTTGCTTGCGTCTTCTGGATTGTCTTTCTTGGGTTTTGAATTGCCTTTTGAGGATTGGGCGTTTGGGGCGGCTTTTTTGGCGGGCATTGCGACTGGCTCTGTTGGTGGTGGAAAGATGTGGGAAGGTTGTAGATGGTGGAGGTGAATGAGGGGGGTGCTGGGGCTCGGAGACTCGTCGGCCCGCCGAATCCTTGGGGGGTCTTTGGACTGCGGGGCGGGAAGGTTTGGTACGCCGTACTTCACCATGACCCCGAGCGTTCTTGAACGGATCCACGGATCTTTTATCGCAGTTCAACGCCAAAACAATATCAAAGGTCCATAGCCCCTGTTTGAATTTGACCGATTAGGTGTTGACACCACTGCGCAGACACCACTCTTGAAATTCCGTTCATGTCATGACGAAGCAAAGGTCAATTCACGAGCAACTTGTATAGCTCTCTCTCTATCGCGATGTCGGTGCGAATGCTCGGTCGAGTACACCTGGTTGCATGCGAGTGATAATGGATGCTATTTAAAAAAGCCAGAAGGTGAATTGTTCCGCTTACCGCCTTTTTGGAGCTCGGGCTATTTCGTGTTTCGTCCATGCCTTTCGTGGAACTAACATTTTCTTCTTGCGTTCTGGTGTCGTCAAAGATATGAAGATCATTCGGACGGGCTATACAAATGGTAGAATGATTTGTTCACAGATTATATTAAGCATCGAGGAGCGATCTCATGCCTGGCAAGATACGCTAGTATACTATTCAATCGACTGGAAGGCGGAATGCAGGTTTGAATGGCTTATTTTCTGAGATACTAAGCAAGTCCCATAGAATAATCCAATGCTAACATCTCCAGGCCATTTACCTGCAAGTCTCTCCGGTCTCTTAGTCATAGACCGTCTCCGCATATCCATGCCAGTCTTTACGGTTCTCGTCCTTCCAAGCTATCCTCTTGCCATGGTTCGCCGGACTAGCAGCACGGTGATGTCCATGGCGGTGCGAATGGTGCTTCCCATGATGGTGGCCAGAACGATGCTTGCGACGCGAGTGCCCATGGCCACCGTCTCCATGCCCGTACACCTGCTGCTCGTTTGCTCTCTGCTGCGCAAGCTGTTGCTGATACCTACTCTCCTCCCGTGCGTAATGGTCACGCATGCCTCGATCCTGCCAGCCCCCATCGTAGGCAGCGCGTACTTCTCTCTCGCGATACCGTCCGTCGTCGAAGCCATGTGTATAGATGCGCTTTTCGTCACGACGGCGGCGTTCATCATTGTGTTTGATAAGACGCCTCTCCTCGTTGCGTTGATCCTGTTGGTAGCTTGCAGAATGTTTGTAGACATATTCGTGATGCACGCCACGGGCTTTGTCTCTCTGGTACTCGCGTTCATCGAATCCTTCTTTGAAAGCTTTCCATAGGCCCATGGTTGATGCTTTCGAATTTTTGCAAGTATGGATGCCGTTAGTCCTGAAAGGATTGGGTGTAATAGAGCTTCGTGAGTTGTACCGTAAAGGAACACTGCGTGAGGGCGTTAAGTAGGTGAGACCTGTGACTAACATGTGTGATAGAGGGACTCGTGAGCACCGAGTCAGACCTTTGGATTAGGATTGACTCGACTTCAGAACGTCGAGTCCTATGCCTTCATCCAAAGTGCATGAGCCTTCTTACTCATCATTTCTTTGCTTGAGGGAAAGGTATCTCCGAATGGCCTGAAAATGTGTAGGAGATGCCAAGGCTCCGAGAAGCACCTCATGAGACTAGATACACGAAAGAGGATGATAAAGGTGTAAGTAGACAGGCACGGCACTGTTCCGATCAATGTATAGATCAAAGAAGATACCACAAAGAGTCTCGATGTGGAAGCCAACAACCAATACAGGCCCTCCAAGAGGCCTCCGCATGCAGACGTAGGAAACCCAAAAAGTCTGTATTCTCCCTCTTCGCCTTCCAATTGTTAAGCTGTCTCGAACTCACTAGACATGGATGCTTCGAAGGCTTGCAGAAGCATACTTAACGCTCCACCTTCGAAAGACAGGTCTCTCCAGACAGGTCTCTCCAGACCGAACGTTACCAAATTTCTTTCCAATCACGATTCTTCTAGCATCAACCCTGGTAGATCAAGCAACATTCAGAAGAAGTAAAAGCACTTCGATCTTTGAGCAGGTACGCTACGAGACCAGCATCCCCAGAGGCACAACAGAGGGCTCGAAAGTAATCAAAACAATAATGCAATCATCGACTGCAAATCTGGGTGGATAAATCAGCCAATCCTTTCAAGAACCTCGGAGGCTTGCTCCAGATGCAAAGAGTAGCAAAATTACCTGGCCGATTTCGCTGACCTGGCTGCTCATTAGTTGGGAGGCGCTAATGTATTATTCATCATATCAAACCGATGAGGCATGGACACATACATTCTCCTTAAACAGAGCTCTTGCGCTGGTCATACATCAACGCCACCTCACGCAGCTCCATATATGATCATTCCGCTTCATGCTCATGCTGATCAATTTAAAACCATGGACTATACCAAACACAACATAACGGAAGAAGAAGCGAACCCAAATACTAACAAACCACCAGTACAACTCCAGAACACACACAACTTCGTGGATGTGACCATCCACCGCACCGCCACAAGTAGGCATGTCGATCTCGCAGAACGAACCAAGGCTTTTACACGATCATGTGCAGGAACTGATGGCGCATGTGGTTCTTTGGTAGATGTTGATGAGCTGTGAGGGCTCGTACGATCCCGTCAAGCTGTAGAAGGATCAGATCACCCAGATCTTGTTGACTCTCCGTGTCGTTGAGGTGGTATGCGAGCTGAGCGTTTTTGGGCATGCTGCAAAACTGGGTGGAATCGCTCGATGTAGCTCTGCTACCTTGGCGGATTGGGGTCTTCGATACCCTGACTTCGCAATGACGGTTTGACTTTTCGTAGAAGCCTGACTGAAGTTCTATCCTACGCTTAAGGGACCCCTCTTGCGAAAGGGAGGGAGACTTCGGGTATAAGTAGCAGCGAACCACGGGTGGTAGAGGACGGACTGATGGGAAGCATGGCATTCTCGCAACGCCCAAGGGTGGTTGGGTGTAACACGACGGAAGAGCGAGACGTGGTTCGCCATAACGGAGGGCGCAGGGCCATTGGGGGGCGATGTGAGAGCCAATGGGTGGATGACCTTGCAAGCCAAGGAGAAATCGAGAGGGCAGGTCCAGCAGGAGGGTGGAACGCGCTTGGTTGATCCGAACAGTCGGTGTTCGGATCGCCAGAAAAGATGCGGTGGTCGATATGTAGATTCCAGCATTGAACCAGCGCCACCAGGAAGCGCATCCAACACATGTGAAGAACGCCGTGTGCATAATGAGAACACGTTCGATTGACATGATCCGCACAGTAGAAAGTGTCTTGAAAAACAGATGTGTTTAAGGAATAAGAAGGAAGCTACTTGCATGCATAGACATTACTGCCAGTTTGTCCTGACTACATATCTACCTCTACGGCTTCGGTAGTATCTTGCACCGCTCTTCCACACTCCCCAGCTCCACACATATCTCGACATTAAGTCTGATGCATTTTTGTAGCTCTTCAAGTAAAGGCTTATAATCGAGACCTTTGACTGTAACCTTCCGAAGGCGTGTAAGCTTCATGAAGCCCCCGCAGAGCGATCGCGATTTAGCAATGTAGGCTTGTAGCTACCATGAATCGTCAATGAAGTCTAGATTGGATTCGGTACCAAGAACTTACTTTCAATAAATCCTGTTCCGGAATCTCGCATTGAGTAAAGTCAAGATAGAGGTACTCAAGAGCTGGCAATGTTTCAGGATCCCACCGCCTCGCGACTTTTGACCAGCAATACATAAGCTGAGTTATGGCACAATTGCCAAATTGCCGTAAGTGAACCCCACCAAAGATTGCAACAGGGTCTCGGCACTCAGAACCGTTTATCGTCATGTTGAATGATACATGGCGTATAAGAGACAATCTCCCTTCCGTACCCGCCACCAGATCGGTACCGAAAGGCTTTAGTGGCCCGCAAGCCCAAGAGTTCTGAGAGTAATCTACACATATCATTAGCCAACTTGAAGTTTTCTGATGTTGCGATAGGATTAGGACTTACATGGCTTTATCGTCAAGCCCCCTACCATGAAGTAATCAAATTCCCGTTGACGTCCGAACGAAAATATACTTTGTCCGTACAAAATCGGGGAGGTTTCGTAGACACAGGCGCGACATGCGCGACATGCGCGAGCAACTGCGCCATGAAGTCCAGCCGCAAGCTTATCACCAATACTAAAATCACGGAATATTTCATGTTGGTCCACCAGTCCCACTACAAGAGCATGTGATCGGTGCTTGGGCGTGATTATCTCATGAGCAATGAGAAGACACCCGTAGATCTAATTCCGTATTTCCGCAGGAATCCTGGCGAATAAGTTGGAGTCTTTTTGGTTCTCATATGCGATTTGGAGCGGTGTTGTTGTCGGTCTTTGATCTCGGATTTTTTACTCTTTCGCTCCGATATTCGAATCTTCCAACAACAATCCCGCCAGGTTCTCCATTGTTGCTACCTTTTGGGGCAGGTGGATAGAAGACAAACGTAGGCGATTCAAAAGTCAGGAATATGTCCATGCAGGTGGAATGTTGTTCGCGCTCTTGAGTTGACACACTTCCTGTATGATTGATTCGTCACGACGTTGAAAGTGTTAATAATGCCGAGCAGGGTACTAAATCCAGAAGCTCGCTACACAAGGATCAACTCTCTTGCGTTCTTTCAGATGTGTTCTGAATGACCATTGATGGTTCACTGTAAAATACCAAACCATGCAGGGACATTGACTACTTAATCAGAGGACCCCAAGACAGCAGTAAGAGAAGGGGTCGTATAGAAGTTACGAAGTACTTTAGATTAGCACCCATAGAACTGAAGATATAGCGTTAACTCTCGATCCAAATGCAAAGTGAGCGTCCCAGATACACGATCAATGGCCGGCGTCCTGACCAGAGCCTACGTAAAATTCTATGATGGACCGGCCTTTATGGGATTACGCATCCGCGCGCCAAAGAATTGAGTATAAAGACTAGGAGAGTTTTCAGGGTTTACGGGTATCTGTACGCAGAGCCACACGTACTTCGCAACTTCGAGCCAGTTTCCATGTGAGGGTCTTCTCTCATAATCAGCTCTAGTATGAGTTTGCCTGGGTCATAGTGATCGCGATAATAAATTATGCATGGTCGGTCAGAGCGATGGCTGGACAGTAGGACAGGGCCGTAATGACTGGGCTGACCCATTTTGGATAGCTCGACGGTGGTAGGGATAGGTTTGATGGATCAGACAGAACGGCGACAGGTTCGAAGGTGTGAGATCCATTTGTGTTCAGGATGCTAAGCCTTTTCAAGGATAGCCCAGAATTCTACGGTCACGTGATATCGCGTCGAGCGCGCTTCTGCCTGGACAGCAAACGTCTTTCTAAAGCAATCCTAAATCGATAGCTTGACCCTACAGCGCTCAAAGATCGATGTAATCGCATTCTTTTCATTGCTAAACTCACAGAACTTGTTGTATAATAAAGATTCCATACCCGGCGTCATTGGATACTGCCCATGCGTAATAGGAATCATGGCCGACAAGGAGGCTACAGTCTACATCGTAGACCTAGGAGCCTCCATGGGCAAAACTCACAATGGCCGAAAAGTGTCCGACCTTGATTGGGCGATGACATATGTATGGGATAAAGTTACCAGTACAGTATGCATTCCCCTATCACGCTTGCGACAACATATTGATAAATTCAGGTGGCTACTGACCGGAAGACTGCTACTCTCGGTGTTCTTGGCCTACGCACAGATGGTATCAGTAATGCTCTTCACCAGTACGTCAAAGTTTGACCAATGGAAGGTACCGCGAACGAAATGGGCGATGAGGAAGGCTTCTATCATATCTCCGTATTGCAGGAGATCAGCCAGTATAAGGCACGATGACATCCTGTTAATCTATTGCTGAACAACCTCCAGGATCCTTCTGCCAGATCTGAAGGCTATGCGGCAAAAGATCCGGTTGAGCAGCACTGACAAAGGAGATGGTCCGCAGTCGATTTGCCTCGTCGAACCTAGATCTTGCTGATCCAATTAGCGATATCCGCGATGGTAGTCGCAATCCAATTGATTGCAAAACATTGCAAGAAGCTCAAATATCGCCGAAGGATCGTTCTCGTGACGAATGCCGAAGGCTCCATAGACGCTGACGATTCCTCCGAAATCACCAAGAAAATAGTCGGGGATGGTATTGAGATTGCAGTCATGTAAGTGTTGACACCGGCTCGCTATTCACGAAACTGAGATCGTCAGTGGCGTAGACTTCGACGACCCGGAATATGGCTTCAAGGAAGAGAATAAAAGCGCAACCAAGGTGAGATTGCTTAGACCATTGAACCAGGCTGCAGCGCTCATGCTGTATTTCAATAGCGCAAGAATGAAGCCACTCTTCGTAAATTCGTCGAAGATTGCGATGGCGTATATGGGACCATGCAGCAGGCTATCGATGAGCTGGGCGTTCCACGTCTGAAGGCTACTCGGCCAGTCAACTCATACCGAGGGCAACTCACCCTTGGGGATCCAGAGCAGTATGATACGGCGATGTGTATCGACGTGGAGAGGTTTCCACGTACTATGATAAGAAGGCCACTTACTGCAAGCCAATTCGTTCAAAGGAGCGATATCTCGAACGGTAACGCAAGCACGCAATCGTCTTCTACCGTCATGCCAGATGGTCAAGATCCTGGACATCCAGGGTCGGAGGTTAACCCACTTACGTCCGTCCGAAATGCAAGGACTTATCAGGTCAAAGACGAGGAAGCCCCTGGAGGTAAAAGGGATGTTGACCGCGAGGACCTAGCCAGGGGCTACGCGTATGGCTCGACAGCTGTACATATCAGTGAATCCGAGTGGAATGTCACAAAACTTGAGACGCAGGCAGGGCTCGGAATAATAGGGTTTATTCCGCGGGAGACAGTGAGCCTGCCGAGATTGAACAGGGAATCCTGTCTGCTAACAATGACCAGTATGATCGCTACATGCATATGACGGCTTCCAATGTGATCATAGCGCAGAAGACGAATCCTAAGGCCATTCTAGCTCTATCATCCTTCATCCACGCACTTTTCGAATTGGAGTCCTACGCCGTTGCTCGCCTGGTGCCCAAAGATGACAAAGACCCGTTACTCGTCTTGCTCGCGCCCTTGATCGAGCCAGATTACGAATGCCTGCTTGAAGTCCAACTACCGTTCGCCGAAGATGTACGCTCCTACAGATTCCCACCCCTGGACAGAGTCGTCACCGTATCGGGCAAAATCATCACCGAACATCGAAACCTCCCCACCAATGAGTTGAAGTCAGCTATCAGTGAGTACGTCGACCGGATGGACCTCTCGACTCTCGGAAAGGATGATGATGGGTAGATTTCAACCGTCCATGGGTGCGGACTCCACTGACAACTTACAGCAACCCAACAGAATACATGCCCCCAGCAGAGACCTACTCCCCCGTCCTCCACCGCCTCGACCAAGCCGTCCGCTTCCGTGCCGTCCACCCCTACGAACCCATCCCCCCTCCCTACGACATCCTCACACGCTACTCCCACCCCCCCGACGAACTCCTCACCAAAGCCAAGCGCCAACTCCAGAAACTCGTAGACGCCGCAAATGTGAAAAAAGGTAAGTCTCCTTCCCCTTCAACCCCTCC
>JAABUS010000694.1_pt1 | contig 83194 bp, 12 predicted proteins | sample 5560161 | NCBI WGS metagenome assembly JAABUS01 (sample SAMN10711885, study PRJNA513376) | rock metagenome | isolation source: Antarctica rocks | place: Antarctica: Victoria Land, Trio Nunatak nord | collected 2016-01-04
TTGCAAACTAGTATTTATTAATATAAAGAAATCTTTAGTTTCTTTTTATAGAATTTAGCAAAAATTTATTTTATCTTTTATCTTTTAATATTTAATTTATATTTTAAGTTTAAAATATAATATATTTATATTATTTATATATTATAATAGTTTTTTAATAGTTTTAATTTCTTAAAATTGATTAATAAAATAAATTATATTTTCGAAAATTATATTTAGAATATATTTAACAAAAAAGTAGTATATATTCGAGATATTTAAATTATTTTCGAAAACTATTAAGATTTTAAAATATTTTCTAAATTCTAAATAAATTTTAGTAATATTTATATAATTTTAGTATATATTAAATATATTTTAAGTTTAAATTTATTTCAATTTATTAAAAATGTTTGCAACTTTTTGTTTCTATAATTAATATAAATAGTTTAAATAGTTTAACAAACAAATTCTATTAATATTTTAAATATTTTAATAAATATTATATAATAATCTTTAATAATCTTTATATTAAATTATATATAAAAATAGATATTAGTTTTTGTTGTAATTTAAATATATACTTAATATATAGACTGATCGCGTCGAATTAATTAATCGAGTCGATTTCTAAAGTTCAAATCGAAAATCGAAAATCGACTCGAATCAAATTAAGATTTAGAGATAAGATCGAAACTCAACTTAAAAAATCGATTCAAATTATTATTTTTAGTAAATTCTATTATTTTTAGTAATAATTTGATAGAAATATTAATTTATTGCACTTAATTAGTAATTATATTAAAAATATCTATTTATTATAGCATTATTATAATGCATTACTATAATGTATTATCTATAATAATAATAAATCTAAATTTAAACTTTTTTATACTATTTTTAGTAATTCTTGATATAATAACGTTATTTTTGATTTCTTAACAATTCGATTCGATTTCTAATATTGAAATCGAAAATCGAGTCGAATCGAATTGAGTTGATTTCAAAACAATAGAAATTAACTTGAATTTCGGATCGATTCCTAGATTTAAAATTGTTAAATCGGATCGATTTCTAAAATTGGGACCGAAACCCAATTTGACATTTAGTCTATTAATATATATCATATATATATTAAATTTATAACAATAACTTTTGTTTTAATTTAAAATATTATATAAATTTGTTTTATTTTAAATTTGTTTAAATATAAGATTTATTTCGAAATATAATTAATTTATAAAAATTTTAGTCTAAATATAAATACAATATATAATATTATATTGTTAGAAATTTTTATTAAAATAAATAATACTTTTAATTTATTGTTTTTCTAAAAAATACAATTAATTAAAAACAAATTTTTGTTTAATTTCTATAAATTATAAATTAGATTTATACGAAACATAAATTAAATATAAAATAATTTTCTAAAACTATTTTAGCAAAAAACTTTCTAAATTTTGTTTGTAAATTAAATTTATTATATAATTTATTATATTAAAACTATTATATATATAGTATAAAGCACTTTTGTTATATTTAATATATAAATTAAATATAATAAAAGAAATAATAAAATATTTTGCAAAATATTTAACGCAAACAATATATATATTAGATATAAACTTAGTTTATATATTATTAAAAATAATAGATTTTGTTGTTTAATTATTGCAATTATATTGTTAATAATTTCTTAAAATATTTTAATAAAATACAATGAATAATAAGTATAATTTTTGTATACAATTAGTATAAGAAATAGAAATAGTTCTTAATTAATAAAAATATAGATATTTAATTGTATATTATATATATTAAATTTGTACTAAAATAAAATTAGTTGCAAATAAAATTTCTAGAAGTTCAATATTTAATAATAATTTTTTTATTATATATTATTGTTAGATTGATCGCGCGGAACCGAATTTATTACGTGATTGTGCTAAGATTTGGGTTTCGATTCTAACTATTAGAATCGACTCGAGAAAAACTACTATATATAGTATACTAGTATACTATACATAGTAACGTTTATTAATAGCTCGGTTTTCGATTCCGACTTTTGAAATCGACTCGACCCGAACAATTAGTCTAATTATTATAACTTGTAATTTATTAAGATATAAAAAGAATTAATATTAATATATATTAAGTTTGTATTAATAATTTAATTTATATATTATAATTTTATTTTAAAAGTAAAAAATATTTAATTTAATAAATTTATAAAATTAGTTTATAAACAATATAAATAAAGTAAATTTTCATTTATAAATTTTTTATATAATAAATTCTTAATTCTTGTATATATAAATTATAAATTATAAATTCGAAATATATACAATATATATATTAATTTTGCTATTTTTTAAAAAGTTTATAATATTAGATCTCTATATAATATTTTAATTATATATTGATATTTATTATATATATTAACTAAATAAAATATTGTTAAAATTATTAATATTCTTAAGCTTAACTTCATTGTATATTAAATATATATATAATATATTTAAATACGCATCTTTGCAATACTTAATTTCGAAATATTTAAAACTTTAATATTAAATTTTGTTTACTTTTTTTTAAATTTTTGAAAATAAAAGAGCAATCTAAATAATCTTAAAGTTAATTGCAATAACAAAAAATTTAATCTAATTTTAATATAAGTTAAGATTATATTTTACTTAAATTAAATATATATTAGATATATATTTATTAATTAATATTTTAATACATATATTAATTAAGATTTCGACTAATATTGTTTTTTTTATATATAGAATAAAAAATTCTCTTTGTATATATATAGAAATACTAGAATATTATAATAATTTTGTATTTTTAATATAATTATTTAATTGCGTTCTTCGAAGATAATTGCAATTCTATTAATATTAATAAAACTCTCTATATAATAAATATTAGTTCAATATATAATTAATATAAAATATAAAAAAGAATCTATTTTTTTAAGTTTTATAAATAATAATTTGTTAAAATTATTAAGATTTTAATTGTTTAATATATTTTAATTTTCTTAATTATTTATAAAAATATTTTTATTAATATTTTTATTACTTAATATTGTTAATAATATTAATATTTTTAAAATTTAAAATTTGTTTATATATTTAGCAAATATCTAATATATAATAAGTATAAAGTAAACATTAATTTTATTTATTTATTACAAATTTGTTTGTTAATCTTAATTTGCAAGATTTTTAAATATAAAAGAATTCTTTTTACTAGAAAATATATAGACTTTAAAGACAAAAAAATTGATAATACTTTTAAAAATGTATTATTATTAAAATTAAAATTAAATATAATATATGTGCAAAACAAATAATCAAATTGCGTAGATATAAAAATATATTAAACTTATACTATATTTAACAGCAATTTATACTATAACAAAATTTTAATTTTGCAATATATAAATCTTGTTTTTGAACTTAATTGATTGCGCATTATAGACTTTACACAATTCTAAAAAGGCAATAAATATAGAGAATTAAGTTTATGTCTAGCATATATTAGGAAGAAGCAAAACTCTAAGAGTTGTAATTTCTATAATTCGATATATCTATACTAAGTATAGATTGAGCATAAACGAAGTTTATTTTAAGTAGAAATTCTTATCTAAAAAAAGTTTGTCTTGGATAAGAAATCTGCACCCGGAATAAGTTGTAACCTGGAGATATTATATCGAGTATAAATAAAAAAAAATTATTAGTTATATATTTATCTTGTATTGTTAACGCTTAGATAATGCAAGAGATATATTGTTTGCTATTTTGTCTATTATTTTATTTTCAATTTCTCTATATAATCTATAGTTTAATATAGTTCGAATATAATATTGCAATATTTAATATTTTTATATATTGTCTAAATGCAATACAAATATTTTTGATCTACTATTAATATAATAATCTTTATTATCTTTAGAAAAATATAATTGTTGCTATATATTTTGTATATCTTATTGCAATATTTTGAATATATTGTTGTTGCACTAGCAGTATACTTAGTTTTTTTAATTAGTTTTCTTAGTTTTCTATAATAAATAATAGCTATAATTAATTTCTCGAGTCTTTTTTTGAACTCTTAATTTGTTTTTATTATAATTGCTATAATATTGCTTCTACTTTTGCTATTGTTTAAATAAACTTTTTCTATCGATGCAAAGATATTGTTGCTATATTAGTTTAAAGATGTTTTCTTATTTATAGCTATAACTATTTTTAATAATTTTATTTACAATATTGCAATATAGAATTAATTGCGTTTTATTTTTATTTTTTCAAGTATCTTCTTTATTTACTTTTGTTTTAACTAAAGAGATATTTTGTACAAACTTTAAGTTTTAATTTGTTTCCGAGATTAAATTGTTGTATATTCGATATACTATTTACTCGATAATTTTGTTTAATTTTTGCAAATTTTTAATATTTATTAATTTTTATATTATTTCTATAGATAAATATCTATTAATTTTGTTTCTGTTTTTATTTGCAAAGTCTCTTTCGACATAATTTAATAAATATCGATAATCTATTGTAATATTTTTGCTTATATTAATTTCAACTTAATATCTAGATTTTTTCGATACTTTTTAATTTTCTTCGAGATGTATTATATTGCAATATTGTAATTGAGCAGAAATTAAAGTATTGCAAAGCATATTTGTTATTCTATTGTGACTAACAATTCTTAGATAAAGTCGATAATTTTTGATATAATTTTTTATTTAATGCTTAGTTTTGTCTTAATATAATATATATAAGATATTTATATTAGTTTAAAGTTTAGTTAAACTCTTAATACTCTAATTTTTTTTAAATTAACTTAATATTTTGTCAATGTTATATTAATATCTAGATTAAATTACTTCAAAATTCTCGAGAAATAAATAAATTTGTATTTTATTTTCGAGAATCTAGTATTATATATATACGCTTAGATTAATTGTTGAATTAAATTTCGATTCTAAATATTGAAATCAACTTGATTTGTCGATTTTAATTCTAGGAATCAACTTGAAACTCAATTTAATTTCTATTATTTTAGAATTAAAGTGACTCAATTCGACTCGATTTTCGACTCCTATACTAGAATATAATTCGAATTGTTAAGAAATTAAAAATTATATTATTTTGTCAAGAATTTCTATTCTTGGATTTAGATTTTAATTTTTTAATTTTTTTTTAAACATTGTTCAATTTATTGTAGAAAATAGACTGATCGTCGGGTCGGGTTTCGGTTCCGACTTTTGGAACTAAAATCCGACCCGAATTTTAGCGTGGAATCGAATTACTATATATAGTATACTAGTATACTTAATATAGTATCATACACGTAATTCGATTCCAATTTTCTTGCTCAGGAATCGAATTTTGGCGCCAAGTGCCAAGATTCGATTCCTGGCGATCAGTCTAGTAGAAAACAAGAATACGTTACTATAATACATTATCTATATCTATTAGTGTTATAGATGCTAATTTTTTTATAAAATTAATTTAAAAAATATAATATTAATGCATAATTTGTATCTATAAGCGTTATAGATGCTATTAAATTTTTTAAATACTTAGAGATCAATCTATATAGTTAAATAGCTTATAGTTAGAAGATAGATATTAGCTAGCTATACTATAGAAAGCAACTATTTAGAATATAGATAGAATATATCTAGAAGATAGATGTTTTTTGCAAAATAAATAGCTGCGATCTATCTTCTATCTACTAGATAAATAGAAGATTTCTATTAGTTAGTAAGCAGCTAGATGTAAGATAGAAAGCAGATTGTCTTCAAATAAACCACTTGCTAGTAGATATCTAAAATAGCAATCTAGAAGATAGATAGCAAATAGATAGCAAATAGAAATATTATAAGTAAAAAAAAGTTGAAAAATTATCTAAGTACTTCTATATTAGTTATAATTATCCTAGTACGTACGCGCTAGTAGAGGGAGTCAAACACGCGCATACAATTTTAGTAAATCGCGTTATTTTGTTATTAGAATTTTAGTAACGTGAATAATTATAGAGCTAGAGGATTCCCGAGTTTATAAAACTCTAAATTTAAGGTTAAAAATCTTAATCTATTAATAGAATTAAATACAAAAACGTCTTAACAATTTCAAGTATCAACAAATCAACATTTTCGATATTTTACTTTTCGAAATGTTAAGATTTAAAATCTCGATCGGGCTAGCGTCTGAACTTAGTGAAATTTAAAAATTTTTCAAAATTTTCAAAATTTCAAAATTTCAAAATTAACACCTATAGGTTGGATAGCAGATGGATAACTGCTATATAGCAATTGATCAACTTCTAGTTATCTAAAAAAGATTTCTAACCAATAGTAAATCGCTTTCTAGTAGACAACTAACTGCTATCTAGCAGATAAATAGAAGCTATCTATCTAATCTAGATATCTAGTCGCAATCTAACCGATATCTATCGGTTATATAACTCTATAGATAGGCTTCTAAGTATTAAATAATTAGTATTAATACATAATTTGTATCTATAAGCGTTATAGATACTATGTATTTATTATTTTATTATTTTATTAAAACTCTTGGCAATTTGGATCGATTTTTACGAGTCAAGTTTCGATCTTAACTCCAGAAATCGATTCGAATTGTTGATTTTAACTCTAGGAATTGAATTGTTAAGACTTTTGAATCGAGTTAATACGAACTGCCAAGATTCGAGTCGAATGTTTGACTTGAACTCGATAAGTCAACTTAACGCGATCAATATATATACGCTTACTTCTCGTATTTGCTATAGATTTTATTTAGAAATTTGCAATTGTATTCTGTTAACTCTTTGTATATTAGATAGTATGATCTTCGGATCAAATTAAATTTATTTTTTTTAAATCTTTTTCAACTTTTTGAATTCTATTGGATTCGAACAAATTTAGAAATTCTATCCGAAAATCAAATATTCGACTCGACAATAATTGTCAAGAGCTTAATCTAGTTATGTCGAACTAGATTCGACTTATCTTATCTTATTTAATCTTGCAATATGTCAAAATAATAGATAATAGAACGTTTAGTTACTATGTAGAAGCTGGGGCTTTGCCTATCTATATATATTAGTTGGAGCTATTCAAATCGATTATATAATATTGAATCAAATGTATCGAGTCAAATAGTATTGATACTAAATCAAATCGATTATAGTATTTGGACACTTTTATTTAATTCAAGTTTAGAAATCAATTTTTATATAAATTATATTCTATATTTTATTAAGTTTGAAATCTATTTTAAAACTATTAAGTCTCGAGTATCTTTTTAGCAAAAGTAAAAAATATATACAAAAGTTCTTTGTTAGCAATTTATATATAGACGTATATATGTTTACAAATTCAAGATCTTCTATAACTTAAAGAATATATAAAAGACAAAATTTTAATAAAAATTTATGCAAATGTTGTTAATAATATTTAATAACTTTATTAGTAAAACAATAAGAACAATAGATATAGATTTAAATAAATAATGCAAAAATTATCAACAATAAATATAGCAACTATTTAGTTGCAAGTTATTTAGATAACTAAGTCTAGTATCTATATTTAAGATTACAAGTAATCTAATTATTAAGTTAAATTAAAAGCTTGTTAAAACACTTCAAATATATTATAAAAAGAAGTTTTAATTAGTTTGTTAGCTATCTATTTTTTAATAAAAATATATTTTAGTTTAATTTGATTATTTGCAATCTTTTTTTAAACAAACTAAATTTAAATACTTATATACTTTCTTCGAATATATTGCGCGAAATTCTTAGCAAACGCTATAATTTTTAATTGTCGCAATAGATAATAGTAACAACTAGATATAGTATTAAGAGTATTAAAGAGAAAGTTTTAATAGCAATAAGAATTCTAGATATAAACAATAGTAATAAGAATAAATAAAATAATTGCAATTGCTCTAATAGTACTTGAAGTTAAATAGTTTTCTTAACAATCTACGTTTATTTAATATATTTAACTTTGCAAATAGAAAGAGCAATAATTAATTAATATTTAAACAATTAATTGATAACAATACTCTCTAGATTAAAGATATATTTAGAGATAGAATAACAAATATTTTGATTTTTGATTTAGTTAATATTTATATAGTCTAATAGAAAACAAATACTCTTATAGAAGATAAGACAAAATTTAAAAGTATTTCGAAAATAATAAAATATCTGTTTAATAGTTTTTAGTAAGTGTTAATAGAATTGAAAATATATTTGTTTATTATTAAGATAACAAAAACAATATCTAATCAAGTATTTAGTATTATATATTAGACTAATTGCGTTGAGTCGATTAATTAAGTTCGAGTCGATTAATCGACTCAAATCTTGACGATTTAAGTCAACTCGATTTGAAAGTCTTGACAAGTCGATTTCTAAAATTGAAATCGAAAATCGAGTCGAATCGAGTCGATTTCTAGAGTTAGAATCGAAAATTGACTTAAAAAAATCGACTTAAATTGTCAAAAAATAAAGTTATTTAGTAGCAAATTTAATAAACAAAAATTAGATTTTGAATTTTTTAAATTTTTTATTTAAATGTTCTATAATAATACAATAAAGTAATGCATATAAACTATTTGATATTTATATAATAAATAAATTACAACTATTATAGTTTCTCGATAAACTTCGATCTTATATTTTATCAAAAAGTGCATAATAATATATTTAGATAATGTATTTAAACTTATTAATGTTATTAACTAATTTAAGATCTTTATAATCTCGTAATTATCTTTATTTTTAATATTATTATTATTGTCTTTACTTTCGTTATTATTATTATTGTTTTTGTACTTTGTATTTTTATATTTGTTATTTATTATTTTTGCATTATTTTTTGTCTTCTTTTATTTTATTTTTATTTTATTTTTATTAATTTTAATCAAGTCTTTAGTATTGTTATTTATCGATTTTATAGAATTAGATATTTTGCGATCTACAACGTTTTTATTGTTTGCAAAAGTATCTTTGAATCTTTTAAATTTGTTAATTGTATTTAAATTGTGCGCTTTCTTTAACTTATTAAATTCTTTATAATGTAAAATGCGTTATTAAATTATTTCGATAATTAATATTATATATTTAGTTACATTTTCGCTTAATTCGAATTAATTAAAATTAAGCTAATACGTAGATTAGTTATTTTATTTATATTAGACTTTATATATACTTAAATATTAAAAGATTATATTGTGTCTATGTCTTTACTCTTTAAGATTATTTGTATAGCAATCGTATTAATTTTAGTCTATTTTATAACATTTTTGTCTCTAGTCTTCTTTATTAATTTGATCTCAAAGCATTGCGCTACAATATAATTAGCTTTTTAAATATATATGCATTATTTAAATGCATTATTATGCAATTCTTTTTTTACTCTTTTATTAATTACTATATTTTTGACGTTTTTTTTATGTTAATTTAGATTTGTTTAAAGACTTCTTTAAAGACAATTGTTGTTTGCAACTTAATTAGACGTTTGTAAAGTATTATATAATTAATATTTTGCTTTTTGTAAAGTAGTTTTTTATTTTCGATTTATATTGTAGTACAATTTTTATTAGCAATAATTTGCGAAAGAATTAATAAAATAGACATTTTGCGTTTTGAATTAGTTTTAAAGATAATATATATAAATAATGCAAAGCAAGTCTTTTATTTAATAATATCGCATTAGTTATTTAACAATATTCGAATTTTTAAATAAAAAGAAATTTGATCTTAAAAAGTTTATTTTTTTGATTAGTTTTAATAATAATGTACGCAAGTAATACAAAACAAACTTGTATATTAACTATGTAAATTGAGGCAATAGTTAGTATTAAATATGTTAATTAATATGTAATATTTAAACAAAAAAGTTGTCGCAATTATAAAAAAATTTATGTGTTTAACATTAGAATTAGAGTTTAAATATTACTTTTATTTAATATTATTACAATTAAAAATTATTATTTTTACTATATTAATTATCGCATAATATATACTCTTTAACTATTGGAATCAAATACAAGTACGCATATCTGTTGCGCATTATTCTATTGCATTATTTATTAAATACTTAATTGCAAAATTTGTTAATTTTCGCATTCTATATTGTTAATTCTTTTATTTAATTTTAAAAATTCTTAACTTAATAACACGTTTTGCTTTAAAACTTTAATAACTCGAATTAAACAAATTAATAATGCATTTAAATAATACATTTAATGTGTTATATATTGTTAATATACTTAATTTAGTTTATTAAACAAAAGACAAGAAATTGCGAAAAAATATAACAACGCAAATTAATTATAACAAAGAAAAAAAATCGATTAAGATAACTTCTAGTATGCAAAAAATAATGCAAAAAAATAATATATTAAGCTATTATTAATTAAGTGTTTATAATATAGAAAAAGCGCAAATACAAATTTGAAACAATAGCTCTATATAAAATTTGCAAGTATTAAAAAACTAATAATTTGTTAATTTCGAAAATGTTTTTTGCAAAATTAATTTGCAAAATTTTGCAAAATCAAGTTGTTAACAAAGAAAACAATAAAAAATATCAAATTTAAGCATCGATCTTATTAGCTTTTTAAAAGATTATTGAGAGTTTTATAATTAATTTTTTCTCTAATAAGTATACTATTTATTTGTATTATTATTGTTTTTATATAGCATATATTGATGTTTTATTTTATATATTTAGATAGCAATCTTTTTATTGTTTATGTTAATTGTAAAATTATTAAGTCTAAGAATTTGCAATTGTTAAAACAATTAATACAAAATCTAGAACTTTATTATAATAAGTAGTAATAAAATTAACATTTAAATGTTTTCGTTATATTAAAATTCGAAATAATTAGCAAAAAATTAAGAATTTAAGCTATTTTATTTATTGTATTTTATTTATTGTATTATTTTGTTGCATTATTTATTAAACGCATTGTTTTACTATATATATATTTTATATTCTTTTTTATTAAATATAGTAATTAAAAAGTGTATTATAATTATATATTTAAATTATTTAAATAATTAAAGTTAAATTATTGATTTAACTTCTTTAATTAAAGATTTTAATAATTTTGTTCTATATAATTTTATAAAAAATTGCACAAAAAAAATTATTATATCTTAAGAAAGATTCGAATTTTAATTTTTTTAATTTTTTGTACTAATAATATACGATTTACAATATAATTTTTAATAGTATTATAATATTATCTTAAACAATATTATAGATTGCGCGTTATTATTATAAAAAATTAAACATATTATTATTAAGCTATTAAAACTTAATTATTTAACATTATTATATTTAAACATATATAGACATTCGAAATAATATAATTATTAAAAAGTTAAATATATTAATTTAATGCAATATTAAGTCTTTAATTATTTTAAATATATTATTTATTTATATTATCGCTAATAATATTTGTTTATTTATAACAATATTATAAATATAAAATCTTTTATACAATAATCTAGCTATATATAAATTTTATTTAAAACAATCTCGAATTTTATTTAAAAAATTTTTTACTTTTATTAATTTGCTAATTATTATTTTGTACTTTGCAATATATATTTTACAATTCGACAATAATTTTTTTTAAATTTAAATTTATAGTACAATTATAGTATTTAATTATTATAATTTGCTTAATTGTTTGCAAACTTATTTAAAATTAATTTTATTAATATATTTTTCGAACAAAACTAAAAGTTTGTTTAATATCTATTAATAATACTAAATAAAAAAAAATATCTTTAGTTATTTGCGTTAACTTAAAATAATTCGAAGCATTATCTCTTTAATATTTTTATATTAAATATTTATTTTTTATAATATTAATGTAAAGATATCAATCATCTTTGTTTTAAATTAAACAAAAGCGTTAAAATTGTCGAAGTAAAAATTTTATAATATTGCGTCAAACTATAAAAAAGTTAACAAAAAATTAAATACATTATTATATTGCATTATTTTTTTTAACAATATTTGTTCTTTGTATTTTTGCTCTTAAAACAATTGTTAAATTATAATAACATCAAAAATAAACTTTGAATTTTGTTTAATATTTTGTCTTGTAGTTTACAAAATTATTATTATTTTTTTTGTTTTACATCTTGTAAAGACTTAATTTTTATATAGAATTTAAAATATTAGCAAGATTATATAACATTTTATTAAGTTTTTTTATTTTTAAATAATATTTAACAAACTTTGTTGAAGCTTTTTTACAAGCTTTTAGTATAATTTCTTTTAAAAAACAATTATAATTTGTTATAATTTTTTTCAAATAATTAAGATAATTAAATACTATATTAAATACTCGAAATTTTAAATAAATATTAACATTAATTGTTCGAAACACTATAAAAGTGTATTTATAGAAAAGATTTAATATATTGTTAAGTAGTTAAATCGATTGTTATTTGCTTTCGTCTAGTTAAATACGCTAGATTTTTTAATTTTCTAAATATTTCTTTATTTAAAAATCAATATAGTTGTATAGTTAATACGCACAATAAAGCATTAAATAGATAGAATTGTAACAAATGCGAATATCTTGTATTAGTTTTTGAGATTTTTTATTTTTTAGCTCTTAAAAAGCTTTAAAGCGAATTAAATGTTAAGACAAGTTATTAATAGCGACAATAAAAGTACGAATTTAAATAAAATTTAGCAAATGCATTATTTCTTTGCATTATTATAAAAATTTTTTTTTTTTAATTATAACAAACAAATTTGTATTTTTTGCAATATTCTAAACTTGTTTATTCTTTAATTAAAAAACAATATTGTTAACAATTGTTTTTAATTTAAAAGTTGCAATAAAGTTTTAAGCTATTAAATTAATAATATAAGTTAAACAAAAAATAAAATTTTGTTGTTTATTTTATTAAGATGTTTGTCGATTCAAACCTTTGTTAAACATAGTCAAAAAGTCGATCAAATATTACAAAAAAAAAAAAAACTTTTAAACTTTTGATTTTAACTTAACAAATTTATAGAAACAATATCGAAAATTTGCAAAACTAAATTAAAAGTCTTTAATTTAAATAAAAAGCAATTTTTTTGTTAATAGTTAATTATAATAATTAATTTTTATAAATATGATTTATTTATAAAGAAAGATTTTGTAAATACTTTTAAAATTATTATAATTAATATACTTTATATTTTTTTCGATTAATTAATAGATAAAAGAAAGAATACTTTAAATATTGCTAGCACTTTGCAAATATATTAAAATATATTTTGCTTAATACAAAAAAAAAATAGATTGCTATATATTTAATTTGTTTGTAAAAAATTAAATATACAAAGTATATTTGTTTTGCTATATTTTGTTTTTTATTAATTAATTATAGATACAATAGCAACTTGTAATCAAATATAATTTACGCACAAAGTCGAAGAAAAAATCTATTATATATATAAAAAATAAATTCGATTTTTTTTTTTTTTTTTTTTAAGATAGTATTTAATTATAAACAATATTGTATTTAACTAACTTTAATTACACAATTAATCGAAATTATTAAAAATCGATTTTTTGCTTTTTTTGCAATTTGTTATTAATATATTAAATTTATTTTATTTTCGAATCTTAATAAAAAGAAACAATTGCAAATAATTTTAAAGATTGTATACAAATATATTAAAAATTATTTTAAACAAAAAGAGATATTTGTGTTCTTTGTTGTACTTTATATATTATTAAATAATAAATATATTAAATTGTTAACAATTTTAATAAAAATAAATTTAATATTTTTAATATATTAAATAAACTTTATCTTTTGCTTTGTTTATATATTATAATATTAATATTAATTTTTGTTAATAAAACTTTTGTTAATTCTAAATTAATATTAACAAAATAATTGTTTTGTTTTTAATTCTTTTAGAATACAATTAGTTTAAATTTTTGTTTAAATACAAAATACAAATAATATTTGTTTTTTGTTAGTAAAAAAATACTATTTATAAAACGCAAATTTTAAGACAAAAGTTTTAATATATATTACTTTTTATTTGTAAATAATTAATTTAAATACAATTATTAATATAGAGCTATCGATTAATCTATATATTTTTAATATAACAATAAAGAAGTTTTTAACAATAGTAATAGATAATATATAAATTTTGTATTTTAATTATTATTAATTAATATAAAATTTTATTATTAAATTGCAACAAAATTTTGTTTTGCAATATTACAACTTTGTTGTCTATTAGAAAAATTATATTTTAAGATATATATTTTATATTTAAGCTATTTATTGCAAATTAAAATTTTAAATTGTATTAATACAAGCAATTAGTAAACTAAGTTAAACAATTTATTTTCGATATTTTAGACAATTTGCAACTATTGAACAAATAAAAATTTAACAATATTTCGAGATAAATTTATTGTATAAAAAGTTACAAATATTACAAAAAATCTTTTAAGATTACAAAAGATTTATTAAAACTATAAAAGAAATATTGCTTTATTATGTATATTAAGAGATTTATTAAATTTGTTATAATATTATTTGTTAATATAAGCAAGCATTTTTAAAAATAATAATAGCAAGATACAAAATAGAGCAATTAATAATTAATAATTAATATTAGTTAAAAGAGCTATCTATAATAAAAGAGAAAAAGATAAAAATTAAAAATTTATATTTTTGTAAAATACGTTTGCGTTATTAAAATTCTCTTTATTTTTGTTACTAGTTTTTTAAAAAAGAAATATTAAAGAAAAATAGTTGTTAATATCTTAACAATTCTATATCAATTGCAAAAAAGCTATAATTTTTGTTAAAAAAAGAATTTTTCGATAATTAAATTTAAGCGCAAGAAAACAATACAAATTATTTTTTAGCAATTAAATCTTTTTGTCTCTTTTTTAATTAAATACTTGTTAACGCAATATATTATTTTTCCAAGTAATAAAGTACTTTTAGCGCTAAAGTATCTATACTTATTTTTGAGCTATAATAATTTAAAACAATACTTTTATTAAAAGTATTTATATTATTATTTAGATAAATAGTTTATTATATATTTTTACTTAAAATGCAATATTAATTTAAATAACAAAATATATCTTTAAAAGTATATATTAGTAATATACAAAATTTTGACTTAATTAATTTGAATATATTTTACAAATTGCTATTGTTTGTGTTATAATTTTTAGATTAGCTTATATATAAAATAGAATAAATCTTAATATTAAGTTTTTAACTATTTAGAATACTATTTTTTCTTTTTAATTTACTTTAGAATATAGTTTTTTTAAGATAACAATTTTATATTATTTTTTTAAATTTAAAAGTTAATATTGTAAAAATACTTTGTTTAGTAATTAAAAGATTAAAAACTAATTTTGTTTAACAATTTAATTTAAATTAATTATATCAATTATTTGTAATATAATCTCTAGTATATTATAATTAATTCTCTTAATACTAAGAAAAAGACTAATTATTAGAACAAACAATATATTTTATCTCGAAATTAGCTAAAATTAGTTATTTAAGAGAATTTAGATACTATATTACAATTAGTTATCTACTATAAATTTTTTCTTAAATTAAGAACTTAAATATTGTATTATTAGTTATAGAACTTAATTATAATTAAAGAATATAAAAGAGCAAAAAAAAAAATTCTTTTTTTTCTTCTTTTTTTATTTTTTTATTTTTTTCTCTTTTAAGATTTTAGTTTTCTATATTAAATTAATTGCAATTTAAAAAATTAAAAGAACACAAAAATCTTTTTCTTTCTTTTTTATTTAATTTTTTCTTTATTTTTGTTGTTTGTATTTAAGATTATTAATATTTTGCTAAATCTATTTATATATACAAAAAAATAATTATTTTTATTATTTCGACTTCTTTCTAAATATACAATTTAGTTGTTTGTCTAAAATTACTTAGAATAAAACAAAATTAAAAAAACAAATATTATTAATAATACAATTTATTAATTAAGTTGTAAGCTAACTACAATATATATTGTTGCAAATTTAAAAAAGTTAATACAATTAATATTTTAAAAATAGTTAAAATACAAAAATATAAATATTTAAAATATATAAAAAAATTCTTGCATTTAAAATTTTATATTATAGTTTTTATAAATATTAAAATCTTAATAAATACAAAAAACAAATTATTTTATAAACTATCTTTAATTATATAAATTAATAAGTATTTTTTAGTTTCTAACTTTTGTTCTAAAAATAATCTCTATTAATTTAAAAAAAAATTGCTTAATATTTTTGTATATAATTTCGATTAAAATATTAAGAAATTCTATAATTTAATTAAAGAATTTGTATAAAAAATCTCTATATATTGTTTCTATTTTTTTTTATTTATATTTAAAAAAGCTTAATATCTTTAATTAATTTGCTCGATATTATATTTAGAATATTAATTGTATTAGAAATAATTTGCAATATCTAATATTTAATACTAAACTAAATTTCTTAAATATAAAATAAATTATTAGTAAAATTGTTTAGCTTTATAGTTATCTTTATATTATAATATATTAATAGTATTGTTGTTAAGACTTTTTTGTTTTAAAGTTATTTAATAATGCTAGCGTATTGCTTTGCTTGCTTTGCAACAACAATAAAACAAAAAAAATTAACAAAAATTAACAATTAAAAGATTTTAAAAGATTTTGTTTTTATATTGTTCTATATAAAAAAGCTAATTTGAACTAAAATATTATAAATTAAATTGTAAAGATAGATTTGCAAAAACTGATTAATACTATTTTAATAATCGAAACAATCTTAAGAATTTTTAATATAAAACAATTAATAATAGAATTTAGTTACGTAGCAAAACTTTAAACAACAAACTTTGTTATCTATATAAGCAAAAAAGTTTTATTTGTATATTTATTGTTAATTTTTAATATTATTTTGTTAAACAATTGCAATAATATAATTTCTTTGCTAAAATAATAATAAAGAGATAGAAAAGTAATAAGATAATAGTTTTAATTGTTATTTCTATTATTAGTTTCTTGCTTTTTAACAATACTTTTTATTTTTTTTTGCTAATTAATATAGCTAATTTTACTATATCTTTATTATAGTATATTAAAACAGTTTTTTATTAAAAAAGTATTAAATTGTTGTTTATTTTAATACAAGATTTAATATTTTATATTATCTTTTTTAACTTTTAATTGTTTTTCGATTTTTACTTGTTTTTTAATTCTTATTTATTGAGCAATTGCAAAATTTGTACTTTTAGATTTAGATTTATTAAATTCTTTGTTTTATTTAGATAAGAATATATTGTATTGTTTTTTTTATTTTAAATTAAAATATTAATATAATACTCAAAAAGTATTTCGATTATTAAAAAATTATATATTTTAATTGTTATATATAAAGTATTTTGCTTAAAAATATTTATAGTCTCGAGATTAATCTTTTAAGTAACAAGTTTATAAATTTTAGTACTATTAAGTTAATTATATATTAATGTTGTTTAATCTTTACAATTTAAAATATTAAAATTAACGTTTTCTTGCAATAGTTTTTCGATTAATATAATTTTATAATATTTGTTAAAAAGTTTATATATAAAATTTAATACAAAGTTATTATTTAGTATAATTTTGTTAATATTAATTTTATTTTGTAACAAGTATTAAATAATAAATTACTATTTTTTCTTATAATAATTGTTATAGAATTTACGCGTTTCGACTTCGAAAACTTAAAAATATAACAAAAATATTTTCTTGTATATTTTGTTATACGTTTTGTTAATATCTACTTTAGCAACAATAAGTATTTGTACTATGAAATTACTTATCTTTAAATTAAAATCGTTTTGTTTAAATAATAGTTGTAATAGTATATCTTTATATTTGTTTAATATATTAATATCAACTTTTTAATTTAAAAATTGTTAAACAAGTTTTAAACAATTTTTAGCAATAGTATTTAAAAGAGAAAAACTTACTTAAATATTAACTCTATAATATAATAATAATTTATTTAAATTAATCGCGTCGAATCGATTAATCAAGTTTAAATTAATTAACTAATTCGAATTTTAGCAATTTGAATTAACTCGATTCGAAAATCTTTACAAATTAATTTTTAAAATTAAAATCGAAAATCGAGTTAAATCGAAATTTCTAAAGTTAGAATCGAAAATCAACTCGAAAAAATCGATTCGAATTGTTAAGAAATAAAGTTATTTAGTAGCAAATTTAATAAATATAAATTAAATTTTAAATTTTATTATTTTTTTATCTAAATATTCTATAGTAATGTAGTAAAGTAATGTATATAAATTATTTAATATTTATATAGTAAATAGATTATAACTATTATAGTTTTTTAATAAATTTCGATTTTATATTTTATCGAAAAATATATAGTAATATATTTAGATAATATATTTGAACTTATTAATACTATTAACTAGTTCGAGATCTTTACAATCTTATAATTAATTTTATTTTTAATAATAATATTATTATTTTTGTTTTTGCTTTTGTTATTATTATTATTATTGTCTTTATACTTTATATCTCTATATTTGTTATCTATTATTTTTGTATTATTTTTTGTTTTCTTTTCTTTTATTTCTACTCTATTATTATTAATTTTAATTAAGTTTTTAATATTGTTATTTGTCGATTTTAAAAAATTAGATATTTTGCAATTTGTAGTATTTTTATTGTTTGCAAAAGTATTTTTAAATCTTTTAAATTTATTAATTGTATCTAAATTGTGCGCTTTCTTTAATTTATTAAACTCTTTATAATATAAAATACGTTGTTAAATTATTTTAATAATTAATATTATATATTTAATTATATTTTTACTTAATTCGAACTAATTAGAATTAAGCTAATATATAGATTAGTTATTTTATTTATATTAGACTTTATATATATTTAAATATTAAAAAATTGTATTGTATCTATATTTTTATTCTTTAAAACTATTTGTATAGCAATTGTATTAACTTTAGTCTATTTTGCAATATTTTTGTTTTTAATTTTCTTTATTAATTCGATTTTAAAGTATTGTGCTACAATATAATTAACTCTTTAAATATATATATATTATTTAAATATATTATTATATAGTTCTTTTTCTACTTTTTTATTAGTTACTATATTTTTGACATTTTCTTCTATATTGATTTGAATTTGTTTAAAGATTTTTTTAAAAACAATTATTGCTTGCAACTTAATTAAACGCTTATAAAATATTATATAATTAATATTTTATTTTTTATAAAGTAGCTTTTTATTTTCGATTTATATTGTAGTACAATTTCTATTAACAATAGTATGTAAAAGAGTTAATAAAATAGATATTTTGCGCTTTAAATTAGTCTTAAAGATAATATATATAGATAATATAAAACAATACTTTTACTTAATAATATAATATTAATTACTTAGCAATATAATATTAATTACTTAACAATATTCGAATTTCTAAGTAAGAAAAAATTTAATCTTAACAAGTCTATTTTTTTAATTAGTTTTTATAATAATATAGATAGATAATACAAAACAAACTTATATATCAACTATATAAATTAAAATAATAGATAATATTAAATATATTAATTAATATATAATATTTAAATAGAAAAATTATTGCAATTATAAAATAAATTTACGCGTTTAATATTAAAGTTAGAATTTAAATATTACTTTTATTTAATATTACTACAACTAAAAATTATTATATTTATTATATTAATTATTGTATAATATATACTTTTTAATTATTAAAATCGAATACAAGTATATATATTTGCTATATATTACTCTATTGTATTATCTATTAAATACTTAATTGCAAAACTTGTTAATTATTACATTTTATATTGTTAATTTTTTTATTTAGTATTAAAAATTCTTAATTTAACAATATATTTTGCTCTAAAACTCTAATAATTTAAATTAAACAAATTAATAATATATTCGAATAATATATTTAATATATTATATATTGCTAATATACTTAATTTAGCTTATAAGATAGTAGACAAGAAATTGCAAGAAAATATAGTAGCACAATGTTACGACTCTAATTCGTTACAACTAGTATATATTTTATAGAGTAATCTATAACATATAGTACAATTACTTGCATGTTTAACGACTTAACAAACAAACATTATTTAATACGTTAATGAGCGAATTTAACATATTTAACAACGAACAAAGCGAACAAAATTCGACATGTTTGACAACAAATAAAGCGAACAAAGTTTAATATGTTCGACAACGAACATAACGAACAAAAAGAATTTTCTTTAATATATAGATTTTTTAGACACGACTCTTTTATAAATTGTGTTCAATTTATTTATTAAATTATTTTTTATTATAGATACAAGTTGCAAACTCTTGTTATTAAATAATTGCTTACATTGTCTAAAGACGTTTACAAATTTCTTTAACAATATTAATCTACTTTAATACTTTAGTCGTCTAAATAGCAACGTAACATTTTAAATACTTTAAGAATGTTTATATTAAATTAACGCGTCTCTACTCTAAGCACTAGCTTATTAGCATCACGTTAATTATTAATTATAAAAAACGACAAAATTAAAATCAATAAATGCAATATCTATTATAAAGATCGTATTAATCTAGAGAACTAACTTATATAAATAAATATTTATTTTATCTTCTATTTTATTCTAGCGAACTAAAAGACGATTTCCGCATTAACATTTTTTAAAGAAAGAGTTTAACATTGATTCAAGTTAAACTTACGCAAATATTTAAAGAATTATGACGAAAACTTTCGTACAATGTTTACGAACTTCAACAACTTTAAAAAAAAGTTTCAAAAAATCTTTAAAACATTTAACGAAAAATAAATCGCAAAAAAAATGATTTAACATTTAACTTAACGAATCTTTGTAACAAATTACGTCGTTAAATTTTAAAAATATATTAATTTAATCGAATGAAACGATGTCGCACTTATAACAATGTTTCGACGAAATTTTAAAAATAATCTAAAGAACGAAATTATGCGTGATGAAAAAACTCTTAACGACATATTTAATCTCATTAAAATAGTTATCGATTTTAACGACAAACTATATGAAAGAATTATAAAAAAAAAATATAATTAATTTTAAAAAAAGACAAAAATCTTCTTTAAATTAGCGATCAAATATTAATAAAAAAAAATTTGTTTTAATTAAAAGTATAATAATTTTAATTATTGTAAACTTGCATCTATAAAACTAGATTTTACTTAACAACATAAAGAGAAAATTTTTAAAGAAAAGCAAAATAACAAATTCTAAAAAACGTGCTATTTATGTGACAAATTAAGTCACTTCGCAAGAGATTATTAATTACGAAACTTAATAAATCGCTAGCAAATTAATGCTATGTTAAGAGAGATATTTAATAGCTAGAACGACATTAGAAAGCAAACTAACATAAAGATGAACACTCTTAAAACTAGATTAAACGACAACTACTATTTAGTAGAAAATTTAAATTAATTATAGAAAGTTCTAGATAAAACATTATTAAACAAGACATTCGCATTTACGCAAAAAGTTAACTAAATACTTAATGAGATTATAAGAGCGAAATAACTAAAAACGTTATACTCTTATTTAGTAACAAACTTAAATAACAAATACGACTAAAAAAACTTTTACGAATGCCTAGATAATATTATGAAACATCTTAAGACTTTAATTAGTTTATCGAAGAAACAACAAATAAATTAAATCGTAAATAAATGCAAGAAAGCGCTAAAAAGCGACGTCATTATAAAAAGAGAAATTTTTAATAAAATTAAATAACAATTAAGCAATGTAAATTTATTTTAAAAAAGAATAGAAAAAGCAAAGAAATACGCGACACTTAATTGAACAAAATGTTATAACGACTTATACTAAACTTATTTAGAAGACAAAGAAAAAATTAATTGATTTTCTAAAAAATTAAAGTTATTAATTTAGCATAAGAAAGAAGCTTAGCGCAAGCAATCGTTCGAAACAAAAGTCGCAACACAAAAACAAAGAAAAGTTTAAATTTTTTAGTAAAGAGCATACTAAAGAAATGTAATATGTTAGCTTAATAGTAGCAACTAAACTTAATAGCATATGTACAATATTTTATCACATCAATTAAAATCAATAATTGTTAATTTATCGCAATGATTAATTCTAGTGCAATAAATAATTTTATAATTAGAGCTTTTGTTAAGAGAGAAAAGTATCTTATTTAAAAAAAGTCTAACGCATATAATCTAATAATTGTAGATGAAAACTTATTGTTTAATAAGAATAAAAAAGTAAATAAAGAAACGAAGTTATTATTGATAGCTATTTAGCAACATTACGAGAAACTAATTTTTAATATAATGAAAATAATTATTTACGATATCGTTTTAAGAATGTCTTAATTAAAGCAACACAATTTAGAAATTAATTAAAATACACAAGTACTTAGATTTGCGCGATGTGATTACGTAATTTACATTTAATCTACGCATTAATAGCGTTTAATAATAGATAAAAGATTAAATTAAAAATTGATCGCAAGTAGCGAGTTTACATTTTTGCAAAAAAACGATTTAACAAAGTTCGATTTAATAAACATTAATAAAAATTAATTAAATTATAAAGTTAAAGTAAATAAAGAAAATTACGAAACTTTTAGAAGTCTTAAACTATTTAGTATAACGAAAAAATCGCTAAAGTACGTATCACGAATATATAATAATTAGAAGCATCTATTTTAAAAAAAAAACAACAACAAAGATTCTTTCTAAACATTAATTATAAAATTACGAAATTAAATTTGAACTAAACAAGTAATCTACGTTTAAATTTATATATACTTTATTTAAAAAAAAGCTCGAAGTACTTCGCGAATATCTAGCAAAAAACGAAAAAAAAAAATTTATTAAAAAATCCTAATTATAGACAAGATATTTAATTCTCTTTGTATTAAAGAAGAATAAAACTTTTCGACTATGTGTTAATTACTAGAAGCTAAACAATATTACGATTAAGAATTAATATTTATTATCTAATATTAGCGAGCTTTAGAATTAACTATTTGAAGCGAAGTACTTTACTAAATTGAACTTATAAGAAGCGTACAATCAAATTAGAATAAAAATAGAAAAAGAGTAAAAAATAGCTTTTTGTATACAATATAAATTATACAAATACACAATAATGTCGTTCGAACTTATAAACGTCTTAACAATGTATTAGAAAATAATTAATAATATATTACGACAATATTTGAATCAATTTGTCATAATATATTTAAATAATATTATAATTTATTCGAAAATTTTAAAAGAATATATTAATTATGTTTTCAAAGTATTAAAATATTTAAACATAAAAAATTTACATTTTAAGCTAAAGAAATGCGAATTTTATTAAAAGAAAATTAATTTTTTTAAATTTGTTGTTAAACGATACAAAGTACGCATAAATTTTAAAAAGCTACAAGCAATTAAAGAATAAAAATTATTAATAAATGTTAAAGAAATATAATTCTTTTTAAATTTTATAAACTACAATAAGAAATGTATTAAAAACTACTTAGTAAACGCAATATTATTAACGAATTTTACGAAAAAAAATACTTTATAGATATAGAAACTTGTAGAAAAGAAATTATTCTAAAATCTTAAACTAAAATGCTTAAAGAAGCTAATATTAAAAATATATAATTTATAATTATTAAACAAAATTAAAATTGACGCATTAAATCTAGTTATTAATGCATGCTTTAATTAAAGATATAAAAACATATAATATTTAATAACATATCTTTTAAAAAAACTTTTGTTAATTAAATAAAACTATAATGTTCACAATAAAAAATTACTTATTATAATAGTCTTCTTAAAATTATAAAAAGTACACATGAAAAAATCGTTAAAACTTACGATTCTTATAAATTATAAAAATCTTATGCATTTCATTATTATAAAGCAATTTAATAGAAAACAAATGCGATAATTAAAAAGACTTAAATAATACAAGTTTAAAATATAGTATATTTTAGACAAAAATAATGACAAAGTAGACGCACTTAATAGAAGAAATAATTATATAGAAACGAAAAAATCGTTTAATTATAGTATACTTAAAATTAACGAAAATAAATTATTATTAGCAAATAAATATAAGCTAAATGTAACACTACGAATACTTCGAAACGATATAGAAGAGTTTCTAATAAAGAAAGAAAAACTTTAAATATTTATTAACAAAATTGACGAATGTATAAAAGAGCATTATGACGAATTACTACAAAGATATTTAAGAGTGACAAAAATTCTTTAGTTTTTACATTAACATTGTTAATTTTTATAAATAAAACAAATTGTCAAAATATACATTAAACGATGTCTTAATTATTAATAGAACAAACATAATACATATGTGAGCTATAACGAAATCTAATATTAGAAATTATCTAAATCGTTATAAGATAAAGTTATAATAAACTTTATTATTAAGTTGTCGAAATCGACGAATCTAGTAATTAAAAACAAATATAATTTAATACTAATAATGATTAATAAACTTATTAAGTACTTATATATTATCGTATGCAAAGAGAAGTTCATCGCAAAACAACAAAAATACATTATATTAAATTAATTTATACGATATCACGATATATTTAAGGAACTAATTAATAATAGAGACAAGCTCTTCACGTCTAACTATTAAAAGACGCTTCTCTTAATGTTAAATACAAGACTTCGAATGTTTATTGTCTATCATTCGATTACGAATAATTAAATAGAAAGAACGAATTAGAGTTTTAAGTAATATTTAAGACATTACATCAACAATACTTATAGCAATTAGATATTACTTTTATCTATGACACAATTAACACTTAATGCAAAGGTTTCGAATATCATTAAAATAACTTTATTCTTCGTTAATTATAACAAGAAATCAAACATCTTTAAGAAAGAGCGCACACATTTGTTTGCGCAATTAGCTATTAAAAGAATAGCGACGTTAAAAAAGATACACGACAACATCTTAAAAATGCAAAAAAAATTAATTAAATATTAAAACAAAAAACGAAAAACGACATCTTAGCTAAAAAAGAGAAATAAAATATATTTTTTTACAAAAAATCTTAGAACAAAGAAGTTAAGCAAGAAATTAAATCATGTTAAAGTTGAATCGTTTCTCGTTAAAAAGACTAAAAGACTAGTTAATTACGAACTTGACTTATTTAAAAACGTCAAAATATTTCTAGTATTCTATATCTTATTGTTGAAGCTAGTTGATCCAAATACGTCTATATAGAAAACATTTCATTATAAATTATAGAAAGAAAATCGATTTAAGATTAAGAGAATTCTAGAACAACAAAATTAACAATATCTTATAAAGTGAAAAGAGTATTCTACGACAAAAAATACGTGAGAATCAACTAGCAATTTCGACGATTATTATGCTTTTATCTAGAAATTTTATTAACGCTTGAAAGATTATCTAGCATAGTAAGAGAAAATTAAATAATAAGAGATGCCTTAATTAAAGCATTCGCAACAAAATAATTTAACAACTTAATAACATTTGACTTCTTTATACTAAATAGTAGATACTATGTTTTTCGCTTCATCTTTGCATTAATTTTCTTTAACATTTTCTTATTACGAAGTAATCGCGTAATTATAATTATTAACACGATCTCATTCTTTATCACTTTAAAGAATAGATTTTTTCTAATATAATTTAAAAAAATCTACGATATATTTACACACAATTTGCTCACATAAACACATTTTAAACATTTTAAATAAAATAATAAATCTTTTATAATAATGCAAAGTTTACTAATATAGCAACAACGTTTATAAACAAAATTAACAAATATTTCGTAACAATTTATTTTAAAAACAAAACAAATATAATTTTAATAAAAAAACATAATATGTAAGCATTCGTTTTTTAAAACGAAAAAATTTAAAAAAAAAATAGTGTTACAATTCTAATTCGTTATAGTTAATATATATTTTACAAAGTAATTTATAGTATATAGTACAATTACTTGCATATTTAACGATTTAATAAACAAACATTGCTTAATACGTTAATGAACGAATTTAATATATTTAACAACGAATAAAACGAATAAAGTTCGATATGTTTAACAACGAACAAAACGAACAAAGTTCGACATACTTAACAACGAACATAACGAACAAAAAGAATTTTTTTTAATATATAGATTTTTTAGATACGACTCTTTTATAAATTGTGTTTAATTTATTTATTAAATTACTCTTTATTATAGATACAAGTTGCAAATTCTTGTTACTAAATAATTGCTTACATTGTCTAAAGATATCTACAAATCTCTTTAACAATATTAATCTATCTTAATATTCTAGTCGTCTAGATAGCAACGTAACACACAAATTAATTATAATAAAAAAAAATCGATTAATATAGTTTCTAATATACAAAAAATAATATAAAAAAATAATATATTAAGTTATTATTAGTTAAGTATTTATAATATAGAAGAAACGTAAATACAAATTTAAAATTATAGTTTTATATAAAATTTGCAAATATTAGAAAACTAATAATTTATTAATTTGGAAAATATTTTTTGTATAATTAATTCGAAATTTTTTGCAAAATAAAACTATTAGCAAAAAAAACAATAAAAAACATTAAATTTAAATATTGATCTTATTAGCTCTTTAAAAGACTATTAAAAATTTTATAATTAATTTCTTTTTTAATAAATATATTATTTATTTGTATTATTATTGTTTTTATACAATATATACTAATATTCTACTTTATATATTTAAATAGCAATCTTCTTACTATTTATATTAATTGCAAATTATTAAATTAAAAAATTTGTAATTGTTAAAACAATTAATATAGAATCTAAAATTTTACTATAATAAGTAGTAATAAAATTTACATTTAAATATCTTTATTATATCGAAATTCGAAATAGTTAATAAAAAATCAAGAATTTAAACTATTTTATTTATTGTATTTTATTTATTGTATTATTTTGTTATATTATTTATTAAGCGCATTGTCTTACTATATATATTTTTTGTATTTTTTTCTATTAAATATAATAATTAAAAAGTATATTATAATTATATATTTAAATTATCTAGATAATTAGAATTAAATTATTAATTTAATATCTTTAATTAAAGAGCTTAACAATTTTGTTCTATATAATTTTATAAAAGATTATACAAAAAGAAAATTATTGTATTTTAAAAGAGATTCGAATTTCTATTTTTTTAATTTTTTATACTAATAATATGCAATTTATAATATAGTTTTAAATAGTATTATAATACTATTTTAAACAATATTATAGATTGCGCGTTATTATTACAAAAAACTAAATACATTACTACTAAGTTATTAAGATTTAATTATTTAATCTTATTATATTTAAGAATATATTAAAATTAAAGATAATATAATTTTTAAAAAATTAAAAATATTAAATTAATACAATATTAAGTATTTAGTTATTTTAAATATATTATTTATTTGTATTATTGTTAATAATATATATTTATTTATAATAATATCATAAATGTAAAATCTTCTATACAATAATTTAGCTATAAATAAATTTTACTTAAAACAATCTTAAATTTTATTTGAAAAAAATTCTTATTTTTATTAATTTGCTAATTGTTATTTTATACTCTATAATATATATTTTACAATTTAATAATAGTTTTTTCTAAATCTAAATCTATAATATAATTATAGTATTTAATTATTATAATTTGCTTAATTGTTTAAAACTTATTTAAAATTAATTTTATTAATATATTTTTTAAACAAGATTAAAAGTTTGTTTAATATCTACTAATAATACTAAACAAAAAAAAAATCTCTAATTATTTGTATTAACTTAAAATAATTCGAAGTATTATTTTTTTAATATTTCTATATTTAATATTTATTCTTTATAATATTGACGAAAAGATATTAACTGTTTTTATTTTAAATTAAACAAAAAGATTAAGATTGTCGAAGTAAGAATTTTACAATATTTGTATTAAATTATAAAAAAAGTTAATTAAAAATTAAATATATTATTATATTGTATTATTTTTTTAACAACATTTGCTCTTTGTACTTTTGCTCTTAAAGTAGCAATTAAATTATAATAATATCAAAAATAGATTTTAAATTTTGTTTAATATTTTGTTTTATAATTTACAAAACTTTTTTTTTGTTTTATATTTTGTAAAAACTTAATTTCTATATAGAATTTAAAATATTAACAAAATTGTATAATATTTTATTAAGTTTTTCTATTTTTAAATAATATTTAATAAGTTTTGTTAAAGCTTTTTTACAAACTTTTAGTATAATTTGTTTTAAAAAACAACTATAATTTGTTATAGTTTTTTTCAAATAATTAAAATAATTAAGTACTATATTAAATACTTGAAATCTTAAATAAATATTAGTATTAGTTGTTCGACAAACTATAAAAGTATATTTATAGAAAAAGTTTAATATATTGTTAAACAATTAAATCGATTGTTATTTGTTTTTGTCTAATTAAATATATTAAATTTTTTAATTTTTTAAATATTTCTTTATTTAAAGATTAATATAGTTGCGTAATTAATATATATAACAAAATATTAAATAAATAAAATTTTAACAAATACAAATATTTTGTATTAATTTTTAAAATTTTTAATTTTTTTGTTTTTAAAAGACTCTAAAGCAAATTAAGCGCTAAAACAAACTATTAATAGCAATAATAAAAGCGCAAATCTAAATAAGATTTAACAAATATATTATTTTTTTGTATTATTATATAAACAAATATTTTTTTAATTATAACAAATAAGTTTGTACTTTTTGCAATATTTTAAACTTGTTTATTCTTTAATTGAAAAACAATATTATTAACAATTGCTTTTGATTTAAAAATTATAATAAAGTTTTAAGCTATTAAATTAATAATATAAATTAAACAAAAAATAGAATTTTGTTATCTATTTTATTAAGATTTTTGTTAATTTAAAATTCTATTAAATTTGTCTTTAAAAATACTATTATTGCTTATATTATTAATAATATTTTTAAAAAATTGTTCTTAATTTTAAATTTTTTTAAAATTTTTATAAACTTTAATATTAATTGTCGATCTATATATTCGATATTAAAAGAAATAAATTTAATAAGATATTTGCAATATTAAAATATAATATCGATTTAATATATTAATACTTTAAAATAGACAACTTTTTAAGAACTAAATTATATATCTAAAACAATAAAAATATATTAAAATTTTTTTAAATATAATTTAATTTTATTACAAATTTAATCGAAATTTGTAAAAATTAATTTTAATAATTTAATACAATTTAGAAGTACTAGATTTAATTAAAATATTTTTAGTAATTTGAAAGAATAGATTTAAATTAACAAATATTTTGTATAATTAATTGTTACGCTACTATCTAGGCGACTAGAGTATTAGGGTAAATTAATATTGTTAAAAAGATTTGTAGACGTCTTTAGACAATGTAAGCAATTACTTAATAACAAGAATTTGCAACTTGTATCTATAATAAAAAATAATTTAATAAATAAATTAAATACGATTTATAAAAGAGTCGTATCTAGGAAATTTATATACTAAAGAAATTTTTTTTTGTTCGTTATGTTCGTTGTTAAGTATGTTGAATTTTGTTCGCTTTGCTCATTATTAAACATGTCGAACTTTATTCGCTTTGTTTGTTGTTAAATATATTAAATTCGTTCATTAATGTATTAAGCAATGTTTGTCTATTAAATCGTCAAATATACAAATAATTGTATTATATATTACAAACTACTTTGTAAAGTATATATTAACTATAACGAATTAAAATCGTAACATTATTTTTTTTTTTAATTTTTTCGTTTTAAAAAGCGAATGCTTACATGTTATGTCTTTTTATTAAAATTATATTCGTTTTGCTTTTAAAATAGATCGTTATAAAATATTTGTTAATTTTGCTTGTAAACGTTGTTGCTATATTAATAAATCTTACATTGTTATAAAAGATTCGCCATTTTATTTAAAATGTTTAAAATGTATTTATGCGAACAAATTGTATATAAATATATCGTAAACTTCTTTAAATTATATTAGAAAAAATCTATTCTTTAAAGTGATAAAGAATAAAATTATATTAATAATTATAATTATGCGATTACTTCGTAATAAAAAAATGTTAAAAAAAGTTAATGCAAAAACGAAGCGAAAAACATAATGTTTATCGTTTAATATAAAGAAATTAAATGTTATTAAATCGTTAAATTGTCTTGTTGCGAATGCTTTAATTAGAGCATCTTTTATTATTTAATTTTCTTTTGCTATGTTAAATGATCTTTTAAGCGTTGATGAAATTTCTAGATAAAAACATGATAGTTGTCGAGATTACTAGTTGATTTTCACGTGTTTTTCGTCGTAAAATACTCTTTTCACTTTATAAAATATTGCTAATTTTGTTGTTTTAGAATTCTCTTAATCTTAAATTGGGTTTCTTTCTATAATTTATAATGAAATGTTTCCTATATAGACGTAATTAAATAAGTCGAGTTCGTAATTAACTAATCTCTTAGTCTTCTTAACGAAAAACGATTTAACTTTGATATAATTTAATTTCTTGCTTAACTTCTTTGTTCTAAGATTTTTTGTAAAAAAATATATTTTATTTCTTTCTTTTAGCTAAGATGTTGTTTTTCGTTTTTTGTTTTAATACTTGATCGATCTTTTTTGCATTTTTAAGATGTTGTTATATATCTTTTTTAAAGTCGTTATTCTTTTAATGATTAATTGCGCAAACAAATGTGTGCGCTTTTTCTTAAAAATGTTTAATTTCTTGTTATAATTAACGAAAAATAAAGTTATTTTAGTAATATTTAAAATCTTTGCATTAAATGCTAGATATATTATAGATAAAAATAATATCTAATTGCTATAAATATTGTTAATGTAGTATCTTAAATATTGTTTAAAACTCTAGTTCGTTTTTTTTGTTTAATCATTTATAATTAAGTAATAAACAATAAACATTTAAAGTTTTGTATTTAACATTAAGAGAAACGTCTTTTAATAATTAGACGTGAAGAGTTTGTCTTTGTCATTAATTAGTCTCTTAAATATATTATGATATTGTATAAATCGATTTAATATAATGTATTTTAGTTGTTTTGCAATGAACTTCTCTTTGCATGCGATAATATATAAGTACTTAATAAGTTTATTAATTATTATTAGTATCGAATTATATTTGTTTTCAATTGCTAGATGCGTCAACTTTAACAACTTAATAATAAAGTTTATCGTAACTTTATCTTATAACGATTTAAATAATTTCTAATATTAAATTTCGTTATAGCTCGCATATGTATCATGTTTGTTTTACTAATAATTAAGATATCGTTTAATGTATGTTTTAATAACTTGTCTTATTTGTAAAAACTAACAATGTTAACGTAAAAGTTAAAGAATTTTTGTTACTCTTAGATGTCTTTGCAATGATTTGTCATAATATTTTTTTATATATTTGTTAATCTTATTAATAAATATTTAGAGTTTTTTTTTCTTTATTAAAAACTTTTCTATATTGTTTTAAAGTATTTGTAGTGTTACATTTAGCTCGTATTTATTTATTAATAATAATTCGTTTTCGTTAATCTTAAGTATGTTGTAATTAAACGATTTCTTCGTTTTTATATAATTATTTTTTTTGTTAAATGCGTCTACTTTGTCATTATTTTTGTCTAAAGTATATTGTATCTTAAACTTGTACTATTTAAGTTTTTCTAATTATTGCATTTGTTTTTTGTTAAGTTGCTTTATAATAATAAAATGCATAAAATTTTTATAATTTGTAAGAATCGTAAGTTTTAACGATTCTTTCGTATATATTCTTCATGATTTCAAGAAAACTATTATAGCGAGTAGTTTCTTATCGTGAACATTATAGTTCTATTTAGCTAGCGAAAGTTTTCTCAAGAGATATGTTATTAAGTGTTATATATCTTTATGTCTTTAATTAAAGTATGCATCAATAACTAGATTTAATGCGTTAATTTTAATCTTGTTTAATAATCGTAAATTGTATATTTTTAATACTAGTTTCTTTAAGCATTTTAACTTAAGATTTTAAAATAATTTCTTTTTTGCAAGTTTTTATATTTATGACGTATTCTTTTTCGTAAAATTCGTTAATAATATCGCGTTTACTAAATAGTTTTTAATAAATTTCTTATTGTAATTTATAAAATCTAAAAAAAATTATACTTTCTTAACATTTATTTATAATTTTTATTTTTTAATTGCTTGTAGCTTCTTAAAATTTATGCGTACTTTATATCGTTTAACGACAAATTCGAAAAAATTAATTTTCTTTTAATAAAATTCGCATTTCTTTAATTTAAAATGTAAATTTTTTATATTTAAACATTTTAATACTTTGAAAATATAACTAATATATTCTTTTAAAATTTTTGAATAAATTATAATATCGTTCAAGTATGTTATAACAAATTGATTCAAATATTGTCGTAATACATTATTAATTATTTTTTAATACGTTGTTAAGACGTTTATAAGTTCGAACGACATTATTATATATTTATATAATCTATATTATATACGAAAAACTATTTTTTACTCTTTCTTTGTTTTTATTTTAATTTAGTTGTACGTTTCTTATAAATTTAATTTAGTAAAGTACTTCGCTTTAAATAGTCGATCTTGAAGCTCGTTAATATTAAATAATAAATATTAGTTTTTAATTGTAATATTGTTTAGCTTTTAGTAATTAACACATAGACGAAGAGTTTTATTCTTCTTTAATACAAAAAGAATTAAATATCTTATCTATGATTAAAATTTTTTAATAAATTTTTTTTTTTCGTTTTTTGTTAAATATTCGCGAAGTACTTCGAACTTTTTCTTAAATAAAACATATATAAGTTTAAACGTAAACTACTTGCTTAATTTAAATTTAATTTCGTAATTTTACGATTAATGTTTAAAAAAAATCTTTGTTGTTTTCTTTTTTTAAAATAGATGCTTTTAATTATTATATATTTGTGATATATACTTTAGCAATTTCTTCGCTATATTAAATAGTCTAAAACTTCTAAAAAATTCGTAATTTTTTTCATTTATTTTAACTTTATAACTTGATTAATCTTTATTAATGTTTATTAAATTAAACTTTGTTAAATCGTTTTTTTGCAAAAATGTAAGCTCGCTACTTGCGATCGATTTTTGATTTAATCTTTTATTTATTATTAAACGCTATTAATGCGTAGATTAAATGTGAATTACGTGATCACATTGCGCAAATTTAAGTACTTGTATATTTTAGTTAACTTCTAAATTGTGTTGCTTTAATTAAGACATTTCTAGAACGATATTATAAGTAATTATATCTATTATATTAAAAATTAGTTTTTCGTAATATTGCTAAATAGTTATTAATAGTGATTTCGTTTCTTTATTTACTCTTTCATTCTTGTTAAGCAATAAATTTTCATCTACAATTATTAAGTTGTATGCGTTAGACTTCTTTTAAGTAAAATATTTTTCTCTCTTAACAAAAGCTCTAATTATAAAATTATTTATTACACTAGAATTAATCATTGCGATAAATTAATAATTATTGATTTTAATTAATGTGATAAAACATTGTGCGTATGCTATTAAGTTTAATTGTTGTTATTAAGCTAATATATTACATTTCTCTAGTATGCTCTTTATTAAAAAATTTAAACTTTTTTTGTTTTTGTGTTGCAACTTTTGCTTCGAACGATTGCTTGCGCTAAGCTTCTTTCTTATGTTAAATTAATAACTTTAATTTTCTAAAAAATTAATTGACTTCTTCTTTGTCTTTTAGATAAATTTAACATAAGTTGTTATAGCATTTTGTTTAACTAAATGTTGCGTGTTTCTTTGCTTTCTTTATTTTTTTTTAGAATAAACTTACATTGCTCAATTGTTGTTCGATTTCATCGAAAATTTCTTTTTTTATAGTGACGTCGCTTTTTAGCGCTTTCTCGCATTTATTTACGATTTAATTTATTTATTGTTTCTTTAATAAACTAGTTAAAGTCTTAAGATGTTTCGTGATGTCGTCTAGATATTCGTGAAAGTTTTTTTAGTTATATTTGTCGTCTAAGTTTGTTACTAAATAAAAATATAACGTTTTTGATCGTTTCGCTCTCATAATTTTATTAAGTATTTAGTTAACTTCTTGCGTAAATGCGAATGCCTTATCTAATGATGTTTTATCTAGAACTTTCTATAACTAATTTAGGTTTTCTATTAAATAGTAGTTGTCGTTCGATCTAGTTTTAAGAATGTTTGTCTCTATATTAATTTGCTTTCTAATGTCGTTTTAGCTATTAAATATCTCTCTTAACATAGCATTGATCTACTAACGATTTATTAAATTTCGTAATTAATAATTTCTTGCGAAGTGATTTAATTTGTCACATAAATAGCACGTTTTTTAGAATTTATTATTTTGCTTTTTTCTAAAGTTCTTTTTTTTATATTGTTAAGTAAAATTTAATTTTATAGATGTAGACTTACAATAATTAAAATTATTATACTTTTAATTAAAATAAATTTTTTTTTGCTAATATTCGATCGCTAATTTAAAGAAGATTTCTATTCTTTTTTAAAATTAATTATATTTTTTTTTTATAATTTTTTTATATAATTTGTCGTTGAAATTGATAACTACTTCGATAAGATTAAATATGTCGTTAAAAATTTTCTTATCACGCATAATTTCGTTCTTTAAATTGTTTTTAAAATTTTATTAAAACATTGTTATAAGTGCGACATCGTTTCATTTAATTAAATTAATATATTTTTAAAATCTAGCGACGTAATTTGTTGCAAAAATTCGTTAAATTAAATGCTAAATTACTCTTTTTGTAATTTGTTTTTCGTTAAATGTTTTAAAGATTTTTTGAAGCTCTTTTTTAAAGTTGTCAAAATTCGTAAACATTATACAAGAGTTTTCGTCATAATTTTTTAAATATTTGCGTAAATTTAATTTGAGTCAATGTTAAACTTTTTTTTTAAAAAATGTTAATGCGAAAATCGTCTTCTAATTCGCTAAAACAAAATAAAAAATAAAATAGATATTTATTTGCATAAGTTAGTTCTTTAGATCAATACAATCTTTATAATAAATATTAAATTTATTAATTCTAATTTTGTCATCTTTTATGACTAATGATTGACGTAATATTAATGAGCTAATGCTTAAAGTAGAAGCGCGTTGATTTAATATAAATATTTTTAAAATGTTTAAAGTGTTACGTTGCTATCTAAGCGACTAAAGTATTAAAATAAATTAATATTATTAAAAAGATTTATAAACGTCTTTAGACAATGTAAGCAATCATTTAATAATAAAAATTTGCAACTTGTATCTATAATAAAAAGTAACTTAATAAATAAATTAAATACAATTTATAAAAGAGTTGTATCTAAAAGATCTATATATTAAAGAAAATTCTTTTTGTTCGTTATGTTTGTTGTTAAACATATTAAGCTTTATTCGTTTTGTTCGCTATTAAACATGTCGAACTTTATTCGTTTTGTTCGTTATTAAATATGTCGAATTCGCTCATTAACGTATTGAACAATGTTCGTTTGTTAAGTTGTTAAACATGCAAGTAATTGTACTATATGCTATAGACTACTTTGTAGAGTATATACTAGCTATAACGAGCTAAGATCGTAACATTAATTTTCTTAATTATCTTAATTGAAAAATAATAGATTAATATAATTTTTCTTCTATTAATATATTAGTTTTGTATTATTTATTTGTATTATTAACAATAAGTTACGCAAATAAAAACTAGATTAATTACTAATTATAATTAAGATTTTTTTTGTTTTAAACAAAACGCAAATTAAAGATATTTTTTTATATTTAATATATTTGAATAATTGTATACAATAAAATAATTCAATATTTTTTGACAACTTTTGCAAACAATTCTTGACAAACTATTAATAATTAAGACTATTTAAATATATTTGTTTTAAAATTTAAATTGTATTTTAATATTAATCTTTTTAATTTAATATAAATAAATAAGTCTATTTTAAGTTTTATATAAGATATTCTTATAAATTGTAATATGTAACTACTATTTTTTAAACTAAATCTTAGTATTTGTATTTTATTTAATATATTTATTTTTGTTTTTTAGTTTAAATAATAGAAAATTACTTAAATTCTTATTTAATACTTCTTAAAATTCTCTTTTTCTAGTATTAAATATATAATTAAATTTTAATCAAATTAATTTGCAAATTAATTAAGATATAAAATACTAGATAATAAATTATAAAAATTAGATTTACTAAAATTATCTTTAAATAAAGACAACTATTAATTAGAAATTTTTAAAAAATTAAATATTTTGCAATTGAAAATAGTATAAACAATATTTTTAAGTAGTTTAAAGAAAAAAATTGAAAATAAAACAATAACATAAAAGAGTAATATAAATATAAAATAAATTAAGCAGAATTTTATACTAACAAATAATTATAATTTAATAATATAACAAATTATAATTTTAATAATATATTATAATTACATAGATCTTAAAATAGTAATTCTTAATATAATAATATAATTTTCGATTTCTTAACAATTCGATTCGATTTCTAATATTAAAATCGAAAATCGACTCGAATCGAATCGAATCAATTTTAAAAAATAAAAATTAATTCGAATTTTATATCGATTTTTAATATTAAAATTGTCGAATTAAGTCGATTTTAATAGTTGAAATCGAAATTTAATTTAACAATTAATTTTATTTTATTAAAATTAAAATAGTTTTTTGTTTATATTGTTTTTTCTAACAAACTTTCGAATTTGTTGTCTCTTTTATTAATATTAATATTTGTTGTACTAGTTAATTTCTTAATTAAATAGCTCGATTTGTTTTTTATAATATATATAAATAATATTTGTTTTTATCTTTTTTTATTTAAATTAATATTTAGTTTTAACAAATATTATTAAGACTTTCGCTCTTATATAGCAATATAAATAGAATATACTATTAAAATAATATTATACTTTTTGATTAGCAATTTTACTACTTTTAATTCTCTATATATAATAACTATTGTTATTAATAATTTCTTTAGAAATAATAAATAAATATTTAAATTAATTGCAATTAACAATTTTAAAGTACAAATCTTTTTTAATTTTTTAATATTTATTATTTCTTTATAGAAGAATTTGTCAAAATTTAATATATTTGTTTTATATAATTGTATTGCAATCTTAAGTAAAAATACAATATTTAACTTACTTTAAATCTTTATTTATATAATTAAATTTTTACTATTATTTTTGTTAATACATTTGCAAAGTTCAAAAAACAATTATTTTTATACAATTATTTTTTAGAAGTTTGCAAATTATTATTAATAAGTAGTACAAATTATGCTAGATTTTATAATAAATATAGATAATTACCACAAACACATTATTTTATATCGTTAACATATTATCTTTTACATTGTTGGCATATTACTTTCTTTACTAAGTTTAATCGAATAATTTTTAGAATTTAATGCGTTGTTTGTTTATATTATCGTTGTCGCTATTATTATTTTTCTCTCTCTTTATTTATCTTTTACATTTTTATTTATTTTAACATGTCTATGCAAATGTTGCTCTCTAGAGCAAGCTTATACAAGTACATCTTTATGAAATAGTTAATTAAGAAGATCAATAAATATGCAAAGAAACAAGACTATTTAATAATGCGCAAACAAAACAAACAATCGAAGAAAAACGTTCTTATAAAGATTTGAATACGCTACAATCCCAATAGTAATAAATTTTTAAATTTGAATTTGCATCAAAAGATTCTTGAGAAACTATATCGAATTTAATAATAAATAGAAGCAAAACTATGCATTTCTTATTGCTTTTTTGTAATTTTGTTAATATTGTTTGTTTATAAAGTCTAAAAATTACTTAATTAAACTTAGTAAAAAGAGTAGTATATCAATAAAGTAAAAAGTAATATGTTAACAATATAGAGTAATGTGTTTATAGTAATTACCTAAATATATATACAATTGTACAAAATTTTTATTAAATTTTTCTCTTGTAGATTGAAAATTAAATACTAATATATATTTAGGAAAATATTAATTAACAATTTTGTAAATAAAGTTTCTATAATTTTTTAATTTAAAAAAATCTATTTTCTTTCTAATTAACTTAAAATATATAGTTTTTTCTTTTAATCAAAATATTTGTTAAGTTTATTTTATATTGTTTGTTTTTTCTATTTTTTGTTTTGCAATTTAAAAATAATTACAACTATATAAAGATTAAAAGCAAAATTAATTTTTTAATTTTGTTAAGTTCTTTTTTTTAAAAAATATACTTCTTTTTATTGCAATTATAAATTATATTAACTAGTATTTCTATTACTAAATAGTAGTTACTTTAAAAACTAAAAAAAGACAAAAATAAAATATAATTAAGTTTTTTCGAATTAAAGTAAGTTTGATCAACAAATATTGTTTTTTTTAAAGTTATAAATAATTAGTATGCATTAATATAATTATATAATTAGATAAAGATATAGAAGATTCTTGAAAATATTAGAGTAGCAACAATATATTTTTTATAAATAATTGTAAATTATACTTTAGTATTTTTGATATTGTATTATTAATAATTTAAATCGATTTTAAAGATAACTTTAGATTAGAAATTAACTAGTATAATATAATATATATTCTTTAATTTTTATTTTTGTAAAAATCTTAGTATTGTATATTTTTACAATTTCTACAAAATTAAAGTTTGTACAAAACTATATTAGTTTTTTACAATATATAGTTTTGTAAGCAAAAAACTATCGTAATAGTAATTAAATTATATAAAATATATATTTTTATAAATTACATTAATTTATAATTAAAATCGAATTTGTTTGTTTTAATTTTATAAAAACAAAAAAACTAAATTGTATAAAATTTTTTTTTTTACAAATTAATATTTGCAAGCAAAATCAATTTGTCTATTTTAATATTGTAGAAATAGAAATTAAATTTTACAAAATATATTTTTTTATAAATTAATTTAATTTGCAAGCAAAAACAACTTATTTATTTTAATTTTGTAAAAATTGCAAAAATATATAATATTAAAATTTTACAAACTTAAAAATTATTAAATATATATTATACGCAAAAACGCATTAACAAATTAATATTCTCTAAAAAAATATTAAAATAAACAAATTATAATTTTTGCAATTTTTTTTATTTAATAGATATATTATAAAACTTTGTAAAAACAATTGTTTAAAAATATATATTTTAGAGAAAATAAATTTAAATCTATTTAATTTTATATTTATATAGATAATTTTTAGCAATATATATTAGACTAACAATTTAAGCGTTTTTAATAAAAATTATTTGTTATAATATTGTTAAAATAAAATAAAATAACAATTAAATTTATAAAATTTATATTTTTAAAAAAAAGATAAACTAAAATTCAAATTATTAGAATTTTATTTTATTTAATTAAATATTATTTCTTTTTATTTCTTTTAACTAATATTGTTAATTATAATTTTAATTTTTTCGAAATTCTTTTATTGTAGAATTTGAATAATTATATATAAATTGTTTTTGTATACAATATACTTAATAAAATTGCGTAGTTTATTAAGAAAAAATATTATTGTTTTGTTGTAAAATTTTAAAATGTTTTAAGTTTTTGCAATAAAAAGATTAGCTTATAGCAATAAATTATACTTTTAATGTATATTTTGAAAAATTTGTTATTTTGTGCAATATTAATTGTATTTTAAAATTAATCTAATTATATAAACTTCTCTCTAAGTACTACAAATTACTATAAAAAATTAAAATACTTTTAACAATTAATTGTTTACAAATAGTTATAAAATAAGTTATATAAAACTCAATTTATATTTATTGTTTGTTTAAATTATTATAATTTAATATTGTAGCTTAAATCTATTGTTATAGAAATTAAATTTAAATTAAAATTATTGTTGTTTGTTATATTAAAAAACATTCAATTGTTAGATAATAATATTATATTATAGAAAATTAAATTAAAAAAATATATAGATTAATTGTTTTATAGAACACTTAAAGACTAAAAGTTAAAAAAAATTATACATTAATTTTAATTTATAAAATAAAACTAGAAACAACTCAAAACTCTTAACAATACTAAAAAAAAAATGTTTATTTTTTATTTTTAGTTTGACTCAAAATCTAATAAAAAAATTTAAAATATACAAAATAATTTAATTAAAAGCTCTTTTTTTAATATAATTATTAACGCAAGAAATTATAAAAAGTTTTAGCAATAATAAATAAATACTTAATTAATATAGTTTGTTAATTGTAATATACAAAATTACTTTTGCTAAAAAAAAAAATCTAATTAAATTTTTTTTACAAAATAATACTAAAAAGTTGTTTTAAAATTAATTTTTTTCTTTAGAATAATTATAATCTTGCGCAAATAATAGAGTTGTATAAATAAGACTTATTATAATTCGAAAAAAATAACAATTTTTTTTATATTTATTTAACAATATAATAATATTTAGATATTACTTTTGTTATTTACAAATTTATTAAAAAATGCTACTTTTTATTAAACTTTTAAAATTAATATATAGATTTTTTTATTTTCAAATACTATATAGTCTAATATACAAAATATTTAGAAAAATAAGTTTTAATATTACAATATTTTGTACAATATAAGATAGAGTTATTCTACATTTTTAAATTATATTACTAAATTAATATAAACAATTTTTAAATTATTTAATTAATATAGAGTTAAATTGTATACAATATAAGTATTATTCAAATTAGACAAAAAAATCTAGCTCAAAATATATTAAAAAAAGAAAATTAATTTAACTATTATAATTAATACAAAATTAACAAAAGTAGTTCTAAATATCAAGTTATATTAAATTAAATAGAAACAATTTAAAAAAGTTAATAAATATATATTTATTATATTTGTAAATAGAGATAAAGATTTAAACTTTTATTATAAGCATTGTTATAATATTTATTATTATAAAAAAGCAATTTTTGCAAGTTTGTTTTGTTAATTTTTTTTTATATAAAATATAGAATTTTTAATACTTTTATTAATATATTTTTACAATTGTTATTTAATTTTTTATTGCAACAATTGTTAAGTCTTTTATAACAAAAATCTTTTTCTTAATCTTTTTTTTAATTATATCTAAGATAAAATATATATTGTAAATAAATTGTTTATTTTATTAGTATAATTAAGATAATCGAAACAATAATTATTAATAGAAAACAATTTTCTTTAAAAATTCTTTAAGAAATATATATATTAAAAAAAAGAAATATTTTAACAAAATTAAATTTTTATTTTTTAAATTAACAAATAGAACTTTAATCTATATTAGATTAATTATTCATTTTAGTAAATTTAAATAAATCTAAGTATAGTACTAGATTGTTATTAGAAATTTAAAATTCTTTATATAAAGTTTTGAAAATTTTATATTAATTTAAAAAATAAGTTGCAAAAAAAAAAAAAAAAATATATATTTATAATATTTTTAAAATAGAAATAAAAGAGTTTACAATAGCAAAAAAAAATCTAGAACAATACTAATTAATATTTAAAGAATTCTTAAATTTTTTAATTATAATTTAAATTTTATTTAGCAAAAACAAAACAATAGTTACAATAAATTTATTATTAAAAAACAACAATAATATCGAAAATCTACTAATAAATATTAAGAACAAAAAAGAATATATTTAAATTTAAAAAAAATATATTAATTGTACAAATAAATTTTAAATTAAAAATAAATATTGTTAATTATAGAAACTAATTTGTTGCAAAATTTAGAAATAACAAAAATACTAAAAATTAAAATTAAACAAATTAAGAAATAGTAAAAACAAAACAAAAATTATTATTTAAAAAAAAATTGTATTTTAATTGCAAAATATTTAGAAAAAATAAATATTTAAAATATTTAAAATATTTATTTTTATATAGTTTTTTGTTTTTTTATTAATTAAAATATACTAATTATAGTTTTGTACTAATATTTTAATATATTTACAACATTTATAGAAATTTTAAAAATAATATAAATTTTAATTTAATTAATTTATTGTATAATAGTTTTTTTATTAATAAATTTAAATTTTGTTATAGTATTATAATTTATATAAATATATTTAATATTTTGCTTATATATATTTAGCATTTTTAAAAAATTGAAAATTCTTTTTATATTTAATCTTTTTATATAAAAAGAAATTTTATTATAAAGAAATACAAAAAAAATTATAATTAAAATATTGTTCTAAAAATAACGTATATATTGTTAAGTTAAATATTATATAAATATTAAGTAAATTAATTTCGAAAAAATTTCGATTAAATTTTTATATATAAGTATAAAAATATCTAAAGCTTAAATAGATATTAATAGTAATAAAATTGTTAATTTTAAAATTGCAAAATTTAAATATAACTAAAACAAGTTTGCAAAAAATAAAAAATAAAAAATAAAAAAATAATTTTAATTTTTAAATTTTAATTTTTAAATTTTAATTTTTAAATTTTAATTTTTAAATTGTAATATTTAAAGTTGTTATATTGTTGAAAAAAAGTATAAAAAATATTATATTTATAACAAAAATAATTAATTAATATTGTATACAACAATATCTTGTTTTGCAATTATAATTATAATATATATATTGCAAAAAAAAATAAAAAATATTATCTTTAAATAATTGCTCAAAAAATCTTTTATAACAAAATATAATATTCGAGTTATATATTTTGTAATTTAAGAAAAACGCAAATATCTTAATTTCTAAAAAAAATATTAAATACTTGTAAATAATATTTTAAAATATTTAATTTTATCTTTAATATCTTTTTTATTTAATTAATAAAATTAAGATAAATAAATATTGCAAAAAAAGTTTTTAAATATTAGTCTATCAATATTAAAATATATATTATATATATTTTTGTAGTTGCAAGTTAATATAAATTTTAACAATTTATATTATTATTTGTATTAAAATTTCTTCTTTTTTTTTAAAATTTTCTATTATTTTTGCAAGATATTTAATCGATTATAATAAAAAAATAATATTAAGTAAAAAGTTATAATTATTAATAAGAATATTATTGTATTTAAAGATTTTTGCTACTTTTGCAATATATTTAATAATTTTTGCTAAATTATTTGTACTAGTTAAAACAACTATTATATTAATATATAAAATTATTGCTAATAAAGTTTTTAAAATTAAATAAAAATATAGACTTTATAATTTTAATATAGAATTTTAGATACTTTATATTCTTTAAAAAATATAAAAAAGAAATATAATATATTTAATAGACTATATATATTAAAAAATTATAAATTGTTTGTTGTTAAAAATATTAAAAAAAAAAAATTTATTACAATAGCAATTGTTTAATTAAATAAAAATCTTTTAATAACAAAAATATATTTTTATTTTATACAACAATTATAATATAATTATAAAGATAAAAAAAGATACTAATTTGTTTATTAAAAATATTATATTAACTTTCTTATATTTGCACAAAATAATATATTATTTTTTTCGAACAACAAAATATTAATAGTTTATAAAATATTTTAATCTTTAATATCGATTAGAATTTAATAAGAAGCAAAAAACTATTAAATATATTTTAAAATTTCTTTATTTGTTTATTTTTTTTTGTTAAATATTGTAGTTATAAAATCTCTTTCTTTTTACTTTTTAAAAATTTAATTAGTAACAAATATTTATAAACAATATTTTTAATTAAGTTGTATTAATATATATAGCAATATATATTTTTGTCGTAGAAATTAAATATATTTAAGTATATTTCTTATATTGTATATTTAATATATTTGTTAAAAACTAAGAACAATTAAATATCTAAAAAAGTATAAAAATAGAATTTTTATTTTATTTTTCTAAATATAGATTTGCAACTTACTATCTATTGTTTAAATATAAAAATTTATTATTTGTTTTAAATTAATAAACTTTATATAATTAAAATATATTTTTGTAAAACAATAGCAAATTAAATTTTTTAATAGATTGCAAAATTTTAACAAAACTTTTATCTAAATATAGAATATTAATAAATTTTTATTTAAATATAATAATAGAAATAAAATAATTTAAATAAAATTATAAATAGTTTTTAAATTTAAAAATATATATTAATTAAAATATATTTTTCGAATTGTATTGTTAAGAATTAGTAATTAAATCTTTTAATTAAATTTATCTTATTTATAGTTTTGCAAAATTACAAAAAGTTTAATTCTTTATAGATTTAATTTTTTTTTATTAGAATATAATTTTAAAATTTAATTTATAAAAAATATTTAGTAAACGTTTTGCAAAAAACAACAATTAACAATATATAAAAACAAGTATTTTTATATTAAACAAAATTGCTATTATTGTTTTTGAAAAAAAATTTAATACAAAAAAAAATAAGTTTTTTTTTACAAATAATTTAGCAATCTATTTTTTTTTTTTTAAATAATATGTATTTTTTTCTATATTTTCTATAATAGTATATGTATTTATTTTACTTAATTGTATTTTTCTAAAATATATAAATTTATTTTTTATAATAAAAGTTACTTTGTTTAATTATTAAATAATTTTAATAATATAACAATATAATAGTTATTCTTACTTCTATTTGTTAAAAAACAAGTTAAAAATATTGCTTTTTACAAATTGTTTTCTTTTAATAATCTTAAAAAAAATATAATATTAACAATATACATTTATAATTTAATACAACAACAATTATATTTAATTATTCTATATTTATTATAAATAGCAATTTAAAATTAGAAATATTAATAATATTGTCTAAATTTACTTGTTATAAAATTAGATTTTATTATTTTTATTAAAAATATCTATTACAATTTAATATATTTAATTGCTTCTTTTAATTATAAATATTATCTATATATTTGCAAATAATTTTAATAATTTAATAGATTTCTTTTTTAAATTGTAAATAATAATAGATAGCGCTTTTTATTTGTCTCGATTTATATATTTGCGTATTATAATTATTATTACAAAGAACAAAATAAATATTATTTTTAATATTTTATAAGTTTAAGATCTTAAATTTAATTTTAATTAATAAAATTTAATTAACTTTTTTTTCTTTATAATTGTTTTCTATCTTATTAGAGTATTAATTTTTTTGCTAGTTTGTTACAAACAATTAAAAGAAATTCTTCTATATTATATAGATAAAATACAATAATTACAACAACAAACTTGTTAGCTTTATTTAGTTATTTATTTATATTGTTTTTTTTGTAAAGCAATAAATTTAATTTTTAGATTATAAAAAGACTCTTTAACTAACTAAATTAATTATATATTAAATTTTATTTGCAATAAATATAGCAAATATTTTATTATATTTATTTATTTAATTAATATTTATAAGATTATTTGCAAAAAAACTGTCTTATTAATTCTTTTAGAAATACTTATAAATATCTATTTTTTAGATATATATAATAGATTATATTACTTATATAATAGTATATTTTTTGTTAACAATTAGATAGACTTTAAATCTAAATTTGTTTTTAATTTTTTTTATAAACTTATAGTATTTAAAGTAATTATTAATTTTTTTTATTGTAGTTGTTAAATAGTACAATTAAGTACAAAATTAATTTTGTATTTAAAATTTTGTTCTTATTAATTAAAAAACATATATAATTCTAATTTATTAAAAGAATATTAATAGAAACTCTTTTAAATAGATATTTTTTAAAAGCAATCTTATATATTTTACTTATTTGTATTGTAGATTAAAATATATTTTGTTCTATAAATATACAATATACAATATATATTTTTATATATTTAAACAATCAATTTTTTGCAATTATTAATTTGTTATTTACAATTATACTTTTTGTTATTAAGATATATTTATTGTAAATTTGAAACTATTTATAATAAATATATATATTTTGTTAATTAATAAAAATAATATTTAAAATAATATTTTTTAATATTTTTCGAATTTTTGTAGATAAGTATTAATTTTTAATTGCAATTTTAAAATTTGTTTAATTTTGTATTTAAAACTAATTTAAATAAATAAACTTATAGTTTATTTTTTGTACTTATTTAATACTTTTATTTAGAAAATTTTGAATTAACAATTTTTTTGTTTTAAACAAATTGCTAAATAGAATATTCTATAATAATTATATTATTTGCTTAAATATTAATTTTTAAATAGCTATTATAATATATATAGATTTAAGACTTTACTTAAAAACAACTTTGATCTAAATTAGCAAATATTTAATTATTGTTAAATTAAAAACAATATTAAGATTGCAATAATTGTTACAACTATTTTAAATATTATATTTTATATTTTTTTAAATTACAACAAAACTAATTATATATCGACAATTTCGAAATCCTTGTTAATAATACTATTAATAGCAAATAGTTAAAATAGTTAATATGTTAATATATTCGCTTTATATAATTAAGCGCAAGATAAAACTACAATTAGTAGAATTTGTAGACGCATAATTGATACGCGTTTTGTTAAAATCTAATTTTGTACGTTGTTAATTTCTACAACAAGTGCAATCTATAAGTGTAATCTACGAACGCAATTTACGAACGCAATCTACAAACGCAATCTATAAGCGCAATCTACAAGCGCAATTTACAAACACAATTTATAACTATTATGCGCACAATACAATTACGCAATAAAGACGTTTACGTCGACGTATAAGATGTACGTAAAATTTTTACAAATTGTTCGATTTTATTATACAAATTACTATAATATAGACGAATAACAAATAGAGACGTAAACAAAGTATTGCAAAAATTTGTATATATTTTAAATATTAAAATTGAACTCTTGTTAAGCAAACGTTAAGATTTTTTCTACTAAATAAATCTTAGACTAGCTAATAGTTAAATTAATAGAATTTGCAATTAGCATTTTCTAAGCAAAAATTTCGAAATTGTCGATACAAATAAAAAAATTGTAATAAAATTATTTTATAAAAACAATAATATATAGTAGTTTAATCTAGTAAACTACAAATATATTTAATTATTAAAAATCGAACATAAATTCTATATATAGAAAGCGTTAGTAATTTCTTAATATATTTATATTGTTTTTTTATTTATAATATACTAATAAACAAGTTATTTTCGCAATATTTGTATAAATATTTATCTCTATATTTAAGAGTATTGTTAAATAGTTTTAGATTTTTTGAATTAATATATTTATTAATATTAAGAATATTTTAAAATAAAGATTTAAAATATAATAATTTAATAAATCTAATATTGTAAAAAAATTGTTATATATAGTTATTAATTAATATTAATATAGTTTTTTTACTAAATACAAATACAATTAAAACTTTTGTTTTCTTTAATACTTTTAACTTTTATTATATATTTTTTAACAAATTTATTTTGCAACTCTATTACTTATTTATTTTATTATTAGATAGTTAAATTATTTAACAAAATTTGCAAAACTATTTAGATAATAAGTTGCAACAAAACTACTTTTAATTAAATATTATTTTAATAAAAAAACAATTTATAATTAATAATATAAATTGTATAGCAAAGTTTTGCAATTGTATTTATACAAAATTAAATTTCAAAAACTATTGAAAGATGTGACGAACAACGTAGTGGATTATTAGTTCTATAGAAGATAATTATATACAAATAGCAAAGATTGCAAGATATATCGTAGTCTTTAAGCTAGTTTCAATTGATTTTAGCTTACTTAAGTTAAATTAATTTGAATTTGAATTAACTCGCTAAGCGAATTAATTAAAAGTAGACGAACAACTCTTTAAATTATTTACTTGCTACTATTACGATTTGCAAGCTTTAGACATGTTGTTGTTATATTGCGCAATACTCTTACTTAATAATAACGTATCTATTAGTTTTTATTGATTTTTTGATTTATTAATTCAAGTTGTCTAATAAAAATTTTAAACTTATCTTTGAGCAATAACTTTGTTAGCTTATTTGCTATTATGTTTGCGTTTCGAACGAAATTAATACGAATGCAATTACTCTTGTAGAGATCTCTAACGTAATAAAGTGTTACGTTAATGTGCTTTAATCTATTATTAATATAAGCGTTTTTAATAAGTGCTAGAATTGCTTAATTGTCGCTTATTAATTATATAAAAAATACAAATTTATGTATCTTATTTTCGACAATATCTATACAATTTAATAAATCTTTAAAGTATTTCGCATAACTAGTGTCTCTTAGAATCTATATAATTTATAGATTCTTCTTAATATATATAAATAAAGCTATATACTTAATTTTAGTAATAGATGTTGCTATTAACTTTTGTTTGCATAACATTTATGCAATCGATTCTTTACTTATTATAAATATATATTTAAAAATTAACTTTTAGTTTAATCTATTAGATGCGTAGTCTAAATTAAAGTATATTATTAAATATAAATTTTTATTGTTGTTGTACGTTAGTTTCTTATCGACAATAAAGCAAAGATATCGAAGCAATGTCTTTAAGATCTAATTATAATGCTTTGTTAAATTGACAAAATATTAATTTAGATGTTCTATTGCAAAAGCAATGTTTAAGCAAATGTAAATAATTATATATATAATGCTTTCGATTGCGTATTAATAATTTTTTTGATCAATTTGTTTATCTTCTAGTCTAGCAAGTCGAAAAGAATCGTATTTATTTATAGACAATTTAGTTAAGCTACTTTTGTCGATAGACATTTGTAATCTATTAAGTATCTTGTTAATATAATAGAATTGATTTATGCATAGAGTTTTGACTTTTTGATTGCGAGTAATTCTAATACTAAGAATTCTTTTTATTTCTTTTAGATTCTTTATCTTAAATATCTTTTAAAATTCGCGTTTAAATTAATTAACGTTATTTATTAATTGTGTAACAATAACGATATTATTAATATAAAGCAAAAGCATAATGCGTTGTTTAAAATGCAACAAGAGACAAGAGTTAGCATTGCATTGTTTAAAGTTTAGTTTAATAAACTCTTTAACACAACGCTTATATTAATTGCAAACAACTTGTTTTAAATTATAAAAACTTTAAAAAATACGCAAGAATTGCTCTAAAAATATATTTACTTTAAATAAGAATATTATATAAATCTTCTTTTTAAGAAAAGATTTAATAAAGACGTTGTTAACGTCTATTTAATAATATTCTAAATTTTTTAACATAACAATAACAAAAAACATTTGTATAATATTAAATTTAACAATTGAAACAAAAGTATTTTCGTAATTAATTTCGAAGACTTGTGTGAAGTCTTTTGCAACTAATTTTGCTTTAAGCTTTTTTAATATTTTATCTATGTGCATTTTTGCTTTAAACACTTATTTGCTTGTTATAATATTAACGTTTCGAAAAAAAGTAACAATCTCTTATATATTATTAGTAGCAAAAGCAAGTAATTTCTTTTATATAATATCTTTTTATAGCTTTCTTTAAACAAAATTGTTTACAATTTTATTTTATATCTTTAATATAAATATAACAAGTTTGTCAATATTATTATCTTTTTTATTAATAACTATAAAGTCGCACTTTAAGTTTATAGTCTTATTAATTATGTCTTAGACTATAAAGACTACTATAGCGCGAACAATTTTGCTTCGATGTTTTTTTAAGTTCTTTATACTATTATTAATTTGTTTTCTTTTTAAGATAGCAATATGCAAAAATGTTTATATATAACGTTTAAATAAAACAAAATTATTTGAAGTTATCTAGAAAGAATTTGAGACAATTTGAGCAAAATCTAAATTATTTTGGGCGAGATTTAGATTAATGTAAGCAAGATCTAAATTAATGTAAGCGAGATTTAAGCTAGTGTAAACGAGATTTAAGTTAGATTTATTTTTGATTATATCTTTGCAAGATCTATTTATTAATTGTCTTTTTAACAAAATATTAATTGTCTTAATACGCATTTTAAAATTAATATATTCTCTCTTTTTGTTTTTGATATATTTAACAATATTATATTTAATAATTTTACTTAAGTTTAATATTTATATTTTGACGAATATATTTGTCTTGTCGACGTATTTAAAAAATATTTTTGTTTGTTCTTTATCTATAAACTTATTTTTTCTATTTTTGACAAAAAAAGATTTAAAGTTTATATAAAAATAGCATTTGCAACTCTATATGCGCAAATAATTAATAAATAATTTGATGTTAATAAATGTCTTTATAGATATAATAAGTTTATTATTAATAAACAATTCGATTGTTATGCAATTTCGCAAATATGCGTTTATTTGTGCAACTTTTAATTAAAACTTAATAGAAAGTTTCGTCTCTTTAATTATAACTTTTATAGAGTTTTTCATAATTTATATGTTTTGTTTAGCGACATTATTTTAAAGAGAATTGTACGACAAAATATAATTGAGCACAATATTAAAAAATAAATATTACTTATTAAATATTAATTTAAGCTCTATATTGTTGTCGCTATAAATTGCGAATACTTTAACTTTACTTTAAAGCTTTGTTTGTATTTGCTATCGACAAAAAATATCTACAACTTGTTCTTGTTTAATTATTGTTAATACTTATATTTTACGAAAGTAGTTATTAACAATTTTGAGAAAATATTTGTGTTTAAGTTTTAAGACTAGCAATAATTCGCAAATATTAATTGAAATAAAAGTTAAAATAATTGTTTTACACTTATTGATATAATAATTTCTCTTATTATAAAGCTTAATTAATACGTATATTTTACGAAAATTTTCTATGTCTTCGATAATAAGAACAAGCTTTAAGAGTATAATAATTTTATACAACTTTTGCAACTTAATTGCGCCTAAATAAGCAAATTGACAATATTAAAGATTATACAACTTTGCTTTAAAATCGCTAATAATTGCTTTATTAATATTAATTTACATTTGATTTTTTTAATTAAATACACTATTAATTGTTAAAAACGCTATAAAAAACTTTTGTTATATAATAGCAATAAAAGTAAACTTGTTTAAACTCGACGCTATTTTGCTTATTATATATATATCTTTTTGCTAATTTGTAGTAAAAATACGTCTTTCTTATTTGTCTCGCATTTATATATTGTGTTTGTTAAAGTCTTTATATAGATCTTTTTAATATATATGTTTGCTAAATAAAAGATTAATTTTAAAGCTTAAAACAAAAAGAATATTTGTCAAATATACTTTGTTTTTGTTTTTTGCACGCATTGTCGTTGTTCTACATTAATTTAAAAACAATTTTTTTTTTCGATCTTAACAATGCGTCTAGAAATAACAATAAGAGAATCTCTAAAGTGTTGAAGCTAATTAGTTATATATAAGAAAGCGTTAATATTAACAACTTATTTGTTGTTAAGAATTTTATTAATATTTTTTTTAAACAACGTCGCAAATTCTTTATTAATATTTTTTTTAATATTGAAGTTGCTATTATTGAGTAAAGATTTTTTCAACAAATTATTGTTTTTAATATTGTAAACGCGATACTTTTTGTAAGATTTTTGTCTATTATTTTTAATAATCTTTGTCTTTTTTATTTTTTTTTTAAATATATTTGCGAATATCGATACAAAAGAAATACTCTTTAACGAAATGTTTAAAATTTTGACAAAGATAGCAACAACGTGCGTCTTTATTAATTTTTCGATCGAAGAAGCTAAATTTTCGATAAAAATTAAAGTTCGATTTTAAAAAAAAACTTCGATATTAATGTTAAGATTTCAAACAATTAATTTTACGTTTAATTTATATAGCAATCTTATTAACTTTAAGCAATGTTTTTTTTTTTGCAATTTTTAAAGAGTTACGTCGACGTTAAAAAAATTTTAAGTATTAAGAGTGTCTCGAATTGCGATGTATTTTGAGGGCAAAAAAATTAGTAATGTCTAAATTAGTCTATTATTGCGACATAGTCTCTTTATGTTAGATTAAATTTTAACAATTTTTTGTTTTAGTTTTTTAAGATATGTCTATGTTTTATCGATGCTTTAATTAATAGACTTCTTGTAGTTTATATAGTTTGTCAAGTGCTATCTTCTAATAATTTGAAGCTTCTCTTTGTATTTATACATTAAGAATCTTTATATCTTATATATAATAATTATAACAATTACGTTTTTTTTGTCGTTCTCGTCTAGATAAAGTTAGATACAAAAAGTAATCTTGACATTTGCTTTTACGTTTTTAGATTAAGAAATTATTAATAATATTAAATTAGTTTTGTTTGTAAAGATAAAAAATATAATAGAGTCTAGAGATTAAATTATATTTCAAAGATTTTTTGCTATAAAATAATTTCTTATTTGACGAAATTATTGTTTGTTCGTAATTCGATTAAGTACGTTAATTGTTTTACGTACATTGTTTTTCATAATATATAAAAGTAAATAAAGTAAAATTAACAAAAAAATAAAAAAAATAGATAAAGTAATGTTTGTTAAGTAACAATAAAGAGATTTGATGTACTAATTTTTTATTAATTTAGTACGAAGATCGTAATTACGTTGTCGCCTTAATAGTGTTTTTTAATATTGTGTTTGCTTTCTTTAAAGCAATTTAGTTTCCTCTCTTTAAAGCGTTAATTAACTCTTTTTCAAACAATATAATCTACTTTTTTTAAAACATTAACTAGCTCTCTTTTAAATATGTAAATTAATCTTCCTTATTATCGTTCGTTTTTCGTAGAATTTGTAATCGAACAAAATCAATTCGTCTACGCGAAAATCTCTTGCGTAATTCGAAGATGTATGTCGAATTTTGCTTGTTAATAATAGTGTCTTTCGTTCTTTATAAAATGCAATCGAGATTGTCGCGATAATAGTATTAGAAGTTGTCGAATTAAAAGTCTTCGCAAATTCGAACTTATAATTTATTGAAAAATGTAACAAACAACATAGTAAATTATTAATTTTATAGAAAATAATTATATATAAACAATAAAGATTGCAAAATATATCGCAATTTCTAAGCTAATTTCAATTGAGTCTAACTTACTTAAGTTAAATTAATTTAGATTTGAGTCAACTTGCTAAGCAAATTAATCAAGAGTAGATAAGCAACTCTTCGAATTGCCTATTTGCTACTATTGCGATCTACAAGCTTTAGGCATGTTGTCGTCGTATTGCGCAACAAAAACAATTATATAAAAATTGTATATATAATATTTCTATTATTATTGTTTTTTGAGCTAAATTATATATTGTTATTTGTAAACAAAATATATTATTATTATAATACAACATAATATAGATTTAATAAAATTTATATATTTAAAGTTTTAAATAGATTACAACAATCTTATTAAGTAATTATTATAAAAACAATTTTTTTAGAATATCTTAAATCGAAATATTATATATATAAATATTATAAATATTATAAGATATCTATAAAAATTACAATTTAATATTTAGCAAATACAACAACAATCTATCTTTAAAATATTATAAAAATTAGACAAAAAATTAATAATTTTTTGCAAATAATAAAATAATTTATTTTGTAATAAATTTTAAAAACTAATTTTAATATATTCTATTATAATAGAATAAAGTATTTAAAATATAAAATATATAATTTAAAAATTAAGTATTAAGAACAAAAATACAAATTTAGCAAAACAAATAATAATTTTATTAATTTAAAAACGAAATTAATTTAATACTAGAAATAGAGATTATAAAACTAATTATTTCTAAAAAAGAAATTAGTTATAGATTGTATTAAAAATAAAAAATAATTATACTATATAAAAAGAATATTTGTATTTAAAATTGTTTTTGTTAATTAATATAAAATTAAATTTGAAAAAACTAGTTTTATATTGCTAATAATATATAATATTTATCTATTTTCTTTCGAATTATATTAAACTTCTATATACTCTAGTATTAATATAGTATTTTATTATATTATTAAATATTGTAAAATACAATAAATTTTTTTGCAAATACAAAAAAATGATTTAAAAAAAAACTTATTAGCTTGCAATTCTTTTTAAACTAATATAATAATTTTTCTTTATTATAGATTTTAAACTATTGTATATAATAAAAATTATAAAAAAATATAGTTTATATTAAAAATACAATTAATTTGTACAATAATAACAAAAAGTCTTTTATTAATAGTAATTAAACAAACAAATGAAAACAAATATTTGCTAAATATATTTTTTTAATCTTTAAATTTTTTGTGTATCGAAAAATATTAAAACTAATATTTAATATTTAATATAGAAAATTTTATAATTTTAAACAATTAAAATTTATCAAAATCTAGAATACTACTTTTTCTTAATAATTAAATTAAAATAAATAAATTTTTTAATATTAATTTACAATAGTACAATAGTATTTTAGATTATTTGTAATTTTGTACAAATTTCTATATTAATTTTGTTTAACTTTTAGTATTTATAAATTATAATAATTTCTTTTTATATTATTGTAACAATTTGCAATTTAATATTTTTTTAAATTCTATAAAATTTCGAATTCGAACAAATATTAATTTTAATATTAATTTTATAAAAAATTAAGAAATTATTAGTTAAAACAATTTGTATAGTAATAATATATACTTATTTATAATTGTATTAAATAATATTATTATTTGAACTATATTAAATATTAAGTAATTGCAATATTAATTTTACTTATAGTTAAAAAACTATAAAATATAATACTATAATATTGTATAATTGCATTAGTATTATTTCTAATTTCGATATTACTTTAATTAAAATTGTAAAAAATATTATTATATAATTACAAAATATAGATTTGATTTACAAATTTTTATATAAGAATTTATTAAAAAAGAATATTAACTTTGTTCGAAAATATATAATATAGTAAAATATTAATTTGCAATTATTGCAATATTACAAATATTTTAGTTTTAATATTTAAAATTTAAAATTCTCAAATAAGAAAAAATTAAAATTAATTAAAATAGACTAGTATTATTTTATTTTACAATTGCGCTAAATAGATATTAAAAGAAATTTTTTTAACTATAGTTTTTAAACAACAATCTATTAGATAATAGTATTTAATATTAAATTTCGATATCTAAAATAAATTTAACAAAAATTGCTTATTTAATTTACTCTAATTATTTATTGCTATTTGCTAAAAATTAAAAATATCTCTATTATATATATAAGATAGCAAGTAAAGATACTTATTAATAGAAAAAATTGAATAATTTAAAAATAATTAAATTAATTCTTCGAGAATTGCTATATATATCGATATATATAGTCGACAAAATTGATAAGTTTCTAACAATAAATAAGTAGTTAATAAATAATAATTAATTAATATAGATATATTGCTATTATTAAAATCGAAATAAGCAAAATCTCTAAACAAATATTAAAATATTAAGAAATATTAATTAGATAAGTATTATATCTAATATTAATAAAAATAGATAAAATATATAAAATTAGTATTATTATTAAACTTGCTTTTAGATTAAATATATAGTAGAGACAAATATTAAATAAATAACAAAAAAATTATAAACTTAATACAATATATATATCTCTAGCATTTATTATAATTAACTTAACTATAATATAAATATATGTAATCTTATTATAATATTTAATTAAATATTATTTAATTTATTTAAGTCGAAATTTAAGTTATAAAAATATAAGTTTCAAGATATATACTAGTTAACTCTAATAATAGAAATAGATATTAATATTTATTAATAGTCTACTTATTATATCTAAGTAATTAATTATTTATATTTCGAAAATTCTAAAAACTAGATATTTTTGTAGTATTTAAAAAACTTTTAATATTTGTAGTCTTTTTCTATCTTTTTAAGAATTATAAATTTAATATTTGCGTATTTATTAAGTTTGTCTTTAACTTTATTATCTCAACTATTATTAATTTTAGATTTTTGATATTTTTGCGTTTATATATTTTATTTGTTTAACAATTGCAAAATATACTTTTATCTATATTAATTGTTAAGATAAATTAAACTTTACAATATTAAATTCTAATATTATTAATTTTAATATAATTTAGTTAATTAATTAATATTTGTCTATAATTTATTGCTCTATAAAAGAGACGCAAATTCTTATATAAATAGAGAAGTTTTTAGATTATTTAGAATTAGAATGTTAATAGAAGAATTATTAATACAATGAAATTTATTTCTTTATAGATTGCTTCGATCTTGTATAAAACAAAGTAATTTCTTAATATTGTTAAAATATATTTTAATTATATATTTATTCTTTTGTATACTATAAATTTCTATAATAATTTAAAATATTTCGATAACAAATATTATATTAATAATTTTAAAATACTAAATTAAACTTTTTTTTTTATTTATTGTTTGCAATATTTTTGTATTTTTTAATTGCAAAAAGTTTTGATATATTATTAAATATTATAATAGCAAATTTTGTTTAATTTAGAAATATAAATTTGTAATAAAGAGTTTGCAACTTAATAGATTCTTTATATTTTGTTTTTTTAAATTTAAATTTTAATAATTTTGTTGCAATTAATAAAAAATTTTCTTTATTTATTAATATATTGCAAGTAGAAAATATATTTGCTAATATATAATACTTTAGTAATTTGCAATATATAATAAGCAAGAAAAAATTAGTTGTTTAAGAATTATTAAATCGAATATCTTTAATTTAAATTTCTTTTTGTTATATATTAATATTGTTTATAGTTATTTCTTAACAATTATTATATTATATTACAATATTAAAATTTAAGTTTAATTAAAAGTCTTTTTATTTTAGTTGCAAATTAATTTTTTCTTTAAAAAATTATTTTGCGTTAAATATATTAACAACTTATAAAATTAATATAAAAAAGCTAGTTTTTTATTTACAATATATAATTATTAGATCTCTTTAATAATAGATAGATTTTATTATTATAAAGCAAAATATTTTTTTCTCTATTTTTGTTAGTTAAAGATTATAGACAATAGAATTTAATAAAAATAAATTTTGTTTTAATCTTTCTAAAATAGAATTAATACAATAAATATATAATACAATAATCTAACTACAATATAAGAAGAAAATATTGTAGTAAATTCGAAATTAAAAATATATTATTTTGTAGTTATAGATAGTTACAACTTGTGTCTCTACAATATAGTACAAAATTGTTAAAATTTAAATATTAAAAGTTATTACTTAATTCTCTAGTAAAATTTATATTATTAAATAATTTTATTAAATAAAACTACAATATTATTTTAAATTTAAGTTATTTTTTATGTTGTCTATATATAAGTAGATAACAAATTGTATCTACTTTAATAAAAAGAATTTATAATTTTATACAAAAAAATTGTTATTTTTGCAAAGAACTCGCAATATATAAAAATATATATACAATATTTCGAAATCTACAAGAGAGATTTAAACAAATATATTAAATATTATATTATATATTTTAAGATTGTCTCGAAGACTAGCTTAATTAAAAAAAAATTTGTTAAATTACTAAAATATTAATATCGATAATATAAGTAAAAAAGTCGCGATCTTTTAATTAATAGTAACATATATAGTATATATCGTTTAATTTGTTTTATTATTTTAAATTAAATTTATATAATCTAGATTCTTTTTTAGACTAAACTTTAATTTAGATACTAAATTAAAAATTAAAATTTTAGTTTTATAAATTTTATATTTTTTTAAATATTTTGAATAATTAGTAATTTAATTTAATTTTAAACTTTATTATTAACAAATACTATCTCTTTATTAGAGATAAGAAACAAATTATAGTTGCAATACTTATTAGTAACAATTAACTTCTTTTTGCTCTTAAGTAAACTTATAATTGCTACAAACTTATTATTAATATAATTAATATAAATTATTTGTAATTTAAGAAACTAATTAAGAATTATAAATTTTTTGTAATACTTAACTTGATTGCTTGCGCTTTTACTTGTTTTTTTTTAAATAAATTCTTGTATTCGAAATAGATAGAAATACAAAGAATCTTGTTTAAATTAATAGTTAATCTATAATAATTGCAATTAGATTTATATAATCTTAATTAATTAGATTATTATTAAATATTTAATAAATTATATTTATTGTATTAAGTTTATTATCTATATAGTTTAGTAGATTAATTAATCTACAAATATTGTTATATATCTATATAATTAACTTGTTATATTAAATAAATATAATGCGTGCAAATCTAACAATAATTAAAATCGAATATTAACTTCTTTAAATAAGAAAGCTATATAATAATATTAATATTTGTAGCAATTATTAAGATATTGTTAAACTTATTTATAAAGACTCTATATTTATAGAGATTATTTAGTTAAGTTTAATAAAAATATTTTAGCAAAATTTAACGCTTCTTATTAAACTTTATCTAAAAAAAATTAATTTTGTAATTTTTTTTTAAAAAGCTTTTTAGTTAAATTGTTTTATATTTTATTAAAAAATAAAATAACAAAAAAGTATTTTTTATTTAGTAAATAATTATATATAAATAATTTTAAAATATCGAACAAAAATTAAAAAATAATATTTAGAAATTAATATATTATTTAGCTTATATATTTTAAGTATAAAAAACAATTATATTAATAAATAGAATATTTTTATTATTGTAATTGTTCTTGTTTCTCTTTAAGTAAAATTTTGTTAAATTAACTTTTTTGTTGTCTTAAAATATAAAGAGATTGCAATAAAGAAGTTGCAAAATTTGCAATAATATTAAGCTAACAAAAATTGCTACAAATAGATAAATTTAAATATATATTAAAAGCTTTGTATTTTATATATAATTTTAAATAATATATTAAATAATATATTAAAAGAAGATTGCAAGATTTTAATAAAATTGCAAAAACAATTTGTACAAAAAACAATATAACAATTAAATAAAGAAAAGTAATAATAGTATTAGAGCAACAATTGTTTGTATTACAATAAATTGTTGTTATATTATATATAGCAAAAAACTTATTGTTAATTCGAAAATCTAAATTAATAAATTTATTAGTTTTTTTGTTTTTGTTGTTGCGTTTAAATTAATATATATTGTAGCAAGTATTTTAGTTATAAATTTTATTAAGTTATAAATATAATATAGATTTAATAGAAATATCTTAAAAGTATTAATAAATATACTAAGATAAATTGCTATATATAAGAAAATAATATTAATTAAAAATTAATTTTTTATATAGATATTAATCTTTAATATTGTTAAAGTCTTGTATAGTATATAGAAGATTGTAATTCTTTAGTAGAAAATATATACAATTATATTAAATCTAATATATAGACTTAAAAAAAAATATTAATTAAAAAAAAAGACAAGAATTTATAGAATAAATAAAATTAATTGTTTCTATAATTAATCTTAAAAAATAAAAAGAGATTATAAAATAATAATAAGTGCAAACAAATTATTTGTAACAACAATATAAAGTTGAAAAACCTATATTAATTAATAGTAGTATAGAATTAAGATAAATTTTTTGCAAAATTCATAATTTATTATAACTAAATTAATTTAATTTTAGAGACAAAGTACTTTTAGTATATTTGTTTAAAAATTACTATAGTCTTAAAATACAAAACAAAAATTAATTAATAATACTATTTAAAAATTAACAATATTTTTTTAATTCAATTTTGTATTTATTGTTTTTTTTTTACATTTTTTTTTGTTTGCTAGATATTAATTAATCTAGTTTTTAGAATCTTCTTTTTATTTTGTATTTTGCGCAAAATTATTAATTGTTTATATATTAGACTTTTTTAATTTTTATAAATTTAAACAATATAAAGAACAAACTAAAAAATTTAAAAATATTTTAAAAACAAAGCAAAACAATTTTTTATAAAATTAATTAGTTAGCAAATAAATATAGTACAAAAATTTATTGTTTGCTTTAGTATAACAACAAATTTTATTAATATATTTCGAGTATTAAATTTGCATAACTTTTATTTAAAAAAACATAATAAACTTTTAATATTTTATAGAATTTTGAAACTAATAATATTATTTAATAATTTAATTTTTTTTGAACTTTAATAGTTTTTGAATTTTCGCAATATTTATAATATAGATACAAAAAGAGATTTGCAAATTATTAGATAGTTTAAATATAATATATATATAATATAGCAAACAAAAACTATATTAAATCAAAAAAAAAAAAAAAAAAAAAAAAATTAATATTTGTAATACAATAATATTGTTCGAAATATATATATTATTTAGTAAAGCTTTACTATAATTATAGTTTAAAATCGATAAATATTTCTTTAATATCTTATTTATAGAAGAGATTAAATAGCAAAAAACAAATTAATATAATAGAAAAATTCGATTAAATAAAATACAATAATTGTTTAAAGTATTTAAGACAAGATTGTTACTTTTTAAAATTTAATTTAAAATTATAATTATTAGTTTACTATTAATATTACAAAATATATTTAAAAGATTTAAATTTAATATAAACAATTAAAATACTTAAAATAAATTACTACTAAAAAAAAAAAAATTTATACTTAAGTATCGAAAACAATTGTAACAAATTTGTTATTATATTTAAATAACAATAACTTTAGTTAACAAAGTTCGATTACAATTTATAATTAACAAATTTTAAATTAATATATTTATATATTAGAAAGTTTAATTGTAGCTTACAATTGCAATTTTTAAGTTAATATATATATATATTAGAGAATTTGACTTGCAAATTTTAAATTAATATATATATATTAAAGCAATTATTAATAAATATCTAGATTGCTATAGTTTAATACAATTATATATTGCGCTATATATTAATATATTTACTTGTTTCTTTAAATTATTTTAGTTGTTTATTTATAATATTAGCAATTATATTTAAATGTAATTATAATAAATATAATTTTATTATCTTATTTTTTTATTATTATTTATCGAAATATCTTTTTAGAACTAAGCAAGATATTTATTAGCAACAATTTTTTTCAAATTTACAATATTAGCGCTTTTAGCAATTTTACTAATAGCAAATCTTAAATTTTCTTAATTAGTTTTATTGACAAACAAATTAATTGCGCAAATACTTTATATATTGATAAATTTTTGTTTAATATATATAACTTTTATTATAATTACAAAATTAACTAATTAAATACTAGAAAAATACAAAAATTCTTTTTTCAAATATTTCTATTTAAAATAAAATAATGTAAACTTAAACTTAAATAATAGAGATTTAACTCTTACAATATTAAAATATACTACAAAAATTAAATCTATTCAATTAGTAAAAACAAATATATAGTCAATAATTTTGTACAATTGTTTGTTAACAAAGTGTAAACTATTGTTGTTATTAACAATATTAAATAATATTGCAAGCCGAAAATTAAAAATTAAAAATTGTTTATTTTTTGTTATATTAAATTTTGCAAATATTTAAATAGAATCGAGCAAATTTTAAAAAACAAATCAAATATTAATAATAAGTTTTTGCAAATTTTATTAAGTTTTATTAAGTACTTTGAGTATATATTGCTAACAATTAACTTTGTAAGAAAAATATTAAAATTAATATTAAAACTCTAATATTAAAAAAAAGCAATTGCAACAATAGCTTAATTATTTTTAAATTATTTTTTTAAAAAATACTAAACAACTAAAATAAATACAAAGAAATATAATATCTTTTAGAAAAATTAAAAAAATACTAATAAAATTATTAAAAAATTAAAAATATATGTAATAAATTTAACAACGCATTGCAAACTAAAGACAAATAATAGACAAAATTTGTATAAAATATTAAAATTAAAAATCAAAAATTAACAGAAATTTAAAGAAATTTAATTTGTATAAAACAAAAGTTACAAAGATTAAAATTAAATTATCGAAATATTTCTATTATTTAAATATTGTTTTTTTGTTTTAACTACAATTTAATTTTTTCTTTTTTTTCTTTTATTACTATTGTTGTTTTAATTGCTTTTTAGTATTGCTTTAATACTTATATATTATTTAATCTTATAAATAAATTCGAAAACAAATATATTTTGTTTTTATTCTAGAATTTTGTAAAACAAGTATAAGAATTAAAATACAATAGACAAAGTACAATAAACAAAACAAAATAAACAATTTTTAATATTTTTAAAATTTAATTAATAGTTTTAGATTTAAAATTATTGTTAAAAATCTTTTAATCTATATAAGAACTTAGCTCTATTAATAATACTAAAATTATTTTATTAAAAATATTACAAAATTTGCGTTGCTTAATTATCTTAGTCTCTTTTCTTTTTATTATTTTTTTTATATAAAATTAAGAATTTAAATTCTTTGCAACAAAATTTAATTTAATTATTAACAAATTTGTAAATTGTTGCTAATAGCTATATAGTATTAATTTAATTTATAAAAGTATAAATTGTATTTTTGTTTATTAAAATTCTATATATATTTTCTTTTTCTTTTTTGTTTATTTAATTTTTTTTTTAAATCTTTTAATTATAACAAATAATATTTTTTGCAAAAATATAAAACAGTTAATATTAATTAATAAATTTTTAGCTATTAATAATTTCGTAAATTGTTGCTAATAATTGTGCAATATTAATTTGATTTATAAAATTGCAAATTGTATTTCTATTTATTTAAATTCTATATATTTTTTTTATACTATATTTGTTTTATATTTTTCTCGAATTTATTAATTACAACAAACAATATTTTTGACAAAAATATAAAAAAACTTATATTGTTTAATAATTTATTAATTTGTTATATATTTGACAATAATATATTGTTTAAGAATTTAGCTATTATAACTACGCTTTCTCTACTAAAATATAAAAATAACAATTTTTTTTTTGTTTGTTAAAAATTCGACAATAATATATTGTTTAAAAGTTTAATTGTTATAATTATATTTTCTATACTATTTAAAGATAGCAACAAATTAATAGTTTTTAATATTTAATAATTTATTGTTATTAATATAGAATTCAAGAAATTAAAATAAGAATCGAACAAATTAGAATTGTTGTTAAACAAATTTTAATTTGCAATTAATAGTAAATCTCTTTCTTTGTTTGTAGATTGTTTTTAAAATATTGTAATTAATTAAGACTATTGCGTTACTTTCAAAATATTAAATAGATTAAAATAATTGTTTAATAACTTGTTAATTAATATAGTATTATTAAGCGTTTTGTTTGCAAATTTAATACTTTAGTCTATTATTAAATATAAATTATAGTCTTAAATAAAACTACTAAAATTTTGTGTAAAATTTTGTTGCTAAATATTGTTATTTATTTGTCTATTTATATTATATTTCGAATCTAAAATTGCTATTTTTACTTTTGAAATTAAGTTAGCATTAAAAAAGATACAAAATATAGTACAATAAATATAGTAATAAATTATATATTATCTATTAATTAAATAGTTGTTATAGATTTACTAAATATAGAGAAATTTGCAAGTCTTGTTTTAAAAAACTTTATAAAGATATTTATATTTATAACAAAAATTAATATTAATTTTATTATCGATAATTAATAATTTTTTGTTGCTAAATTTTGTATTTTGTTTTGCTATAGTTGTATATTAAAATTGTTGTATTAATTGCTCTATTAATTTTTGATCAAAAATATATTTTGTAATAAATATTATAAAATTTCGAAACAAATTTTTAAACTTCTTTTTAAATCTTAATTGCAAAAATAAGTTTAATGTAAAGTTTAAATCTAGTGCAAGTTGCGCAAAACAATATTAGATAATAAAATTTAATTTCTTAATAATAGATTTGTTTTTGTTTAATTTTTTTTTAGATACAATATTTATTAGTTTTAAAAAATATTAATATACAAATATCTAAAGCTATTTATAGCAATACTTAAAATAGTTATTTGTATAATTTTGCAAAAATTGATTAAAAAGAGTATATATAATATTATATATAGTATTTTTTAAACTTAATTTAAGAAATTGCTTTATAGTATTAATATAAAATTTAAAATATTTAATATTTTTATAAAAAATATACAAAAATAATATTACTTGTTGTTGTTTTAAAATATTAATTAAGAAACTACTTTGTATTAATAGATTAATAATTGTATTAAAAATTGATTTGTTGTTTATACAAACGCTAATAGTTTATATATTTTTATTTAAATTGTTCGAAACATATAAATTTAAATATTTAATTAGACTGATCGTTCGATTCTAACAGTTGGAACCGAATTGCATAAATTATGAAAATACTAACTATATTAGGTTAAAACTTGACCTAATTAGGTATAACTTTCGGGTCGGGTTATAGATTTTGGGGAAAAACCGACCCGAACGATCAGTCTATATTTAATAATAATTTTGTCTATTAATTTTATAATAGTAAAATTATTGCTAGCAATTTTCGATTAAACTTTGTAAATAAGATTTAGATAATTAGTTAATTTCTTAATAAATTAATATCATAATACAAATAACAAAAAGTAGATAAATCTTAAAATATTTTAATAGAAAATAATATTGCATTGTATCTATATAGAATATAAATTAAAATTCTATAATTTTTAAAAATTAATTAAAGATCTTTTTAAGATTTTGTATATTAAAATTATATTTAAAATTTTAAACTTATTTTTAATAAAATATATCTATTACTTTTTTTTTAAAGTATATTTTTGTTTCTTTTGTAAAATTAAATATATTTAAAAATCTTTTTATTAAAAAAATTTGTTATATTAGAATATTTTTTGCAAAAACTCTTGCAAAACTTAGTATTAATATCTATTATAAATATTAAAAATACTCTAAATAATAATAAACTAAAATTGTAAATTAATTATCTAAATATAAGTTTATTATTTATTAGATATTTCTTTTAGCAAAATTTTTACAAGCAATCTAAATATAATAACAATTGTAAAGATAGACAAATAATTCAAATAATAATTGCAATTTTAAAAATTTTTTGTTTGTATTATAAAGCAACGCACTTTAAGTAATACTTAAACAATAGATTGTAACTTCTAAATTCTCTTAAGATATTAATATCGAAATATAGTTTTTTGTAACAAGATATTAATAGCTTTTTATAACAAAAATTCTATATAATTTTTTTATATTTTTTAATTGTAGAAATTACTTTTATATTGTTCGAATCTAATTTATTTGCAAAAAAAAAAATTAAATTTAAGTAATATTTCGAAATTAAATTTAATATATTTATTAAAATCGATTGCATTTGATTTTTATTTGCGAAAAAAATAATTAATTAATATTTCTTATTAACAAAGAGATAATTCGAATAATATAATAAAAGTATTATATAATATAGTAATACAAAATTGATATTTTTAAATAATTAATTTTAGAATCTATTTTTTATTAAATAGTAGAATATATATATAAAAATATTAATAAGTTAATTTTATTTAAAAAGATTTAGAAATTAAAATTATTAATTTTAAAAATAAGAGCAAAATTGTTTTCTAGTTTAAGTTGTTTTCTCTTTTTATTTGTTTTAATTTTTTTGTTACTATTAAAAATTAAAAACAAATCAATTGATCTTCGATCTTTAAAGTAAAAATTAAATTAATTATAATATATTTTAATTTTTGATATTTAGTTTGCTTTTGCTATTGTTATTTAGACAATATTAATTATTGTTTTTTTTTATTAGTTTTAAATATAAGAGTTGTTTTGCGATAATTCTAATTGTTTGTTAAACAAATTATTATTCTTATTTAAGTTGTAAATAATTTACATATATTAATTTTGATTTTCTTTAAGCTAGAAATTGTCTTTAAGATTTCTATATTAAATAAAAAGATTAAAAGTAGTATTATTAAAGATTCTTTCAATATTGTTATTAATATTGTCTTATTAGTATTAAGCTTTGAAAAACAATACAATTAACTTATTTAATATTGCAATTGTCTTTGTCTATAATAGTAGCAATTAATAATAGATATTTAACAAAATAGTCTATTATTTCAAATAAATTCTATATTAGTATTAAAAATTCTAATTAAAATATTTAGTATATATTTACTCTAATTGATTTATAATTATAATATAGATATTTTCTAATCTTTAGATTAAGTTGTAATATTGCAACTTTCTTAAATAGCAATAATAAAACAAAAAATATAATAATATTTAAATAAAGCAAATAGATAATATTAAATTCTTAAATATATAAAATGTAGTTATTTTTAGATAAAATTAAATTATAGTTTACTTGTAAAAAGAACTATAAATTTGTAGTTTAAAATACAATTAAAAAATAAATAAATAATATATCTTTTAAAGCAAATATAAAAGATTTGTTTATTTAATTTATTTAGATTGTTGCAAATTACAAAACAAAAATTATTAAGTTTTGCGCAATTATTAAACAAACAAAAGTACTTAAACTATATATAATTAACTTTAAGATTTTTTAAATTTTAAATAGATAATCTTTTATTAAATTACAAGATATATTTAACTCGAAAATTGTATTGTATAGCAATAAATTAATTCTCTTCTTATAACAATCTAGTATAATATATTAATTTAAATATTAAAATAGATTTGCGAAGTATTGTTTTTCGAATAATAGATTTAAACAATTTAGTAGTATAGTTAGTAATATAATTAATAATATAATTCAAGATATAAGTTTTGTCGATTTAAGTCTATATTTAAGAAATATTAAGACTATAGTTAATATTATTGCAATACAATTTTTTGTAATATATTTTATAAAATAGAAATTTTTTATTAGATAAAAAATATATAGTATATTTAATAAGTATTTAGATATTTTTATATTAAATTTAGAAATAAATATATAATATTATTGTTAATATTAATATATATACTTATAAGTTATAGTATTTTGTTATATATATTATAGTATATAGAAGATTTTTTTGTTACAATTTATAGTAGTAAGTTAAAATCAATTTATAACAATTTTTTAAAAGTTTTTTTTCTTAATATATTTAGTCTAATATATAATTGTCTCTTTCTTTTAATTATTAAGAATTTCTATCTATTAAGCAAAGAGTATATATATCTATATTTAGATTAAAGAAAAAAGATATCTTATAGATATATTTTAATTATTTAATTACAAAACAATATTTGCAAAAATTACAAAGTATTTGTATATTAGTCATTTAGAAGCTCTTAATATTAAATAGTAATATATATATTTAATTGATAGATTATAGAGCAAATTTATATTGTTTTTTATTCGAAAACAAATTTAAATTAATAATAGATTTAATCGAAAATTATAAAATTTAATAAATATAATATATAAAGTAAAGAAATTTGTTAAAGAAATTGTAGAAAATTATTAGCAATACAAAAATTATTTGTATTTTAATTTGTTTTTAAAAGCAATTTTGTTTAGTTTTTATAATTATATTTTACTATTTTGTCTTATTGAATAATACTAAAACAAATTTTATTTTCGAATAAAAAAAAATTTCGAATAAAAAAAAATATTGTTAAAGTTTTCGATAAATATTGTTTTAAATATATCTTAAATGCAAAGAAATTTAGAAAGAAAAGTAATTATTATAGATATTGTTATGTATTAAAAAAATTACATAAATAAAAACAACTTATATAATCGAATATATATTATAGCGTTAAACAATTAGTAATTAATAGTATTAATTGCAATATTATTTCCAGATATCTATTTTACAATTATATTTCTTTTGTTGTACAATTATTTAAATATTTGTTATCTATATATTCTTTCTTAATATAGTTATTAAATAACTTATATCTATTATTATATTGTGCAACTAATTATTTATCTAACTAATTGTTGTTTTAAATTTCTTAATACGCTAATTATCTAATTCGATTTTATTCGAAATTAATTTTAATTAATCTATAGATCTATTAATTTTATTATTTTTTAAATAATAAGAGCAATTTAATTGTTCTAAACTTTTGCGTATTTAAAACGAGATTTTTAAACTTAATTTTAATAATTAATTGCATTTTATTAGTTAAGATTTTTTTTTATATTTTTAAAAATTTATTACTTTAAAGATTTTTTTTTTTACAATATTTGTTTTTTGTTTATATAGCAAGTTGTTATACAATTATTGATATACTTATAATTAAATATATATTAATAGACTAATTTACTTAGTTATTTGTTTGTATTATTTTTAAAGAAACTTTAGACAAATATAATTAACAATTTTTTGTATTTATTGTTTTGTATTTATAATTCTCGATAAGCTATACTTATAAATATAGAAAATATTTTTGCGTTTGCTTTTATATATCTAGCGTTGTTATAATTAATTTAAGCTATTTTATATATATACTTTATAAATATCTCGATATATTTATACTTTATTGTTTTTTTAAAAAGAATTTTGTATTTGTTTTTTTTTGTTTGTACAATAAATTGATATTTTTTTATATTATATTTGCGCTATTTGTAAATTTGTTAATTATTGTTAATAAAAGTTTAAAAATTCGATAAATTTATATTTTTAATATTGTTGTTTTTCAAAATCTTCTTTATATTTGTTTCTTTCAAATTTTTGAAATCTATATTAATTAAGTTACTTTTATTAATTTTTTTTTTTTTTTTACTTTTTAAGACTTTGTTGCTTTTTGAATTTTTATTTTTAATATTTGTTTTTTTCTTGTTTTTTAAGTTTATTTATATTAGATTTCTACTATTTTTGTTATCTTAATTAATATTTAAATTATTCTTATTTAATAAAAATAAGAATTTTTCTTAATCTTTATTTATTTAAAATAAGAAACTTTCTCTATTATTTAAGTTTTAATTATTTGTTAAATTATTTTTAAGCGTTTTAAATTTCTTAGAATTAGTATTAATTATTTAAGTTATTTCGATTCTCTTAAAATTAACAATAGTAAACAAAAAATTGTACTTTTAATCTATCTTTTAATTTTATTAAATTTAGTTGCTAGAAATCTTATATTTTTTACAAAGTTTTATAGTCTTAATAGTAATATTCTCAAATTGTTAAAGTAGTTTAGTTTTTTTTGTTTTGTTTGTCGATTTCTTGTATTAATATTAAAAATTTTGCGCTTATTTATATATATTTAAGAAATATTTAAAAAATATATTTATATTTATTTCTTTTTTATTTCTTTTATTTTTTTTTCTAATTTAAATTCTATTTAGAAAGTATTTATTTAAAGATAGTATTATTAAAATTGTATTATAATTTAACTATTACTATTGTAAAAATGGTTATATTTTAATAATTTTACAATTTTTTATTATCTATAGCTTTTGTGTTTTGTTGTAGTAAATTAGCAATCTTAAAATTCTTATAAATATTATTTAATTTTGCTACAATTTTAGTATTTTTATATTTAGTACATACTTTAATATATTTGTTGTAATATTTATAATTGTTGCTATTTGTCGAAATATACAAATGCGCAAAGCGTTCGAAATATAGCTTTCTTATCTTCTATATTTAATAAAAAATAATATTTTAGTATTTTTGTTTCTATAACTTTTAGAATTTATTTTATCTTATTGTATTTTTGAATCTTTTCAATTGCATTAACAAAAAATAATTTAAAAATAATAATTTTGTTCTTTAATATTATATTTTTAATTTAATATTTTTTTTTTTCAAGAAATTATTGTTTATATTAAATTTGTTGTTTATAAAGATTGCAAGCAATTTAGTTGTTTGCAATAATTATTTATTTATAGTCTTTTTACTTATATTAAATATATTGTTTGAAAAAATTGCAAACACCTTAATTGTTTATCTATTTGTTATATTTTTATTAAAAATATTTTTGATATTTATAGTTAATTGCAAGTTTAAAAATACAATTTAATAAAAATTTAAAAAAGCTATATGAATATACAAATACTTATTTGAAATTTGAAATTTTCTTTAAAAAACTATACAAAAGACAATCTCTTATAATATTAAAAAAAATACAAAGTTTTTTCTGTTTTATATATTAGAATTAATAGCTAATCGAAATTAATTTAATTTTAATTTCAAAAATATTTAAATATTAATTTAATTGCAAAATATATTTATTAATTTCTAAATTAATATTTATATTTTTAACAATTGTTAAATATTTCTATAATATAAATTAATATTAATAATAAAACTTTTAATAAAAGAATTTATTTAGAAAATTAAAACAACAACTAAATTGCTATCTTAAAAATATATTTTTAATTATATCGATTTTAATAAATTTTTTAAATTTTATTTTGTTTTGTTAGACTTTACAATAGAAATTCTCGAAAACAATTAATATTTTTTTAAATTTTTATACAAAATTAGCGTTTAAATCTATTAAAATATCTCTATTTGTCGAAATTGTTATTAATATTAAATTTTTTTTTTAAAAAGTTTATTTAATCTCTATTAAGTATTATTTTTTTTTGTATTAATATTAATCGAAGTTTTTAAATTAACTATTAATTAAACAAGTATTTTTATAAATTTATCTATTAATTTATAATATTAATCTATAGATTTATTTCTTTTTTTAAGTTAATTATATATTGTGTTGACGCTAATATTATATAATTCGAAATAATTATTATTGCTTAACTTGTTATTTAGCTCTATTTATTAAACAAAGTTAACAATGTATTTAAATATATTTAAAAAATTTAATTTAAAATTTAATATTTTGTTTTATTGCTATTTTGTACTTTCTATAGCTTTAATTATATTAGTATAGTATTTTCGAAAATAGCAATATATATTTGAATTTAATTAAAGTTGTTAGCAATCTATAGCTAGATACTATAATAAATAAAAGAAGTTACTAAATATTAAAATATTTAAATAAAATAAATATAAAAATTGTTAGCAAAACTTTGCAACTAGCTATAATATTTAATATTAAATTAATTAATACTAAAGATTTTGTTTTTTAATATTGCAAATAGCTAAGATTCTTTATTTATATTTAATTTATTATTAGATAGAAGTTTGTTATAGACAAACAATATAATATATTCGATTTCTTAAATTTGCAAATTTTGATATTTAACAAAAATGTCTTTAAATATTGTTAAAAAGATACTATAATTAACTTTTTATAAATAAAACTTGTATTGTATATTAAAAGAGATCTTTGCTTAATTTAAATATTTAATAAAAGATTTAATTTTAAATCTTGTATTAATTGAAGTTAAAATTATATATATAATATATAATAAAGTTTTGTTAAATAAAACAATAAAATATCGAAATTAAAATCGAAGTATTTAATTAATAATTTTATTAAATTTAATTAATTAAAATTAAAAACAACAAATATTGTAACTATTAAATTATATTAATTAGCAAAAAAATTTGTCAACTTTTTTTTTCTTTTTTTTTGTTGTTTTTATAAAAGAGTCTAAAATAAGATTGTCTTTATATAAAAACAACTTTTTCGATATAAAGAAATTAATTATAAGTTTTTTTAATAATGCTCTCTCGATTATTGTCTATAATTGTTAGAATTTTTGTTAATAATAAATATTTTATCTTTTAAATATTTCGAATTTTAAAACTCTTTTAAACATAGTATTTATTTTTAATATATTAAGATATTTCATAAATGATATTGTTAAAAATTGTTAAAATTAATTGACTAATTAGTTTATTATTTCAAACTATAGATTTTCTATCTTTTTATTTAAGTTTGCAAAAAAATTAAATTGTTGTAATTAATAGATACAATTTTTTTATTTTTTTTTAAATTTTGCGTTAATAATAATTTTTTGTTACAAATATTTAAAGCAAAGTACGTTTATTAAGAAACATATTAATTGAATTTAAATAATAACAAAATATTAATAAAGTTGACTTTAAATTAAAGTATTAATATAATAGCAAATATTGCAATAACTTTTAATCAAAATTATATTATTTAATTTAAATATATACATATTTTTTATATTTTATTTAATCTCTTCTACAATATATTTAATATTAATAAAGAAATTCTATATTTTTTTGCAATTTACAATTTTAAATTTAATAAAACAACTAAAGATTATTAGCAAATAGTTTGTTTTATTAAATTTTTTATATATTTTGTAGTTTATATAATTTTTAGCAATAATTATACAACGCATTGATATAAAAATGACAATATATTTATTTTAACTTTTTGCTTAAAAATTAATTGTATTAATATATATTTTCATCTATCTTAAAATAGATATAACTTAAGATTAGTATATATTATAAAATAGCAATAATTTACTTTTTCGAATAATATATAATAAATTATATAAATAATTAAAAACTTAAATATTAAAAATAGATTACAATTACTTTTTAAATAGATAATTTAAAATAAAAGTTATATAATTGTAGACTTTCTCTTTATTCTATATATATTTTTTTTGTAATTTTTTTGCTCTTTTTAGATATTTTATTTCTTGCTTTTAATTTTTTATTTAATTTTTTAATTTTTTTTTTCTTGTACTTTAATATTGTTATTTTTGTCGAATTAGCAAATTTACTTCAAATAGTTTGATTTTCTATATTTGACAATTTTATATTTTTCTTTTGTTTAATATATACGAAGCTAGAATTGCTAACAATAGAAAGAGTATTTCTTGTAATAGCAATCAATTTAGTAATTGTTATTAAAATTAAAATAATAATAGTAGTTAAGATATCTATTAAATTAATATATTAAATCTTGTAATTGTAGATAATAATAAATAATTCTTGCTTTTGAATATTATCTTTTTTAAAGAGTTTATATTTCGATATTTATTAATTAATAAAGAGACAAATAATATTGTTAAAATTAATTAAATATTTAAAGATAGATTAGTTCTTTTTTATAAATAATTTATTAATAATATCGCGAAACTTAATTTTGTATTTATTAATATTTCAATAGTTAAAAGTCTTAAGAGACTTAAATTTGACAAAAATTCTTATTAGTACATTTGATTTTTTAGACTTGTATATCTTAATAATTTTTTAATAAATCTCTTTAATTAAATCGATTTTTTTTACGTTATAATATAAATTTTTATTTAAAATATTTCGAAACGCATTTATGTATTTCTTGTTGTTAATATTTTATTTAATTTGTTCTTCGATAATTATATTAAACAAATCGACAAATCTAATATTTAATTTAATATATTTTTAGAGTTTAATTTATTTAAGAATTTTGAACAAGTCTTATTTTTAAACAAAAAAGTCTATATTATTGTTAATTTTAACAATTTGTTTTAGAATTGCAAAAAATAACGCAAAGATACTAGTAACTATAATAGTATTAATATAATTTGCTATTTTTAAAGCTCTACTAATAGCTTGTAAGCAATAAACAATAATACTAATAAATATAGTAAAAGAATACAATTGCGCAATAAAGATTTTAATAAAAATATTTTAGCTATTAGATTACAAAAATTAAATAAATTAATAGAATCTAAATTAAACATTTAGTTTAATAGATATTTTTTGAAGAGTTTAAATAAAGAAAATAGCTAAATATATTTTTCTTTGTTAATTGTATCAATTTAATCGATTTTGTTAATTATAGATTGAGCAAAGTTTTAATAAATAAACAATTAATAAGCTCTTAAATAAGTTTTATATTTTTATTGTTCTATTTTAAAATTATAATAAATATAGATTTAAGCAAACTTAATAGATATAATTTTTTTAAAAGATAAAGTATTAATAGATAATTTTTAATTAAATTATTGTTTTCGCTTAATTGTAGATAAAACTTGTTAACTATCTAAAATCTAATTAAACTACTTAATCTCTTTTTTTTTATTTTTTTTATCTTAATAGTTATAAAAATAGCTATGCTATTTTGCGTCTTTGCAATTGTTAAATCGATCTTTTTAGTCTTTTTATTTTGATAAAACTAAACATTAGATTTTTTAATTTAATTTTTTTGCGTTTTCGCAATAATTAAAAGCTTTTTAATTTTATTTAAACAAAGTTAATTATTATTTAGTTAAGAATTACGTCTAGATATTGCTTTTAAAATAATTAATAAAATTATTTTAATCTTTGAAATATATTTGCGATTTAGTTTATTAATTTGTTTTGTATATTATAGTAAAGAAAATTGAATAATATTTGTTTTAGTTATCGAGCTAATAAGTTAACTTATTTGATTATTAATAAGAGAATTTTGCAATAAATAGAAAAACAGAAATCGGAAAAACTAAATAATTTAGCTCTTTTATTAATATGTCGAAATAGAATTTTGTTTTATTTTGATAACGCGTTTTTAATTAATTATTAGCTATCTAATTATTAATTTCTAGTTGTATAATTGTTATATAATTGATTTTTCGATTTTTAGAATTTACTATTTATAAATATTTGTTAAAAATAATTAGCGTTTTTCGATAGAAGTAACAAGTTGCAAATAAAATAAACTTAGTTGTTTTTACAACTTATATTAGCTTATTTAGTAAAATACTTGTGTCTAAAATCTTTAGCTAGATACTAGTTATTCAATTGTTAATAATTAAAGATTTTAGTTGTTTAGATAATTAAAAAATTGATTATTTAGCAAATTTTAACAATCTTCTAGTTATTGTTTCGACAATATTATAGTATTAATATTTCGATTTTTAAAAACTAATTTAGATATTTAGATAATTAATTATTAGTTTTTGTATATTTGAAATTAATAAAAATTTAACTAATAGTAGTAATTGTAAATCTATTGTTAGTTTAATTTATTAACTATACTTTAGATATTTTAATTAATAAACAAATAAATTTTTTGTTCTATTTTAAACTTATAATTTGTCAAAATAATAAATAATAGAACGCTTAGTTACTATATAGAAGCTAGAATTTTGTTTATTTATATATATTGATTGAAGCTATTTAAATCGATTACGTAATATTAAGTCGAATAGTATTGAATCAAGTAATATCGACACTAGATTAAATCAATTACAATATTTTTGTCAAAATAATAAATAATAAAACGCTTAATTATTATATAGAAGTTGGGACTTTGTCTATCTATATATATTGATCGAAGCTATTTGAACCAATTATATAATATTGGGTCAAATAGTGTTAAGTTAAATAGTGTTAATACTAGATCAAATCGATTATAGTATTTCGACACAAATATAATATTATAAACAATTGTATATTTGCAAAAATTAATTAGATACTAAAAGTAATTTTAAATTTTCAAAATTTATTTAAATTTTTTATATAGAATTTTAGTTTATTTTATATGCGTTGCTTCTAATTTAATTTTTAGATATTAATAAGTTTTATAAAGTAAGTTTGTACTTCTAAATTAAAAAAATTGCACAATAAAAAAGTATTTTAATATTAACATAATAAAATTTATAATAAATTAGTAAAATATATTTTTAAGTTTATATTTTTAAGTTCTTAATTTAGTTATATTTTTGTTAAGATAAAAAAGCTAATATTATAAGTTAACTTGTAACAAAATAATGTTTACAAAAGAAAAATTAAGTAAATAAATAAAGCAAGTTACAAAGTTAAATATTAATTAATAAATTAATGCGCTTATTAACTTAATATATATATATTAAATATAGAATAAATATAATTAAAGATTATATAAATTTATTGCGTACAATTATATAAATAGTGTTTTTAAACAAAATTAAATTAATATAAGTTAAGTTAATTAAGTGATTATAGACGCAATTAAGAAATAAATCTACTATAAAACTATTTATTAATTAATTTGTTAATAACTTTTAGAGATATATATAAAAAATAAATTTAAACTATATTAAGCAATTCAAGATTATTTAATATTAAAGATTAAAATATAGATATTTTTATTTAATATAAAAAAAATAAAATATATAAAGCTTCAAGATTTATATAAAATTAAAGTATATTAACACAATTTAAACAAAATAAAGTGCTTAAATACTAAAATATTTAGAATATTAACTAAAATCTTTAACTATATAATATATTTAAAAATTAAAAAATTGATATTTATTTAAAATCTAGATTAGTATAACATAATTTAAACTAAAACTAACAATAATAAAAATATATATAATTTAAATATATAATTTGTAATATTAAGTCTAAAGTTTACGAAAACGTTTTAATATATTTTTTAAATTAAAATTAATCTAATAGAATTATTATAAAAAAAAATATATATATATAATTTTTTGTTAATAATTAATTGACAAAAAGTTATTTTAGCAATATGCGCAATTAGCAATTTCTAAACAGAGATCTTAAAATTGTTAATATATAAAATAATTTTGTCGACATTTTAAAAGAAACAAAATTAAAATAAAATTGCTTTTGTTAATAATAATAACAATTTTTTATTTATAAATTATTTATATTGTTTTAATATAAAATTATTAACTACAATATTGTTTGCTAAATAAGTTACTTAAATCTTAGATAAAATATAATACTAGATACTATAGCTTTTGCGCCAATAAAAATAGTCAATTGAGTTAAAATAGTATTGCGCAAAAAGCTTTTTTTTAAAAATCATTTAAAATACTATTAAAGCAACGTAATATTATATCTAATTATATACTAAGTACAACTAATTTAAAATTATTAAAAAATACGTTAATATTAATAACTTTAAATTATAAATAGCATATTACAAAAAAAAAAAAAATTAAATTTTATTAATAACGCTAAAAACTTGTCTTCAAGTTATAAAGTCTTAAAAAGATAGATTGTAAATTATTTATTTATTTCTATAGCAATAATTATCTAACAATAAAATTAGATTAATATATTTACTATTAAACAAAACGCACAATTGCAAAAGACTTTAAATAACAAAATTTTATTTAATTTTATTAATAAACAAATTGCAATATTAAAAACTTCTACTTAATCTTTAATTAAGAAAACTATTTTAAAGTCTTTTGTAATATTTAAAGTTTTTAAAACAATTAAAGCAATTAAAGTCTACAAAGTACTTAAAGTACTTAAAGTTTTTATTAACAATATTTAGAAAGTTGTTAACAACAATAGCAAAATTTCGAAAATAACTTTTTCAATATTAAATACTTCTTAATTTATACAAAATTATAAATAAATTAATAAAAAAAAAAGAAAAACTCGATAATAAGATATATATATATTAGCTAAAATAAAAATAGTTAAACAAAAACAAAAACGTCTTAGAAAATATATTAAAATTTAATATTAAAATCTTTTATAATTTTTCGAAATTTAAAGTTTTCTTTATTGTTATGTTTCTTAATACTTAAAACAATATTTTATATATTAAAATTTATTGTAAGAGCTAATAACGTAAAACAATTTATAACAAAAAATAAAATTGCAAAGTTTGCTATTACAAAGTTTGCTATTACAAAGTTTGCTATTATAAAGTTTGTTATTATAAAGTTTGTTGCTACAAAGTTTATTGTCGCAAAATATACTACACAAAAGTCTTTTATAATAATTGTTCGATTGTTAAATAATTTTTACAATAATATTATATTTAATACAAAAAATCTATCTTGTAATTAAGTAACTTTTATATTTACTTTAATATTTAATAATTATAATACTAATTAAAGTTAAAGTAATAAAAAACTACAAAATAAAATAATACAAATAAATACAATTATTGTTTTTAAAAATAAAATTTTCGACAAACTTAATATTATAGTTTGTTAATACTATTTTGCGTATTTTAATAAAAATAACAAAAACAAATTTGTTTATACTATTGTTTTTAATCTTAAAATAAATAGTTCTCTTTACTTAAAAGCAACAAAATATATAGAGAAAAACTTTTAACAATAGAAAATTAATATTTTGAAAACAATAATTAAATTTTTGCAATTTTTTTTTTTTTTAACAAACAAATTGATTTATTGTTAAAATTATATATTTACAAAAAACTTAAAAACAAATTGTTTAAACAATTTTAATATAATTAATTAAAAGAGATATTTTTATTTAAGTTATATATTGTTAATTTTAACAATATAAATCGAAAAAAGCGCAAATTTCTTTACTATAAATTGAATATACTTTATTGTAATATTAGTTAAATTTTTTATAAATTTCTTTATTTAGTTAATAATTTTGCAACGTTTAATAAATTTGACAAAAACTTTATTAAAAATTCTATCTTTATAAAGTATATAAAAAATTATTTGCTTAATATCTAAAATAATTTGTATAATAAAAATAATTTTTGCAATTAAAATATAAATTGATATTCGAAATATATAACACTATATTAAATTCGAAACAAAAAAAAAATTTATAAATCTTAATTCAGACTTAAATATCTTTTTAACTAATAACAATACTAGTATAATAAATAACAAAAATTAATAATAACAAAAATATATATATGTAATAACTTTCTATATAAGATATACAATATTATATAATATATAGCTAGATATTCTACGAGAGATTTTCTTAATTTTTTGATATAATATTTTATAATATATTACAACGCTTTATTTCTTTTTGTAAAAGACTTTAGTAATAACTTTATTTGTTTTATTATATTTTTGATTGCAATAATAATTTAATAAATATAATTTAGAATTATATATTTATATTTTGTATAATACTTTAAAGAACTTTTGTTATTGTCTTTTGTTGTTTTCTTTTATTGTTATCTTTTATTAATAATTTTTGTTGTTATTTTTTGTTGCTACTTTTTATTAAACTCTTTGTTGTTGTTTTTTATTAAACTTTTATTAAAGTTTTTCGCAAAAATATTTCTTTTCGATTAATTAATTATTATTTAGCTAATTTTTCTTATTAAAGCAATTGTTATATAACAAGAATTAAATTGATTAATTGTTATACAAGAAAAATTAGATTAATCAATTGTTAATTAATTGATTCTTCTTTCTAAAAGTCTATTATGCAATAGAGAGTAAAATAATTAATCAATATTTAATTAATTTTTTTTATTAGTTAATCGCTTTAATTGCTATTTAATCGATTCTCTTTTATTAAATAGCAATTGATTAATCTACTCTCTATTGTATAATAGATTTTTATTAATTGAAAAACAATTTTTTAGTTAATTTTTAACATAGAATTGTAATTTAACTAGCGTACAATCAAAGAAGAATTGTTATAAAATCGACTTTTTGTTTCTTAGAGAGTCTAAGACGTATTCTATTATATTAATTTGTACTTAATATATATTTCAATTATACGCAAATTAATATACCTATTATAGATATCAAATTTTCGAGTAGATTATTTAATTATATTTTAAGTCTAGTTTATACTAAATATATATTAATATTAAAGAAATATAAAGAAAAAAAAAATCTCGTAATAATAGTACATTTAAGATTTCGAAAAATTTTAAAAAATTATATTTTATTTATATTTAATATATATATAATTAACAAAAAAAATCGTTTTTAATAATAAAAAATTAAATATAACAATTAATTTTAATAAGAAAGTTTAAAAGTTATATATATTATACAAGTATTTACTATATATTTAAAAAAGAATTATAATATTTTTCTTAATTTAAACAAAAGTAAGTTTTGTTTGCTAATTTATTATATTAATTTTATATTAATTTTATATTTAATAAATACTTGCGTTTTAATTAATATTTTAATAATAAAAAAAAGTAAAATATTGTTTGCAATTCTATATTATAGTTATATTGCGTCTATATTAAGTTTATATATAATTAATTTTTTTCTAAATAAATTTATTTTTATTAATAACAAAAACTAGTACAATTATCTTTCTTTCTATATTAAAATTATATTAATTTTATATTTAGTTAATACAATTATTACAAAAACTATTGTTATATTTACAACTAAAAAAGATAAACACTAAATTGTTTCTTATTATATATATTAGATATACATTAAGTATAAATAAAAATAAATTAACAACAAAAAGTTTTTAGAATTGTTTTATTAAATTTTAGACTTAGTATATACTATATTTAGTAATTTAATTAATTTTGATTAATTGTATATTTTTTGTTGTATCTAGTATATACAATATAGACAATTAAATATTTAGATTTTTAACTTCGATTTAACAAAGTAGATTAATACTTATTATATACTTTATTTTTGCACAATTGTTGCAACAATTATATTTTAATAAAAAAAAAATTTGCAAATTAATTTAAAATAAAATACAATCTATATTTAATATAAAATCTTTTAACTATATTTAAATATATATTAAATTTATATTTTGTTTATATTTGCTATATGTTTATTTTATGTACTATTTTAATTTTGTATTTTTTTATTTTATTTTAAATACTATTTATTATAAGATAAAGTTAAACAAGCAATTATAATAGTTTGTTATATTATTACACTTATTAGTTTTACAAATAATATAAATATCTTATATATAATTTGTTATTAATTGTTTTTTTTTAATTTCGAATTTTTTAATAAAGTAATAAATCTTTTTTTAAATTAATTTTTAATATAAACTTGATATAAGCTAAATTTATATATAATTTTTTAAGTTTAAACAAAAATTCTTAAATTCTTAATATTATATAAAATTTATAAAACAAAGATATAAATTTGTAAACTAGTTTATCTTTATTATTGTTTTAATTGTTTAATAGATATTGTTAATTTACTAGTAATAAAATTGTATTTAAAATATATTTTGTGTTGCTAATAATATTAAATTTCTTTAATTTAACAACTTTTTTGTTAATTTTTTTTCTTTTTTTTGTAAAAGTTTGTTATATTTTTAATATATATATTGTATGTGTTGTTTTTGTACTTAATTTTTAATTTAATATTTTAATAATATTGCTATATATTTTTTGTTTAATTTAAATATATTATTTATAAAATTTAAACTTAATTTATATTTATTTGAGTTAAATAACAATATATATTAAGTTAATATTTAACATTTATCTTTTCTAGATAGTATCTTTATATATTATTATATTAAAAAGAATGTTTTAGAATCTTTATTTTTTTTAGATAATATTTTTGTATATTGTTGTATTAACAAAAATATTTTAGAATTTTTATCTAATATATGTCGAATCGATATTTAATATCTATTTTTTTTAATAATATTTTTGTATATTGTTGTATTAAATTTTTTTTTAGAATCTTTATTTAATATATGTTAAATTAATTTTTAATATTAATTTTTTATTAAATAAGTAATTCTTAAATTGCAACTTTAAAATATATAAAAAATCTTGCTATTAAATTTAGATATTATATTTGTGTTAAACTTATATTTAGAATTAAGTTTATTAAGAAAGAATATTATATAAGAATTTTTTAAATTAAAAGAAAAATATAGATATTATTAATAATATTTTGTAGTTTTTCGATCTTTTTTATTTATAATTTGATTAACTATTAACTTAAATTAAATATGAACTAATTATAAATTTTTTTTAACTAGTTAAATAATAATACAATTGAATTTATTGCAATTGTATTAAATAAATAGAATATTTTTTTTTGTTTTAAAATTGTTCTTTTTAAATATCTTAATAGTTTATTTTCTTATTTTAATATATAATTTGTATAAATATAACTTAGAACAAATATAAATTCTATCTAAATATAAAAACAAGTAATAATAATTTTTGTTTTGCAAATTTATTGTTTTAAAAATAATTTCTTTCTTTTATACTAGTATAATTGCAAACTAGCGTTTATTAATATAAGAAAATCTTGAATTTCTTTTTATATAAATTGACAAAATTTTATCTTATTTTTTAATATTTAATTTATATTTTAAGTTTAAAATATAATATATTTATATTGTCTATATATTGTAGTAGTTTATTAACAATTTTATAAAAATAAGTTGTTAAATAATTAAAATTATATTTTCGAAAATTATATTTAGAATATATTTGACAAAAAATTAATATATATTTAAGATATTTAAATTACTTTTAAAAATTGTTAAAATTGTTAAAATTATAAAAATATTTTTTAAATTTTAGATAAAATATTAGTAATATTTATATAATTTAAGTATATATTAAATATATTTTAAACTCATTTTTTATTTATATTTATTATAAAAGTTTGCAATTCTTTGTTTTTATAATTAATATAAATAATTTAAATAATTTAATAAACAATTTCTTTTAATATTTTTAATATTTTAATAAATATTCTATAATAATCTTCGATAGTCTTTATATTAATTTTGATTGCAATTTAAGTATATATTGTATATATATTATATATATATTAAATTTATAATAATAATTCTTGTTTTAATTTAAAATATTATATAAATTTGTTTTGTTTTAAACTTGTTTAAATACAAAATATATTTTAAAATATAACTAATTTATAAAGATTTTAATCTAAGTATAAATGTAGTATACAACAATATATTGTTAAGAATTTTTGTTAAAATAAATAATATTTTTAATTTATTATTTTTTTAAAAAATACAATTAATTAGATTTTTTTTTTTTAATTTCTATAAATTATAAATTAGATTTATATACTATTTAAACTAAATATAAACTAATTTTTTAAAACTATTTTAATAGAAAACTTTTTAAATTTTTGTTTGCAAATTAATATTGTTATATAATTTTTTATATTAAAATTATTATATATATAATACAAAACAATCTTATTATATTTAATATATAAATCGAATATAATAGAAGAAATAGCAAAAGATTTTGCAATAT